>Ga0134127_10000379_pt1 | contig 44043 bp, 43 predicted proteins | sample KB31753_FD_96459 | JGI IMG/M metagenome (GOLD analysis project Ga0134127, IMG submission 96459) | Terrestrial soil microbial communities with excess Nitrogen fertilizer from Kellogg Biological Station, Michigan, USA - KB3-175-3 | ecosystem: Environmental > Terrestrial > Soil > Unclassified ...
CTATCCATGGGGAAATTATTAGAGCATGGTCCCGTAGAATGCTCAAACAGTTCGTCCAGCAAGGCCGCAGCCGAGAAAGCACCGGAGGCGTAGCCTCTGGGCTACGTTGAGGATGCTTTCGAGAGGAGAACGACGCTGGCGGACTGTTTCAGCATTCTACTAAATCCGTTCGATCCGAATGGTCGGCACGTCCATCACCCGCCGCAGCGCTGTGGCATCACCCAGAATACAGCCGATGACATTGACGCGGTCGGCCGGAACGGGGTCTTGCCCCATACTCATCGGTGTGCGGCCAAAAAAAATGGCCAGAACCTGGCCTGCTCCCCAAAAGGCGACGTCGCCGACTTTGACCTGATTCGTGGCTGTTTCTCGATAGTCTTTCACTCCGGCCAGTTTGAAATAGAACTCTTCGCCCCATGTATTGACCGGGCTCTCAACCGGTAATGCGGCATACACTTCTTTCGCTGTTTTCGTCGACTTGAGTTCCGCGTCGAGCTGCACCGCGCCAACCGTGATGCGAATTTTGTTGGGGAGGTCAGCCATTGTGTTCCATTCGATGCTCCCGGCGGCGATCAGATGAAAACCCGCTCAGGACGCGGACTTTAGCTTGTTTATTCAGTGAAATCAAGGCTACAATCCCTCGACTATATGCTCGTCTCATCCTTCGTTCTTCTCAAAGGCATCGGCCAAAGTTCTGAACGCCGTCTGTGGCAAGAAGGCATTCTCGATTGGGCTTCATTCCTCCGATCTCCGACCCTGCCTGGCATCTCCTCGTCCAGAAAAGAATGGTATGACCAAGAACTTGCCGTCGCTCAATCGCGCCTGGAAGATGGTGATGCGCACTTCTTCAGCACCTGCCTGAAAAGCCGGGAGCACTGGCGCCTCTTCGAATCGTTTCGTCCTCGTGCGCTTTACCTGGACATCGAGACGACAGGCATGTCTGCGCGGGAAGGACATGTGACGGTGGTCGGATTGTATCGAAACGGCCACATGACGAGCCTGGTCCGAGGAGAAACGCTGACGGAAGACCGCTTGCACGCGGAACTGGAACAGACAGACATCTTCATCACGTTCTTCGGCAGCGGGTTCGATATTCCCTATTTGCAGACGAAGTTCCCACGGTTAAATTTCAAGAAGCCTCACTTCGATCTGTGTTTTGCAGCCCGCAGGCTTGGCATGCAAGGAGGACTCAAACACATCGAGCACGAAGTCCACATTGAGCGCGACACTGATGTGAGGGGGCTCGACGGATGGGAAGCCGTTCGCTTGTGGCACCGGTGGTGTGCGGGAGACGAGGCCGCGCGAAATCTATTGCTGAGGTACAACGAAGCCGACACTAAAAACCTCGAACCGCTCGCATCGTTGATCTACGACCAGATGGTGACCCGGTTCGGCCCACCCTCTCTGGGATTTCCACCGGCCCGTCGCCAAACACCGGTCGAGGTCGCGCTGTGACAGAATCCCGCCCTTGGACCGGATTTGGTCGAACCGAGATCGGTCATGTTCGAGCATCGAACCAAGATGCATTGGCCCTTCTGAATGATTGCGGCGTCTGGCTCGTGGCAGACGGAATGAGCGGGCACCCGGCAGGAGATATCGCGGCTCAAACCGCCGTAGCCGCGGCCACACAGCGGGCGCGAGAACGAGTGTCCTGGCTCCGCGAGCACACAGACACGGCTGCTGAATTCCTAGCCGATCTCGTCACGAGCGCCAACCGGCGAATCCATGACCTCATGCTGGCGAACCCGTCCTTGAAAGGGATGGGCACGACCTTCGTCGCCTTGGCTATCACACCGACATCGACACCGGTCGCACATGTCGCCCACTTGGGAGATAGCCGCGCCTACCTCTATCGAACAGGGCAGCTCAAGCAATTAACACGCGACCATACACTCGTCGAAAAATTTGTGCGGCGCGGCTTGATCGACGCCGCGGCAGCACTCACACATCCTGATCGTCACATCTTGACCAAAGGCCTGGGGATGGGCGCCGACATGCAGCCGGAGCTGACATCGACGCCGGTGACTCCGCACGACCTCATTCTATTGTGCAGCGACGGGCTCACGAAAATGTTGGAGGACGCCGCCATCGCATCGATCCTCTCCCACGCACAGGGCGATCCACACCGAGCCTGCCATGACTTGATCGAGCAGGCGCTACGCAGAGGAGGGGAAGATAATGTGACGGCGATCGTCGTGGCGTATCGTCAGTAGGATGCTCCACGGTTTTCCCGTTGACAAGATGAACCCGGCTGTGTAGTCTCCGATTCTAGCTACCCCCTGCTCTCCTGCCCAGGGAGACCACGACATAAAGAGGTTCTCATGTCCTGCGTTATTCGCGGCGCGCTGTTCGCTGTTGCGTGCTTAGTGATAATCGAGCACACGACGATCGGTTTCGCGAATGAACCGATGGGTCCAGAGGCGGTGATCCGCACCCTGGTTCGCGCCAACGCTGAGTTGGACATGCCGACTATTTCCCGCTTCATGGCGCATGACGCCGATATCACCAGCTACACGATCGGTGGACGGAAATATGTGGGGTGGCCGGAGTTCGAACATGACATGCAGGAGGAATTTGCCTCCGTGGCGAAACTGGAAATCCCTATTACTGAGCTCAAGGTCTGGACGAAAGGAACAGTCGCCTGGTTTACCATGGAACTGGATTACATTCGCTTCGTGGGAAAAGGGCCGGATCAACGGAGAACAGTGCTTCCTCTCAGGGAAAGCGGTGTCCTGGAACAACGAGCAGGACAATGGGTTCTGCTGTCCTGGCATGAGTCGCTTCGGAATATGCAACTCGGCGCTCCTTTGGCCCAGAGTCCCGGCACATCTTCCCCGCAACACTTGGTCAGCAATGTTCAACTTTCGTCAACCCCTGACTTGAGCGGAGAATGGGACATTCTCGAGGTGGAGGACGACAAGCGTTACAAGGCTACGCTCGACAAAGCCGGCAACGGTCCCTATACCCAGCACGGTGGACAATTTGTCACTTCGAAATTCGCCGACCGTCTCTGGCAAGGCACCTGGCAACAGCCGGGTAACGATCGCGAAGGCGGTTTTGAACTTCTCCTCTCAGAAGACGGAAGTCAAGCCAAGGGCGTCTGGTGGTATTCACGGGTCGGTAACCAGAAGAATATTCCCGCTCGTGAACACGGTGGAACCTATCTCTGGAAACGATTGACTCCTCCACCATCTGCACGATGACATCTGCGTCTCACACAGGCTTCTACGATCAACGCTCCGAATATTCGCGCGATCACTTTTTATTCTTGGGAGGCTCTATGCGTCAGGTACTCCTTGCTCTGCTCGCCGGTATCTGTCTGGTGACTCCTGCCTTTGCAGACGGCGGTCACGATCACCATGCAGTTCCCTCTCTCAAGAATCAAACGGCCACGTCCGTCACGGTTCAAGGCGATGTCGTGACACTGACATTCGGTCCTATCGATCTCCCGGCCTCTCACGAGGGAGATCTGGCAGCGTCAATGCCCAAGCATAGTTTTCAACTTCCCAAAGACATGTATATGGTGGGATATAAGACTGCGGTCTTCACCAAAGAAGGGAAGCCTCTCCCCAAGAACTATCTGCATCACATCCTGATGCTCAACAACAGTAAACCGAGCGTCTCATGCGATGGCGAACCGCTGTTCTTTGCAGGAGCGGGGCTGGAGATGACGGAAACCCGTTTCCCGGCAGGCTATGGAGTGAAGCTCGCCAAGAGCGACCATCTGATGTCGATCGTCGCCTTTTACCATAAGGCGCCGACTACCAAAGATGTCATGGCTACCTTCACCATGTACATGGCGCCCGAAGGCGCCCCCATCAAAGAAATGGACGTCTATCAGGTGGGAGTCAACATTGTCTGTTTCAGCAAGTTCGCCCAACGTGGCCCGAACCAGACGGACGAAGGGATTGAAATTAACTCCGGAGTCCAGATCCACCGGGAGCCGCTCAAGTTCTCGATGGATGGCTGTGTAAAATTTTCCTACCCACATGGGCATGACGAACTCCTCATGATCGGGCTGGACAATACGTCCAAAAAGCAGACCCTGCTTCGAACAGTTCCTGACGTCGATCAGGACGGGACATTTCTTCAATTTCAGCCGCATCAGGTTTATCAGGACGGCCAGGGATTTCCCGTGACGAAGGCGGATGACTATGAAATGGTCATGGTCCATCACCATCCATTGCAGAAAAAAGAAGCCCAGCATGGGATGGGAAACTATTTGCTGTACATGACCCCTGGCGCTTGTCCAGCGTCATCTCCTTCGCCTCTCGCCATCAAGTAGGGAGCAGGCACTCTGCGGTACCCGCCGCATAACCCGCGCGGGTACCAAGGCGTACCCTGCCTCAATCGCACCCTGCCATCACCTCATCTCCGTTCAATTTTGTTCGCCGTCGAAATCCACAGTAGCTCCCCCTACCAAAGAAGGAGCGCATTTCATGGCCTGCAGACTGGGTTTCCCACCTCTGCCTATGTTATTCACATCTGCATCATCCTCAGCCACGTACACCGAGCCGTTTGCAGCAGAAGAGTGCGGGCCGGTGCATCTCGGATCATGTGATGAGTGAAGCCTCACGGCTTACAGCCGTGGCTTCCTGCGTAAACGGATGAACGTTGTCGTGTCGCTCTGAAACTGGGCTTGCTCGGATTCCCAGGAAGTACAGGGATATCTAGATGCCGCAGAGTGAGCCGCTCACTATCCTGATTATCAGCGAACACGCTGAATCCGTTAAACTCATCACCGTCAGTCTGCGCGGATTCTTTCCCGGCTGCCGCGTCGACGTTGCCTATTCATCCGATGAAGCCCGTGCATGGACGTCTCCGCACGAATGGGATCTTATCCTTCTCGACGAACAGTGCCTCCCCGGCGACCACAACTCCCTCTCCGGCGAACTCAAACGCCGCGCGCCCTATGCGAGGATTATTCTGTGCAGCGACCGTTCGGACTCAGCCTCGGCGCTTCAAGCGCTCCAAGCCGACGTTGATTTTTTCCTCTCAAAGCGATCTCCGGCCTTTCTCACGGAACTCCTGTTTTGCGCCAGGGAAGCCATCGAAACAGGCCGTCTGAGAGTGACCCTGGACCACGAGCACGAACGCCATCGTCAGCTCGTTGAATCACTCAGCGACGTTGTCTACGAACTAGACGCCCGTGGGTGTTTCGTGACGATCAGTCCCAGCATCGGCACCCTATTGGGCTATTCGCCCAGTGAACTGATCGGATTGCCCTATACCACTCTCGTTTCTCCAGGCCAGGAGGCAGCGGCTCGGTTTCGCCTCAACGAACGCCGCTCCGGAGCGCGAGGCACCAGCCGCGTTGAATTGACCTTGCGAGGAAAACCCACGCAGACCAAGGAATCACTGACGCTCACAGCAGAGGTCAACGCCAGAGGACTCTATGACACCCTTCGCCGGTTTCTCGGCACGGTGGGACTTATCCGAGACCTGTCCCTACTCAAACAACAAGACACCGCACTCCTTCAACTTCGCCAAGAACTCCAGCGCAGGGATCAACTGTTCGCGCTGACTCAGAGAGTCGTGCTGTTGTCCCAACAGCTTCACAATCCACTGACCTCACTGCTGACACAGTCCCAGCAACTTCTCACGACCATCCGCGACGCACGTCTGGACAACCAAGCCGAAACATTGGCCGGCTACGCCGCAGAAGCGACGAACCTTGAAGCACAGCTGACGCAGGCCCTCCAGGAGAGAGAGAACGACGCCTCGGAATACACGATCGACAACGTCCTCGACACCGTACTCACATCCCAATCTCCGGGGATCATAAATGCGCGAGGCATCGTTCGGCAGCTTGCTTCGCACCTTCCTCCTCTCATTAGCGATCATGAGCAGGTTGCGAAGCTCGTGCACCAACTCCTAAACTATGCGCAGAGCTATTTACTGACAGTCGGCCGTGCGCATCGACTCACCGTGCGCACGCGCACAGTGGGACCTGCCTCTGCCTCAACAGACGCGCCCGACCTATTGCCCCTTGCCCCAGCCACCGAAGTCGAAATCGAGCTGCTCGAGTCAGAGATGGAGTGGCCGGCAGAATCTCCGGCTCCACCACTCCAGTCTATTGATCTCCTTGAGTCCTATCAGCTCGTCCGCCAACTGGCTGGCACCTTAGATTTGTCTGCTCCGATACAGGGCCCTCTCCGCATGACTCTCCGTCTTCCAATCGTATCTCACCCCGCTCGCGAGATACTCTCGTCGCCGACTACCGTCTTTGCCGCCCAGCCCGCACCTGCTCCTGAAACAAAGAGCGCCACAACGGCACCTGATCCGGCAATCGTTTCCGGCAGCCGGCAACAGGAACGGCGTGATTCGCCTCGAATTCCAACTACCCTCTCTGCCGCGATCACCGTTGGATCAGCAACGTGGGAAGGCACCGTCTCCAACCTCAGCCTCGGAGGCGCCTGCATCACACTACCCCACGATTTCCCCGCCCTTGTGCCTCAAGATGCCTACATTGTGCTGAAGACTGCCGTGGGGATTCTCGAACTGCACGGTGAGACACAGGAGCGGCCTATTTTGCCCCCTTCCGGAACCGGGAAGCCGGTCTCCCTTCTCGTTGTGAAATTTGTTGTGCCCAAGCAGGAAGAAGCTGCCGTCCTGGCTTCGTTCGTTCAGGCGGCACAGGAGCAAAACTTATTCTTTTCCTTTGAAATACTGCTGGCAGCAGAGCCATCGGTTGAACTGGCCGCCACCACGCCTTCCCTATTGCGCGAGCAAAAAGAATACGACCCTCGTGAAGCTGTGCGTGTGGCTTTGCAGCTTCCAGTTCGACTGGACCTCACAAATCCTGCAGGAAATATGTATCGCTTCGACGCGCTCATTACTAACCTGAGTCGAGGCGGCGCCTGTCTCCACCTCACTGCTCGTCCCGAACTCCTGAACGGTATCGTCACTCTGCATTTCACCGCCACACAAACCCAGAAATATCCGGGAGCCCATGAACCGGGCGCGCCGGATTCCGTACTCGCCGCCCAAATCGTCTGGTCGGCTCCGGATCCTACAGCGGCAAGGGAGTTTCGAAACCAAGGTCTTGATCCCGCTCTTCGGATCGGCCTCCGATTCCAGAGCCTCACACCCTATGCAGAACGCGAAATAAACCGTATCATCCAACAATATCTGATGTCTCCGGGCGAGCCGGAATCTTCCTCGCAGCTCACGGCAGTCGTCAGTGTTCCACGAGAGTGCCGGAATCCACGTGGCCAGACGATCGTCATTACAGACGATCATCTTCATCAATCGCTTGCACCGAACACGCCTGTCGTCATCATCGCTCCCGGCTATGGCCAAACCGCGCTGGATGCCAGCACCTTGTCGTACTACCTCGCGCATCACCGACTCCGTATCTTACGATACGACCACACCAACCATGTGGGGTTGAGCGACGGCGATCTTGAGCAGACAACCTTACGGAGCATGCAAGCCGACCTCCTGAAAGTTGTGGAGTTTGTGCAACATACGTGGCCGACCGCTCCTCTGGTCATCATGGCAAGCGACCTGACTGCGCGTGTTGCCATTAAGATGGCTGTGCAATCCCGCCCCCTCGACTTGCTGCTCTTGATTAATCCTGTCGTCGATATTCAGACCATGCTCACGGCTGTCCATGGTCATAACCTCGTGGCCGACCACCGGTTCGGACTCCGCTTCGGCATCGCCAATCTGCTCGGACTCATCGTCAACGTCGATCGTTTTGTCGAGGATCTCGTCGCAAGCCACTATACCGATCTGGCCTCCACTATCGAGGATCTGCGCCTCCTTCGCTCTCCGACCGCTATTCTCACGATTCCCAACAGCCCGCTCGGACCATGGCCTCCGGCGGATCTCCCACAGACGTTTCTCACTGCGCTGGGAACCCATACCAGTCTGGCAACAGTCTCCGCGCCGTTGACCGGCCAGGACCTCCCACTCAACGAGTCACACCCTCAAGCCTTTCGACAAATCCTGGGCCAGATCGCCTCGACCGTTTTGGTGCCGAACATTCCCGCTGACTTCCACTCCCAGACCCGTCGCATGCTCGCCCGTCAACAGCTCATCGAAGTGGAGCGGACCCGTCTTCGCTACAATCTCTCGCAATTCACGCGTGAGGCTCTGAGATTCGCGCACCTGCAGCAGCTTCCTCAACTGGGAAACCTTCATGAATACCGGAAACTCTTGGACGATCTCTACCGGCTTCTCTCTCCGCTCGAACCGGACTCAGTACTCGTAGACGTAGGAGTCGGGCTCGGCGATTTGCTCCGAGCCACGATGGTGAACCTGGCTTACCGCTCACGGCAGCGTAGCTGGGGACTGGAGGGTCCTGTTCATGTCATCGGATTGGAAAACTCTTACGACACTCTGACGCAAGCCCAGCAGAGTCTTCGTGCCTTGCATCGAGAACTCGACAAAGACTTCGCAGGCACTCTCGTAACCCATCCTCCCATGACGACCGAATGGGTGCAGGCTGATTGGACACAGGAGCTTCCCTTCAAGGACCACTCTCTCCATCGTATCGTCTGCAATCTGACGCTCCCGTTCATCCCTTCTCCACTGGTCATGATTCGGGATCTGTACCGCATCCTCCATCCGCAGGGACGCCTGGTCTTTACAGTTTTCCATCCGGACACCGATCTTTCAGTGCTCTATCGCCGACATCTGCGCAGAGCGAACCAGGATGAATTTGGCACGCAAGCTCATATCGTCCTTCACTACCTGGGGCGACTCCGAGAGGCTATTCGGCACGGAGTACTGCACACCTTCAACCAACCTACACTGATCTCGCTGCTCCGGCAGGCCGGCATCCTCACACCCCGCATTTTTCCTACGCTTGATGGGCATGCCTTCATAGTTGTTATTGAAAAAGAACAATCCGCTGGCTGAACTCGTCCATACCGTGTATACTTCCACGCGTAAATCTTTGAACACATAAGCATTTCAGGCAAAACCTACATTTCCGTGGAGGGGTTACGCAGCCCCAGTGTCTCCCTGCTTGTTATGACGTCACATCTAACGAATACCGATCTCTTGGCGCCTTCCTCCAGTGAACTATTGAACATCGTCACACAGTTTACAGTCGACCTGGGGGCGATGACTGACCTGACGACGCTCGGAGATCGCATTATTCAGGAGCTCTGTCGCGCAAGCACAACCACCCATGGGACGTTATTCCTGCTGGATCGCGAGCACGAATGCTATCGCCGAGTCAGCATGGTTGGCCCGATCGCCTCGACCTGTACTCCGCCCATGTTGACCATGAACCATCCTCTGCCTCACCATCTACTTGCAACCAGTCGAATCATGACGGAAGCCGATTCGGCTGAAGGCCTTCAGGAGGCTACCTCCGGAGACAGCGCACGCACGGCCATGAGAGCTATGCAGGGCTCATACGTCGTGCCGCACCTCATTAAAGGCCGTCTCATCGCGTTCTCAACCCTCGGCACTGCCATGCCTACCGGTGGAGACATTGCGTTGACCAGGTCCGTTTTGGCCGCTCTGGCACAAGTCGCCGCAAATGCATTGGATACCATTGTGCTGTATGAGGATCTCCGCCGCTCCCACACGCTCATAAAGCGTACGGATCGGTTGAAATCCCTTGAGACGATCGCCGGCGGCTTCGCCCATGAAATCAGAAACCCCCTCACATCGATTAAAACCTTTATCCAATTAGCGCCTCAACGAAAAGACGACCCCCAGTTTATTCAGGAGTTCAGCAAAGTGGTGCTTGACGATGTGTATCGAATCGAACGGCTGATTCAAGAAATTCTCGATTACGCCCGATACATGGAACCCAAGTTGACGGATGAAGACCTCAATGACATTGTCGCCTCATGCTTATATTTCATCGATGTCAAGGCGAGTAGCCAAGGGATCAAGATTGAAAAAGAATTGGCGGAAGACCTCCCTCGTGTCATGTTGGACCGGCAGCAAATCAAGCAAGTCCTGCTCAATCTCCTTCTCAATGCCGTGGACTCAATGGCGGGATCGGGTGGGCGGTTACGCGTTCAGACCCGCAAGCTTGAGAAACCGGGAGGCAACGTCTGGGCTCACATCGAAATCGAGGACACCGGCGAGGGGATCCAGGAAGCGAATCTCGAACACATTTTCGACCCGTTTTTCACGACAAAACACGAGAGCGGAGAGCACGAAGGAACGGGACTGGGCTTGACAATCGTCCATCAAATTATTCACGAGCATCATGGAGAAATCCGAGTCAAGAGCTCGGTCGGTGTCGGCACCACGTTTTTCGTGAGTCTGCCCGCATTACCCACATAACCATCAACACCCTATGGACAGCAGTATGAAAAAACGAGTGCTGTTGATCGATGACGAGGCCCGGGTCCGAGCTTCTTTGAAGATGGTACTGGAACCGACATACGAAGTCATCCAAGCCGCCGATGCACAGGAAGGCCTTGAGCTGTTTCGTAAGGAAGCCCCCCATCTGGTCCTCCTAGACGTCATTCTTCCAGGCACCGACGGGCTCTCCGTACTCCAAACCCTACGCGCCGAGGACCGCGCCGCGCCGGTCATCATGCTGACGGGAACGAAATCGGTCAAAACCGCCGTCGATGCGATGAAGTTCGGCGCGGCCGACTACCTGTCGAAACCCTTCGATTTGGAAGAGCTACGCATCATCGTCGAACAGGCGCTCAAGAACCAGGAACTCCAACGGGAGGTAAAACAACTCCGCGCGCAAGTCGTTCGACGCTATGCCTTTCACAATCTGATTGGCAAGAGCCCTTCGATGCAGGACATCTACAACAAGATCGAACAAGTCGCCGACAGCCGAACGACGGTCCTGATCACCGGCGAGAGCGGCACGGGAAAGGAACTGGTCGCCAAGGCGCTTCACTATAACAGCGGCAGGCGCGAGCGCCCCTTCATCGCGCTGAACTGCGCAGCTATTCCTGAAACGCTCATTGAGAGTGAACTATTCGGCCATGAGAAAGGCTCGTTCACGGATGCCACGGCTCGGCGAGTCGGACAATTCGAGCTCGCCAATAACGGCACGCTTTTCCTCGACGAGATCGGCGACCTCAGCGCCATGACGCAGGCCAAACTGCTGCGCATCTTGCAGGAACGAGAATTCACCAGAGTCGGTGGAGTGCAATCGATCAAGGTTGATGTGCGCATCGTGGCGGCGACGAACAAGAATCTCGAGGAACTGGTTCGCAAAGGACACTTCCGTGAAGACCTCTACTACCGCGTCAATGTGATCGCGCTCTATTTGCCCCCGCTCCGCGAGCGCGGTGAAGACGTTCCCCTCCTCGCCAACCATTTCCTGGCCAAACGAATCGAAGAAGACAGCAGGCCGCCCCAAGAATTTTCCAAAGACGCGGTCGATCTTCTCTCTCGCTATCCCTGGCCGGGCAATGTGCGAGAGATGGAGAATATCATCGAGCAGGCATTCATTTGGTCCAAGGGATCGGACGCCATTACCCCTGAACATCTGCCGAACATTCTCAAGAACGACTCCCGATCTTCTTCACTACGCGACGACACCCTCGCCGGACGACTGTCGCTCGAAAAAGCTGTCATGGAATTCGAACGAGAAATCATCTTGGATTCCCTTAAACGAACGAATTACATCCAAACCCATGCCGCCAACCTGCTGGGAATCAGCCGCCGTATGCTCAAGTATCGCATGGACACGTTGGGAATCGGCCGACCCGATCAGGAAGTCAGCACTGAATCTCCAACGGTAGTGCAGGAATAGCACAACATCGCCCCGCACTGCGTCATTTTTGCACGGTTGGTATGGGAACGCCTTCTCAATATACGTACTATTTCGTTTGAGAAAACTACATATGGGCCTCAGTAGATATATACCACTCTCCCTTGAGTGAGCTGAGCTAACCAGCTGAAATGGAATAAGAATTGCTTTGAATTCTACGTATTTAGCGGTAGCAAACTTTTATGAGCTTCCCTGTGCCATCTGAACTCGTGAAAAAGAAGCCGACCTTGCTCGTGATTGATGACGAAGCAGGGCCTCGCGATGCTCTGAAAGTGATTCTCCGCCCCTTCTTCAATATTCAGGCAGCAGAATCAGCCAGCGCAGCAATCGATGTACTCAACTCCCATCAGATCGATCTCATCACACTCGACCAAAAACTCCCAGATCGTCAAGGTATCGATCTCCTTCAGGACATCAAACATCACCACGCCAACGTCGAAGTCATTATCATCACCGGGTACGGCAGCTTAAAGTCTGCCATGGAAGGGATCCGCCATGGCGCCGCCGGCTACCTGCTCAAACCCTTCAACGTCACGGAATTGCTTTCCCTCGTCAACCAGACGCTCGAAAAGAAACAACGGCTTGATTTCCTCAGGCACTTCATCGAGACATCGACCGGTCTCTGGGGCTCAGAAACAGAATGCGCGCAAGCCTGGAAGGAACTGATCGCGGGATACCAGGCGATCGGGAAGCCGACAGTAGACCCTGCGCCCAGTTCCGAACCCCTTCCAGACCTACTCCCTCTACTCTCCGACCTGCTTGAAGCAAAAGATCGCCAGCTGCTCAACCACTGCAGCCGAGTCAGTTTCTACGCCACCCTCTTGGCCAACCGCATCAACTTAACTCACACAGAGCAGAAATCGTTGGCGTTAGGAGCGTTCCTCCACGACATCGGCAAGATCGGCCCTGAATCCTATCAATTTGCCGACGATGAAATCACGGCGACTGGAGAGGCTGTCAGCAATCGACATCACCCAGAGCAGGGTGCAAAACTCGTATTACCGTTGAGACTTTCGGCTGAGATAGGACAGATCATTGCCTATCATCATGAACGATGGGATGGTGCAGGGTACCCCTTTGGGCTTAAAGAAGAAGGAGTTCCACAACTGGCCCGCATCGTCTGTCTAGCACAGACGTTTGACCATCTCACTGCTGAGCTTCCTGGCCGGATGCCCCTCTCGATCGATGATGCCTGCCGACAGATGCGCGCATATGCAGGCACCCACTTCGAGCCGAATTTAACTGAACTCTTTGTGCGCATGGTCCAGGAATGCAAGGGATCGCTTCCTGCCATGGCAATGGCGACTACGCCGACCGACCGATCCGACTCCTAACGGGATGCTCAAAAAATCCGCCAGCTTTGTTCTCGCATCGCTCAGAGACTCGACGTACCGAACAGAGCCTCTCGGATATCGGAATTACTGGAGGATTTTTCCGTTCGCCAAGACCAACTGAAACGGCGAACGGCCCACACGAAGTGTGGTATGTACCTCCTCGCCTCCTCGCTCGCTGCGGCCGCGCTGGACGGCCTTTTTGAGCATCCCGTGGACTAATCGGTAATCCCTGCTCACTCAGACCGTTTCCCTTTCGCTCCCGCGATAAGTTCCGCTGCCGTTTCACGCACTTTTTTTGTAATGGTAGGACCGCTCAACATTCTGGCAATTTCTTCTTCCCGCCCCATCCCCTTGAGCACTCTGACCGACGTGGATGTCCGTTGACTGTCCAACCCCTTTTCTACGAGCAGGTGGTGCTCCGCTTGGGATGCGACTTGAGGAAGATGCGTAATGCAGAACACTTGATGAAACGATCCAAGCTTGCGTAATCTCGTTCCCATGGCCGCAGCGACCGCCCCACCGACTCCCGTATCGATTTCGTCGAACACTAGGACCGGAACTTGGTCCATCTCCGCCAATACCGTCTTGAGCGCCAGCATGATGCGCGAGAGTTCTCCGCCGGACGCCACTCGGTTTAACGGTCTTGGTGGCTCACCGGGATTGCTTGAGAGAAGGAACTCCACTCGATCACGCCCGGCCGGTCCGAGTCCTTCAAGCGACTCATCGATAGAAACCGCAACCTGAAAGATCGCCTGCTCCATCTTCAGTGCGGCCAGCTCAGCTCCCACCGACGTCGTCATTCGCTTGGCCGCATCAGTTCGCTTTTTGGACAACTGTTGTGCCAGCATGCGGAGACGATGAGCCTCTTCATCGAGCTGCGCGGTTAATTCAGTGGTTCGCTCTTGATGGTTGTCCAATAACCGCAGTTCCTCCTGCGCCCGTCTGCCGGTCGCCATGACCGCCTCAATCGACCCTCCATATTTTTTCTTTAAGCGTTGAATCAGGTCGAGTCGGTCCTCCACGACCGTCTGTCGGTCAGGATCAGCCTCCAGCCGTTGTGCATAGTCACGCAACCGTCGGGCAAGTTCTTTAAGGGGGATCGCCGATTCCGTCGCAGTCTGTTCACAATCACCCATCGCCGGATCGATCTGGCCTAACTCTGCAAGGGTTCGCCCGATCTTCCCCAACCTAGTGAGGACAGCCTGCTCATCTGCCTGCAATTCGACATGCGCCTCGTGGGCCAACTCCCTGAGTCGATGCGCATGGACCAGTCGTTGCCGTTCGCTGCTGAGTCGCTCTTCTTCATCGGACGACAGGCCGGCTTGTTCGATCTCCTGGGCCTGAAACCTCAACATATCCTCACGCCTTGCGCGATCGATGACGTCATTTTGCAATGCGTCTAATTGTGTTTGGAGGTCCTTCCACCCTTCGTAGGCTTGCTCATATCTCCCGCGAAGCTCATAGAGCCGTCCGAACCCGTCGAGGGCGTCTAATTGCTTGGCGGCAGCCAGCAGAGATTGCTGCTCATGCTGGCCATGGATATCGATGAGGGTACCCCCAAGTTCTTCGAGCACACGTAAGGGGCACAGGTTGCCGTTGACATACACTCGGTGGCGTCCCGATCGGGAGAGCACCCGTCGCAGAATCAGCTCAGACTCGTTCTGACTGATAACTTCCTGAAGCCGTAGGCGTTGGAGAAGTGGATGGGTGTCCGAAAGAACGAAGGCTGCTTCAAGCTGGGCCTCATCTTCTCCTGAGCGGATCTGATCGGTCGAGGCTCGCCCGCCGACCAACAAGGCAATCGCATCGATGAGGAGAGATTTACCGGCTCCAGTTTCCCCGGTTAGGACTGTAAATCCGGACTGAAATTGAAGGCTGAGCTGCTCAATAAGGGCGAAATTGACAATGCGCAACTCGGCGAGCATTGCGGCAGGTAACTACAATCCTAGGCTGAACCGGCAGGTTGCGCCAGCAGCGAATCGATCATGTCCTTGAACTGCCGCTTCGGTCGCGCCCCAACGAGTTTCTCCACGACCTGTCCATTCTTGAAAAACAAGATCGTCGGGATGCTCATGACCTGATAGCGGCCTGCAACCTCTGGATTTTCGTCGGTATTGAGTTTCCGCACCTTCATCTTCCCCGCATATTCTTTGCTCAATTCCTCAATGACCGGAGCGACCATTTGGCAAGGACCGCACCAGACAGCCCAAAAATCTACCATCACGAGTTCAGAAGACTTTATGACCTCGGCATCCCACGTTGCATCTTCAACTTTCAGCGCATCACCTGCCACGTCACATTCCTCCTTGCTGAGCCCACAGTTAAAATTTAAATCTGCGGAGCATCGTATACCAGCCCTCTTCGAGGAGTCAAATCCGTCTGATCGGGGATTGACATTGTCCTGGCCTGCGCTCAGTGGCATGTCGAGCTGCCATCTATTTCTCCAGATGCATCTTTCGCCGCACTGTGCGCTGAATCAACAGACGACAGGCTTCGGACAATCTGCTCATCGTCCGTACCCTCCCATGTCAGGCTGTGGCAGATCCGATTGGGATCTCCCATATGGGCCTCCCGGCACCGCCCATGGCAATCCCCGCTCTCCTATGAGTAGGGGGCTGAGAATGCTCCTCAGCACGGCAGTTCCATAGTTTTCCGTCCAGCCGATTCCGGTCAAGCTGAGCATGAAATTGTACTGGGCGCGATCGGGAAACTGAAGATAATACAGCCCAAGCGACCAACACTTGCAAGGATTCTGGTAAAGACCAACGATGTCATACTCCGGACTCTGGCCGGTCTTCACATCGTAGTAGCCCTTCGCGCCGACCGTCCATCCCCATGGCGTACGAAATGCCCCTCCCGCCGTGACATATTGAATCTCAGGAGTCGGAGCGTAAACCTGACCGAATGAAATCGGATTCCACACGTCCCCCCGCTGCACACGATTCCCGTCGTGCGTGAACCGTTGCCCCACTTGGAGATACCAGTAGTTGGACTGCTGGATCCGGAAATCGGTGTTGAATTGACTCACTGACGATTGGTAGGGATCGAAAAACGCGTCGATGGTCAGATATTGGTTCGTGGCAGGCAGTTGACCAAGAATACTTCCTACACCTTGGCCAAGCGCGGCACCCTCCAACTGAGCTTTCGTAAACTGAGGAGTCGCGTTACCGATCACAGCCCGCAACCAGAGATCGGAAAATTTCTTCCCCTCAACAGCTGTGGTCGCCGGCTGCAACGGTTGTGTCACGGTCCCGAACGGAGGAATCACGCCGGACGTGAAATCGCGCGCCTGCGTCTGCACGGCGCCGACCTGGTAACTCTGAGCCAGCGTGAGGTCAAGCCAATTGAAGCCACTGCTGCCATCTTGTTCCAATAGCCTGTTACGGACCATGTAGGTCATGAGATTCTTCTTCGGCAGATTGTCGACCTGATCGATCTGAGTAATTTGCTCCTGAGCGGTCGGCGGAACATATTCATATATCACGCTGGGCTCAATGGTATGCAGCAAGGCATTGCCCTCGCTCGTTCCAAACCGGCGGCTCACCTTCGACCTCGCTTCAAGCCCGGCCCAAAAAGTCTCGCGATGCTGGCTTTCAGAATTTTGCACCCCTCGCGTGTAGTAGACCTCGCGCACTTTTACTTGGGGCGTGAAACCCACGATATGGCCGAAATTCAGGATATCGGTCGACAGTCCCGGCATCACATCGATTCGATTCTGGGCAAATCCCTGCTCACGATAAAAGTTCACGAAATTTGTTTCCGCACCCAGCAAGATCGGCGAATTGAACAACGGGATATTCGGCAGACTGTAACCGATTTCCGGAAGGCGCTGAAACGTGTCCACTCCACCCGATTGCAACGGCAGCAGGTATTGACCGAGCAGATACGTGTTCCCATACGCCAGCCGCTGGTTCGCGAGGAGATTCGATTCGGCGCTGGGAGATGCTCGGAGGGCCCCCGAGTTGCTCAATTGCTGGAAATAGCTCGCGTCAGTGACATAGTTCACTTTCGCTCTCAGCAGCAAGTCCGGCGTGATTTGCTGTGTGTGGGTCCCCCTGACTAAGAGACGAGTCTGCTCGGCATCTTGTCCCGTCGGGTTCACACCCGCCACATCCGGCAATTCTGTCTGCTGCAAGGCAGAGACTAACCATTGCCCACGCGATTGCTTATCCAGCACATATCGATACTTAAAATCGCTGCCATACCCGAGTTGCGAGTAGTATTGCGGAGAGATCGTCAGATCCTGGCTCGGATTGATCGCCCAGAAAAAACTTTCTTGAAGGTGCATCCCAAAACGATTGTCATACCCGATAGTGGGAATGAGAAACCCAGTCCGCCGCCTGGTGAGAGGAAATGTCATCGTGGGAAGCGGGATCACCGGGACATCGTTCACACAGAGCCACCCACCGGTAAATGCCGCATTGTCGCCGGCATTCAGGTCGAGATCCTTGAACTTAAACCGCCAGGCCGGCGTCTCGCCTTCCTGCGCATCGCAGTTCGTAAACCGGCCCTCTTTGACCCGATAATGGTCCTCTGAGAACCGTTGAATAAGACGGCCCTCCACTGTGGTGTTCGTGGGTTTGAGATACACTCGGCCGTGGGTGATCACCCCAGCCTCAGTATTCACATTAAGCTCCAACCGTTCGGTCACGAGATCGGCTTTGGGATCCGTGAGTCGAACATGGCCCGTGGCAGTCAATATGCCGGGCAACGCCTGAATGGTCATGTGATCAGCCGTCAAACGCAATGTGCCTTGGTTGACGACTACCGAACCATCCGCTTCGTACGTTTCTGATTCCTGGAGATACTCGATTCGTTCTGCCGTGATATCGAGGGGAGGCCCCTCGGTGGATGTCGTCGTCCCTGCAGCGCCTCCTACCGATGGAAGCAATATCCCCAACATCACCCAACCGATCGAACACATCCACAGCCGCGTCACGATCCCTGCCATATCAGCCCCGAAGCGGCGAAACCCTACAGCTACGGAGCCAAGCCATGCACTCTCCCACGAGCATGAGCGAACCCGTTACACAGACCAGACCGTCCGGCGTCGCCAGCTGTCTGGCCAGCGCCATCGCATCGCTGAGCGACGGCACGACATGCAGGCGAGGCAACAGATCTCCTGTCGAGACTCGAAGTTCCTGCGCCGTGGCAGAGCGTGGAAGATCTGCCTGCGTCAATACCACCTCGTCAACCAGTCCTCTGAGCGGTTCGACAAAACCTCGATGATCCTTATCGCGCATCATCCCAAGAACCAGGACCACAGGGTGGGACGGATGAGATCGGTCAGCGCACGTGAGGAAGTCAGCCAAGGCTGTTGCGGCGGCAGGATTATGCGCGCCATCCAGGAAAATTGTCGGACGGTGATCGGCCACCTCCAATCGCCCGGCCCAGTTGACCGTACGCAACCCTTCGCGTACCGCCTCAGCCGTCACAGCGATCCCTTGAGGAGCCACCGCTTCCAACAACGCCAACGCACAGGCTGCGTTATCGAGTTGATGCCGACCCTCCAGTGCACAGGTCAGTCCGTCATAGCGCAGACCAAGACCGCGATAGGAAAATTGCTGGGGCGCCTCTCCCTCTGTACAAAAATCCTCATTCAGACGAAACACCGCCGCCTGCCGCTCACTGGCCACCTGGTCGATCGTCCGCCACGCGTCATCGTCAAGCCGTCCTACTACCACCGGCACCCCCGGCTTGATGATGCCGGCCTTCTCGAAAGCAATCGCCGAACATGTGTTTCCTAGATACTCCTGATGATCGAGAGAAATCGTCGTGACCGCACAGGCCACGGGCGTCACCACGTTGGTCGCGTCGAATCTTCCACCCAGTCCAACCTCTACCACCGCCACCTCGACTCCTGACTCGGCAAAATGCTGAAAGGCCATGGCCGTCGTATATTCGAAGAAGGTCGGCGACAGGTCTGGTTGGCAGAGAGTCTGAAGCTGTTCGGTCAATTCCGCCACCTGCGATTCGGCGATCATCTCGCCGTTCACCCGTATCCGCTCTCGAAACTCTACAAGATGGGGCGAGGTATAGAGCCCCACCCGATATCCTGCCGCCTGCAACATCGCGGCGGCCATGGCTGCGGTAGAGCCCTTTCCATTCGTGCCGGCAATGTGCAGTACATGATACTTGGTCTGGGGCATACCGAGGCGCGCCATCAATGCCTTCATCGTCTCAAGGCCTAGCTTAATGCCATGCTTTTGCAGACGATACAAATAGGCCACGGCAGAGGAGTAGGTCATGGTGTACTCGGCAGGAAGGAGGCTAGCCAGAGTTCTTCATGAACGTCGTGACGAGGCGATCGAAACCGAAACACACCGAGACTCCTCGCACGCGAGGACGAGGCAGGCATACTTCCTGGAGTCCGTCGAGGGGACCGAGCGAGAAAAGACTTGCTGGACGAGAGGATCGGCTGCCGCAGTAGACATTCATGAGGGTCCGGACTTAAAAGTGGGCAACGAGAGTGCTTAAGGTTTCTTTCAGTTGTTTGCGCTCTACGATCATATCGATCATCCCATGCTCCAATAAAAACTCCGCGCGCTGAAACTGGTCCGGTAGCTGCTGTTTAATGGTCTGTTCGATCACGCGGGGACCGGCGAAGCCGATCAGCGCTTTCGGTTCGGCCAGAATCACATCGCCCAACATGGCGACACTGGCGGTCACGCCCCCGAACGTGGGATCGGCTAACAGACAAATAAACGGGAGTTTGGCCTCTCCCAGCTTGGCGACAGCGGCAGAAGTCTTGGCCATCTGCATCAGAGAGAGAATCCCCTCTTGCATCCGTGCTCCTCCGGATGTCGTGACCAAAATAACCGGCAACCTGGCCTCCAGCGCGCGATCGATCGCCCGGCAGATCTTTTCTCCGACGACCGACCCCATGCTTCCGCCCATAAAACTGAAGTCGAACACGCAGACCACCACCCGACGGCCGTTCATCATCCCTTCACCAATCATCATGGCATCTTTGCGGCCGGTCTTCGCCTGATGCACCTTCACACGATCTTTGTACGATTTCGTGTCCTGAAAATTCAGCGGGTCTTGAGGGCCGATCTCTGCATCCCACTCTTTAAACGTCCCCAGGTCGACCAAGAGCGTAATGCGCTCCATGACAGAAATCGGAAAATGGTAGTCGCACTTCGGGCAGACCTTATTGTTACGATCGACTTCTTTGCGATAGACGATTTCCCTGCAGTGATTGCACTTGAGCCACATTCCCTCTGAAACCTTGGATCGCTTTGGCGGCTCCGGCTCGGTTGTTTTCTGTTTTTTAAACCAGGCCATTAGGCGCTCCTTTTAGTCGCAAGCTGGACTCGCGAAACTGGCGCGACAGGTCGGAAGTGTCATCTTTGCGAGTCGCGTTTTTCCCGCCAGCCTCGCCCGTCTCGCTCACAAACCACGAGGACGGCAGAATACCATAGCCGCCCTGATCACGCACGTAGATTTCCCTTCGATGAAGATGGCAGTGAGCCGTCAGAAAAGTTGTCCGCCGAAGGCGGTCTGGAACATCATCATGAGTCCGACGGCAACGCTCCCAAGACTCGCCAGCCCCTGGATTGTGAGAAAGACAGGACGTCCGAGGTTCAGCGACCATAACACCGGAAGGCTCACAACCATCCCAACCAACACCATCCCCATGATCGAGCCAAACCCAAACACCGCAATATAGATCAGCCCCTCCGACACCGATCGCGCAGACGACAAGACAATCAACAGCAACGCCGCCGAGCCGGCCAAACCATGGGCCATCCCGATGCAAAAGGGTCGAATGGAGTCACGCCACCAATGACCATGTTCATGATCTTCGACTCGCGCATGGCTATGCAGATGCACATGCTGCGCGCCGTCATGGTCGTGCGCATGCACATGCCAGCGTTCCCGGACTAATCGCACTGCGAGCATCCCGCCGAGAAACACGAGCATCCCGCCGACACCGAACTCAGCTGCCAACGCGAAAGGTTCAGGAATCGATATACGAAGCACCAACACCGCCGCTCCGGTCAGCAACAACACCACCGTATGTCCAAGCCCCCAGCTGAATCCAATCATGCCGGAGGCGCGGAGCGAAGGCCGTTGCGCCAGCACCGTGGATACAGCGGCTAAATGATCCGTGTCCAAGGCATGACGAAGCCCCAGCACCAACCCAAGCCCTAAAATAGTCAGGAATTCAGTGTCCAACATGAGGCCTCATGTGAGATCGGCCCTGTGGTACAAACACCGACGGCACAGTGGGATGTCAGCCGCCCCGAGCATGCATTTCGAGATGAGGATCTTCGCGAAGTTTCTCAATGCCGATGAGCCCCCCGACACGTAATCCGTCCCGTTCAAGCGCCTTACGCTCTTCTGCGCCCCGATCGCGGCGCCCTTCCCAGCCGGCGCGGATCAAGGCCCGCATCTCGTCATCCGAGGCGCCGGCGCGAAGGGACTTGCAAAGGTCCGTTCCCGATGTCGCATACAGACAGCGATACCACATGCCGTCTGCAGTCACTCGGCTGCGATCGCAGGCCGCACAAAACGGTGCCGTCGTCGAAGGAATAATCCCGAAGATCGTCCCGTCAGACAGCAGAAATCGCTGCGCCGGCGCGGCTCCCCGCTCAGGCATCGGCTCAATCATCCCATAGTGCGCGCTCAGCAGGGCAAGCATCGCAGCTTGGGAGAACACTTTTTCCTGAGACCACTCGTTCGCACCGCCGACGTCCATATATTCGATAAATCGAACCTCCGCCTGCACCTGTTTGCCGAACTCGATCAGATTGACCAGCTCATCGTCATTGAACCCACGAATCGCTACCGTGTCGAGCTTTAAGCCGGTGAATCCCGCCCGGGCTGCCGACTCAATCCCCTCTATTACCCGCGCAAACTCATCATGGCGGGTCAGTTGAAGAAATCGTTCCGGTCTCAGCGTATCGAGGCTGACCGTGATGCGGTGCAGCCCTGCCTCGTACAGCGCCTCGGCCTGATCCGACAGAAGAATGCCATTCGTCGTCAGCGCGATATCCGTCACCCGCCGGTTTTGAAGCAACAGTCGAATCAATTGAGGCAAATCTCGTCGAAGCAACGGCTCACCGCCGGTCAACCGCACGCGATCTACTCCGAGGTCTGTGAAATAGCCGGTCAGGCCCGCCATTTCCTCAAAGGTCAGCACATCTTCGCGCGGCAACCAGACATAGTCCTGCTCCGGCATGCAGTATTTGCAGCGGAGGTTGCATCGATCCGTCACAGACAAACGCAAACTCCGAAGCGGGCGGCCGAAAACATCGGCAACGGGAAGAAGAGCTGTATTTGTTGATATCTGGTCAGCCAAGACTTTCTCGATTTCTTCTGAGCGTTTTACGTTTCATCTTTTACTTCTCACGCTTCTAGGGATGTTCCTCCACCCAAACCTCGCCTTCCGGTGTATGTTCGAGTTTCCAGATCGGGGTGATTCGTTTCAATTCACTGATCGCCCACTGGCAGGCACGGAACGCCTCGGCCCGATGCTCGGCCCCCACGACAATCAGCACGATGTTGTCACCGATATCGATCTCGCCATACCGGTGGAGGATTGAGACCTCGATGATGTCGAAATCTTTCAATGCCCGCTCACGGATTTCACGCAGCTTTGTTTGGGCCATCCCCTCGTAGTGTTCAAACGTAATGCTATCGACATTCCGCCCCTTGGATCGGTCACGCGCCGTCCCGAGAAAAATTGAAATGCCGCCGATGCGCTTCGACTTGCTCCGCACCCGATTGATCTCCGCATCCATGGAAAAATCTTCTCGCTGAACACGGACAAGCATGTCATCCCCTGACTGATCAGATGGGCAGCCACCGGCAAACGGCGGTAACAAGGCGATTTCGTCGCGATCGCTGATGGCTGTCTCTTCGTGGGCAATTTCCTGATTGACCGAAACGAGGACCTTCTTCTTCTGAATCAGTTCTCCGATAGCAGGGTATCCAGCTTCTAACCCACCGATGAGGTCTTTCACCCGACTACCATTGGCAAGATCCAGATACAGGGCCCCCTGATTTCCTGCCATCATTTTCGTCATCCCAAACAGGCGAACCGTGATCACGCAATACCCTTATCAGATACTTGAAGTTTATGAACTTATCGCCTTGTAAATATGCCGGACTTCCCGCCTGACTTTGCGAGCAAGCAGACATCGCTGAAGCTCATCCCACGATCGATAGCTTTGCACATATCGTAAATCGTGAGCGCCGCCACTGAGGCTGCGGTCATCGCTTCCATCTCTACCCCGGTCGGGCCTGTAGTCTTAGCCGTCGCTAGAATCGTGATCGAACAGCGGCCGTCCCTATCGGGCTGAGGCTCTTCTTTAAATGAGATATCGACACTGGTGAGAAGAATCGGATGGCACATGGGAATGAGATCCGGGGTCTTTTTGGCCCCCATCACGCCGGCCACCTGCGCGACGGACAACACATCGCCCTTGGCAATTTTGCCGCGTTGAATCTTTTCAAGAGTTTCCGGCTTGAGAAAGATTACGGCCTGTGCCGTGGCAACCCGTTCGGTCGAATCCTTGACACTGACATCCACCATCCGCGCCCGCCCCGACTCGTTGAAGTGCGTAAATTCCGCCATTTTTCAAGCTGAATCAGCCGGTTGCAGGAAGAAACGTGAAGAGATTATAGGAGCGGGGGGAAAGGGCAGTCAAGGGCGGGACAGGGCGGCCCGGATGGTCTCTTTCGCCCGCAGAGTGCGCACGATCAGAATGTGCTCCCTCGATGCGCGCGGTGAGGGACCAATCCAGGCCACCCTGTTGAGAAACGGAGGTGTGTGGAGGGAAATGTGGAGGGAAAGATGGGAAGAGGGAGCAGCCAGGCGACCTTACGTGCTCGCAGAACGCGCACGATGAAACTGTGCTCGTTCGATGCGCGCAGTAAAGGCCAGCCTGGCTACTCCCTCCTGAGACAAGAGGTTGGCCGGGATATACAGCGGGCTGAGGCCTGAATAGACAGCAGGATACGCAGCCCATTACGGTGGATTGAACAGGACAAAATATTGAAGAAGTGTTGGATGTTCAAGTAGACTTGCTTTCCACCAGAATGTTCAGGCGACCGTGCTATGTTGCACGGCAGCTCGCAGCAGATTTACTAGCTGGGCTTATAGTAATGCTTAGCACACATTCCATGAAGTTTGAGGGCGCGTTGCTAAAGCGTGGCTTTTGGCTCTACGTCTGGGAAATCAAAGGCGACTCATCGCACCACGTGTACGTCGGACGCACAGGAGATACCTCGTCTCCGCGCGCACAATCACCGTTCAAAAGAATCGGACAACATCTGGACCCCTCTCCGAACGCAAAGGGTAACGCACTCGGTCGGCAGCTTCGTAATGCAGGAGTAAACCACGAGGAGTGCACTTTCGAGATGGTTGCCATTGGGCCGATTTTCCCTGAGCAGACTTCCTTTGCAGGGCATGTTCCAGTTCGGAATCAGGTGGCAGCATTGGAGCGAGCCACAGCCGATGAATTATGAGAGTTGGGGTATCGCGTGCTCGGAGCGCATCCAAAGGTTGGCGCGGCTGACCCAGAACTCTTGTTACAAGTCCAAGGCATCATTAGGAATCGCTTTGCGGCAGTTACGTCAAGCAATCGCTTGGACGCGACGCGTTTAAAGCAACGCGCACCTCAAGCGTGACGTTGGGTAGACGATGTGGGGGCAACCAGCATGAACAAAGACGACCAGATTCTGAGAGCCTATGCGACCATCACCTCGATTCGGGCGAATGTTCCTGAGCGCCCACAGATTGAAGAGCGGTGGGTCAAGGAGTTCAACGCTGCGATTGAGAAACTTGAGAAGTCGTTGGACATCGATCTGCAGGAATTCAAGGTTCCGCAAGATGCGATCAAACGATTTGTCGCTTCGTGTAACAGTCAGACCAATGACGTGACCTATCTTGAAGGTCTGTGGTGCGAACGGGCTATTCTGATGCAGAAGCTCGACTCAGTGCTTATGTACTTCACGGGCCTACAAGACCGGGACGACAATAAGATCGGTTTTCAACCATTCAAATAGCGCGGCAGGCAGGAACGAGGCTCACTCGTCGCGCAAGTCCTGCTCCTTGCGCCTGCTCCGCGATTCTACGACGAACCGTTTGAATAACGCGGGTTTAGGATTGCCTATGGCGGCTCATCCCACAGGCGCCGACCAAGCAACACCCTTATTAGTGCCCCTTTCAAGCTTCTGTGTCTTTTCTCCTGGTCACAACATCCATGGAGAGCTAACTGTATCTCTCCCCCTCGCATACCCCGCTAACGATAGGTTGACAGCCTGAAATCCAATCCTTGAGAATGTCGGCATGGCCTATCGTGTGGTGATTGAACGGCTGGAATTTCAAGGGCGTTGCGGGGTCATGCCGGCGGAGCGTCGGAGACCGCAGCCATTGGCAATCGATTTAGAGTTGGACTGTGAAGGAACGGCCGCAGAAACAGCAGACCAGATCAACAAGACCGTGGACTATGCCCAGGTGACTGAGCGGATCGTTGAGTTGGGTGAGACTCAGGACTGTGCGCTCCTGGAAACATTGACAGAGCAGGTCCTTGCGATGTTGTTTACGGAGTTCCCGGTCGTGAAGGCTTCACTCTGGCTCAGAAAGCTGGCGCCTCCTCTCTCACAAATGACCGGATCGGTCGGCGTGAAGGTGGAACGGAGCCGCATGGCGCAGCAGCCCCAACAGACTGATCCAGCACCTTCGTTATTTTTAGCGCAGCAGCTTCAGCTCCATCGCTTGCCCAAAGGCCGCGTGCTCGACGTTGCGGCCGGGTCTGGACGCAATGCGCTCTATCTGGCTTCGCACGGGTTTCAGGTCGATGCGCTGGACCGAGATGAGCGGGCCATGGCACAGCTCGCTGCTACGGCGAAACAACGGAATCTCCCCAACCTCACGGTTCGGACGGTGGATCTCGAACGAAAGACAGACGAGCGACCGGAATTTTCGAAGCAGGAATATGACGTGATCGTTGTGTTCTTCTATCTCCATCGCGCGTTATTCCCCGCCCTCATCGATTCACTGAAACCAAACGGGGTTTTAATCTACGAGACCTTCATCATCGACAACTACTTGCGACATCACCATCCCCGCCGATGGGAATTCTGCCTCGCGCACAACGAATTGCTCAGACTCACATCCTCACTTCGCGTACTGTCGTACGACGAAGGCGAACACGACGGCAGCCGTGGGTCCGGCTCCGTCTTCACCGCGCGACTCGTCGCCCAACGGGCAGGTCCCAATAGCCTGCCCCACGAGTCGGCATGAGTCGTATCGATCTCCATCTCCATACAACCCACTCCGATGGAAGTCTCTCGCCGACTGAGGTGCTCCAGCTTGCTCACAAAGCAAAGGTGACGGCGCTCGCCATCACAGACCACGATATCGTCACTGGCATTCCCGAAGCCATCGCAGCCGGGACTGAATTGGGAATTGAAGTCATTCCCGGCGTGGAAATCAGCTCCTACATTGACAATAGTGAGCTCCATATCCTTGGCTATTGCATTGACTGGCAAAACCCGGAACTCATTCGACGCCTGGCCGCCTTGCGAGAGAGTCGGCATATCCGTAACCCTCAGATCATCGAACGACTGCGCTCATTGGGACTGGACGTGACGTACGACGAAGTGCGGGCCTTGGCCGGCACGGATTCAGTCGGCCGTCCGCATATTGCTCGGCTCTTGATGGACAAGAAGTATGTCACGTCCGCCAAAGACGCCTTTGACCGATATCTGGCAGAGGGGCGCCCGGGCTACGTGGCGCGTGAACTGCCCAAGCCGGCGGATGCTATCGCTTGGATCAGAGCCGCCGGCGGCGTGGCTGTGCTGGCGCATCCGACCTGGGCCAAAGTGTCGGGAGAAGGGCTGAACACACTCCTGACGACATTGAAAAGCGAGGGCCTCGGCGGCATTGAAGTCCACTACAGCACGCACACGAAGCGGCAGACGACGGAGTATCTCGACCTGGCCAAACGGCTGAATGTGTTGGTGACCGGCGGGAGCGATTTCCACGGCATCACCAAGCCGGACATCGAAGTGGGCACCGGTCGGGGCGGCTTGAAAGTTCCTGAAAAGCTGCTCGACCCTCTCAAGAAAGCCGCGCTTCTCGGTTGAGGTTTATCCGGTTTTTCTGGCTCATCTCATTGAATCGATTATACGGGACAAACCAGAGTAACCAGTCGATTCCTGCGCTTCACGGGCATCGAACAGGCTGCCGCATATTTCTTTCAATTCGTTGACTCTCCCCTCCCATCCGCTACACTTTGAGACATTCACGGGCCTTTCAAAGATTCTTATGTCGAAATCCTGGACTTGGGTCGCTCCCTATGCGTTTGCCATCATGGCCGTGCTTCTGGCCGGCCCCTTGCTGGGCAACTTGGCATTCGTCCAATCTGTCTCGGTTCCGTATGTGCCGCTCAGCGGGCCATACGCCATTCGTTTGAGTGCGAACCTTCTCGCTCTCGCCATCCTCTTGGTTTTTGCGTTCACTGCCTTTCAACACATCCCGGATAACGGCCGCGGGTCGAGCTTTCTCCGCAGCCTCATCCTTCCGCTCACAACCCTCGCCGCCGTGCTCTTCGCCAATAAAGCGTTTAGAGCCGTGGGCCTGCCACTGATCGAGCAGATAGGACCTTCTCGATTCACGATGGGGTATGCCCTCGCCCTCGTCGGCTCCGGTCTCTGGCTCACGGCCGCCTGGATCATGAATCGGAATTCGCTACGTGAAGCATTCTCTCCGCCCAGACAAGCACGACGCAAAGAGCTGCATCCGCTGTCCGGAGATGAGAGCGTAAGCCAAGAAATAGAGGTAGCTAGTCCGTCAGAGCCAACGAGTACGGTTGCCATACCGGCAATCAATGGCTACACACCAAGCATGCTTGGGCGCTACAAGGTCTTGAAAGAACTCGGGCGCGGCGCAATGGGATTGGTCTACCTGGGGAAAGATCCAACGATCCAACGGTTCGTGGCCATCAAGACCATGCGGCTTGATCACATCGACCACGACGACAAACTGCAAGAGGTCAAAGCACGGTTTTTCCGCGAAGCAGAATCCAACGGACGTCTCTCTCACCCCAACATCGTGACGATCTATGACGCAGGAGAAAAAGACGGTTTAGGGTATATCGCGATGGAACTCGTCGAGGGAACTTCTCTGAAGCAATGGGCACGAAAGCCCAATTTGATGCCGATCAACGAGACCCTTCTGACTGTGGCCACCGTCGCGGATGCCCTGGACTATGCCCATCAACAAGGCGTGGTCCATCGTGACATCAAGCCGGAGAACATCATGCTCACGAAGGATCGCATCGTGAAAGTCATGGATTTCGGGATTGCGAAGATGGCCTCAAGCAGCAAGACAGAAACGAATATTGTCTTGGGCACACCGACGTACATGTCCCCGGAACAAATCGCCGGAAAAAAAGTAGACGGCCGGTCGGATATTTTTTCACTCGGCATCGTGCTGTTCGAACTCCTTACTGGGCAACTGCCGTTTACCGCCGATAACTTGTCGGCGGTATTGTTCAGTGTCGCCCATCACCCACATCCCGTTATTCGAACCTTACGACCGGATCTCCCCCCAATGGTGCAAGAGGTCGTAGACCGCGCGTTACAGAAAGAATTGCCTCATCGTTACCGGCGCGCAGATGAATTCGCAAGCGAACTCCGTGCCTGCATGCAAAGTCTCGCAGCCTAAAGGAGGCGTCGCGTGGCATTCGAACAATTGTATAGCGCCAAATCCGATACTGGCCTCAAACGGCGCCATAACGAAGATCACTTTGTGGCCGATCCTTCGCTCGGACTCTATGTCGTCTGTGACGGCATGGGTGGCGGCAATGCAGGCGGGATCGCCAGCGCCCTCGCCGTCGAAGCAATTCATGGGCATCTGACGGAGGCGGCCCGGAACGCAGATTTGCCACTGATCGGTCCCTGCGATGCCACGGTGTCGGCACCGGCTAATCGTCTGGCGAGTGCAATTCGTGCAGCAAACGATGCCATTCATCGAGAGTCGTGGAGCAGGCCTGATTATGCCGGGATGGGTACTACCGTGATCGCGGCACTGCTTAATGGAGATGTGCTCGCCATCGCTCACGTCGGAGACAGCCGGCTCTACCTCGTTCAAAACGGAGCAATCCAGGCCCTCACCACAGACCATTCCTGGGTTGCGGAACAGGTCCTCAAGGGACTTATCACGGAAGAAGAGGCAAATTGGTCCCCGCGCAGAAACATCTTAACGAAAGCTCTCGGTGTCAGGAGCAGCGTCGACGTGGAACTGACGGAGATTCCGGTCAAGAGCGGCGATACATTGTTGCTCTGCTCAGACGGGCTGACCCGCGATGTCCACCCGAACGACATTCTTCATATCCTCAGTGGATCGGAAGACCTCACCGCCATGTCCGATCGTCTCATCGCCATGGCGAATGACGCCGGCGGAGACGACAACACGACCGTCGTCGTTGTGGCGCTGCGGGATGAACTTCAACCAGGGCTATGGGAGAGGCTGAAACAACGGTTTGTCGCATAACGATTCACAGAGATCTTGCACAGGAGGAAAACCATGCCTCAGACGTTGCCACAACCCGCTACCCTGCTCGTCAAACTTCACGGACACGACTCGCGACAGGTCGAACTGAGCAACGAGACATTAACGATCGGTCGGAAAGCCGACAATACCCTTGTGATCGAGGATCCCGCCGTCTCAGGACATCATGCGCGGATCGTAAAGGTCCAAGCCGTCTTCTTTCTCGAAGACCTGATGAGCACCAACGGCACTGCCATCAATGGCAAATCGATCACGCGACACCAACTTCGTGACACGGATGTGATCACGATAGGCCAACATCGGCTGGTCTTCCAAGAACATGCGCCGGCCGGCACGGCGCCGTCGGCCCCGTTTGTCGATCTGGATCGAACCATGATGATCAAAGGAGCGGACCCTGCACCCGACAAACCCATACTCACCGCCAAGATCCTGGTTGTTGCCGGGAAAACTGATAGGTCGGAATACCCGCTCACGAAACAAGTGAATCTCATCGGGTCACGAGAGGGAGCAGTCATTCGGTTGACCGGCTGGTTTGCCCCCAAATCTGCGGCGACGATCGCCCGGCGAGGCACCAGCTACTCCATCAGCCCTTCTCAGGGCACGAAGTCTCTGCTCGTCAATGGTACGGAAGTTGGGGGGCAACAGGACTTGAAGGATGGAGACCAGATCGAGGTCGCGGGCGTGACACTGACGTTCTGCACTTCTTCAGGAACCAAGAACTCCGCTCGCTAATCCCCTCCCGGCTATTTAAAGAAGACGGTGCCCTTCGGAAGAGCCTGGTAGCATCGCTCGGAAACTTCTTGATCATGCGATTGTAGACACTGGAGAACCTGCCCGCTCCCAGGTTTGATTGCTCGACAGAACCGCTTGACATCCACGTCGCACGCCGCGATCAATCGACTTCGATCCTCCTTCCACTTCACAAACCGCTCCTGCAACTGGCTTTGGCATAGCGGTGGAAGTTGATTGAGACGCCGTTTCAGACAGCGCGTGCGATCAGAACCGTCCAGAGAGTCAGGACACAATTGTTCAATCTCCGCTTCGCATTTCAGTTTGGTAGCTTGCAGCGTGCGAGGATCCAATCGCGTGGCAACTGGAATCTCACCGCTTGAGTCGCCCGACCGATCGTCGTCCGGCTTCGGCATGGCTATCTCTGAAGGCATCGGAGGAGATGTCGGAATGGTTAAATCCAGCGTGGGCGCGTCAGGCAGTGTAGGCACCGGACGTGCCGCATGACGAGTCTCAGCAGGCAATGCGGCCGAAGACAACTCTTCCTGTGACGGGAAATTGAAGGCCACCGTCGCCCACACGAGTCCAAGCCCCAAGACGGTGATTGCACCGGCGATGATCCCGCCGGAAGACTGCTGCTGAGCCATTGATACCCCTTAGCTGAATAGTCCCAGCATAGGATATGGCATCGAAAAAATCGACGAATTGTCTAGTTTCTGCCAGGAGTCTGTTCGGCATGGTGGCGCGCGACAGGCGAGAGAAGCGAGACTCGATTGAGTTGTGAGCTAGTTGTCAGGGGTTTCGACGATGTGGTTTTCAAACCTGGTGCAGCCCTCGGCGAGCAGCCGATTGGTCAACATTTCTCCAGGCCATTCGATGGGCAAATCGGCCGTGAAAATCCAGACATCGGGAGAGGTCCATACGGGACCGTGGTCTTCAGGAAGTTCGGGATCGAACAGATCGGTCCAGACCGGCATATACACACCGTTGCCGCATTGCGTATGGAGATGCACGATCGTGCGTGCGCGAACGAGCGGGTCAAGGTCGCGCCAGACTGCCGCCGTCTCATCCGCCAGCCGATGGAGCCTGACGGCATTTTGAGCATCGAATATGGCATAGGCGGCATACACCGGCGCTTCAATCATATCGGGAGCCAAGGCCAACTCGGGACATTGCTCCACGAGGCCTTCAAGGAGCGCCCGGCGGTGTCGGTCCTCGAGTGAATCGGGCAGTCCTGAGTCGGGCACACCGATCAACTCAAAGAAGAGAAAGGCCGTACTCTCGACAGGCGGATAGAGGCGAGCGGCGATCGACGTAGCTCGCTGAGAATCGGCCACCGTGCTCAGATGGTCATTCAAGCCCTGGAGGCTGAGCGGCTCAAGCGTAGAATCGGTCAACAGGCGCGATTCCACGCGCACCACTGTCCCGGCGGAAAGCCGGAGATGCCGGTGCAACAGCTCCGCCGTCGCAACTGGGTCGATCTTCAACTTGAGAGGATGGGCCAAATTGGCTTGGAGAGGAAGTTCCAAGGCTGCCATAACGGCATAAGACAATTTTTCATCAGCCGGCCCATCGATGAGCACGGAACAGGATGCCTCCGCGAGAAGATCGAAGAGCCATTCCGCCATGTCCTCATCCAATGCCGCCAACACGGTTAAGAGATCATACTCCCGTCCCTGCTCCAGGAAGGCTTGCAGCGTATCGATCGCCGCCTCGGTATCGCCATGGTCATGGCGCCGGGCATTGATCAAGTGCACGAGATCTCGTGTGAGGGGGTCGGGGCGAGACCAACTTAACATGTCGACAGACTCCTACCGCACAATCGTGCAGCGATGCTACCCATGTTGCCAAACTTTTCCCGCGGTAGCAAGCGCTCCAACAGTTTATTCTCACAAGGTCCTGGCCACCGGTTGAAACATCTATGGCTCATGATCCAATCACCTTCACCAACACGCGCTTTCGTCTCCGCCCGTCGAACTCCCCGTAGAAAATTTGCTCCCACGGGCCGAAATCCAATCGACCTTCGGTAATCGCGACCATGACTTCCCGTCCCATCAGCTGGCGCTTGATGTGGGCGTCGCCATTATCTTCTCCTGTCTCGTTGTGCCGATAGGTCGCGCCTTGAGGCGCGAGCTCCTCCAAGAATCGGTCATAGTCCTTGAGTAAGCCTGGTTCGTCGTCATTAATATAGACGCTGGCCGTAATATGCATGGCATTGACCAGCACGAGCCCCTCTTGGACTCCGCTCTTTTTGACCACCGCCTCAACTTGCTGTGTGATATTGAGGTAGGCGCGCCGCGTCTTCGTTTCGAACCAAAGCTCTTCGCGATAGGATTTCATCGTCGTCAATCAGTGGAGGTTCATTCTGCCGAACTGAACCGCCAAGATGCAAGCCGCGCAATTTCTCAACAAAATTGACTCTACTCAGCGATGGTGATAGGTATTTTCACAGATTAGCCCGTGTGGAACGGAATCGCTCAGTAGGGAGGTGTTCGATGGCTGCGCTCGTTGGAAACCTCACACCGGTCTTGAATCCATTTGATTGGACTCTTCTTTTCGCCCGCCAGCCAGAACCGGATTTGGAATTCACGGAAGAGGAACTCGATCAAACGATCGCGACGAAAGCACGAAGCCCGCTGAATCCGCACAAGAAATCAGGCGGAGGAGGACGACCGGCCCTCTGGATACTTCTTCTGATTCTTGTCGGCGGCATAGCCTATGTCGCCACTATGGAACCGGAGATGCTGGAAGAGTGGTTAAGCCCCTACCTGGGCGAAAGCACGCCGGCACCGATGACCATGAAACCGAAACCGTCGGCCCACGCGCGCGTGGCGCCACCAGCGCCCGCGCCTCAAGCCGCCACCAGTCCAGGTAACATGGCTTCAACCCCATCGGTCTCAGAACCTGCCCCCGCCGCCTCCGTCACCCCTGGAACCCCAGCAGCCGTTTCCCCTCCCCAACCAGCAATAAGGCCCACGGCGCCAATCGCACCTTCTCTCGATCCGATGTTCAGTGAAGGGCAGAAGGTGACAGTGACAGCAGACAACACGGCTCCCGGCGGAAACATTCAGTTGTATGCAGACTCAACGAGCAGCAACCCTGGACCAATCGTTCGCCCGGGAGCCTCATTGACCGTCATAGACGGTGATTTACAGTCCGGAAGCTGGGTGTATTTGGTACGCACCGACGAAGGCGCAAAGGGCTGGGTCTCGGAAAAACGTCTTCGCTTGAAGTTCTAGCTCCCGCATTTTCTCTCACCGAGTGGTCTGCTGAACAGACACATTCCGTCTACTCAGTCACACTCCCTGTGCTATAATCCGCACGCTTTCCATCTTGTGGTCATACCACGATTATCGATGCAACCCTTATGAGCATGCTTTCAGCGATTATCTTTGACTTCGACGGAGTTATTGCAGACACCGAACCCCTCCATTTCGCCAGCTTTCGTCAGACGCTAGCGGAAATCGGCATTAGTCTGAGTGAACCAGCCTACTATGCCGACTACTTGGGGTACGACGATCGAGGCTGCTTTATCGCAGCACTCACCGCGCACCAGCGCCCCACCGAGCCAGCCGCTCTCGCACAGCTGATGCAACGAAAAGCCCGTGCCTATTTACAATCGGTGAAGGAACATCTGGTCATTTTCCCCGGAGTTCGCGAGTTTGTGCGCGAAGCTGCTGCCGCCTATCCCTTGGCCATCGCGTCCGGCGCTCTTCGCCATGAAATAGAAGTGATCCTTGAACAGGCGGGACTCCAAAAGGAATTTATTCATATCACCAGCGCGGAAGACGTCTCCAGAGGAAAACCCGACCCTCAACCCTTTCTTCACGCTCTCGATGCGTTGAATCGACAGCGCCGCGAGCAGGCCATCACTGCCGAATCTTGCTTGGTGATTGAGGACTCCATCCCCGGTATCCGCGGCGCGAAAGCCGCCGGGATGAACGTCCTTGCCGTCGCAAATACACACACGATCCAAGATCTCCATGAAGCCCATGCCGTCGTTCACAGTCTTGCACAGGTTCATCTCGACGAACTCCGTGCGCGTCTCTGGACCGACGCATAAGCGCTGGATGCTATGAGAATCTGTTCCCTGCTTCCGAGTGCGACCGAAGTGATCGCCTTGCTTGGCCTGAGCGATGAATTGGTCGGGATCAGCCATGAGTGCGACTACCCCCCCTCGGTCAAGAATGTGCCCAGTATGGCGGAACCGATGATTCCACCTCATGGTCTGTCCAGCGACGACATCGACAGACAGGTTCATCAGCTTGTGGCGTCAGGACAACGGCTCTATCGGCTGAACGACCAGCTGTTGAGGCAGGCACAACCGGATTTGATCCTGTCCCAAGACCTCTGCCATGTCTGCGCGGTCACACCGGACCAACTACACGAGGCTCTATGTGCCATGCCACAGCAGCCGACCCTCCTCACGTTGAACCCCAGTACGGTCCATGACGTGATCGACGATGTCGTTCGGATCGGCGATGCCGCCGGCCGGTCGGCGGAGGGCCGCCGTCTCGCCGCACAACTACGTGACCGGCTCACTGCCATTCAATTTCGCGTTCAGAACAGCTCGCATCGCCCTCGTGTGGTCTGTATTGAATGGCTTTCCCCACTTTACGTCGCAGGCCATTGGGTTCCTGAAATGGTCCAGCTGGCCGGCGGCCAGGATGTCCTCGCGAAGCCTGGCAGTTCCTCACGGGTTGTGATATGGGACGAGATCCTGAACGCAGCCCCGGAAGTCCTCATCGTGATGCCCTGTGGTTTTTCTGTTGAACGGACACACACAGAATTGCTCGAGCTGATGCAGCAACCGGGTCAATGGCGCCTCTCCACGGATCTGGCGCAACACACATTCTTGGTCGATGCTTCTTCCTATTTCAGCAGGCCTGGCCCTCGCTTGATCGACGGCATCGAACTCCTGGCCGCCATCCTGCATCCGTCAGATCACAACCACATTCATGAATCCATGGCCTGTCGTCTCGGACTGCTGCCGATTTACCAACACCCATGACGTCGCTCTCTGTCGCTCATGCGCAAGCCTACTGCACGGCTCTCACCAAAAAGAGCGGGAGCAATTTCTATTACTCCTTCCTCTTCCTGCCGAAAAAACGGCGCGCCGCGATGTACACGGTCTATGCGTTCTGCAAGGTAGTCGACAATGCGGTCGACGAGCCGCCGGCAGGAAGCAACCCTCAGGAGGAACTGCGACGGTGGCGGGCCGAGCTTGACGCAGCCTACCGCGGCACGCCGACTTTTCCGGTGACCATTAGTTTGGCCGAGCATGTGAGACAACTCTCTATCCCGCAGGCCTATTTCGATGAACTCATTAAAGGGGTCGAAATGGATCTCACGGCCGCACGATACGCCTCGTTTCAAGATCTCTCGCTCTACTGCTATCGTGTCGCGTCGGTCGTGGGACTGATCTGCCTCCACATCTTCGGCCCGACATCGGCCAGGGCGCAAGACTATGCCGTCAATCTCGGCATGGCATTTCAACTGACAAACATTCTACGGGACATCGGGGCCGACGCAGCCCAAGGCCGCATCTATCTCCCGCAGGAAGATCTCCGCAAGTTCGGTTGCACAGAGGAAGCAATCCTCCAGCGGCAAGAACGCGATGCCGTCCGTGAACTGCTCCGTTTCGAAACCGCGAGAGCCCATGAATATTATGCGAAAGCGCAGGCGGCGTTCGAATCCCTGCCGGCAAGCGACCGGCAGGCGTTGACGGTTGCTGAAATCATGCGCGCGGTGTATTTCAGAATTCTGAAAAAGGTTGAGGAACCGAGACATCGGATATTCGGCCCTCGTGCCCGGCTCACAACTAGTCATCGATTGGCAGTGGCCGCCGGCGTGTGGTTCCGCTCACGATCCACGTGAAATCCCCTGGCTCCCAATCTGTCGTGATTCTTGGAGGAGGCCCGGCCGGTCTTACCGCCGCTTACCGCCTTGCCTGCCATGGCTATCGTGTCACAGTCGTCGAACAGCGTCCGCTGCTTGGCGGCGCCTTCATAGACGAGCACTCTGACAACGACTCTGAGCCCTTCACCGTCCTCGGCTGCCACCACGCGACCCGCGAGTTGCTGCACTCGCTGCATTCCGGTTTACAGCAGCCGGAAGCGATGGCAATCTCACTAGAGTTTCGCCTCCCTGACGGCTCCTTCGTTCATTACCCGCGCACCTCTTTCCCAGCTCCTCTTCACACCTGGGTGAACCTCCTGAGATTTGCCGGAATCCCCTGGAAGGAACGATGGCGGCTAGCATCATGGGTGGAACAACTGTGGGAAGGTGATGCGGAACTGCCTGCCGATCTGGAGCAACGCACCGCCGACGACTGGCTTGCGTCAATCGGCCAGAGTGCGCAGACGCGCAGCCTTGTCTGGAATCCACTCGCGCACTGGTTGACCGGCAACGATCTCTGTACGATGTCCGCCGATGCTTTCGTGCGCTCGATGAAACCCGTGTTCCTGAGCACTCATCCAGATAGCCGCATCTCAGTTGTGCAGAACTCGCTTCTACCCTGTTTCGTACAACCGATCACCGAAGTGTTGATGCAAAGGAACGCCACTGTCTTGCGCAATACTGAAGCCACACAGTTCCGTTACGAACAAGAGCGCATCTCGAGCGTCCTGCTGCAGAATGGTTCCTTGTTGCAAGCCGATTGGTATGTAACCGCCCTGCCGCCTCAACAACTCACGCCTCTGCTTCCAGAGCGATGGCTGACTCGCTACGCCTATTTTCAGCAACTTGTGGAATTGCGATCCATCGACAACGCTATCCTACACGCGCATGCCGAACAGCCTTGTGTCACTCCTCGCCTCATCCTGCTGAATGACACATCTTTTCACGCAGTACTCGTGACAGCGACAACGCCTGATCGCACAGACTTCACTCTCACCACAACCGACAGTCAGTTCGCGCAGGTTCGACCTGACTCACCTCTTGATCTCGCGATCCCTGACCTGCTCAAATCGTGGAGGCTTCTTCTGCCTGACCGCAGCGTTGCATCGACCCGCTGCCGAATGATCTCCAATGCCATCCTCTCACTCAAACCTGGAACCAAGTCACATCGACCTCTCCAACGCAGTCCGATCGCCAACTTGCTGCTGGCTGGTAGTTGGACCGATACAGGCTGGCCTCCCAACCTCGAAAGCGCCATCGTCAGTGGCAACCGCTGCGCGGAAGCGATCGCTCTCGATCGGTCAGCTTGACGGCAATCCAATCCAGTGGAGGTCATCTCGTTATGAGGGAGTCGTTCGCTGGATGCGCTTTCAGCCCCGATGAGCGTGGCGGCATCAGTCAACGAAATTGCGCCAACCATTTTCCCCACATATCTCTCCATTGACAAGAAAAGTCGGCCTGCCTAAAATCCTTTCAACTTTTCACCGGATTCCCTTCACCCAATGACTCTCCTTGAACTCAGCAAGTCTCTGCACAACTGCCAACGTTGCAAGCTCGCGAAGATGGGCCGCACTCAAGTGGTGTTCGGTGTGGGAAATCCTCATGCAAGCGTGATGTTCGTAGGCGAAGCGCCGGGCTTCAACGAAGACCAGCAAGGGGAGCCGTTTGTCGGGGCTGCAGGAAAGCTCTTGAACGACTTGCTGCAATCTGCTGGATTGTCACGCAGCGATATCTACATCGCCAACGTGATCAAGTGTCGGCCCCCGAACAACCGCGACCCGGAACCGGATGAAGTTGAGACGTGCAAGCCATTTCTGATGCAGCAGATCGCCATGATCCACCCGAAACTGGTCTGCACATTAGGGAATTGGGCCACGCAAACATTGCTGGAGCGGAAGGTGGGAATTACAAAGGTTCGCGGCCAAGCGTTCTACTTGAAAGACTTTGTCCTCTTTCCCTTGCTGCACCCAGCCGCAGCCTTGCACCAAGGCAGCATGCTCGAACCGCTCCGTGAGGACTTCAAAAAACTGAGAGAGTTTCTGGATCGGAATACAAAACCAGCCGAACCCACCGCCACTCCAACAACTGCCCCCACACTCAACATCGAACCGCCACAACCGGCTCAGATGGACCTGTTCGGATCGTAATTCGTCTCTCGTCTCCACCCTTCGACTCAGTTCAGAGCAACCGGGTTTGCTTCTCTCTCACAGGACGAAGATCACCTCCTCGGCCAACACACAGCCGGCACAGGCCCTGTCTACCAAGGTCGTTTCAACCAGTGCCTCCGCTACTGCACTTCTTCCTCTAACCTTGCGAAGACCACTTTTGCCGAAACCCAACTAAGATCTGTTCTGCCCGCGCATAGTCTTTTTCTGCAACCAGCACCACACACATGGGCGAGTCCTGCGTTTTGCCCGAATTACTATGGGATGGCTCTGACTGAGTCGGCGGAACGAACTGAATCTTTTCTCCTGTCAATGCGTTCAAGAAATCGGTATGGAGATCTGGATCGCAAGGCACAGTCAGCTTCCCCATAGCAGGCAACTCGCCCACTCGTCTCCTGGAGTACTTGTTAGAGAGCCCAATTACAACGGCCGCGATCACGGCAACAACGATAAGACCGACGATATTGGCTACTAGCTCCATTCCTGCACCAGACCCCTATTCTCTATACAGACAGGCGCGCCATCCGATTCGAATGCGCTCATCGTAGACTTTGCTATGCGAGAAATAAAGGGAGATTTTCTCCGCCATAGACCCACCAAGTCAGAAGACGTAGAATGAGCTGCATTCATCGATATGCGGAGACGCAGGATGGAAGAAACTCGCGCCGTCGAAATCATGGAGATTGTAGTCTGCGCGAGCGGCGTCGTGTATGGCGCAGTGCTGGCCTACGGACTCAGACAGCAGTGGCGCTGGATGATCGATCCACCGGAATGGACATCGGTGATCTATTTTCCCACAGTGGTCAAGATGATTTGGGGGCCCACACATGTTCGGACCTTTGCCTATCTGACAGCCTACGGCTCTTTCGCAATGAGTCTCTTTTGTCTTACCCAAGCAGTAGTTGCTTCATTCTAAGAGATCCGATCGCAAACCGTCTTCGTAAACCATTTCCCGGCGCGTGGTGGGCGGCTGATCCATCTGGTTTGTTTGGCCCGCCTGGTCTATCCTGTTCGTGTGATCCAATGAAGCTCCCCCGCAGCAGCCTACTCCGCCGAAGTAGCCACTTCGGCTACGAAGGCTGGAAGCTGCGGGGTATCTTGCGAAATTCTTCAAAGCCACTACCCTCCTTCGCCAAGGCTACGGAGGGTTCTCCCCGCCTTCATCCCCGTAGCGAGCTACGGGGTATTTGGCGAAGGAGAATAAACAAGAGAGGCCGGGCAGCCCCTGCGTCAATTTCTCCATGCATCTCTCCATTGTCATTCCAGCATTCAATGAAGAGCGTCTGATTGAACGCTGCATCCAATCCATCACTGCATCGCTCAGCGCAAACCGCTCGCCTGGTTTCACTTCGGAAATTATCGTAGTCGACAACAATTCCACCGACAACACCGCCGATCTGGCAAGGCAGGCAGGTGCTCAGGTGGTGTTTGAGCCCATCAATCAAATCGGTCGGGCACGCAATGCCGGGGCAGCCGAGGCGACAGGAGATTGGTTGCTGTTCGTGGATGCGGACAGTGAATTAAATCCGGGATTGCTTGCTGACATCTTGCGATTGATCGAAGACGGTAAGAGCGTGGGTTGTGGCAGCACACTACACATGCAAGGATTGCCATGGTGGGGAAACTGGATGTTCCAACTGTGGAAGGGCACGTCGATTCTGTTTCGCTGGGCGCCGGGTGCGCTGGTTGTATGCCGTAGCGATGCGTTTCGTGATGTTGGCGGTTTCAACCAGGAACTCTACGCTGCGGATGAAATACGCTTAAGTGAGGATCTCAAGCAGTGGGGGCGTCAACACGGCCTTCAATTCATCATCTTGAGAACGCATCCGCTGGAGACGTCAGCGCGCAAGGTGACGCTCTACTCTCCACGAGAAATTGCCGGCCAGATCCTGCGGGTTATCCTCCATCCACGCCGGACATTGCAAGACAAGAAGCAGTTATCGGTCTGGTACGACGGACGCCGCTGAATCAACGCCTTATCTATCAGACCTTCCACGCACTCACAATCTGAGATCGGAACTTCTGAAGTCGCCGAGCCCGTGCAAGCTGAAAACAGCAGGGGTGATCCTGCACTCATGTGGAAGATCACCCCCGTGGCGCTTATGACGCCGAAGATATCTCTCGTGCGCTGATCCTGACTGCCCGTGCGAGGACTGGTGTAAAAGACGACTCGTCAGAAAGGTGAGACTCTGTCCCAGACGCCTATGTTCCTCACGCCTACTCTGGTTCTCCGCAATGGCTCATCGGTTTGGGTTTTCCCTACGCGGGAAGGCGATAGCCTATGGAGAAGCGACCGGCGTGACTGACGAGGGGTCCCGCTCTTAACTCGACGGGCGATTCTGATCCGGTGGACTAAGGTCTGCCATCTGCACCTCCTCCTGGTTCGGAGTGATTCGATGGGATAATGTGGAGAGCCGCACACTCTACGATTGCGCAACAGATCAGCCAGTGTGCGAACGGTTTCATCTTTACTCCTCTCCACAGACTCTGTCAACGAGCACCATCACAATTATTTTTGACAGACCTAGGCATATCCCATGCCATTTAGACACCTGCGCACCAGATAGACTGATCGAACCTCCGATTGACGAGCTTATCGCGCAGGCGTCTAATATATAAGAACGGTTTTGGTCGAAATCATGAAGAACTGGAAAGGAGGCTCGCATGACCAATGAAGAAAAGCTGGCGGCAATCCTTCCATGGATCGACTCGGAAGAACGGGTCACGGTGAGCTTCCTCGACGAGCAGGGATTGAATGCGGAAGTGACCGACTGTAGCGACGTGTTAGTGGATCTCTCACTCGAAACTCATGCACTGCACTTCAAGCAACACATCTCAGCTCCGCTGCGCTGCACTGAAGTTTCGGAAGATTTTTCCCACTACACTCGGGATCCTGATCGGCTCCTGAAACACTGCCGCTTGATGCTGCGCATCGATGAGAACAGGCCGCCTATCATCTACTAATAGATACGGCGGGTGGGAAGATCAGACCCTGGAAGGAACTCGAGGTCAGACTGGTCTCTTAAACATACACTGCTACGACAACTTGACTGAGCAGTCTCTTTGCGCGTAGCATCAGGTCAAGACGTTTCAGCCACGCTGACTGTCTCATCTCTCGCGCTTCTTGCCCTTCCCAACGCGACCGATTCCCCAGTCTCCGCCGCTCCAACGCCGGCATCGCACTCGGCACACATTCCCGAACGATCCTATCGCGGCAAGGAGGTATTCAGATGGCGACACAACGGCCCATTACCGACCGTATCCTTGGGCTACTCCAAGGCTCCAAAGATTATGAATTCGACGCTTTGGTGGCAGGCTCTCCGGAGTTCAATGCCAGCGACATCTATAACGAAATCTCTCGCTTAAGCCGGGCCGGCAAGGTGAAAATTACACGAGGCGTGGGAAGCTTCACCATCAGACAAGCGACGACTGTCAGCTAAACGCCGAGAATGGACAGGCCAGGTCTTGCCTTCGACCATTTCGCGACAGGTGCTCGACAAACCAGATAGACCGGTTGAAATCACCCCGCATTTCTACGGCTCTCAGAAACAGCCGCCGCCATCGAGGCGCGACAAAGACATGACACAGGGCGCATCCTGATCACATTGACTGTGCTCACTCAGAATGTCCTCGCTGGGTTGTTCAAAAACTACTCTATTTCTAGGCCTATTGACATCTCCCCGCTATAATCTTCCTCAGTATCCCGTAGTGCCGTCCATATATCGTTACCATGTCTATGGAAGCTATGCCCAGGATTGTTCTTCCAGACTTCCTCCCCTACTTGCTAGCAATTTTAGGATTGCTCGTCTTGTGGCAATATTACCAACTCCGCGTGATGAAGGGGCGAATTCTAGCCATCGATATTTTCGACCGGTCCGGCATCCGCATGTACCTCTATGTCGTGGCTAACGATCTACAGTCGTGCGAGGTGTGCCGATCGGCTCATGGGACGGTTTTTCCTCCCAGTTCAGTGATGAAGAAGCAATTCTCCCCGATCAAGGGAACGTGTAAGAACCCCTCCAATTGTATCGGCTTCCTCGTCGGTTTATACGGCGCATGGCCTGAAGCGTACCGAATCATCGAGCGGTTACGATTGTCCCGCAAGCGTGAACCGATACAGTTGGACCAGAATAAATTGATGGAACTGATACTTGGTCCTTGGGAACGGAGCATCAGCGCCAACAACGACCGTCTCGGTGTCTACGTGCTGGAAGCCGTCTTAGGAGATTGCTCAAACCCAAAGCCTGCGATGGATAAATACCGCTATGTGATTGAAAATACGAAGGAGGTCAGACAGATGCCGCTGATCGTACCGGCGTATTTTCGCCTCGTGGAACTCTTGACGAGACAGGGACAAACAGCTGAAGCCCTCCATTTCATCGAGCAGTTTGAGAAACGGTACAAAGAACCCGCATCCGGGCCCTATGCGCCGACTGAAAAACAGTTGGGTCTTATGAAGATCAGGAAGTCCCACCTGAAAAATGCCGCGCGAACAACTGCTCCTGCGTCAATAGCTTGAAATGTTTCTGCTCAGGCTCCTAACGCAGAACCCTCGGTCGATGCCCTGACATTGAGATAGACCGGGCTATTCAAAAAAAGTATACTGCGCCTAATTCCTTCAGCATCCATACACAACTTCTGCGCTCCGCGAAACGATTCATGCATGGATCAACTGAGGCTGTCTCATGAGTGACAAGCGGCTCATTGCGTTCCGATTCCCTGCCGCTCTTGTATTGTCGATCGTCTGTCTCGCCGCGCCCGCGTGGGCGGACTTCAAAGCAGGTGAGAAGGCCTATCAGCGCAAAGACTACGCCACGGCGCTGCGTGAATGGCACCCTCTGGCAAAGCAAGGACAGGCCGCCGCGCAATATCATCTCGGCCTGCTCCATGCCAATGGCCAGGGCGTCCCAAAAGATGACGCGCAAGCACGACAGTGGTATGAGAAAGCCGCCAATCAAGAACACACGCTTGCCCAGGTCAATCTGGCAAGCTTGTATGATTATGGTCGTGGTGGTCTGCAGGATTTCAAGATGGCGGCGAGATGGTATCTTCGAGCCGCCAATCAAGGCAATAATTTAGCACAGCAAAAACTTGGCCTCCTGTATGAACGTGGGGACGGCGTACAGAAGGACTTTGCCCGAGCCTATATGTGGTACACACTGGGAGCAGCGAGCGGTGGGGCGATTGGAGCCATGAAGCGAGATGACCTCGCCGCACGGATGACCTCTGATCAGCTTGCCGAAGCAAAAAAACTGGGGCGGGAATGGAAGCCAAAAATCCAAGTGAGCCATGTCCCCAAAACGCGGCCGTAACATTCCCGTTCAGTAGTCGTCTATTTCTTCCGTTTCATCGACCAACTCGGCCGTGATCTCGGAGTTCTCGGTCTCCCACTGAGTCAATGGAATACCTCCGGCCTTCAGAATCGCTTCCTGTTCCGTGCCTGCGGCTATCAGCAAATCATAATGAATGCTTTGCCGCACTTGAAACGTTTTCATACAGCTCCCTCTTGTGACGCCGATCCTTATCCCGCATTATTCACGAAGATTCGTCGCGAAAGCGTGCAGACGCGAAGCGAGACGGGCACTCGGAGCCGCGAAGCCCTGAGGCATACTCGTGCAGTATGTCGAAGGGCTGAACGGCGAGACTGCCCGTCACAGCCGCGTATCC
>Ga0134127_10000380_pt1 | contig 44041 bp, 39 predicted proteins | sample KB31753_FD_96459 | JGI IMG/M metagenome (GOLD analysis project Ga0134127, IMG submission 96459) | Terrestrial soil microbial communities with excess Nitrogen fertilizer from Kellogg Biological Station, Michigan, USA - KB3-175-3 | ecosystem: Environmental > Terrestrial > Soil > Unclassified ...
GCGGACAGGCGGACAGGCGGACAGGCGGACAGGCGGACAGGCGGACAGGCGGACAGGCGGACAGGCGGACAGGCGGAGCGAAAGTAATGAATCAGCGTAGTGGAGACTGACATGCAAAACAAGACAGGGTGGCGGAGAAGTGAGAAGAGAGAACGGCAGCAGCTGGAGTTCTCGTCCGCCTTGTCCGCCCCGACCGCCTCGATCGCCCTCCCCATCCTCGACACCAGGGCCACCCGCGGAAGCACGTTCCACCAAGTGCCGGTCAAGACGGTCCTCAATTCACCGGCCACGACCGGCATGGGTTTCTGGTCCCTCAATCCCTACGTCGGATGCGAGTTCGGGTGCAGTTACTGCTATGCGCGGGAGACCCATAAGTGGACAGTTGAACGAATGGGCACTCGGATGGGATTGCCGATTGATGATTGCCGATTGCCGATTGACCCCACCCTACCACCCAATCAGCAATCAGCAATCAGCAATCAGCAATCTCCGGCCGAGGCCTTCGAGCACCGCATCTTCGTCAAAGCCGACGCCGCGGACGTGCTGCGCCGCACCCTGGATCCTGTGAAGCTGGCGGGAGCGTCCCTGGTGATCGGCACCGCGACCGATCCGTATCAGCCCGCCGAACGGAAGTTCAAGCTCACCCGGAGTATTCTCGAGGCGCTGCTCGGCTGGCGGGGCCTCTCGCTGGGGCTCATCACTAAGTCGCCACTGGTCACCCGGGATCTCGATGTGCTGCAGCGGCTGAGCGAGCGGCACGAGGTGAGCGTCAACATTTCCCTCGCCTCGCTCAACGCGCCGCTGTTGCGCCGGCTGGAGCGCCGCTCTCCGGCGCCTCACGCCCGGATCCGTGCGCTCAAGACCCTGATCGACGGCGGCATCCACACCGGGCTCCTCATCGCTCCGATCCTGCCCGGCATCACCGACGACCGGGCCGGTCTGGCGACGCTCATGCGCGCCGCCAAAGACGCGGGTGCCAGATACGCAGTAGGCCAGCCGCTCCGCCTGGGCCCGGCGATCGTGCCGCAGTTCATGCCGGTGCTGGAGCAGGAATTCCCCGAGCTGGTCGAGCGCTACCGGCAACACTACGGCCACGGCAACTACGTCAGTGCCGAGTACCAGAAAGCTCTCATGCACCGGTTACACCAGCTGCAGGAGGAGTTTGGCTTTCCGGTCGCAGAAAGTCGGAGGCGCAGAGAGCAGCTGGAGGGGAGACAGCCGCGGTGGATGAAGGAGGAATGGCAGGCGACGTTGCTTTAGTTCCGAGTTCCGAGTTGAAGAATTCGAGAATCACGTACGCAAGAAGTGCCATGCAGTGCTGGATACTCAGATCTAGGTACTCAAGTCTAGGTCCTCGGAACTCGGAACTCGGAACTTTCGAAAGAAATGAATCGATCTGTCCTTTATATCGATCCCCCCGCCTTCTGCACCGCTGTCGAAGGCCTCGTCGCACCCGCACTTCGGGAGCGGCCGGTTGCGGTGGCGGCGCCGGGTGCCGATCGGGCAACCATCCTGGCGCTCTCCGCCGAGGCGAAGGCGGCGGGCATCACGCGCGGGATGCCGGTGGCCAAGGCCAAGAAGCTCTGCCCCGATCTCATCCTGCGTCCCCCAAACCCTCGGCTCTACGCCCGGGCCTCGCGCGCGCTGTTCGAGATCCTGCGCCGCTATGCCCCGGTGATCGAGCCCAAGGGATACGGCCACGCCTATCTCGACATGACCGGCACCAGCAGGCTCTTCGGCCCCGCGGTGGATGTAGCGCGGAGGATCCAGCGGGAATCGAACCAGAGAATCGGATTGGAGCTGGCGGTGGGTGCCGCCGCGAACAAGCTGGTGAGCCGCACCGCGTCCGAGGTCGTGAAGGGATTAGCAGCCGAGCCGCCGAGCCGCCGAGCCGCCGAGTCGCCTTTTCTAAGCATCCTCGCCGGCAGCGAGGCTCCCTTTCTCGCACCCCATCCCACCGGGCTGCTTCCCGATCTCCCCCAGGAAATGCGGGAACGGCTCGACGACTACCAGCTCGAGCTGATCGGTGAAGTAGCGGCACTGGAGCAGCAGCAGCTCTACTCGGTGTTCGGCACCCCTGGTCGTGTGTTGCACCAGCACGCTCGCGGGATCGATCCTCGACCGGTGATGGCTCCCGAAGTAAAGGCGGAGTTCCGCGCCGCCCATACGCTCGCCAGCGATACCAATGATCTGGGCCTGATTCACCCCCTGCTTCGCCACCTGACCGAGCGACTGGGACAGCGGCTCAGGCAACGACAGCTGGTGAGCCGCCGGCTTACCCTGCAGCTGGCCTACACCGATTACGCCACCGCGAAGCGGAGCATATCCCTCCCGCTCGCTGCCCTCGACGTGGAGCTGTGGGATGCTGCTCGTCGGGCGTTCGCGCTGGCCAATATCAGGACCGTCGCGATCCGTGCCCTGGGGATCAGTGTGGACCGGCTGGTGGAGGCGGACCTGCAGCTGGATTTGTGGGAGACGGAAGAAAGGAGAAGGGAGACAGGAGACGGGAGACGGGAGACGGGAGAATCGTCTCACGTCTCACTTCTCACGCATTTCGCCGAACCGCCGAACCGCCGAACCGCCGAACCTCTCCAGTCCGCTATCGACCGGATCCGCGCCCGCTGGGGCAACCGGGGGATCGGGATGGCTCCGATGCTGAGCCGGTGAAGGCCCTCCTGCTAACCCTGCCCGTCGAGCTTGAGCTGATGACGATCCACCCGGATATCGCGCGCGTTCTCCATCGCCAACTCGTGCTCGGCGGCGAGACAACCCTTCAGCACAGTGACCGACTGCTCGAGCTGAGTGTCCTTCTCCTGGTCGGCGGCAAGCGCAGCAGTTCGGTCCTTGGTGCTGTCGTGTGCCACGGCTTCGCGGACCTCATGGAGCTGATGCTCATCGCCGCTCAGCGTATGACTGTCGAGAGAGATCACCCGGTGCAGATCCCGCTCGGCCTGCTGGTCCCGCTCGAGATTTCTTCGAGCCGCTCCGGCATCACGTTTCACCGACGGAACATCAGGTGGAGAAATCGGGATCAGGAGCGAATCAGCCATCTGGGCCGACGCGATCCGGGAAATCCCGAGAGTGAGAGCAGCGATCAGAATGAGTCTATGACGGGAAGACATAATGCCCTTCGGTTCAGTCTCACCGGATCAGATTCCGGTTTGCTGCGAAAGGTCGCAAACGGTGCGCCGTGGACGGGGGGACGCACACACTCGCTAAACAGAGATCGCGGCGATCGTAATGACCCGGTCACGCCATTCTGCGCCGGCCAAAGTTGCCTTCGCAGACAGGGTGTCCCGATCGGCCTCAAAAGCGTGAGAGGTGAGACGTGAGAGGTGAGAAGGATGGAGAGTGAGAAGGATGGAGACCTCCAGATCATTAACGCTGAAAAGGGTTCGGCTAGATCGCCAACCCGTCTCACATCTCACGTCTCCCTCTTTTCAATCACCTCTCACTTCTCACCTCTCACTTCTCACGTTTTTTGGTCCCACACCAGGACGACCTTCCCGAAGGTCTCATCCTTTTCCATGGCACGGTGAGCATCGGCCATGGCGGACATGGGATAGGTTGCACCGACGACAGGCCGAAGAGGCCGTGGTTCGTCGGTTCGTCGGTTCGGGGATACCGAGAACAATGGCAGCACCCGCTCGGTGAATTCGCGCACCAGTGGCACTCGCTCAGCAAGCGGCCTGGTCCGCATGACTGTGCCGATTACTTCGAGGCGTTTCCGGAGTATGGGATCGAGATTCACTTGCGCCTCGGCTCCCTGCAGGAAGCCGAGCATCACCAGGCGGCCCCGAGGCGCCAGCACGGCAAGATTATCGGCGAAAGCCGGACCGCCCAGCACGTCGAGAATCACATGGACCGGCTCGGTGATCGCAGCACGGAAGGGTCCTGCTCTGGTATCAATGCCGCGATCCAGCCCGTACTCGCGCGCCCGGTCGAGCTTCGGGGCGTTACGGGAAGTGCCGATCGTGACGGCACCCAGGTGCTTCGCGATCTGGGTCGCCGCCGTGCCGACGCCACTCGCGACGGCGTGGACCAGCACCCGATCTCCAGCTCCAAGCCGGCCGCGGGTCACCAGCGCATCCCACGCCGTCAGGAACGCCTCGGGAATCGCCGCTGCGTCGGTGAAGGACATCCCATCGGGAATCGAAAGAGTTTCGTCCTGATGGACCACAACGAACTCGGCATGCGCGCCGCCTCCCACCAGGCCCATCACCCGGTCACCGATGCGCCAGCGGGTGACTCCAATACTCAGCTTCTCGACCTCACCGGCGTACTCCATGCCGGGGATGTCGGCAGGCCACCCCGGAGGAGCCGGATAGCGCCCCCGCCGCTGGTGCATGTCGGCACGATTGAGACCGGCGGCATGCACCCGCACTCGGATCTGCCCCGGCTCGGGCTCAGGAGTGGGAACCTCCCGGAGCTGGATGACGTCGGGGTCGCCGGTGCCAGTGTAGGTGATGGCGCGCATGGTGGTGGAAGCCGTCAGACGTTAGCCGTCAGCCGTCAGACGAGTTGAATGACCCATGTGGTACTCAAATGGAAGTGTGACCTGATCCAGACAATGGTTCAATCTTAATAGCTGACGGCTGACGGCTGACGGCTCAACAAGGAACCCGAAATGTCCACCTACTGCGATATCGCCCCGACCCACGAATGGCACGGTCCCTATCACGCCAACGAGTACGGGTTCCCTCTCACGAGCGACGCCGACCTGTTTGAGCGGCTGGTCCTGGAGATCAACCAGGCGGGACTCTCCTGGCTCACGATCCTCAAGAAGCGGGAAGCGTTTCGGAAGGCGTATGACGGGTTCGATCCTGAGATCGTCGCCCGGTACAAAGCGAGGGATCGTAAGCGCCTGCTCAACGACCCGGGGATCATCCGCAACCGGCTCAAGGTGGACGCGGCCATCGCCAACGCGCAGAAGATCCTCGAGCTGCGGAAGTCACACGGCGGCTTTCACGCCTGGCTCGAGGCCCATCATCCTCTGACGAAAGAGGAATGGGTGAAGCTGTTCAAGCAGACCTTCCGGTTCACCGGCGGTGAGATCGTAGGCGAGTTCCTCATGAGCATCGGCTACCTGCCGGGTGCGCATGAAACCACCTGCCCCGTATACCGACAAATCGTCAAGCTGAAACCCGCATGGTTACTAAACACAAAGGGCACAAAGAACACAAAGAACACGAAACAATGAATGGCCTTTGTGTCCTTCGTGTTCTTCGTGTCCTTCGTGTTTGATAACCATGTTCGCTCACTTACATGCCCACAGTTATTTCTCTTTTGAGAGTGGTGTCTCGAGTCCCGAGGCACTCCTTGATGCTGCGGCACAACGTGGTTTCAAGTCGCTCGCCTGTACCGACACCAATGGTGTCTACGGAGCAGTCGAGTTTCAGCAGGCCGCGCGGGCCCGGGGAATCCGGCCCATCCTGGGCGCCCATCTGGTCTTCGGCGACGAGGAAGCGGTGGTACTGGCAACGGACGAGAAGGGGTGGGGGGCGTTGTGTCGGGCGACATCGATGGTGCACTGGAAGCAATTGCCGATTGCCGACCAGCTCGCCACGGATCGAGAAGGCCTGATCGTCCTCTCCTCCAATATCCCGTTTCTCGAACGCGTTGTCGCGCTGAGCGGCCCCACCGACCTCTACGCAGAACTCCGTCCTGGCAAAGAGCGTCACGCCGTCGGCGCCGCAGCTCGGCGACTCGGCATTCGAGCCGCGGTGACCAACGCCGTCAAGTTCGCCAACCCGGAGGACTTTCAGCGACACCGGTTGAGAGTTGCGATCGCGCGAAACATCACGCTCTCGCAATTGCCGATTGCCGATTGCCGAGTGCCGAGTGAGGACCGCAGTTCAATCAGCAATCAGCAATCAGCAATCAGCAATTGTTCCCCCCCGACCTCCTGGCTCCGCCAAGCCAACGACCTCTCCCGCTTCTTCCCCGATTGCCCCGAGGCATTGAGCGCGAGCGAGGAGATTGCCGAACGGTGCGAATACCTCCTGCCGCTGGGCCGGCGAGTAGTGGCACCCCGTTTTGCCGAGGCCGACGATGCCTTCCAGCGGTTGCGCACGCTGGCATACGAGGGTGCCGAGCGGCGATACGGCACCATTGCGCCGGTGACGCGGGACCGGCTGGAGCACGAGCTGGCGATCATCGGCCAGATGAAGTTCGCCGACTACTTCCTGGTGGTGCATGACATCGTGCAGAACGGACCCACCCACTGCGGCCGCGGTTCGGTCGCCAATTCGATCGTGAGCTACGCCCTGGGCATCACCCACGTGGATCCGCTGGGTGCCGGTCTCCTGTTCGAGCGCTTTCTCAATCCGGAGCGGAGAGATCCGCCCGATATCGATCTCGACTTCCCCTGGGACGAGCGGGACCGCGTTCTCGCATATGTCTTCCGGAAGTATCCCAACCTGCGATCGGCGATGGTGGCCAATCACAACTGTTTCCGGTTGCGCGGCGCCTTGCGCGAAGTGGCCAAGGTGCACGGCCGGCCGCCGGGAGAGGTTCGCGAGATCACCCGCCGGTTCCCCTGGTTCAGCGACGACGATTCGCTGGAAGAGGTGATCACCAACCACCCCAACTTCCAGGGACTCGAGCTTCCGGCCATCTGGGGCGATCTGGCGAGGATGGCCCAGCCTTTGGTTGGAACTCCTCGCCACCTGTCACTGCATCCCGGCGGAGTGGTGATCGTCCCCACGACATTGACCGACTACGTGCCGGTGGAGCGCGCGGCCAAGGTGCTCGAGGGATATCCCGGACTCACCGTGCCGGTCATCCAGTTCGAGAAGGACGGCACTGAAGACGCCGGCCTGGTGAAGATCGACCTCCTCGGCAACCGCTCGCTCGCGGTCATTCGCGACGCGATCGCCGCCGTGAAAGACCATACCGGCCGGCAGATCGACTACACCACCTCGGACCCGGAGGATGACGAGCCGACCCGGGCTCTCTTCCGTACCGGGCAGACGATGGGCGTCTTCTACACCGAGAGCCCCGCCTCCCGGCAGCTTTGTGCCAAGTCCCAAGCCGACACCTTCGACTTGCTGGTGCTCAACACCAGCATCATCCGCCCTGCGTCCAACCGGTTCATCCGGATTTATCTGGAGCGGCTCCACGGAAAGCCCTACGAGCCGCTCGACCCTTGCCTGCGCGATACTCTGGCCGAGACCTTCGGCGTGATGGTGTATCAGGAAGACGTGGTGAATGTCTCTGCGATATTCGCCGGAATGCAGCTCGCCACCGGCGACGGGCTGCGGAAGGCGCTCTCCAAGAAACGACCGGTGAAGCATCTCGCCTCCTACGCCGAGGAGTTCTTCTCGGGGGCCGCGGCACTGGGTCGCGATATCGAAACGGCGAAGAAGGTGTGGGAGATGGTGATGTCGTTTGCCGGCTACAGCTTTTGCAAGGGTCACTCCTGCTCTTACATCCGGGTGGCGCAGCATTCCTGTTATCTGCGGGCCCACTATCCCGCCGAGTTCATGGCCGGGGTGCTGGCGAATGGCGGAGGGTTCTATCACCCGTTTGCCTATGTGGCGGAGGCGATGCGGATGGGACTCACCATCCTGCCGCCTGACGTGAACGCGAGTGACTTCCGTACGACCGGTCGGGGGCGGGAGGTGAGAATCGGGCTGCAGTTTGTGAAGGGACTGTCGGCGAAAGCAGCCGAACAAGTTTTAGCGGCTCGGCCGTTCACCGACTTTGCGGACTTCCGTGCTCGCACCGGCCTCGGCGATGACGACTGCCGAACCCTGATCAAGGTGGGTGCCTTGGATTCGATAAGAGGCGACTCAACGCGACCTATGCTCCTCTGGGCCATTGATGCGACTCTAAAGGCGTCAGGTGATACCAATGCCGTCGAGTTCGACATCGAGCCGCCGAGCCGCCGAGCCGCCGAGCCGCCGCCTCTTCGTGAGTACACCACCGACCGCCGTCGTCGCGCGGAATACGAGCTGCTGGGCTTCACGACCGACAGCCACCCGATGCATCTTCACGCGGCCGACCTCGCCCGGTTCCGGATCACCAGGAGCACCGAGCTGGCAGATCATGTCGGGGAATCGGTGCTCTGCTGCGGCATGCTGACCACCTCGAAGCCCATCAGCACCATCACCGAAGAGCCGATGGAGTTCGCTACGTTTGACGACGGCTATGGCCTGATCGAAACCGTGCTGTTCCCCCGGGTCTTCCGCGAACGAGGGCACGTCCTGTTCGACCAGGGCCCCTTCATCTTTCGGGGCAAGGTGGATGAGGAGTTTGGAGCTATCACGGTGGCAATCACGGGCATCGATCGACTGGAGAGGATGCTAGAGAGGGCGGGAAGGCGGGAGGGCGGGAGGGCGGACAGGGCGGACAGGGCGGACAGGGCGGACAGGGCGGACAGGGCGGACAGGGCGGACCAAAAGTGAACAAACTATTGCAGTTCTCTGTGTCCTCTGCGCTCTGCGTTTGATTCAAGGTGACTGACACGAGCACAACGGAGGGATAGGCCTGTGACCAAATGGCTCATCATCATTGGTGGAACTCTCGTCGGCCTGATTCTCCTGCTAGTCCTCGTGGGCTTTATACTCCCCCGCGAGCATACCGTGGCGAGCCGGGTGACGCTGCATCAACCGGCCGACTCGGTGTTCGCCGTGGTCCGTGATATCGGCGCAATCTCCAGTTGGTGGCCGACGGTCAAACAGGTAAGCCGACGAAACGATCCGCAAGGAAAGGAGATCTGGGACGAGACCATGGGGGACGGCATGAAGATGGGTCTCGAGGTCGCCGCGGTAGAGCCACCCGGAATGATCCAGACCGTGATCGTGGGGGACGCTCCCTTCGGAGGCTCCTGGACCACTCGTATCCAACCTGTGCCGGGAGGGAGCACGATCACCGTCACTGAGGATGGATGGGTCTCGAACCCTGTCTTCCGGGTCATGTCCCGCCTGATGGGGCATCACCATACCATGGACGATTACCTCACGGCACTCGGCGCCCGGTTTGGAGAACAGGTGACACCGCAGCACTTCGGCCCTCCCGAATGAATCCTCGCTTCTCGTCCTGCGCGGCGCTCGTCGCCATCAGTTGTCTCACTAGCGGAGGCTGCGGCAGCAGTTCGGAACCCAGCGACTCCGAGGGACCACCCTCGGCAAGTGGATTGAAGCTCGAGACGATGTCCACCGACTTCAGCGAACCGGTCTTCCTTACTTTTGCACCCGGGGACGCGACGCGACTCTTCGTGGTGGAAAAGGACGGGCTCATCCGCATCCTGCAGAACGGAGCGATCCTCCCTGCTCCGTTCCTCGACCTGACCGCCATCACCACCAAGAACAACGAACAGGGATTGCTGGGTCTCGCGTTCGCCCCGGACTACCAGACCTCCGGCCGGTTCTACGTGAGCTATACCACGGACGGTACTACGCCGGGAGGCAAATCGGTCATCGCCCGCTACCGTGTCTCCACCGATCCCAATATTGCCGATGCAGCGAGCGACACCACGATCCTCGAGGCCGATCAACCCTATATCAATCACAACGGGGGCATGATCGTCTTCGGCCCCGACGGATTTCTCTACGTGGGATTTGGCGACGGCGGGAACGCCGGCGATCCCCAAGGGTTCGGCCAGAAACGGAATGATCTGCTCGGCTCGCTGCTCCGGATCGACGTGAGTGGCGCCGGATACACCATTCCGCCCGACAATCCCTTCGTGGGAACCGGTGGTGTACGTGGCGAACTGTGGAACTACGGCCTGCGGAATCCCTGGCGCTTCAGCTTCGACCGGCGGACTGCAGATCTCTACATCGCGGATGTGGGCCAGGCAGACCGTGAGGAGGTGGACGTGCAGTCGCCGAGCGGAGGCGGGGAGAATTACGGGTGGAACACGATGGAGGGATCCGAGTGTTATCCCCCAGGCTCGAGTTGCGACAAGGGCGGCCTGACCCTGCCGAACCTTGAGTACGGCCACGGAACGGCCTGCTCGATCACCGGAGGATACGTCTATCGGGGAACCGCGCTCCCGGACATCGTGGGCACCTACTTCTACTCCGATTACTGCGCGGGATTCCTTCGCAGCTTCAAGTGGCGGGGCGGGACAATCACCGAGCAGCATTCCTGGCCGGGAGCGCAGCCACCGGGGAACGTCACCAGCTTCGGAGAGGATATGGAGGGAGAACTCTACATCCTGACCATGCAGGGTGGGGTCTACAAGCTCGTCGCCGAGCCATAGTGTGGTGGGCGACCTCTTCTCCCCACCTCCGGAGGAGCTTCCCGATTTCAAGGGCTTGGCTGACCGGCTTCCGCCTGAGATTCTGTTTGGCACTTCGTCGTGGAACTATCCCGGATGGAAAGGCCTGGTCTACCACCAGGACTATCCCAAGAGCGGGGCCGCGGCAAAGATGCTCGCCGAGTACGTCAAGTTCCCGCTCTTTCGCACCATCGGAATAGACTCATCGTTCTACGCTCCACCGACCCCAGAGCAGCTGCAGAAGTACGCCCAGCGGTTGCCGCCAGGATTCCCCTGCGTGATGAAGGTCTGGGACCGGTTCACGGTGCATACCCTGCCCCGCGCCCGTTACGGACCACTGGGTGGAGAGCTCAACCCCGACTTTCTCAACGCCGATTTGTTCCGCTCCGAGGTGCTGAATTTCTACCTGGCGCATTTCCGGGATCATACCGGACCGCTGGTATTCGAGTTCCAGACCATCAGCCGCTCGAGCGGCATCAGCCCCGAGGACTTCGCCGACCGGCTGGACCGGTTCCTGAGCGTGTTGCCACGCGACGCGAGCTACTCGGTGGAAATCAGGAATCGCGAGTTCCTCACCCCCGCTTACCTGGCCGTGCTCCGGGAGCACAATGTCGCCCACGTATTCAACTCGTGGACCAGGATGCCGTCGATCGGCGACCAGCTCGACGTGCCGGGAGTGTTCACCGCGCCGTTCATGGTTTCCCGGGTGCTGCTGAGACCAGGCCGGAGTTATAACCAGGCGGTGAACGCGTTCTCGCCGTACGACCGGATTCGAGAACCGAATCCCGAATTACGGCACGACGTGGCCAGGCTCATCGCCCAGGCCGCGGCACTGCGAATACCGGCCTATATCCTGGTGAACAACCGCGCGGAGGGGAGCGCGCCGCTTACGATTGCGGCGATCGCCGAGATGGTGTCCGGCGCTTGAGCGGAGGCCGGCGGGTCCGGGGACCATCGTGGTCGGGAGACTGGGCGAGGGCGTGAGCCGAAGCCGACAGGCGGCACGCTTGAACCGCTCCAACGCGGTCGGCGATGCTCACCTCGACCCACCGCCCGAACGACGCGGTCGGGCCGGTGAGAAAGGGACGGGCCAGCCGGGCAGCCAGCACTTCCTCACGATCCGAGTCGGGGAGACGAAGGACGATCGCCTCGTCGAACAGAAAGGCGAACATCCGGCTCCGGGTAAAGAATGCGTCGGCGCCGAACATTCGCTTGGTGCTCACATCGGGCAACGCGAGGATGGCTGCACGCACCAGGTTGTGCACGTCAGTCTTTCCGCCAGCCATTGCTCGATCCCCGGTGTAGGTGAGTGGAAGGGGCGGAGAAAGTACCGCGTGGCGGTACGCTCCGCTATACCGCCACGCCCGAACAACTCCCGTAGCACGTAACAAGTCTTCGCCGTCCCATAACGCAGCATCGGGGCCAGTGGGTCGGAAAAGCGGCGGGCGGGGCGGACGAGGCGACCAGCGGGAGAGAAATTGTCAAGAAGGACGCTGTAAGCTTTTCGTCTATATGTCGGGCTCTACTCCCGCGACGGCGCAGATTCGCAGAATCGTCTCGCCGATCTTGTTGTTCGGCGTGGACGCGCCAGCCGTAACCCCGATGAGCTTCGCGGCGCCGAGCCAGTCGTCGGCAACCTGCTCCGGCTGCTTCACAGTTGGTTGATAGCGCAGCTTGCCGCTCTCAACGTCGATGGCCGATGCATCCTCGATGTGATAGGTCCGGACCCCGCGATTCCGGCTCATTGCCGCCAGATGGGTGGTGTTGCTGGAGTTGTATCCCCCCACCACGATCATCAGGTCGAGCGGCTCCTGGAGCAGGGTCACCATCGCGTCCTGCCGCTCCTGGGTGGCGGAGCAGATTGTATCGAACGTCCGGAAATGCTCGGCGAGGTTCGCCTCCCCGTAGCGCCGGAGCATGCTCTGCCGCACCTCGCCGGCGATGGCGAGCGATTCTCCCGACAGCATCGTCGTCTGGTTGGCCAGTCCCACACGCAGCAAATCCCGCTCGAAATCAAAACCGGGAGACATCGCATGGGAGAAATGACGCGCCAATTCCGCCGCGTCCCCACCGTGCTCGATGAAATCGCAGACCCGCCGGGCGTCGGCCATGTCGAATACCACGAGGTAGCGGCCACCCGGGTACTTGGTCACCTGGCTCGCGGTCGCTTTGGTCTCCTCGTGATATGACTTGCCGTGGATGATCGCGGTGTACCCGTCCCTGGCGTAGGACTCGACCCGCTTCCACACATTGAGGACCGAGCCGCACGTGGTATCCACCATGACACAGCCGTTATCGCGAAGCCGGGCGAAATCCTCGATTGTTACACCGAAAGCCGGCATGATCACCACGTCGTCGGGCGTTACTACCGAGAAATCGAAGGCGCCGGCTGGACTGCGCTCGAGGAACACCACCCCCATTTCTCGCAGCTTCGCGTTGACGTGGGGGTTGTGGATGATCTCTCCCACCAGAAACAACCGCTTGTCGGGAAATTTCCGGCGCGTCTCGTACGCGTACTCGACGGCGCGGTCCACCCCATAGCAGAAGCCGAATTCCCGGGCGAGCAGGAAGGTGAGCGGACCGGCGGTGAGCCGGAAATCGTTGGCGCGAAACTGCTCCACCACCGCGCTGTGATAGTCGGCGGTAAGCTGGCCTTCGATAGCCGCCTTGAGACCGAAGCCCTTCCTGAAGTAGGTCATCAATCCTCGGGTGCGCTGTCAGCCGGCTCGCCGGTCACGCTACCGCTCCGGCAACGAGCCGAAGAATCGGTCACCAGTGGTACGCCGCGAAAACTGGCGTTCACTCGGATGGTCTCCGGGGTTCCGGCGGCATGGAGCTTGGCCTCGAGGGCCCCATCGAGCACGCGTTGACGCCGGGTGAGCTTGAGCCCTCCCGAGTCGCCCTGGTACCCCTTGATCTGCGTCTCCGTGAACCACCGGATCCCGACCGCGGTCCTGGGCCTCTGCAGGGAATCCTGCCTCGGATCCATCACCGGAAATTCGCTGTCCATTGCGCTATCGGAAGGATAAATCGCGAGGCCCAGTCCTGCGTCCGAGTCGACCCCAATGACCTCGAGTAACCGGCCCGGAGCGCACCAGACCGCCCTGGCTTTCGCAGTGAGCTTGCCGCTGTCAGACCCGGCCCATTTCGCCTGCAGCTGTCCTGCGGAAGGGCCGGACGCCGAGCCGTGACAAGCGGCCAGGAGAATAACGGCGCCGAGCGTGACCAGCCGACCGATCACTTCGCGATCCCGAGCTGGAGGCGTGCGTCTTCGACCGAGAGCGCGAAAGGACGAATCCGCTCTACCAATCCCTCCGGAAGTGGCCGGGAGATCAGGCTGCGACGGTCGGTGCAGACCAGCACCAGGTGGCCATGCGCGCTGTGCTTGCCGGTCGCGGTGTGGATCACCTCGAAATTCATGGTCAGCGACTTGTTCCCTATCCGTCCGAAATACGCCGCCACCTGAAGATGATCGTCTAGGCGCGGAGGATAGTGAAATTCGGTGTGGACCTGGACTCGCGGCAGGTAGATGTCGTAGGTCTCGAACAGGGTGCCGTAGGGAAGGCCGGCGGCGCGGAATAGTTCTGTTTCGGCCAGCTCGAAGAAGCGGATGTAGGACCCGTAGAAGATGATCCCCGCCAAGTCCACGTCGGACCAGCGGACGTACTCTTCTACGGTAAACGGTTTGGCCGGCATCGCCGGGGAAGCTAGGGGGTCGCCGGACCGATCACCAGCCGAAACCGGTCCGGATATCGAATCGCAGCCCGTCGCCGCCGTCGGTAATCGGATAGCTGAAATCGAAGCGCAGCAGCCCGCCGGCAATCGAGAATCCGAGTCCCGCGCCCGACAGGACGCTCGTCGAAAACAGCTCGTCCGCGGCACCAGCCTGTCCCACGTCAATGAAAGGCACTGGGCGGATCAGACCCTTGGTCAGCGGCCAGTCGGCCTGTGCCGCCCAGAAGGACTGACCTCTGCGAGTCCCGTAATCGAAGCCCCGGACCGTCGGCACGCCGCCCAACCTGAACTCCTGCTGCGCCAGTGTCGGCGACGTTGCGATGCCGGCCTTGAGCGTGAACACCGGCCGGCGAGTTCCCCGGCCCACTGGCTGCCTCAAGCTCGCGAAGAGTCGCCCGGTCGCGGTCCCGTCGCCGGCGAGCACGTCGGCACCCAGCCGCCAGCGGCCGCGGAATCGTGAGCCATCGATGCTGACACTCGCACCGGCGAAAGTTCCCTCGTCTATCGGTGGATTGTCCGGAAATTCCCCGGAACCGCCGAGGAAGTCGTTGATGTGGGAGAACGCCTCGGTTCTGACACTGCTCTGCACCTCGACTCGCGCGCTCATGTTCAGCTCCACTCCCAAGCCGATCGAGCTCTCCCGCGTGATCACGCCGCCCTGCGCCAGGTAGTAGTCGGCGTCGTCGTGCGCGACGAAGATGGCACCCAGTGAATTGCCCAGACTTCGATAGCGGCCGAAGGGATCTCCACTCGCCATTTCCCGGTAGCCGCGCAACCGCCACCGAGATCCCGGCGCTTCCCGGGTCACCGTCAGGGCGCCGGTCAGACGGTGGTCGTTGATGCCGAAGCGGGCCTCTCCGGCGATCCAGGTGAAAGGATCGCCGGGCCACTGCACCCGGTAGGCGAAGCCGGGGTTGAATCCCTGGACCTTGTTGTAGCGGACGATTTCGGAGAACTGAGTCCAGTCAACTCCTGAGGTCTGCCGGCCGGTCAGGTCGGACGGCAGGTCCGCCGTCATCTTCTCGAGGTCGGATGCCAGCTCACGCTGTTGCTTCGCTTCGGCGGAATTCTCATCGAACTGGAGCGAGTCCCCCCATTCGGCGTACTGTTTGAGCGAATCGCCCGGCGCACGGTGAATCTCGAAGCGTCCGCCGGGCCAGCGGCCGGCATCGTCTCGCTCAAGCTCATCCTCCTTGAGCGAGCCTCCCTCTTTGCGCCGCTCGCGACCCGCGTCCCGCAGCGAGTCACGCCGGGCCCTAACCAGCGACTTGATGCTGTCGGGATCGGTTATCGAATCCGGCAACTCCACCGTGAACCGCACCGGCTTGCCGGTGTTGACTTCGTAGTCGTCGAAGGTGGTGGAGGCCTGGAAAGGAATGACCAGCTCGCCGAAATAGGGGATCTCCACCCGGCCGCTGATCACCTGGCGGTACGGCATCCAGTATTTGGACTCGAGCAGGAAGTACTCGAGGTCCGCGTTCAGGCTCAGCAGCTGGTTGATGATCTTGTTGGCTTTTCGGGCTTCGGAGGAATCTTTGCGTGTTTGACCGTCGGGGGCGATCCACAAATCGGTCCCGACATATCGGAAAGAGAATCGCACCACATCCGAGGTGACTGCGTCAAGCCAGAGTCGCCCCGCGATCAGGGCGCCACCTTTGCGGCGCGGCAGGACCTCGATCGCCAGCAGGTGTGCTGTGGTTCCGTCCGGAGCCGTGATGGTGACGCTGTCGGATAGCGCGTAGTGGTACCAGGCGGGACCGTCTGTGGCGAGCGGGTGCAGCGCCGCACGCTCGGGAAAATCGTTGCCGAACACGCGGACCGAATCACCCAGCGATCGCGGCACGAACCAGGGCTGGTCGAACACTGAGGAGATATCATACTGCTCGGACCGGGAGCGAGCTCGACGGCCCAGAATCTCCACTCTCAGGTCGTTAGGCGCCGACCAGTGAACCCGCCCCTCCTGCTCCTCGACCGCGGCATTCGGCACCTGGGCCCAGCGTCGCCGGCCAAAACCGAATGAGAGGCGATAGCGGATCCGTGCGAAATAATCCTGGACCTGGGTATCCGCGTTCTGATGCCGCTCCATCGCGCGCTCGACCAGAACCTGCGTCGCGCTGGAGGCGTATATCGTCGTGTCTGTTTGTGGAGCAGCCGTGCCTTGAAGCGCGGCCAGAAGTACCAACAGCATTGAGCCGGTCCGCGGAGCGAAGGTAAGAACCGTCGCTCCGTCGGACGGGTACGGACCCTCGCAGGTTTCAGGTTGCGACGGCCCGTCTCGCTGCCCGGGTCACCGCCGCACCGTGTCGGCTGTAAGAGAAGTAGATCACGAGGCCGATCGCCAGCCAGACGACCAGGCGCTCCCACGTGGTGACCGGCAAGCTGAACATCTGCACCAGGCAAATGAGCGCGCCTGCGATCGGTACCCAAGGCAAGCCAGGCGTGCGGAATGGACGGGGAATGTCAGGGGAGGTCCGGCGCAAGATCAGAATCCCGATACACACCAGGACGAAGGCGAGCAGGGTGCCCATGCTCACTAACTGACCCAGGACCGCGATCGGCACCAGGCCGGCGGCAATCGACACGACGATTCCGGTCACCGCTGTGCTGAGGTAGGGTGTGCGGTACTTGGGGTGGACGGCGCTGAACGCCTTCGGCAGTAACCCGTCGTGACTCATTGAATAAAAGATCCGGGTTTGTCCCAGCAGCTGAACCAGCATGGTGCTGAACAGGCCGAACAGGGCGCTCACCTTGACCAGAGGGCTGAGCCACTTGAGCCCGGTCCGGTCGATCCCCACCGCCAGCGGGTCCGGGACATTGAGATCGGGGTAGGGCACGATACCGAGCAGCACGAGGGCAACCGCCACATATATCACGGTGCAGATCGCGAGTGAGAGAAGCATCCCGATGGGGAGGTCGCGTTGCGGATTCTTTGCCTCCTGTGCCGCCGTGGAGACGGCATCGAACCCGATATACGCGAAGAACATCACCGCCGCGCCACGGAGGATGCCGCTCCAACCGAAACGCCCGAACTCACCGGTGTTGGCCGGAATGAACGGCGTGAGATTTTCCGACCGCACATAGGCCGCGCCGGCGGCAACAAAGAGGATGAGCACCAGGGTCTTGATGATGACCAGCACGGTGTTCGCGCCGGCCGACTGCCTGATGCCGAGAATCAGCAGGCCGGACACAGCCAGCACGATGAGTGAAGCAGGCAGATTGAAAACACCTGTAGCCACCATTCCCTCGGCGCCGGTGAGCATCACGCCCGGGGCCGCCGTAAGAGAGGCGGGAAGATGGATGCCCAGATCGTCCAGCAGACTCACGCAGTATCCCGACCAGCCCACTGCTACCGTCGCGGCACTGAGCGCGTACTCGAGCACCAGATCCCAGCCGATGATCCATGCGATTAGCTCTCCGCTCGTGGCATAGGCGTACGTGTAAGCACTCCCCGCCACCGGAATCATCGAAGCGAGTTCGGCATAGCAGAGCCCGGCGAATGCACAACCGACACCCGCGATAATCATCGAGATGACGAGCGCAGGGCCAGCGTTCTGGGACGCCGCGGTACCGGTCAGAACAAAGATCCCGGTACCGATCACCGAGCCGATACCCAGCGCAGTCAGCGCGAGCGGACCGAGGGCGCGACGCAGGGGGCTCCGCTCGGCGTCCTTCCGCAAATCCTCGATGGCCTTGCGATGAAACAAGCTCACTATGGCTCCCCGGTGGGGTTCGAGAGCCAAGATGGGAAACGAGAGAAGGAGTGGTGTTCGGGGAACGTCCGAGGCTGGTCAGGACTCCTTGACCTGACCGGAACCGGCCGGCTCAATGGTGAATCGGTATCCGGCTTTTCGCACCGTCAGGAAATGCTGTGGACTGGCGGGATCGTCTTCCAGCTTGCGGCGCAACTCGGCGATGTGGGTATCGACAGTCCGGCTCATCACTTCGTCTTGATAGCCCCAGACCTCGGTGAGCAGCTCGGCGCGCGATACGACTCGCCCGGCTCGTGAGATCAGGGCCAGCAACAGCTGATATTCCTTAGGCCGGAGCGGGACGATCTCGTCTCCCCGAATCACACTGTGGGTAGCGGGATAGACCGTGACCGCACCGAAGCGGACCGATTCGGCCACCGCGTGAGCCCCGGTGGTGCGTCCGGCGCGGCGCAGCAGCGCGTCAATCCTTGCCAACAGCTCCAGCAGACCGAACGGCTTGGTCACGTAGTCATCGGCACCGACGCGAAGACCACGCACCTTGTCCGCCTCGTCGCCCAACGCGGTGAGAATCAGTACGGGAGCCTGGTTTCCGCCGTCTCGCAGCTCCCGCAGTACCCGATAACCGCTCTGATCGGGCAACATGAGATCGAGGACGATCAGATCGGGAGAGAATGAGGCCGCCTCCCGTAGCCCTTGAGCGGCATCGGGCGCGATATGGACGGTGTGTCCCTCAAGCTCGAGGTTGTTGGCGAGTCCCTGCGCCAGAGTCGCGTTGTCCTCGATGATGAGAATTCGGCTCATCGCTGGACGGGCTCGGTGGGCGGTTGGCAGGCGGGCAATGACACGATGAAACAGGCTCCGGATGGAGACGATTCGAGATCCACATCCCCGCCGTGCCCCTGAACCAGATCTTTCACCACGGCGAGGCCGAGACCGCTGCCATCGATGACGTTGCCGCGGCGCGCCACCCGAACGAACGGCTCCCAGATGTGAGCCCGTTCCTCCTCGGGAACACCGGCTCCCTGGTCGGCGACCGCGATACGCGCCATTCCATCTCTGCGCGCGAGTGAGACCGTAACGGTCTGCCCCGCTGGTCCGTACTTCACCGCATTGTCGAGCAGGTTGAGCATGATCTGGGTGAGCGCTCCCGAATCGACCGGGGCGGCCACCGCCTCGTCAAGATCGGTCCGGACCCGCAGCGTTCCGGGCGGCGTGGTGGCGAGGAAGGAAGACAGGATGCCTCGCAGACGCGGGGCCAGCAGCGCCGGTTCGGGCGCGAGACCGGCAAACCCGCGCTCCAGTCGAGCGTATTGCAGGACGTTGTCCACCAGCCGCATCAGCCGCCTTGCCTCCTGGACGATCGTCTCCGCCGCCGCGCGGCGCTCATCGTCGTTTCTGGCGCGCTCCAGGGTCAGCGTCTCCCCGTAGAGAAGAATCTGGGCAAGAGGAGTTCGCAGCTCATGGGAGACGCTCGAAGTAAAGTCGGAGCGGAGCCGGGCCAGCTCGTGCTCCCGCCGCAATTGCCGCAGACCGATCGCCGCCATGCCACCGGACAGCGCCAGCAGAGCGAGTAACAGTGGGAGCCGTGAGGAAGGAGTAACCGGAACGTCCAACCGGCTGGCTGCTGTCTCCCGCAACCCGACCCGGACCCTGAGAGCAGCGGGAGGATCCATCGCCACTTCGTGGGAGAACCGGTCGGCAGCGCCGGGAGCGGAGGCATAGATGGACCGGCCTCCCGCATCGTAGACGGTAAGGGTAAGCAAGGAATCGTTGGGCAGTCCTCGGCTCACCGCCTGCGGTAGCAGAGCTTCGTTGGCGAACACCCGTTGCAGAAGCTGGATTCCGACGGCGCTTCGGCAAGTGAGGAAGCCAAACACCGCTATCGGAGCGCCAGGCTCGGCGAAGGCGCCGTATTGGGCGTGCTTGATCCCGTAGACCAGCGCCATCGTCGAATCGTGATTCACTCCGTCCACTGTCCCGAACCTCCGCCCCGGCTGGAGCGCCTCCCACGTCAGCGTGTCAGTGATCCACCTACGCTGTGTAGGACTGGGCGCCGGTCCCATCGCGGTGAGCGAGCCGTCGCGCAGGTCAAGCCTGAAGTGCAGCCGGTCGGGATCGCCCCCGGACTCGTTGCAGCGGAGGAGCGGGGCCGAAGACGCGACGATTACCTGTGGTGAGGGGAGCCGGTCATAGGGCGAGGTAGCGCGGGTTCCGGTGGCCGGGCTCAGGGCATCCCGGATCTCGTTCTCGAGCCGCGTGGTGGCCTTCGCAATAAGCTCCCAGGACGCGAAGGTGGCGTAGTCACGCAACGCGCGCTCCGCGGTTACCCGACGCGAACGCGCCGCCTGTATGGCCTCGTAGGCGACCAATCCCGCGAGTGCCAACACCACGAGAAGGAGCCCGAGCAGCAGGCTGGCACTGCCAGGCCAGGTGCGCCACGGTGAGGTGCGGCTCATACGCGAGAGTATGAGGTCGGGTGCCGAAAAAGCGAAGGGCCCCGCTCATCACGGGGCCCGGCACTACGGACGTTGATCGGTATCGCTTCGCTCAGCTCGCTGTGCGGGCCCATTTGGAGCGCCCGTCGCGATGTAGTCCGTAGGCCTTCAGCCTGCGCCACAGGGTGGTGCGGCTGATTCCGAGACTCTTCGCCGTCTCCGCCAGCTTCCAACCATGGGTGTCGAGTGAGCGGACGATCGCGTCTCGCTCCCGATCTGCCAGGGTAGTCGGACCATCGATGCCCGGGATGAACATCGCCTCTCCCAGCTCGATTGCCCCCACCCGTAGCGGGCGCAGCCGGCCACCCAAAGAAGCCAGGCGGGGCATCAGACCCGAGGCATCCTCTCCCGGGCCGAGCATGTCGGTCAGTGCTTCACGAGCAGGAGTGTTGGCATAGAGCATCCGGCCGTCAGGGTCGAAAACCACGACCCCTTCACTGAACCCGTCCAGAAGCGCCTTCGCCAACGGAGAGAAAACGGAGGGAAGCTGGGTTGGTGTAGTTGTATCCGGCATATCGCGCTCTACGTCCCGGGGTCGAGGCGGGTTTCAGGCCGCTACCCGGCGACCTGCTCCGCGACTTCATTGCAACCTGTTCTGAGCTAATCAGTTCAAACGGATCCAGCCGGCCCACTTCACTGGCCTTTGCCGAGGGGACGAACAAGCCCGCTGCCGGTTGTACAACTCTGTTACTCACCGACCATCGAAGCGACCGGCACCTCCCGACGCTCCTGCCGTTCACCCCAGATCACCAGAGCCAAGCCACCGAAGATGCCGAGGGCGGCAATCGCGGCCCGCGGTGTCACCTTCTCCCCCTCCAGCAGCAGGGGGGCGACGGCCGCAGTGAAAACCGGTTGGAGGTAGGTGAAGACGGCGACCAGGTTCGAAGACGCCCGTTTGAGGGCCCAGATGTTCAGGAAGTAGGCCAGGATCGTCGGGAAGAGCACAATGTATCCGACCAGCAGCCAGCTACTGGCATGGACCGGACCCATGTTGTGTAGTCCATACAATCCTGCGGGCAGGACTCCTATCGCCCCGAAAAGCATCACGTAGTAACTCACCGTGATCGCCGAGTAGCGATCCAGCATCCGCCGCACCAGGACCAGATACGCCGCGTACGCCATCATGGCGACCACGATCATCGCATTCCCAAGGGCAAGACCCGGTGCGAGAGTAACTCGATCGGGTCCGATGAGGTACACGGCCGCGGAGCCGGCGAGCAGGATGCCGAGAACTTTGGAGGTAGAAGGGGATTCCTTCCGGAACAGGAGTGAACCGAGGACGGTAAATACCGGCACCATGGTCACCAGAATCGTGGCGTTGACCGCGGTCGTGTGACGGAGCCCGAGGAGGAACAACGATTGATTGGCGGCAACGCCCAGCAGGCCCATCAGCGCGAGACTACGGAGATCAGCCCGGTCTCGGACCGGCTGGAGCCTGAGCGCCCGGTGAGCGACGGCGAGCACCGTGGCCGCTCCACCGATCCGGGCCAGGATCAGGACTCCCGGCGGGATTTCCCGCATGACCAGTTTCCCCACGATGGCGAGACTCGCCATGAGGGCCTGGACCAGGATCAGCACCAGGTGGACGATGCGGCCTCCTAGCGGTGTCTGCGGCGACGAGGCCGCGCGCGGGGTTCGTTGCGGGGAAGGCTCTTTAAGGCATCGCGTAATTCCGCGAGCGAGGCGGCGCGAACCGCCGGATGCCGGCCGCGCACCACGGTGAACCGGACTGGACGATCGAGCGGTGGGATCTCGCGTTCATTGAGTCGTCGTGCCTGCCCTTCGCGCAGCCTTAACCGAACTACCCCCGTGCCGGACTCGACCTCGTAATCGAGCGGGACCGCATCGCCGTGCAATCGAACCATGGAGGGGAGGGACATCAACCGCGTGCGAACCTCAGTAGAAACGAGGTCAGCCACTTCCATCGACAAATGGGTGGAGAGAAATCCCTGCCAGCTCGTGACGTGCTTCAGCGGATTCAGAAGCCGGGATCTTACCGCATCCGGTCCGATCTCCATGAGATTGCCGCCGGATCGCCGCCACAGCTCGCCCAGGTCGTCCAGCGCGCGTCGGAGACGAGGCTGCTCGGGATGAATCGTCTCCCCGGCCATAAGGGCATCGACCAGTCCCTCGCGTAACGCCTCGTGTAGTTCCGGCGGGGCGTCGCCGTGCAGCGGCTCACGAACCTGCTCCAGCTCAAAACCGAAGTAGTCGAGGCGGCGGGTTACTACGAGATGCTGGTCACGGCGCGACCCACCCAGCTCGATACGCGGGGAGCCACGGACCGCATAACGCCGCACGAGCTCATACGAAATTGTGGTTCCCTCGATAGCGGCGCGGGAAACGCCGTAGCGATCCGCGAAGTAACGGAGGCCTCCCGCAACCGCGCCCCAGCCCCCCGCCATCGACCCTCGGCTCACTCGAGCCTCCTGACCATCTGCGGTGTGTTCGTCGATCACCAGGTCGAATGGCATGATCCGGGCGACCAGATCGATGAACTCCTGCTGCAGCTCGCGACTGAGATCGGGAAGCTTGCTTGGTAACTCGAGCTCCAGCGCGCGAAAGACCGATGCGGTTCCCAACGCCACGTCTTCGATCGCCTTGACCAGGACCCCGCGCCGTTCCGCCCACTCCTCCATCCCCTCCTCGAAGAGGTGACGGGGAAGCCCGTAGACCTCTCCGAGGTAGCCATGCCGATTCACCGCTTCGGCATAGAGGCGATAGGCAGTGAGATGATCGCTTCCGTTGACCTTCACCCCTTCCAGGTTGCGCTCCTCCCGGGTCATCCGGTGGAGCGACTCGATATTGGAACAGACCGCGACGATGGGCAGGAGATCCGTGCCGGCATTGACCAGCAGCTCGCCCCAGGCACGCTCGACCGGCATCGCTTCGACCTCGCGCCCGTAAGCCGTGAGTTTTCCATCGGCCACCAACCCGCGAGAGGTAAGCAGCCCGAGGGCTCGCTTATACGCGATTCGATCGAGGGCAACTGGCAGGTCCAGATCGCTGGCATCGACTCCGATGGCGGCACAGGTGATCGCTACCCGTTCCGCGTCGCCCGCGAGCTGGAATTCGGGAGGCGTTGGACGCAGTTGCTCGAAGACGAGGCGACGGTCGCTGAGGATGAACACCTGGCCATCAGGGACCCGACCGTGTACCCGCCCTGCCATTTGCAGGATCTCGTTGGCGCCGAGGTAGAGCCGGTGCAGCACGTTCCGCCCGCGCTCGACCACGTTGGCGTAGCGGGCGTCGTAAATCACCACCGTGTCGAGGCCTCGGATGTTCAGCGCCGATTGACCTGCCGCCGTCATGGCCAGGAGGAATGGTGGTCGGGCTTCTCCCTCCAGGAACGGTCGTAGCACCCTGATAGGCTCGCCGCCGTGATAGAACGCGGCAGTGAGACGGGGCCACCGTTCTCCCAGACCCTGCGCCAGTTGTTCCACTTCCGCTCGGGTTGGCACGAACACCGCAACACCGCGCTTCTCCTTGATCACGTGGCGCAGGAATTTCTCGTCCAGGAATTCCTGCGCCCGCATCGGGATCACCTTGACCCGCGCCTTGAGCGCGGGATCGAAGGCTGAGCTCTCCAAAACCTCGCTGCTGCCGAGGTAACGGGCGTAGAAGGCGGGATCCACGGTGGCGCTGAGCCAGATGAAGCGGCATCCGGCTCGTTTCCCCAGAGCGAGGCAGAGCTCGAGCTCGGCGGAAGTCTGATGAATTTCATCCGCGATAAGCGTATCGCGGCCGGTGATGAGGCCGTCCTCAAACCAGCGGCGCGCGATGCCGGTCGTCACGATCACGACATTCCAGGACGGCGTCTCCGGAGTCGCTTCCCGTTCGCGGTTCACCACTCCGACTTGGAGCGGCGCCTGCAGGATCGATTCGGCGATGGGCCGGATCGCGAGGGTTTTTCCGACGCCGGTACCAGCCACGATGCCGAAGCCCTTCCCCGCCGCAGCCCATTCTCTCAGCTCCCGGCCGTGCTCGCGCTCCAGCAGGGTGTCGATATGGAGAGCGGTCGCCAGCTCAATGGTCTCACAGGCCGCGCGGGTCGGGGCAATGACGATGACCCGGCCTCGCGGATGCGGGGCGCGGCGATATGCCTCGAGATCGAGTGGGAGCTGGTGATTCCGGGCGGGGTGCACAACTAAAGACTAGTTGCGCACGAACGCTATCGTCACCACCGCGTGGGGTTTCCGGACCTTCCGAATCGAGTCTTCCGCCAGGACCACTCTCCGGGTGATCTGAACCAATGAGGCTGTCCCCGGTCGGGCGGCGGGGTCCAAAGCCTCCTTCAGGGCGAGCTGAACGGGCTCAACCGAAACGACCCTGGCTGACACTTGCAGAGCGCCCTGCTTCTGAGCTTGGGCGGATGGGATTGGACCCAACAGGGTCAGAGCGGCGGCGAGAACTGCTCCCCCCAGGCAGCACGGGGAGCTAGCGGCACGCGACTCGGGGCGAGGCGTGTGCCGCAGTCGGGATGGAAGAGATTGGCGCATGACGACTTGGCCTTCCTGGCGGAGGGACTGATACTGCTTAAAATCCAGCTGTATGCGTCTAAATACTTGACACTAGAAACCGCATACTTTCAAGGACTTACCGCATGTCACTATCAGGTTTGTGACACGCGGCACAGTGGTTGCCCTACCCCCGGCGTCCGGAGCTGACACTCCGACTGCATTACTGGGTTCTCTCAACTCCAACAAGGTGAGGCTAGGGCAATGCGCACTATTACCCGAGTATCGGCCGTTGTGGCCGCTGTCTTGAGCCTGGGCGCAATGCCTGCCGTGGCTCAGAGCGCCAACATCAATGCCACCGCCAACGTGTTTCAGGCGATTACCGTGACCGGCGCCCAGGATCTTCTCTTCGGCAACGTTTTCCCCGGCGTAGCGAAGACCGTCGGTGTCGCCACCGGCGGGCGGTTCGACCTCACCGGTCAGGCCAGCACTCCCGTCCAAGTGGCGTTCACCCTGCCGGCCAACCTGGTCAACGGCGCCAACAACCTGCCGATCGGGACCTGGACCGGCTGCACCAACCCGACCACCAGCCCCGCCGGGTGCACCAGCTTCACCCCGTCGGGTACGGCCACCACGACCGGGTTCAGCGCCGCGGGTGCCGTGTCCGTGTTCGTGGGCGCCACCGTCACGCCGGGGGCAGCCCAGCCGGCTGGGGCGTACACCGGCACCATCACCCTGACGGCGAACTACTAACATCGACCGAAGGGTTTCCGGGCGACTCGCGGGTGTGAGGGCAGGCTATCTTGCTTGAGTCTCTCACCCGTGGGACCCGCCCCGGGATTCCCGCATGTCCAGATGCTTTCGTTTTCTTCCACTTCTGGCTCTCTGCCTGGTGGTCCGGCCACTCGCCGGCCAGTCCTCGGTCACGGGTATGCAGGACCTTGCCTTCGGCGCGGTGATCCGCGGCGTACCCAACTCGGTATCCCCAACCGATGCGGTCCGGCGGGGCAGATTCTATATCCAACACCTTGTCAACCATCAGGTCGGCTTTCGCTTCAACCTGCCGCAGCAACTCCACCATATCGGTGGAGGGGGAAACATGCCCATCAGTTTCGGCGCGAACGACGGGATCGCGCAGGGCACGGCAGGGAATTCGACGCCCATCGTCTTCAATCCCAACAACAACCAGACGTTCAACCTGGTCACCAGCACGGACTTCAACGTGTATCTGGGTGGGGAGGTCTCTCCCAGGCCCAACCAGGCAAGCGGCCTCTACACCGGTACGATCACGCTTACCTGCACCTTCTTCTAACGGTGCGCGGACTACTCGCCATCATCGCCGTCGTCGCGGGGTTCGCCCGCGCCGCCGAAGCGCAGGGTGTCCTGGTCGCACCGCACGCCGTTTATCTCGATCACCGTACCCGTAGCGGGTCGTTGACTCTCTACAACCCCGGCGCCGAGCCGGTCGAGATCACGGTCGGCTTCTTCTTCGGCTACCCGGCGACCGACTCGCTCGGTCACTTTACTATCACAACTCCCGACTCAGTCCAGGCCGGAATGCCGTCCGCAGCGGACTGGATCGACGCGTTCCCCCGCCGGCTCACGCTAGCTCCGCTGCAGCGTCAGACGGTCCGGCTGCTCGCCCGGCCCCCCCAGGGACTTCCCGACGGGGAGTACTGGTCCCGCATCATGATTTCCGCCAAGGGCGGCGTAGTGCAGGTCGCGCAAGCCGACTCCAACGGCATCTCGATCGGGCTGAACCTCGAAGTGCGCACCATCCTTCCGCTCATCTACCGCAAGGGCCAGTTGCAGACCGGTGTCGCATTGACCGATCTCCACGCCGGGCGCGATGGCGATTCGCTACGGGTGCAGGTCCGGATTGAGCGCCAGGGTGGAGCCGCGTACGTCGGCACTGCGAAAGGCACCCTGCTGGACGAGAAGGGCAATCAGGTCAGCAAGTTCGAGCAGCCGATCGCCATCTACTACACCGCCGAGCCGTTGTTCATGATGCCGCTCGCCGGTCGAACCTCGGGGCGCTACCGGCTGCGGCTTGAGCTCGTGACCGAGCGATCCGACATCGCTCCCGAGCTTTTGCTCCGGGCAGCGGTGGCTCGCGATTCGATTGACGTGAGCCTGCCATGAGCCGCGCCGTCCGCTTCCTCGCGCTGCTGTTTTCGCTGGCCACTTTCGGCCGGGGACTCGCGGCGCAGGAGGCGGAGCCGGTGCTGATCGAGCTGCAGTTGGGCCGGCTGACCAGCAAGACGGTCGAGGCGTTTCGGGCCGGCGATGCGGCGCTGATTCCGGTCGGCGCGTTCTTCGACCTCGCAGAGATTCACACCGCCCGCCAGCCAAATGGCAGCCTGGAGGCGATGGTCCAGCCGGGGAATGTGCGGTTCGTTCTCGATCCCACAAGCAAGAAGCTCACGCTGGGCAAGGAACAGATCGTCCTGACGGCCGACCAGCTCCAGTCCACGCCCGCCGATGTCTACCTCGACACGCGAGTCCTGGGCCGCGCGTTTCAGCTCGATTGGGACGTGAGTTGGCAGGACTTGCAGGTCACCGTGCTCGAACCGGGATCGTTGCCTGTTGCGCGGCGGCTACAGCGGGAATCCATGCTCAGCAGTCGGCTCGCCAGCTCCAGCACCCCGGAATACGCCGGCCTCAGACTCGGCCTGGAGCGCCCCCGGGTGAACGGATTGGTGTTCGACTACTCCCTCCTGACGCCGACCACGGGATTCGATGCCGGCGCCTATTCCACGATGCTAGGCCTCGATGTCTTCGGGGGTTCGTTCGGATTCGGATTACAGAGTCAGAACGGCACCGGACGCGCACCGAGGGCCGATATCGGATGGAACGGGATCTGGCGGGAGAACCACTGGCTTACCCAGGCCCAGCTTGGCGATGGTATCAGCAGCGGTCCACGCTCGCGCAGCCTTCGCGGTTTCTCGATCACGAACAGCCCGTATGTTCGCCCGATGACGGTCGGCAACCTGCCCTTCACGGGTCAGCTGGGCACCGGCTGGAGCATTGAGGCTTACCGGGGTGGACGGCTCATCGGCTTCGACTCGGTGAACGCGCTGGGTCAGTTCTCGTTTGACCTGCCGATTCAGTACGGTGAGAACCCGGTCGATTTCATCGCCTACGGGCCGTTCGGCGAGATTCGGGAATTCAATCAGACCTATCGTCTGCGTACCGACGCGCTCCCGACCCACCAGTTCGAGTATGGTCTATCGCTTGGGCAATGCCGAACCAATCAGTGTGACGCGACCGGTAACGTGGATCTCCGCTATGGTATCTCCAACCGCTGGAGCGCGCGGGCAGGCTTCGACGGATTCTGGCGGACCGGTCCCAGCAATCTGCTGCACCCATACGCTGGCCTCTTTGGCTCGCTGACCAACTCCGTGAGTCTCGAAGCCGAGGCGGTACGGGATGCCGTAGTGCGCGGGGCGCTCCGATTCGAGCCGTCCACTGACTTTCAATTCCAGGCCGATGTCTACCGCTTCGCTTCCGCAGTGCGCGACCCGATCCTGACTCCCGAGGGCAGGACGGACCAGGTTACGCTCTCGGCTTTCTTCCGGCCGATCAGCCGGATGGGCGCCAACTACCTGGAAGCAAGCCTGGACCGGATCAATACCACGACCGGCATGCTCACGAGCGGCCGGCTCGGTGCGTCATTCCAGGTAACTGACGTTCGGATCCTTCCGGCCGTCCGTTTCCAGCGTCAGGAGGCCGGAATCGGGGGCGGGAGCAGCGCAACCTTCTTCGGCTTCAACACCTTCATCCTCCCTCACCAGAGCTTTGGCCCGGTACTGGGCAGCCTCTCGGCGAGGACCACATTTGAGATGCAGCCCGGCGTGGGAGCGGTTAACGCGTCTGCCTACGTCGGTGCACCGATCCTCAAAGGTCTTCGGGCCGAGACCGGGATGACCTGGTTCCGGGGATCGCGTGGTCCCGGATTCTCGCTCCTCATCGCAGCCGAGCTTCCCAGCGTTCGCTCTTATACCAGCGTGAACGCGGGTGGAGGAACCGAAGCGGTGGGGACCCAGTACATCTCGGGTTCGACGATCTACAATCCCACCCGAAGCAGCATGGATTTCTCCGGTAGTCCGGCCCTCTCCCGTGGCGGTGTGACCGGTCGGGTCTTCCTCGACCTGAACGGCAACGGCCGAATCGACCGCGACGAGCAACCGCTGGCCGGTGTCCGCATCGTAGTCGGGGGGATCTGGAGCACTTCGGATTCGAGCGGCCGCTACCGGGCATGGGACCTCCTGCCCTACGAGCCCACGATGGTGACGGTGGACTCGAGCACCCTCGCTTCCCCGCTCTGGGTGCCGGCATTTGCCGCCGCATCGGTCGAACCCTCGCCCAATCGCTACCGCACTCTGGATATCCCGGTGTTGCCGGGCGGCGTTGTGGAAGGACGGGTCACCGGCCAGGCCATGGGGGGCATCACTCTTCGGCTCAAGCACAAGGCCTCGGGCGAGCAGCGTATTCTGACGACCTTCAGTGACGGGAGCTTCTACGGAATCGGCATCCGCCCCGGCGATTGGGAAATCACGGTCGACCCCAAGTGTCTCGAGGTCCTGAAGGCGGCGGCCGAGCCAGTCACCTTCACCATTCTTCCCAACGAAGAAGGCAGCTCGGTAGAGGGGCTCGAGGTTCAGCTCTACTTCGCGACAGACCGGTAAGCAAACAACCCCGCATCTCGCGGGGTTGTTCGAACCCGGGCGGGGAGCCACGGGTCTGTGAAACCGGCCGTTGTTACAGCTGGCCGCAGGTAGGACCGGCCGGCTTCAGTTCGAGTCAGTCTCTCTCCTGGAAGTACCGACCATCACACTCATAAAGAGACACCTCGCGCAGCCCGGGATACCGGTCGTCGTAGCGATCGTAGTACCGGTCGCCGCGCGGGTCATACCAGGCGACCACTCGCTGCCGCGGCTTCTTGTACCAGCCACGATGATGGCCGTGGTTCCGTTCCACCACGATCACGCGGGCAACATGGTAGCGAGGGTAGTAGTAGGGATTCACCGCGACGCGGGCAGCGACCGGTCCTTGGTGAATCACGATCTCCGCGCTGACGACCTGAGCTCTAAGCGCCTGAGGAACGACCAGCGCGATGACGGCGACAAACAATTTGGCCTTCATGCTGACCTCGTTCGATTGACAGGGGACGCCGAGAGGCAAGGCGAGCCCCATGCCGTGCGTAAAGTGTCCATCGAACAAGGACTTGGGCGGGAGCACCCGGGGAGATACCGTCCCTTGAGCCGGACGTTGAGCTGGCGAATGTCCACCGACCGCGGCGATCCTCGAATGCGTTGCCTGCCGCCTTGACAGCCTCAGAGGTGGCGGACATACTAGGTGCCCCTGAGGTTCCGTTTACGAGCCTCGAGCTACCCGCCTTGGCGGGACCGCGGGCAGCGGAGTCATCCGCTCGCACGTCGCTCCTGTGCCCCAGCTCCCGATCTGTCGAGCACACTTATGTGGCAGCAGATCCTTTCTTTCTTTAAAACGCAGATGGAGGTAGACATGGCCGCGGATTTCTTCATTGGCGAGTCGCTGGTAGGGGATGGGAATGAGATCGCCCACGTCGACCTTATCATTGGCTCCAAGAGCGGCGTTGCCGGTGCCGCCTTCGTTAACGCGCTTTCGAACAACAAGGATGGTTTCACCACGTTGCTCGCAGTGGTAACCCCCAACCTGCCGTGCAAGCCCGACACCGTGCTGTTCAACAAGGTCACCATCAAGGGCGCCAAGCAGGCCGTCCAGATGTTCGGCCCGGCCCAGACGGCGGTAGCCCGCGCGGTAGTGGACAGTGTCGCTTCGGGAGTCATTCCCAAGGACAAGGCGAACGACTGGTGCCTCCTGGTGGGCGTGTTCATTCACTGGCAGGCGGAAGACAACAAGAAGATCTACCAGTTCAACTACGAGGCCACCAAGCAGTCGATCGAGCGGGCGCTCAAGGGCCTGCCCACGGTCGATTCGGTGCTGAGTGGCGCCAAGACCGCCCGGCACCCGTTCTCAGGAGTCGACGGGGTCTGATTCACCGGCCGGCCAAGACGGAACCAACGTGGGGGCGGGCCGGGCCCGCCCCTTCGTGTTTCCCGGTCACTGTCCAGGACTTTTCGTGGCGAGAAGATGATGCGGAAGCTTCTGTTGCAGCTCGATAGCTCCAGACTCGCGAGCGTGTTTGATAAGATCGTGGCATACGATGCCGGTGCGGACCAGGTCCTGAGTTACGGCGGAGTCGCCCCGGAGGACGTCCGGGACTTGGTTCATGGCTGCATTTTCACCCGCGGACCAAAGGACCTGCACAACACGGCGGTCTGGATCGGCGGGAACAACATGTCGCAAGGCGAACAGCTCCTCGCCATGGCGCAGGATGCCTTGTTCAAGCCCTTCACCGTTTCCATCATGCTCGACTCGAATGGATCCAACACCACGGCGGCCGCCGCGGTGGTGAAAATCGAGCAGGCCATGGACACCGTGAAAGGCAAACGTGTCGTGGTCGTCGCCGGAACGGGACCGGTCGGGCAGCGGGTCGCTGGACTGCTCGGCAAGGGTGGCGCCAAGGTGATCATCACCTCGCGGAAGCCGGAACAGGGAGAAAAAGCTCGGCGCAGCATTGGCGAGCGGTTCGAGATTCCGGTCGAGATCACCGAGCTGAGCAGCTCGGATCAGGCGAGCAAGGTTCTGGATAAGGCGGACATTCTGGTCAACGCCGGGCCGGCTGGGGTGATGATGGTACCTAAAGCCGCCTGGTTCGACCGTGGAGTAAAGGTGGTGGTGGACTTCAACGCCGTATCACCGGTCGGAGTTGAAGGAGTCGAGCTCAACGATGCGGGAGAAAAGCGCGGGGGTGCCGTGGTCTTCGGCGCCTTCGGAGTGGGGAATTTCAAGACCAAGCTGCACAAGCGGTGCGTAGCACGGCTGTTTGAAAAGAATGACCTCGTACTGGACGCCGAGGGGATCGCCGATATCGCGCGGGAGATGCTGGCGGGCTCCTGATCAAGTCCGTCTAGAGCTTCACCATGGTCCGAGTCATCGGGATCGACCCCGGCACCGTAAGCCTCGATCTTTGCGGATTGGACGGCGAACAGGTGTGGCTGGATCAATCGCTGCCTACGGCTTCGGCGCTGGAGTCACCCCAATCACTGATAGAGCTGCTGCGCGAAGCGGGTCCGGACCTCATCGCCGGCCCGTCAGGCTACGGTCTTCCCATGGTCACCGCCGACAAGCTCGGCGAAGAGGATCTGCGTCTGGCCTACCTTTCTCGACCCGGCGAAGCGGGAGGGATCGGAGGGTTGAGCCGCCTGGCCCGCGCCCTCGCGGAGAGCCGGCTGCCGGTGGTGTTCACGCCGGGAGTGATCCACCTGCCGACCGTGCCCCGACATCGCAAGCTCAACCGGGTCGACCTGGGTACCGCCGAGAAAGTCGCCGCGGCGGCGCTCGGAGTGTGGGATCAGGGCCAGCGGAGGCAGCTTCCTCCCAAGGACACCTCGTTCATTCTGGTTGATCTTGGGGGTGCGTTCACAGCACTCATCGCCGTGAGCGATGGGCAAGTGGTGGATGGGATGGGAGGCACCAGCGGACCAATGGGTTGGCATTCGTCGGGGGCCTGGGATGGTGAAGTCGCTTTCCTCGCCGGCACGGTGGAGAAGGCCATGCTCTTCGCGGGCGGTGTCGAGTCCATTGCCGCGGCGGAAAGCAGCGATCCGAACCCCGGTGCAGTTGCGATTCAGGGATACGTCGAAGGCGTAATGAAAGGGGTGCTCTCTCTCACCGCATCGTTGCCTCAGCCGGCGGAGATTCTGCTCGCGGGGCGCCGGGCCCGGGATCCTCGAGTTCGTGATCCTCTGGTCGCCCGATTGGAAGACATCGCGCCGGTTCGGGACCTCAGCGGTTTTGCCAAGGTCACCAAACAGGGGGCGCAGGGGGCGGCGCTCATTGCCGATGGCCTGACAGGCGGGCGCTGGGCTGAGCTGGTGGACACCATGCGATTGCGAGAGGCTTCGGGCACGGCGCTCGACCATCTCAGCGTGATCACTCCGGCCCGCGCCCGGGAGCGGCTGGGGCTCTGATGCGCCCTTCGCTCCCTTCAGTTCTTCTGGCCGGGATGTCGGTGCGGGCCATGGCGGAGTCGGCGGCGAAGGCCGGCTACCGGGTCACCGCCCTGGATGGCTTCGGAGACCTGGACACAATCCGAGCGTCGGGTCGCGTTCTCACCCCGGGGCGGGACCTCAATCGCCCGTACAGTGTCGAACGCCTGGTCACGCTCTCGAAGCTGGTCACAGCAGATTCATTCGCCTACGGTGCCAATCTGGAGAACCACCCCGCCGCACTCGGCAGACTCGGGGAGGGACACACTCTACTGGGCAATGGACCTGCCGAGCTTCGCCTTGCGCGCAATCCGTTCAAGCTGCGGGAGATTCTGCGGAGGCACCGACTCGCCGTGGCAAAGGTTCGCACGACCCCTCCCTCCAAGGGAGAATGGCTGCTCAAAGGGCGTCGTTCGGGTGGCGGGCGCGCAGTGGAGACCTGGAGCAAGGGCATGCCCGTCCCGCGCTCGTGTTACTTGCAGGAGCGCATTCGCGGTATACCCGCATCAATCGTCTTCAGCGCAGATGGCGAGCGGATTATTCCCCTTGCCATGACCCGCCAACTCATTGGAGTTCTATGGCTGTGGGCATCCGCGTGTGGGTACAGCGGCAACATCCTGGCGCCGGTGAAAGATTCCCATCTTCCGCGAGGAGAGACGCTCTTCGAACGAGCCAAGGCTGTGGCTGAGGTTGTCGCCGGGAGCTGCGGTCTCAAGGGCGTGAATGGCGTGGACTTCATCGCCAGGGACGGAGTTCCGTTCGCTATCGAGGTGAATCCGCGCTACTCGGCTTCGCTCGAGCTGGCCGAGCGGGCGTTCGGAGTTTCCATGTTCCAGCTGCACGTCCTCGGTTGTCAAAAGAAGTTGCCGGACTCCTTCGAATGTCCCCACCGCTTCCCCGCGACAGGCAAGGCCATTGTCTACGCCCGCCGCGCCATGACAGCGGGAGACACTCGGCGCTGGCTGGATGATCCGAGCATCGCGGACATTCCCTGGCCTGGCGAGCGTATCCAACCCGGGCATCCGATCTGTACCGTCTTCGCCTCCGCCCGCTCTGCAGCCGAATGCGAGATCAGGCTTCGTGCTCGGGCCGAGAGCGTGTACGCCGAGTTGACGACTTCGACAGGAAGGGCAGCGTGAAGAAGGACAAAGTGACGCTGCCTTACCGGACTTGTCTGGGGTGTGGCTGCGCCTGCGACGATATCGCTCTGGAGGTCGAGGGTCGACGCATTGCAAAGGCAGAGAACGCCTGTGACCTCGGTCGGGCCTGGTTCGGTGACGGGGTGGTCCCGACAAAAGTGTTGATCGGGGGCAAGTCGGCGACACTGGAGCAGGCACTGGATCAAGCGGCGGCGCATCTGGCCGCGGCGAAGAACCCAATGGTCTATCTCGCTGGAGATCTCACGATCGAAGCGGCGCGCTATGGGCTGGCCATCGCGGACCGGCTTCGGGCTCGGCTCGACAGTCTGGCTTCCGATACGGTGGCGGCGGGCCTCGTCGCCCAGCAGACGCGGGGCAGGGCAAGTGCCACCCTGGGCGAGTTGTTCAACCGTGCGGACGTTGTGGTGTTTTGGGGAGTTGATCCTGCCGAACGTTACCCGCGATTCAGGGAGCGCTACTCGACGGATCGAAAGGGACTCGCGGCGCCGGAGGGGAGAGCGAGTCGTACTCTGATCGCGGTTGATGTGGGTCCGAGCAAGGGTCCGAAGGATGCCGACCACCGCGTCACCCTGGCGCCCGACCATGAGATCGCGGCGCTGGGTGCCCTCCGTGCGGCGGTGGCAGGGCTGCGACAACCCGACGAGAGTCCGCTGGTCGATTTGGTTGATCGGCTCAAGAAGGCCCGGTACTCAAGTCTGGTGTATGACGCGGAACCGACGGGGCTTCCGGCGAACCTGCTTCGGACCGAAGCGCTGGTCGCGCTCACGCAAGCGTTGAACGGACCCTCCCGGGCGGCGCTGACTCCCCTGCGAGCGGGAGGCAACCGAAGCGGGATCGAAGCGCTCACCACCTGGCAGACCGGCTTCCCTTTCGCCGTGGATTTTTCTCGAGGTTTCCCACGCTATCTCCCTGATGAGAGCGCCTCACGATTGCTCGCGGGGGGTGGAATCGACCTGGTGCTCCTAGCCGGATCACCAGCTACGGTGCCGGAGCCGGTGCGAGCCGCGCTTGGATCAGCGCAGGTTGTGGCGATCGGACCGCGAGTGAGCGAGGCAGCGCCCAGCTATGACGTCGCGGTCGATACCGGAATCGCGGGCATTCATGAGGAGGGCACAGCCTACCGGATGGACGACGTCCCGATCCCGTTGCGTCTGGCGTTCAGCGGTCCTCCCTCGGCCCGAGACGTCCTTCAGGCGCTGACCGCGCGAGTGCTCGCCAATGGAGGTTCGCGATGACCCAACTGCGAATCGCCGGCGGCACGGTCTACGATCCGGCCAACGGAATCGACGGTAAGGTGCAGGACATCTGCATCGAGGACGGCAAGATCGTGAAGAGCGTGCCGCAGGGCGCCCGGAAGCTCGATGCGAGCGGGATGGTGGTCATGCCGGGAGGAGTGGATATCCACTCGCACGTGGCAAGCTCAAGCTGCAATCACGCGAGACGTCTCCTGCCCGAAGAACATCTGAGGGATCCGGCGCCAGCACCGCGGCTCCTGGAAAAGCAGGACGGCCCGCGCTCCGGCACAGGTGGAACTGTCCCGAGCACATTCACGACCGGTTACCGCTACGCGGGGCTGGGCTATACCACAGCCTTTGACGCGGCGGTGGCTCCCCTGGGCGCCCTCCACACCCATCTCGAGCTGGACGACACGCCGTGCATTGACGCGGGATTCTTCGTCCTGCTGGGCAACGATGACTTCCTGTTGCGCCAGATAGCCGCCGGCGAGCCGGCGCGTGCTCGGGACTACACGGCGTGGCTGCTGGAACGGACCGGCGGCTACGCGATCAAGATCGTGAACCCAGGCGGTGTCGAGCAGTGGAAGAATGGTGGCCGTAATGTCAACGGGCTCGACGACGCTGTAGGGTCCAGCAACGTCACGCCCCGGCGCATTCTCGAGACGCTGGCTGATGTGGGGAACGGGCTGGGCCTTCCCCATCCGGTTCACATTCACTGCAACAACCTGGGGCGGCCGGGAAATGTGGCTGTGACGCTGGAGAGCATGAAAGCCTTGGCTGGCCGGCGCGCTCATTTCACCCATCTCCAGTTCCATGCCTACGGAGACGGCCCCGGTGGTGGAGCGCCCGGGGGCTGGAGCTCCGCCGCGCCAAAACTCATCGAGTACGTCAATCAACACCCCGAAGTCAGCGTGGACGTGGGGCAGGTGATGTTCGGCGCCGCCACCACCGTTACGGCGGACAGCGCGGTGGAGTACCTCCTGCACGCGAGCAGCGGGCGCAAATGGGTGAACGTAGACATCGAGCTGGAAAGCGGCTGCGGCATCGTTCCGTATTCGTACCGGGAGAAGGCGGCCGTCGCGACACTCCAGTGGGGGGTAGGTCTCGAGCTCTTTCTGCTTTCCGCCGACCCATGGCGCGTGGTGCTCTCCACCGATCATCCCAATGGAGGAACCTTCCTCTCCTACCCCGAGCTGATCCGCCTGCTGATGGATCGGACCTATCGGGACGAGAAGCTCAAGAGCGTGAACCTCCGCTTGCTCGCCGGGAGCGCGCTGCTGGATGGACTCACTCGCGAATACACCCTGAACGAGATCGCGATCATTACCCGCGCCGCGCCCGCCCGGCTGCTTGGCCTGGGCGCCAAAGGCCACCTGGGTCCCGGGGCCGACGCTGATATCACGGTCTACAGCCGCAGCGACGATATCAGCGTCATGTTCGCAACGCCGCGCTACGTGGTGAAGGCCGGCCAGCTGATCGTTGAGGAAGGCCAACTCCGGCGCGCACCGGCGGGAGCGCGGTTCTCGATCACGCCACAATACGACGAATCCATCGAGGGCCATCTGAAACGGCACTTCGAACAGTACTCCTCGGTTTCCCTGGCGAACTACGGAGGGAAAGGCTAGTGCGAATCCGGGGCACCCTCATCGAGGACACCTTCGCCGAGGCGTTCACCATGCGGGCGGCGCGGATCGTCATTACTGCGCATAGCCTGACCTGGGCCCGCCATGCCGCGAGTAAGCTCACCGGATTCGCTACCTCGGTGATTCAATGCAAGTGCGAGGCGGGCGTGGATCGTGAGCTGGATCCGAAGGAGACGCCCGACGGACGGCCCGGGGTGAGCGTGCTCTTCATGACCATGGGCAAGGATGACATGCCCAAGCGCCTGGTCGAACGGATCGGCCAGACGGTTCTCACCTGTCCGACCACGGCATGCTTCGACGGCCTGCCCGAGGTCCCCGACCGGGTGGCTGTAGGCAGTTCGCTCAAATTCTTCGGCGATGGTTTCCAGGCGAGCAAGGTGATCAACGGAGAGCGCTTCTGGCGAATTCCCGTGATGGAAGGGGAGTTCCTGGTCCAGGAGAAGTTCGGCATGCAGAAGGCCGTGGCCGGAGGAAACTTCCTGATTCTGGCGGAGACGGCCGAAACGGCGCTGGCCGCCGCGGAAGCGGCAGTCTCGGCTATGACGGGACGCGCCGGGGTCATCATGCCGTTTCCGGGAGGAATCGTGCGGAGCGGAAGCAAGGTTGGAAGCCGGACCTCGAAGACGATGATTGCCTCAACCAACGATGCCTTTTGCCCCACGCTGAGAGCGGTGACCCCGACTCAGATCCCCGAAGGGGTGAATTCGGTACTGGAAATCGTGTTGAACGGGCTGGACGGGGCGGCCATCGAGGGAGCGATGCGACTCGGCATCGATGCGGCGTGCCGGGATGGGGTCCGGAGTATTACGGCGGGTAACTACGGTGGGAAGTTGGGGCCCCATCACTTTTATCTAAGAAAAATCATGGGTGGTGGGTGAAGACGGCGCTAAGGCGGTAGGGCGGGAGGTGGACGCAGGACAAGACGGATGGGGCGAAAGGTGCACAGACGGAATGGCTGACATTGTCCTTACACTGAAAGCAGCGCTGACACATCCGACCGATTTGTCGTGTGTCGTGCCGGATCGGTTTGCCGATTTGTCAAACGAGGATGTGGGGAATCTGGCGGTCTGGAGTGCCGCGGCTCCCCGCAGTGCATTGCGTCTGGGGGACGTGTTCTCCATCGAAGGAGAACGCTCCAGCACGGTGCGAGTGCGGGGCGACTGCCGGATCGCCGAGGGGTTGGGAAGGGAAATGCGCGGCGGGCGGCTCGAGATTGAAGGCAATGTCGGGCCTCACTGCGGCACTGCAATGCAGGGAGGGTCAATCCGCGTCGCGGGAGACGCGGGAGATCATCTCGCGGGTGCGCTGCCTGGCGCCTCGCGCGGGGTCGTGGGCGGAGAGATCGTGGTGCTTGGTTCCGCAGGTTCCTGGGTCGCCGAGCGAATGCGCCGCGGGTTGGTATACGTGGGCGGATCGACGGGTGAGTTCGCGGGACGCGGCATGATCGCGGGGACCCTGGTGATCGGTCGTGAACCGGGCGCGGGTACAGGACAGGGCATCAAGCGGGGAAGCCTGGTGGCGCTCGGCTCCATCCACCCACCCGATGGGTTTCGATTCGCCTGCACCTACCGTCCACCGCATGTCCCCCTCATTCTTACTCGCCTCCAAAAGGCATTTGGGGCACCGCTGACTGATGCGCAGGTCCATGGCTTGTACCGCCGCCACAGCGGCGACCTGGCCGAGTTGGGCAAGGGTGAAATTCTCGAATGGTGCGCCGCATGACCGGACTGGGAATGAATGGTCGGGCTCGCATTCTGGCGGAGCGCATGGTGGCGGAGGCCGATCGGCTCCGGGTCGCGGTCCATACGCTCGATAACGGCACCCGGGTCATTGATGCGGGGGCCGCTGCGGAAGGCGGGTTCGAGGCCGGCCTGATCCTGAGCGAGATCTGCATGGGTGGCCTGGGACGGGTCGTCAACGCGACTATCGCGATGGGAGGGGAAAACTGGCCCGGAGTCCAGGTCACCACCGATCACCCGGCGACTTCGTGCATGGCATCGCAGTATGCCGGCTGGGCCATCTCGACCGGCAAGTATTTCGCGATGGGTTCGGGCCCGCTTCGCGCCCATGCGAGGGTCGAGAAGGAACTGTTTTCCAAACTGACCTACGGGGAAGATGCCGAGCACGGCGTGCTGGTGCTGGAAGGACGGGAGCTACCTACGGTGGAAGTCACCGAATGGATTGCGACCAAGGCGCGCCTCAAGCCACCGCAGCTCACCATTGTCATCGCGCCCACGGCGAGCCTCGCAGGCGGTACCCAGATCTCGGCCCGGGTGCTGGAGACGGGCCTGCACAAGATCGAAACCCTGGGCTTCGACGTGCAGCGGATCGTGAGCGGAATCGGCACTGCTCCGCTGGCTCCGCCGGCCAAGAACGACCTGAGGGCAATCGGTCGCACCAATGATTGCATCCTCTATGGCGGCGAGGCCCACTATCTGGTTCGGGCCGACGACGGAGAGCTGGCCGAACTTGCACCCAAGGTTCCAGCCTCGGCGTCCCGAGACTATGGCAAGCCGTTTTACGAGATCTTCGAGCGCTACAACAAGGACTTCTACAAGATCGACCCGCTTCTCTTCAGTCCCGCCGAGGTCTGGCTGACCAGTGTGGCGTCGGGAAAGACTTATCGCGCGGGCGGCGTGAATCCCGATGTGCTCAAACAGTCGCTGTATCCCTGACTCTCTCCTCATTCGCGGAAAGGATCTTTCGCATGCGTCGTCTTTCCTTCGTCAGCGCCTTCGCCATGTTGGCGGTTGCGGCGTGCAGCAAGCCGGCGGACAAGCCGGCGGTCGACAGCACGGCGGCAATGGCGCCGGCTGCGGCCAAGCCGGAGCCGATGGCGTTCGTCACGGTGATCTACAACCAGCCGAAGAGCGCCAGCGCCTTCGAGAAGTACTACTGGGCTTCACACATCCCGCTGGTGGGCACGAAGCAGGCCGAAGTCGGCTTCGTGGGAGCCGAGCTGACCAAGTTCGACGCCACGCTGGATGGCAAGAAGCCAACCTACTACCGGCAGGCGGTACTCTGGTTCAAGAACATGGCAGACCTGGAGAAGGGCATCGCGACTCCGGGCTTCAAGGCCATCGGAGACGACCTCGCCAACTTCGCGACCGGCGGGCTCCTCGCCATGGTCGGTGAGGAAACCGGCGACCACTCCGAGCTGGCGCAGGGAGACTCGACTGCTTTCGTCACCGTGATTTACAAGAATCCCAAGGATCCGGCTGCGTTCGAGTCCTACTACTCGGCGACCCACCTTCCCCTGGTGGGACAGGGAGCGGCTGAGATCGGGTTCAACAGGGCCGAACTCACCAAGTACAGCAAGAACCTGGATGGCTCGGCACCCTCTATGTACCGCCAGGCCAAGCTGTACTTCCCGAGCGCAGCCGCGCTCAAGAAGGGCACCGGAACCGCAGCGTTCAAGGCGGTGGGAGACGATCTACCCAAGTTTGCAGACGGAGGATTGGTCGCCCTGGTGGGACATTTGACGAGTAAGTAATTGAAAATTGAAGATTGCAGATTGAAGATTGAACAGCTTTTCAATCGGCAATCTGCAATCTTCAATCTGCAATTCTCTCCATGTCCACCGTAATCATCCTCGCCTCCAAGACCGGCTGGCACACCGACCAGTTGGAGCAAGCCGTTCGGAAGCGCGGGATGGAGCCGGTCATTCTGCCCTGGGAAGCTCTCGTCGCACGGCTGGGATCAGCCAGCGGCGTGATCGGGAACGGAATCGCGCTGCGCGATATCCACGGAATCCTTCCTCGCATCATTCCGAACGGTTCGCTGGAACAGATCATCTTCCGCGTGGACCTGCTGCATCGCCTCGAAGCCGACGGGACCCGGGTGATGAACTCGCCTCGTGCCATCGAGCGCTCGGTAGACAAGGCGTGGACGTCCGCACTGCTGGAGCAGGCTGGACTGCCGACTCCGGACACGGTGGTGTGTGAACGCAGCGAGGATGCATTTGTCGCGCTGCGCGAGATGGGGGACGTAGTCGTCAAGCCGCTGTTCGGATCCATGGGCCTGGGCATGATGCGGGTCAGTGAGGAGGACACTGCCTTCCGGGTCTTCCGGGCGATCGAAATGACCCGCGGCGTCTTCTACCTGCAGCGGTTCATTCCTCACCAGGGAGCGGACATTCGAGCGTTTGTGGTAGGGGACGAGGTCATCGGAGCCATCTACCGGAGCGCTCCCGGATGGAAGACCAACGTGTCGCGCGGCGGCACGGCCCGCCCCTGCACGATCGACCCGGTGCTGGCGAATCTTGCGGTAAAGGCGGCTAAGGCTGTCGGCGCCGAATACGCCGGTGTGGATCTGCTTCCAGCGAACGACGGGACGGTCTATGTCCTCGAGGTGAACGGAATCCCCGGATGGCAGGGGCTGCACGAAGCGACCGGTACCGACGTAGCAGGCGCAATCGTGGATCGGTTATGACGGCTCAAATGGACGTCGCCACCCTCGCGCAGCTCTCCTGCCTCCTCGAGGTAAGCGCGCCCAAGCCGGGCAACGTTTCTCCCGGAATGCGCTTCCGGGACATGAGCTACGAGGACTTTCTGGTCAGCGCACTCGCCATCGGTCCCGCGATGGGCGAGGCGGGCAAGGTCCCGCTTGGCATCACCATTGAACGGGCACTGGCCGCGACCAGAGACGTTACCCGTGCCAACACCAACCTCGGGCTGGTTCTTCTGCTGACTCCGCTGGCGGCTGCCTCAATTCTGATGGCGGGCAGCCTCAGAGAGCGGCTACAGCGGGTATTGCGGGCGACTACGATCGAGGATGCTCGGCTGGTCTACAACGCCATTCGAAGCGCGAACCCCGGCGGGATGGGTAGTGTTTCCGATGAAGACCTCGGAGAGCAGCCCAAGGTGACTCTGCTGAAGGCGATGCACCTGGCCAGGGAACGGGATTCGGTCGCGCGGGAATACGTGACCGATTTCGAGATCACCTTCGATCACGGAGTGCCGGCGCTGAGAGCTGCGCGGCGGTCTGGGCTGGGATGGCTCGATGCAGTGACCGAAGCCGGTCTTAGCCTGTTGTCCGAAGTGCCCGACACACTGATCGCCCGGAAAGCCGGGAAAGAGGTTGCGCTTCAGGTCTCGGCCGAGGCGCGGGGTGTTCTCGAGGCTGGAGGAGTTCGCAGCCAGGCTGGGCGTAAGGCGCTCGCGGAGTTTGACGCCGGCCTCCGCGACCCCCAGAATTCACGGAATCCAGGCACGACCGCCGATCTGATCGCCGCGGCTACGTTCGTGACCCTGCTGGAGGATGGTTGGAACCCCACCTAGAGGTTGACACCGTGCGCAGTGATTTCAAGGTGTCGGTCAGCAAAGACTACCTAGTCTTCTCGTCGGCCCACTTCATCACGTTTCGCGGCCACCAGTGCGAGACGCTGCATGGGCACAACTATCGGCTCGGCGTTACCGTCGAGGGGGCGGTAGATGACGAGACTCTTTTCGTCGTTGATTTCTCCATCCTCAAGAAACTGGTCAGGAAGCTGGTCGATGAAATCGACCACAAGATTCTGCTCCCGCTGCACAACCCCAAGCTGGGCTTCGCCGAAAACGGCAACAGCCTGACCGTGTCCTACTTCGGCACACCAACCTACGTGTTTCCCAAGGTGGACTGTGCGATGATGCCGATCCAGAACACGACCGCCGAAGCGATCGCGGAATATTTCGCGGGCAGGGTGCGGAAGGACCTGGAAGCGATGGGGATGGGGAACCTGTCGGCGCTGGAGCTCGAGGTGGAGGAGTCGTTTGGCCAGTCGGCGACGTTCAGGCTGGTAATGGACTGATGGAATTGCAGATTGATGATTGCAGATTGCAGATTGACCCCTTCCCACCACCCAATCAGCAATCAGCAATCAGCAATTCTCCATTATGCACAGCCGTTCCCACCAGAACTCCCACTGCGCCAGCTTCCAGTAGCGCATCCACATCGCGCCGATCCCGTACGCCACCTCCGGCATAGACTGGCATCCGGTAGTTCGCCTGGAGACGTTGAATCAGAGGTCCGGTCGAGGGTCCGGCCGCCGAGCCCACGTCGGCCAGGTCGATTACGATGAGACCGGCGACTCCGATAGATACAACGCGACCGACCAGCTCCTCGGGCGAGATTCGCTCCAGGCGAGGCCCGGGGTCGAGGTGCTGGACGGGACGACCCTGGTGAAGATCGAGGCTGAACAGGACCCGATCGCTGCCTGCCAAACCGGCCATTTTCTCGAGGTCGCTCCAAGCATCGAGGCTTTCCAGGCCGGCGATGAGCTGTGCCATCCCCAAATCGAGGAGATCCTTCACACCGGCAATTCCAGCGGCGCCGGCGTCTACCAGCAGTCCGGGGCCGAATCCCTCCACAGGATCCGCGAGTGTGCCGAGCAGCTTCGACTGCATCCCTTTCCCCTGAATCGCATCGAGGTCCGCGACGTAGCACTGCGTCGCAGCCAGCCGCTCTCGATAAGCACGGGCCAGCGCCACCGCGTTGCCACTCTGCCCCGGGGTCAGTACTGATTCGACCGGCCGATACTCTTCCCGCCGGCCGCCGACGGCGTGCACTGCCTGGCCGTGGGCGAGGTCGAGTACGGGGATGAGGGGGTTGGTGGACATGGCTGGAAATAAGAAACAGGTTGTAGGGATTAGGGGGTAGGGAGCAGGGTCTGCTCGCAAAACTCCAAGTCCACGACCTACTCCCTACGCCCTACTCCCCAGTCCCTAAGCACCGGACATGAGCCAGCACGACACCCCGACTATCGGCTGGGACATCGGTGGAGTCCACACCAAGGTGGCTCGCCGAACGCCTGATGGCACTCTGACGGCGAGGTCGCGCACGTTCGCCATTGAGCACGAGGTCGCAACGCTCGCGGTCATGCTGGAACAGTTGAAGCAGGAAATCGGCGCAGGAGCGGGTGACCGTCACGGGGTCACCATGACAGCCGAGTTGTCTCAGGCATTCCGGACCAAGCGGGCAGGGGTCGAGAAGATTCTCGATGCAGTTGGGAGGACGCTCGGAGGAAAAACTGTAATCTTCGCCACGGACGGTCGGTTCCTCACGATCGCCGAAGCGCGGCAGAACCCGTTGGCGGTAGCTGCGTCGAATTGGGTCGCCACGGCGATGGTGGTCTCACGCATCTGCCCCGATGCCATCCTCATCGACACCGGATCAACCACTACCGACCTGATCCCCATCATCTCCGGCCATGTCGCGGCGCAGGGGAAGACGGATCCCGAACGTCTCGCGTCCGGTGAACTAGTGTACACCGGTGTGGTTCGGACTCCGGTGGAAGCGATTGCCAGCA
>Ga0134127_10000381_pt1 | contig 43982 bp, 42 predicted proteins | sample KB31753_FD_96459 | JGI IMG/M metagenome (GOLD analysis project Ga0134127, IMG submission 96459) | Terrestrial soil microbial communities with excess Nitrogen fertilizer from Kellogg Biological Station, Michigan, USA - KB3-175-3 | ecosystem: Environmental > Terrestrial > Soil > Unclassified ...
TTGTACACTTTGCATCCGAACTTTGCAGCCGGTAATGTCGCTTACACAAGATTTCTCCTCGTTCCTCGTCGAAATGACAAGTTTATTCTAGATTGACTATCAATGTGTTACAGACACGTCATTCTGAGCGCAGCGAAGAATCTTCTACACCATGCATCCGAACTTTTCAGGCGGTAATGTCGCTTTAAGATCCTTCGCTGCGCTCAGGATGGCAAAAAACTGCGCTCATAATGACATGATTGTATGTTGTTGATTATTAATATACTTTTTTCAGGTCATACTCGGTTTTTTCCGGGCCGCCCGGGTGGGGCACTCAGGATGACAAAATTTCACTCGGCTAATTCCTTTTCGGCAGCCGCATTCAGCTCGCTGATCTTCGGCAGTTTTCGCTGCGCGATCACTTCCTCATAAATTTCCTCGTATTTTGGATGATTGGTTTTCATCAGCCGGTCCCAGATATTAAAATACAGGCCGTAGTTGCACTTCACAAAGCGGTGGTGCATATTATGGTTTGTAGCGGTATTGTGCCATTTGAGATACTTATTGGTCAAAAACCCCTTGGGGAAAAACTCATAGCCCATGTGCCCCATGATGTTCATCATCAAAGTATAAAAGGAGAAAAAGTACAGGGCGCTTACGTGGTAGGGTATTGTAAAAACGATCAGCGGGATGATGCCAATCTCGACCAAAGCCTCAACGGGATGAAAAGCATAGGCGGAAAAAGGTGTGGGATTGAGCGACCGGTGGTGAACCACATGCACGGTTTTATACAGGGGTTTCCAGTGCAGCAGCCGGTGCGTCCAGTAAAAATACGTGTCGTGCACAAAGATCATCAGCAGTATGCTGAAGAAATAATACGGCCAGCCATATTTATCGATTGGGTAATAGATCAGCGTCCAACGGTTTTTGCTGGCCCACATTACCTGCACGATAACGATGCCAAAAATGAAAACCGTATAAAACGAATACCTTATTTCGCGGTAGATATGCTTTTTGTCGGGGAAGCGCTGCTGAATTTTTAAGTACCAGTACTTGTGTTTTTTCCAGACGTAAAAGAAAAGAAATATCGATCCCGCAAATAAAAAAAAGCGTACGCTCAGGAAAGCCGACTGCTCAACCGTATCCCACAAATTACTGAGTGATGAAAATATATGCATAATGTTATAACCCACTTTGGCTCCCCTCTTGAGAGGGGGTGTGATGGAAAGTGTAGTGGCGGGGGTGTGTTATTCAGCATGTTGCTTAACACACCCCTCCACCCCTCTCAAAAGGGGAATCGCACGGCACTTGCTTTGTGTCGCCCGACTTTATAGCTTTCCACCGCTATGTGTTTGTTTTACAAAGGTACCAAAATTGCTGTAAACGGGCTAACAGCCTGCCTGCCCGAAAGTTTTATTCAGCCATTACCTCATCCGGCGTTAGCGATACCTGGCTTTCCGGGCGGCGGCGTTCGACCACCTCGTCAAAGGTCTCCACATAATCGGGATGGTTGGTGTGCATCAACCTGTCCCAAAAGTTAAAATAAAGCCCGTAATTGCATTTGGTAAGGCGGTGATGCATGTTATGATGGGTGGAAGTGTTGTGCCATTTAAAAAGCCAATGACCTGCGAAACCCTTCGGAAAAAGCTCGTACCCCAGGTGGCCGATCACATTCAGGAACAACGAGTACAAAACAAAAACGGTAATGGCGCCGGTGGCGTGCGGAATGGTGAAGGATACTAACGGAATGATACCTACTTCAACTAGAGCTTCGACCGGGTGAAAAGCATAAGCGGCAAAGGGCGTTGGATTGACAGACAGGTGGTGCGTTTTGTGCACAGCCTTAAACAGGGGCTTCCAGTGCAGCAGCCGGTGCGTCCAGTAAAAATAAGTATCGTGCACAAATATCATCAGCACGATGCTGAAAGCAAAAAACACGTAGCCATATTTATCCAGGGGCGCATAAGCCATAGTAAGGCCTTTGTTGCCGACCCATATATTGAGCAGGATAACCACGCCGAAAATACACATGGATACGAACGAGTTTTTAATCTCGTTAACCACCTGTTTGTTGTCCGGGTAACGCTGCTGAATTTTTGAAAGCCAATATTTTCGTTTTCGCCAAACATAAAAAAAAACGTACGCCAGCCCGGTAAACAGCAGGTAACGCGATACGATGTTGAAAATCATCGTTATGGATTGGGCACGATCAGGAAACGAATTAAATAAATGCATTTAATGTCTAACGATTTTTAAATCTAAATAGTGCGGGCAACTTCGTAATGGTCTCTAACGGTATTTACATACCATTTAACTACTTCAAAAAAAGCATCAATTGCACCTTGTTTCTCAAATTCATGAATTTTAATCCCCGGTCTTTTATCAATTTTATGAACAAAACTATGAGCCGGCAAGCCTAACGCACGGTTAATTCGAGTTAACAGCTCAAGGCGTTTCTTTTCATCATCAAAGGGTGGGCGATTTTTCAATGTCTCAAATTGTATTTCAACCGAGCCGTATGTGTAAACATCCATTAATTTAAAGGAAATTCCGTTTATTTTGAAATTTGGAGTAAAAGAGCCGGTGCTATTCCCTTTGCCCCAATCAACTTTGTCGAACAATTCAGTGCTTTTATCAAAAATCAATCGATAGGTATTTGCATGTTTTGGCTGGCGTCTTTCTATTTCATCAAAATATTTTTCTTCATTCCATTGGTTGTGGATACTATTTACTTTAACTTCTTTTTGATTTCTGGCATTGGCGGTAGCGCCAATAACTCTGGGGACTAAAGTTTTTAAATTCTGACCGAGAAATTGTTTTATTTCTACACCCAATATTTCGCATGGCGACATTTGTTCATTTAGAAACTCAATAATTCGTTGCATTTCCTTGGGAATAACATCTGCAACCAGCAACAGCCGTATTTTACCTGCTTTTAAATTGGTGTGAACAGTTTCCCAAAACTTGTCTTTATAGAAACTTTCCTGCAAAAAGTTATTTAAAACGACCTCCGCATTCTCACCCGCCACATCGCATGTTCTTTCAAATCTTAACAGAATTTCCTCTATCGACCAATAGCTAACCGCATTTGCAGCATAGTCCAATAACTGGCCGATAACCTCACGCCTTAAGCGGGTGTCAGTACCACGCTTTACTTCAACCAGGGTTGGTATTCCATCCTGGTCGATAAACAAATGGTCAAGGCTCCATCGGTTCCCGCTGGTTAAAGCGTCAGCTACTCCCATTTCCCTCGATATCAACAACCACCTTCGTGGATTTTCCTTATCTATTTGGTCACCTGAGATCAGTTTAGGATAGTCTGCTAAAAGCTTTTGAAAATCGTCTTCAGTAAGGTAATGGGATTCCGTCATCTCAACAAGTTCACCGTTGTGATTTAACAAAAAAATTGTATCGCTCATATTAAAAATCCTTATTCAAAAGCTTCTCCAGTTCCGCAAAACTGATATTCATTTTTACGCGGCCTTGCTTGGCGTAGGATAGCTCGCCGGTTTCTTCGGAAATAATGATGGCCGTTGCATCATTGGTTTCCGTTACGCCGATGCCTGCCCGGTGCCGCAGCCCGAACTGGGCCGGCAGGTCGGTTTTTTCCGTAAGTGGTAAAATACAGCTGGCGGATTTGATCTTATTTTCTGCGATCACCACCGCGCCGTCATGCAACGGGCTCGTTTTTTGAAAGATGCTTTCCAGCAGGCGTTTTGATATTTTTCCGTCGATCACCTCGCAGCTGTTCTGGTAAAATTGCTCATCATAATATTTCGCGAAAACGATGAGCGCCCCGGTACGCGTTTGCTTCAGGCTTTTGCAGGCATCAACAATCGGCTTAATGCGCGTGTAGTTGTTTTTTTCGGCATCGGCTTTACCAAAAAAATATTGCCACCAGGCCTTATTTCGCTGCAGCGACGCGTTTTTTCCTACCAGCAGCAAAAACCGCCTTACTTCCTGCTGAAAAACAATAATGAGCGCGATGATACCTACATCGACAAACTTGCCCAATATACCGGTGAGCAGCTGCATATGGGCCGCCCTGACCACATAGTACAAACCAAAGATGAGGGCGAACCCAATAAAAATATTGGCGGCAATAGTGCCCCGGATGAGATTGTACATTTGGTAAATGAGCACCGCTACCAGGAAAATATCTAGGATATTAAAGGGTGTGAACTTAAATATGCCGTCGAAAAATTGCATTTACTAATGTAAGAAAGATATGAGATATGAGACGTGAGAATTGAGATAGAATGCGTAACGCTACTGACCAGGCAAAAAATATTCTGTTTGTTTTACTTTTAGATGAGATTTGGCACTGCTATTCCCAGCCGGTTAAGGAATATAAGGCCCACCTGGTACTCCCCAGCCCCATTCCGGCATCGGCGCGTTTGGATCCTCCGATACGTCATCCAGGTTTGAGTTGATCACGGCTAACCGCGTGCCCCATTCCAGGTAGGCTAAAAAGGCGGATCGAAACTCAGGGTCGGCGGGTAAAAGCATTTCGTCCGCAGTTTGCAAAAGCAAATCCATCCAGCGCTTTCGATGTAGTTCGGTCAGGTGTTTTTGCAGGTGCTTTTTTATCATTTCGAAATGGCTTCCCTCCGAATCGCTGTAAACTTTCGGACCGCCTAAAACTTCGGCAACAAAATGGGCCACGTGCAACCGGTGTTGCGGCGACATGTGTTTAAATACAGGCTCCAAAAGCGGGTCGGCCAGTACTTTATCATAAAATCGGTCAAAAAGCTGTTCAAAAGCATGCATGCCGCCGGCCCATTCATAAAGCGTCGGCACGCCCGGTTTTTCGTTGGTTGGCATAATTAAACGGTTGATGCGCGGTAAAGTTAGCAATGGGCAGGCATAATATCGAAACGAATCAGCCTTTCGCAGGCACTTTTTTGGGAAACAACAGCGAAGCGCCTACACAGGTTGCCAAAATGCAGAGGATAACCAGTAATGAATTGCCGGTCGTTAGCCCGATTTGCTCAACATAGTTTGCGGCAAGCATTTTAAAGCCGATAAATGCCAGCAATGCGGCGAGGCCGATTTTGAGGAACCTGAATTTGTCAATGATATTTACCAGTAAAAAAAACATCGACCGCAGCCCCAGGATGGCAAATATATTGGAGAAGAAGACAATATAAGGATCCCTGGTGACAGAAAATATAGCCGGGATGGAGTCGACTGCAAAAAGCACGTCCGTCCCCTCGATGATCAGCAGCACCAGGAACAGCGGCGTGATCAGTTTTTTGTGATCTATCCTGACAAAAAACTTTCCGCCCTCAAACTCAGGGTGGACGGCGAAATACCTGGAGGCGAACTTTACGATCGCGTGATTTTTGGGGTCAATCTTTTTTTCGCTGTTCCGGTTCATAAACATCGTGATACCGGTATAAAGCAGGAAGGCCCCAAAAAGGTACAATATCCAATGGAAATGAACGATCAGCGTTGCCCCCAGAAAAATAAAACTGAAACGCATGATGATGGCGCCAATGATGCCCCAAAAAAGTACCTTATGATAATTCCGTGGCGGCACCGCAAAAGCTGTGAAAATAAGCACCATGATAAAGATATTATCTATCGAGAGCGCATATTCCACCACATAACCCGAAATAAACTCCAGCGCCAGGTTTTTACGGTAAAGCTGCAAGCTCCCCGAAAAATCGTTAGCGTTGAGCTTCAACTCATGGAAGCCCCGGTTATTTGCCTCCTGTAGCGCCGAAAAGCTATCAATGTGGTGTAAAAGGTGGCCGTACCGGTAAATAAAAGCATAAAAACAAAGCGCGGCCGAAATCCAAACCGCACTCATTACGGCAGCCCGTTTGATGCTAACGGCTTTATTAGGGTTGGCAAACAGACCCAGGTCGGCGGCAAGCATGGCTACTATAAGCAGTATAAAGCCAATTAAAAAAACAAGCTCGCTTTGCATTATTTATTTCGTTCGGTAGTGAAACGCACCAGTTGCTCAAGGCCGGCACGCGCTTCGCCTTCGGGGAAAGTTTTGAGCAGGACAAAGGCTTCGTCCTGGTATTTTTTCATCTGGGTTTCGGCATATTGCAGCCCGCCCGTCTCGTTCACAAAACGGATGATCTGGGCGATCTTTTTCGGATCGTCATTATGATTTTTAACCAGGTTGATCATCTGTTTTTTAACATCGGGCTTGCTGTTGTTAAGCGAATAGATCAACGGCAGGGTGACTTTCTTTTCTTTGATATCGATGCCAAGGGGCTTGCCCACGTCGTCGGTGCCGAAATCAAACATGTCGTCCTTTATCTGGAACGCGATGCCAATTTTCTCGCCAAAAAGCCGCATTTTTTCTATCGTAGCGTCATCGGCCCCGGCTGATGCGGCGCCGCATTCGCAGCAGGAGGCGATCAGTGAGGCTGTTTTTTGCCTGATCACCTCGTAGTAAACGCTCTCGGCAATATCCATTTTGCGCACCTTCTCCACCTGCAGCAGCTCGCCTTCGATCATCTGTTGCATGGCTTCGGATACGATCTTCAGGAACCGGAAATCATCATGCTTAACGGAAAGTAGCAGGCCCTGCGAAAGCAAATAATCGCCCACTAAAACGGCGATCTTATTTTTCCATAAGGCGTTGATCGAGAAAAACCCCCGTCGCTGGTACGAGTTGTCCACCACATCATCATGGATCAGCGTGGCAGTATGCAGCAGTTCGACAAGGGCCGCCCCGCGGTGTGTGGATTCGTTTATCCCGCCGCAGATGCTTGCTGAAAAAAAAACGAACATGGGCCTGATCTGCTTTCCCTTGCGCTTAACAATGTAATGGGTAATACGGTCGAGCAGGGGGACCGAGCTTTTCATCGAAGTTTTAAACTTCTCTTCAAAAACATCGATATCCGCTGCTATCGGCTTTTTAATCTCGTTGATGCTCAGCATTGAACTGATATGGACTTTTTCCGGTAAGCGATCATGTTGGGGTATCGGAGGCAAACATAAGGAATTTAGTTGAGTGGTTGATTAAGTTGAATAAGTTGCACAGGGCGATTGCTTTTAAAATTAATTGCGTCGTTTGGCATCCCCAAAGGAGTCCTTACGGACAAAAAAAGGTTTGAAATACGATGTCAAAGTGTTCACGATTTGCGTACAATCACCCTATAAACCGCTGCGAAAACAGTTGATTTATAGTCGTTTAAAAATAAAAATCTTCAAAATCTGTCCATTTTTGACGATTTTTTTGAACACTTACAGCGGAGTGCTTGCCAAACATTGTCACACCACTTCCAATAAGCCGGCAAAATCATTGCCCACGACCCTCAAATGCCTTTGAACCGTGTACGATCGCGAATAAATACTTTTTCGTAAAAGGTTTCTTCCGGACGCCTGTAATGAGTTGTAAAGGTTATAGCGAATTGGTGAGGGAGCGGGGAGCGTTTAACAATTTTTAACAATCGTGGCTTTAAACTTTAAATGGTGTTTCGGGCTCTATGGTGTAAATAACAAAACAAGATAAAGACATGAAAGCAACAATATTCGGAGGGTTACTGGTAGCAGCTTTGGCTATCACCTCAATGGCCGAAGCGCAAAGCCGCACTCCTGTGATCAATCAAAAGCATCGTCGCACCGAACGCCATATTACAGCCGCTGCACGGCATGGCAGGATAAGCCACATGCAGGCCAATCATCTGCGCCGTGAAGAGCGCCACATAATGCGCGAAAGGCATAACGCGCTGGCCGAACACCGCATGACCCGTGCCGAACGCCGCCGCCTGCGCCGCCAGGAAGAACGGGTAAACCGTCAGCTGCACCGTGATGTGCGTGCCGACAGGGTAGGTTAATTGATGAGTTAGTTTGTGTGTTCAGCGTCCGGAGGTGTGTCCGGGCGCTTTTTTTGCAAAAGGGTTTGTTTTATCGTCCATACCCTCCGCTGGTCTCATGAAGTCCTTACAACCCTGGGATTCTGAACCTTAAAAGGGGCTCTGTCGTGCCAAACGTCGTAAGGTTCGTCTGGCTTAAATTCCGATACGGCTGACACCAGCCGTTTTACCCGGCTCACCCGGCAGAATATATCTTCTTTATTTTTTCTATCTTGGTTTATGCTTCTGCGACATATCCAGCCACATCCCCAACTTCGACAATATATTGATAAAATGTGGACCTTTGAAAGCGACGGCCGGGCCCCTCAGGAAGATATGAAGCTGATCGTTCCAAACGGAAGCCCCAAGCTGACTATTCCTTATCGAAACGGTGTCTCGGGGAGCAATAAAGATGGCTTTCGCCTTATCAAAGAATCTTCCATTATTTTTATCGGTATGTGCGATGTGCCAACCGTAGTCGATCTGGAAAACGATGCGCCGCACGGCAATATCGGCGTCGAATTTTCACCATTAGGCGCCTATCGTTTGTTCAGGCTTCGTCATGCAGAATTGAAGAACAAAATTTTTATTATCGATGAGATATTAGGGAGATCTGCAAGAGAAATACAGGAAATCATCGCGAATACAGAATCTGTGGATAAAAAAATACAAATCTTGCAAGCCTTCCTGATTAGGTTATTAACCCATTCCGAACAAGACCAGATTCTCGATTATTGCATTCAACAGATTAAAAATTCAAAGGGCATGGTGAACGTATCGGATTTGGCATCTAAAACCGGGTATAGCACAAAATGGATTTACGAAAAGTTTATGGAGAAAGTCGGCCTAAGCCCAAAAAGTTTATCGTCGATAATTCGGTTTTCACAATTCTACGAACAATGGGCAAGGCAGCCGGAAACGGATTTTTTTAACAGGGATTTACGTAATTATTTTTACGACCAATCGCATTTTATCAAAGACTTCAAAAGGTTCACCGGGCTTTCGCCGCTAAAGTTTGCAGCATCGGAGAATGAGTTCGGCCGAATCTTTTATAAAGACTAACAATTCCGATTTTTACAATTTTGCGTCCTGTCGATATTTTATTTTTGTACAAGGATTTAAATAGAAATTTATGAGACTTCAGGACGTTGAGCATGGCGGTAGCGTTGGTAATCGTTTATTGTTCGCTTTTATTTCAATGGTGTCGGGTATGCGCTTACCGGATGCTGCGCGGATTGTAATGTATCACAAAGATTTTTATGGCGAACCGATGGCCGCCTGGACACAACCGGCTATGCGGGGAGAAAGCAATTGGTCGGTCGGCGAAAGAGAGTTGATGGCAGCCCTGACCGCTAAATGGAATTCCTGCGCCTTTTGTATACAGGCGCATAAAGGAATTGCATCGCTTGCGCTGGATAAATCTCTGGTGGAAACAGCACTTGATGATTACCGCGGATCGGATTTACCCGATAAATTGAAGGCCATGCTCAGCTTTTTGGAAATAGTAGTTCTTAAGCCCGATAGCCTAACTATTGCTGATGCTGAAACATTGCTTCAAAGCGGTGTCAATCCGCAAGATACAGAAGACGCATTGGCAGTCGCTACATTATTCAGCATTACGGTGAGATGCGCCGACGCCCTCAATTTTGCCTTGCTGAACGAGAAAGATTCAAACCAGGCTTCAAAACGAATGCTTGCGCAGGGCTATTCATTTAAAAAGGTTAAACTTTCCGGACACCCGGACCACCGTTCGTTCGCCGATGCGCTGCACCAGCGCATATTCGAAGGCCCGGGCGTAACCGATAAAGTACTCCGTCAGGCTATGGGAGAACGGGCAACCGGCGCGCCGGCCATTGACCACCCTTTCGATGAGCTTGCGCTCAATATCAGCAAAGCCGCTTACAAGGTTACGGATGAGCAAGTGACCGGTGTTGCTAAAGCAATTGGCAGTGAAAAAGCAGCTTTTGAACTTATTACTGCCACTGCCGTGAGTGCCGGCCTTTATCGTTGGCAGGCCGGACTTAAAATCTTGAAGGGAGCACTTGCAAAGCTGTAAAATAAAATACCCGCCGCAAACTTAAGGAATGCAATAAAATTGATTTATGGAAAGAGCGGGCCTCTTTCCAGGCGTACTGTGCTTTTTCAATATTCATCAAAAACCCTACCTTTAACCAAACCTGTTTTTATGAATAAATTATTTTACCTTGGCGTAGCGCTGATCTTTTTATGCGCATGGAACAATCCTGATGATCACAAAAGAAGCTTTGTCGACGTAGCCGGCATCGATCCCTCGATAAAACCCGGCGACAATTTTTTTCGCTATGTTAACGGCCGATGGTACGACACCGCAAGAATTGCGAACGATCAGTCAGGCGTGGGCTCCTATAGCTTTTTGAACATTCCGCAAAAGCTGCTTTTACAAAAGATACTGGATAGTGTATCAAAATCCAGCAATAAGATGGGGAGCATTGAACAAAAGGTAGGCGATTTTTATGCTTCCGGTATGGATATGGCCACCATTAACCGTCGCGGCTATCAACCCATAAAGGAGACGCTTGCCCGTATCGATGCCATCAATAGTGTGCCATCGTTGATGGAATTTGTTGCGGCTGAGCAAAAAACGGGTAACTCCTCTATGATCAGCTTTGGCATTAGCGCCGACAACAAGAACAGCGGCATCAACATAGCCCATGTTTATCAAACTGGTATTGGCCTGCCCGAAAAGGCTTATTATTTCAAAACCGATTCGTCTACGCTTCACACACAGCAAGCGTATAAAAAATACCTGCGCACCCTGTTTCAATTAACCGGGAGTGATGCTGCGGTCGCCGCAAAGAATGCTGATATCTGTTACAATATTGAAAAACAACTTGCCGAATCGCACAAAACAAATGTCGAATTAAGGGATGTCAACGCAAATTACAATAAAGTAGCCGTTGCGTCCATCAACAAAACCCAGCCCAATATCGGTTGGGTAACCTTCCTTGCAGATCTGGGCGCCAAAACCGACTCGCTCGATATGGCGCAGACCGCTTACTACGATAAATTAAACACGCTTTTAGCAAGCATTTCCCTGCACGACTGGAAGATCTACTTAAAAGCCGGCACGCTCGAAAGCTACGCCGGTACGCTTAGTCAGCCATTTGCAGATGCCTCGTTTGAGTTTAATAAAGAACTATCCGGGCAAGCCATTCAAAAACCCCGCAGGCAAATCATGACTGAACACGTCGACAGTTACCTGGGCCAGGCATTAGGGCAACTGTACGTGAAAAGATATTTTAACGAGGACGCAAAAAAACGGGTGCTGGTGTTGGTAAATAACCTTCAGAAAGCTTTTGAGAACCGGATCAATCACCTGGACTGGATGAGCGACAGCACCAAGCAAAAAGCAAAGGAAAAGCTATATGCCATCACCAAAAAAATAGGCTACCCGGATAAATGGCGCAGTTACGACGCGGTGGTGATCACCAGGGGCAAATTTTTTGAAAATGTACGCTCGCTCAACCTGAACGACTATTATTATCAGTTGGCCAAATTGAACAAACCGGTTGATAAAACAGAATGGGGCACAACGCCCGCTACCGTTACCGCTTACTACAATCCGTCTTTTAATGAGGTTGTTTTCCCCGCCGGCATTTTGCAATTCCCTTATTTTGATTTTGCGGCTGACGATGCTATTAACTACGGCGGCGTAGGGATGGTGATCGGCCACGAGATGACACACGCCTTTGACGACCAGGGCGCACAGTTTGACAAAGACGGCAACGTAAAAAACTGGTGGACAAAAGAGGATTATGAAAAGTTTAGGGCGAAAACAAAACAGCTGGCCAACTTATATAGCTCATTTACCGTTTTAGATACGGTCCACATAAAAGGAGCGCTCACACTGGGTGAAAACACTGCCGACAACGGTGGCGTTGCCATAGCTTATGACGCATTTAAAATGACTGAACAGGGGAAAGGCGACGTTAAAATTGATGGCTTTACGCCCGACCAGCGCTTCTTTCTGTCGATTGCCCGGATTTGGAGGGTAAAAACCAGGGATGCGTTCCTGCGCACTTATGTAAATACCAACCCGCATTCGCCGGCCATGTGGCGCGTAAATGGCCCGTTGATGAATTTCGCCCCGTTTTACCAGGCATTTAATGTGCAACCCGGTGACAAAAATTACAAGGCTGAAGACCAGCGAGTAAAAATTTGGTAGCAAATACAATCTCCCGGCGGGGCTAGGTCGACTATATCTTTGGCGCATGTGGTTTCAGCCACGCTTTTTTGTTTCCCGGTTTTTGGGATATTATCTTACATTTGCATTCCAATTTTTGCGGCCAGCAGGAGAGGTGTCTGAGTGGTCGAAAGAGCACGCCTGGTCCGAAGGACTCCTTTGGAGAAAGTGTGTGTACTTCAAAAGGGTACCCGGGATAAAGGTTTTTTCTATAGTGGTGTACTATAGTTATTTACTAAAAAGCCTGAAAGATGGGCGTTATTATTACGGGAGCACAGAAGACGTAACTAAGAGGTTAATTAAACATAATAGTGGTCAAGTAAAATCAACGAAGGGGAGAAGGCCATTTATAATTCATTTTGTTGAAGAACACTTAAATCGTAGTTTGGCGTTTCAACGGGAAATGTTTTACAAATCAATTGAAGGATACATTTATTTGAAAGAAAAGCAAATTATATAAATAAAGGAGAGGTGTCTGAGTGGTCGAAAGAGCACGCCTGGAAAGTGTGTGTACTTCAAAAGGGTACCGAGGGTTCGAATCCCTCCCTCTCCGCAAATCAATTTAGTGCCTTCCGTCCATTTGCGGAGGGCATTTTTATTTTGCGGCTGGCAGAAGCACAAAACGCATAATTGGTCACGCATATTGGCAAATGTCAATTCGTTCAGATAATTGGGACACAAAAAATGCAGATGCTTTTAAAAACACCTGCACATCTGTAACCTTGATGTTAATGTTTATAGTTTAATCTCTTCGTCTTTACTAGAGAAAAAATGAAACTCGGTGATCTGGTAAGCAGGATTGCTTTTCACCTTGATCCACTGACCGTATTTAAAGTACCATTTCCACTGGCGGTTGAAAAGGCCTTTGGTAAGGTAGGCTTCGATGTATGGATGAACACAAAGCGTAATATGCTTTTCGTTCTGCTCAACCAGTATGTAGTTGAAGTTGTTTTCGATATCGTCGATCAGCAATATGGTAGGCCGTAAAACACCGGTACCGTTGCAGGCCGGGCAAACTTCAGTGGTCACGATATTCATTTCGGGGCGCACACGCTGGCGGGTGATCTGTACCAGGCCGAATTTACTTGGTGGTAAAATGGTATGCTTGGCACGGTCATGCGACATTTCCGCCCTCAGGTAATCAAACAGGTCCTTGCGGTTATTGGGCTTGTGCATGTCGATAAAGTCGATCACCACAATACCGCCCATATCGCGCAGGCGCAGCTGGCGGGCAATTTCCTTGGCAGCCTCCTTGTTTACCTGGAAGGCATTTTCTTCCTGGTTTTCCTTGTTTGCTGTGCGGTTGCCGCTGTTTACGTCGATAACGTGCAGCGCTTCGGTGTGTTCAATTACCAGGTAAGCGCCGCCCGCCAGGTTAACCGTTTTACCAAAGGCCGATTTAATTTGCTTATCGATGCCGTAATGCTCAAATATGGGCAGGTTATTCTTGTGCAGGCGCACAATGCCGTCCATCTCCGGGGATATCTCATGAACATACGAACGTATCTCCTCCTGCAAACCGCTGTCATTTACGTAAATGTGTTGAAAATCGGGGTTCAGGATGTCGCGCAGCAGCGTTGAGGTGCGGTCGATCTCGCCAAGCACCTTCTTCGATGGTTCAACGGTTGGTAAACGGGTCACGAATGATTCCCATTTCGAGATCAGGTCAAGCAAGTCCTTTTGCAGTTCCGCCACACCTTTCCCTTCTGATACCGTGCGGATGATGACGCCAAAATGTTTTGGCTTAATGCTCTCAACGATCTTACGCAGGCGGTTACGCTCGGTATTGCTCTTTATCTTTTTGGATATGGAAGTTACCTCCGAAAAAGGCACCAATACCACATACCGGCCGGCAATGGAAATATCTGAACTCAGCCGCGGGCCCTTTGTTGAAATAGGCTCCTTTGCGATTTGCACAGGGATGAGTTGGTTTTTCGACAATACATCCGATATCTTACCGCCTTTATTAATATCAGGATCGAGCTTGAAGTGATCCAGCAATTTCGACTGGTAGCCCCCGCTGCGCACCTGCTTGGTCAGCTTCAGCAGGCTCTGTACCTGCGGACCAAGGTCAAGATAATGCAAAAAGGCGTCCTTCTCGTAGCCTACGTCTACAAAAGCAGCATTTAACCCCGGCATGATCTTTTTGATCCGGCCAAGATATAGGTCGCCAACAGTATAATTATTGGTAACCTGCTCTTTATGAAGTTCTACAAGTTGTTTATCCTGTAATAATGCAATAGTAGTCCCACCGGGGGATGAATCGATAATTAATTCTTTTATCAACTGCTACTCCATTTCTTAAAGCGGTTAAACCGCACGTTAATAAGTGGGCAAAAAACAAAATCACCCGTATGTTCAAAACAGGGCATCTAAGCCTGGGGTAACAGCTTATTTCTTCTTATGTCTGTTCTTCCTTAAACGCTTTTTGCGCTTGTGGGTGGCCATTTTGTGTCTTTTACGTTTTTTACCGCTCGGCATAGTATTGTTTTTTATTTGTTGTTAATTCTTTAATTCTTTTATGTAGCCATCAATCTTTTTATCGATGGCTGTATCGGGCATTAAATCCCTGCTTTTTTGGTAGGCTGTAATAGCCTCCGGTTTCATGCCCAGTTGGCGATAGCATTCCGCCAGGTAAAAATAGGGTTCGAAACCCGGTTTTGGCGAATGCTCGATTACTGTTTTAAACCGTTGCACCGCCTTATCATACTGGCGCGAAGTTACCGCAAACATACCCAGGTTAAAGTTGGCATTGATGTTATTTGGGTCTTTACCCACTACATCCAGCAACAACGTCACTCCTTTTGGCGGGCCGCCGCCGTCCTGGCCAATCCCCAGGGTAAACTGGTTTACGTATGCAACCCCAAGCCCTGTTTCTGCATCCAGGTTTGCCGGCTGCATTTTTGTCGCTTTTTCCAAACACGCAATGGCATTTGAAACGTATGAAGGCTGCGATACCGTATCCTGGTCGAACCGGAAGGCATCGTTAAAATGACTTCCTGCCGTTAGCCAATCGCCAAAAGTATTTTCTTTTTGCGCAACCGCCTGGTAGTAAAATGCCGCGGGCGCCGGCTGGTTAACGTCGTCCCACTGCTGCGCCAGCTTCTTTTGTAAACTCAGCTTAGCCGATTCGTCCGCAGTGTTTTTTAATTGATTCTCGGTATTGCTGATCTGTTCAGACAGCGTTGGGCCGATTGCAATTTTGGCCGCGGCCGAGGCCATTTCAACTGTGACGTTTACCACCGGCCGCTTTTGTGCAGCCGTTGCGTTGGTGTGCCCGGTGTCATCGCCTGATTTTTTAACACCTACCAGGTCCCGACTATACAAAAAGCCCATAATAGCTACAACTATTATAATTACAACTATTTGCTTTTTGTACATTACCGGCAATTATTTGGTTTTGTTGCCCACTTTTACCTTGTCAACAAAGGTTTTTGCGGGTTTAAAACTTGGCACGAAGTGCTCGGGGATAATGATGGCAGTATTCTTGGAAATATTGCGTGCTGTTTTTTTCGCTCTCTTCTTAACCACAAAACTTCCAAAACCTCTTACGTAAACATTTTCGCCGCCAACCATGGAATTTTTTACCACTTTAAAAAACGCTTCAACTGTTTCCTGAACGTCAACTTTCTCGATCCCTGTTTTTGAAGAGATTTCAGTTATAATTTCTGCCTTAGTCATATCTGATTTTCTTTTATTTATTATATAATTACTTAACTGATTTGGGGTTGCAAAAGTATCGGTTTATTCCTAAAGTGTGAAATATTTATCCTATTTTTTTTATTACAGAGCAAAATCGCGGCAAAACACCGCCTTTTGGTGGCCGAAAAGCCGGCTTTTCCTTGTTAATTTGTAGCTGATGAACTTTAACGACGAGCTGCTGCGCTGGTATCACAAAAACAAACGCGACTTGCCCTGGCGCAATACTACCGATGCCTATACCATATGGTTATCCGAGATTATTTTACAGCAAACGCGCGTTGAGCAGGGGATGCCCTATTTTCACCGGTTCCTTGAAAAATATCCTGATGTAAAAAGCTTTGCCGCTGCGGATGAGGATGATATCCTTAGGCTGTGGCAGGGGCTTGGCTATTATTCAAGGGGGCGGAATATGCTAAACACCGCACGCATGGTGATCGGGCGGTACAACGGCGTGTTCCCCCAAAGCTATGAAGAACTGATAAAATTGAAGGGCATCGGCGAGTATACGGCCGCCGCGATTGCGTCGTTTTCGGCGAATGAGCCACGGGCGGTAGTGGACGGTAATGTGTACCGTGTATTGGCGCGTTATTTTGGGATAAATGAACCCATAAACAGCCCCCAGGGGAAAAAAATATTCCAGGATACCGCGAACGATTTACTTAATAAGAAAAATCCGGGGTTGCATAACCAGGCGATGATGGAGTTCGGCGCCACGCTGTGCAAACCAAAAAATCCCGGATGCAATATTTGCCCCGTCAGCGCCGGGTGCTACGCTTTAATAAATAATGAAGTGTCCGCCCTGCCGGTAAAACTAAACAAGCTTAAAATACGTGAGCGGTACTTCAATTACTTCCTGGTTACCGACGGCGATAACGTGCTGATGAACAGGAGGGGCGACAAAGATATTTGGGCCAATATGTATGATTTGCCACTAATTGAAACTGCCGCTATGCTGCTGCCCGATGAATTGCTCTGCTTACCTGGCGCAGGCGAATATTTCGGCGCCGATATTAAAATCAATGAAATATCTGAAACCAAAAAACATATCCTCACCCACCAGCGCCTTCATGTGCGCTTTATAAAAATAAGAAGCCAACCTGCTAAATTACAGCCCGGATGGCAATACTATTCGAAAGAAATGCTACAAAAACTTGCGCTCCCAAAAGTTATTTTTATATTTCTAAAAAATATTTTTAATTTGTAAATAAATTTTTGTTGCTTTAAAAAATATATGTCGGGCGTAAATAAAGTAATATTAGTCGGCCATTTGGGTAAAGACCCGGAGGCGCGCGTTTTAGAAGGAGGGGTTTCGGTAGTCAGTTTTCCGGTAGCCACATCCGAAACATTTAACAAGGACGGACGCAAGGTTGAACAAACCGAATGGCACAACATCGTTATGTGGCGGGGCTTGGCCGATGTTGCCGCAAAGTTCCTTCAAAAGGGGAAGCTGGTTTATATCGAGGGCAAATTGCGTACACGATCCTTCGAAGACAAGGAGGGCATAAAAAAATATACCACCGAAGTGGTGGCTGAAAATTTCACGCTGCTGGGCCGTAAGGCTGATTTTGAGAATGGAAACGGAAATGCCAAACACCCCAACAAACCTGAAGAAACAGATGGGGTTGCAGGAATGCAGGATGATCTGAATTTCTAAACCTGTTATGAACCTAAGTTAAACGCTTGCCTGCCGGGCAGGCGTTTTTGTTTTACTGCGGATTGTCTATCCCGCTTTTATTCAAACACCTGGCCCGTCAATTCCCGTCGGCCTGAAAGTGGCTATAAAAAATATTTGTGAACGTAAGGGTAAACTACTTTTAGGTTGTCTTCATCAAAAACTGGATCAACAACCACCTAAAAGTAACTTACCATGTACAAATTCTTTTTCAGGCTGCATTTGTACGCGGCCATCATCGTTTGTCCCTTTTTACTGATTTTTGCCATAACCGGGAGTTTAATGGCTTTTGAACCCGAGATCGACCACCTGGTACATTCAAAACTGAGCTACGTGGAACCCAATGGAAAGCCTCTTTCGCTGGCGGCCATCAGCGAAAAAGTTCACAAGGCCTTTCCAACTGACACCATCGGTTCGCACAACATGCCCTCTTCTCCTGACATTTCTTACCAGGTCAATACCAATAATCAAACTATTTATATCAACCCATACAACGGGAAGATACTTGGAACAATGAAGACCGCTGATTTTTGGGAAAACGCCCAGCAAAGCATTCACCAGCTCCACCTGCGGCTCGCCTTCCACGACGGGCATGACACAGGCAAATCCATTATGACCTGGGCTGGGGTGGTACTATTTATCATTTTGCCAAGCGGGCTTACTTTGTGGTGGAAACAAAAAAGAGCCGCGGTACGATGGAAAGAAAAGCCGAGGCTGGTTTGGTTTGATCTGCACAGTTTAATTGGCATTATTGCAATCACTTTCCTCATGATATCAGCTATTACCGGCATCATGATCGGTTTTGAAAACAAAACCACGCCCTTGCTTTACAGTATAACAGGCACTAAACCAACTCAAATGCCTGATATAAAAATAACCGTCCCGCCCGATGCTAAACCCATTTCGCCCGACAGCGCTTTGGTATTAGCGGCGAGGGCTTTGCCTGGCGTCGCGCCGTTTTTTATCAATGTGGCTTCAGGTACAGATGCCTACAGTGTCCGCTGCCGGTACCCGGAAGACCGTACGCCGGGCGGTCGAAGTATGGTGATCCTTGAACCCTACAGTGGCAAAGTTTTATATGCGGAAGGCTCGAGAACTGCGCCTGCCGGGACGCGCCTGAAGGTGCTCAACCGCGCCATACATACCGGCGACATTTTCGGCATGTTTTCAAAGATCCTGATGTCACTGGTGAGCCTGGCTTTAGGTTTCCAGGTGATCAGCGGCCTGCGGATGTGGTGGCTCAGGAAATGGGGTAAAAAAAGCGGCGTAAAAGCGCAGGGATAAATTTCTGCCCATGGGGTAAGGGTAAATAACCCGCCGCTTGTCTTGTTAAAAATCAAAAAGACATGAAAAAGTTAATCAAACACATCATTTTGACGATAGCAGCCGGTATCGTTTGTTTTAATGCGCATGCGCAATCCGCAACCGTTACCGACTCCATGAAAAACCCCGTAACCATCAACCTTAAAGAACACCCGGAAGTGATGGCTAAAGTTTATGAGAATTTGTACAACGGAAAGATTTATCAAACCCGGAAAAGAGCCGATTCGTCGCTCGACTTGAGCAAACATCCGGAATTGGTCAGGGCGATCATTAATAACCCGGCAAACTGGCCGGTAATTCTGAAGGCTTATGATACAGCCAATGATCTGTCGACCACCGAGGGGAGAAACAAACAAGTAATCAGGGATATCCTGACTTATCTCATCCACAATAACTTTATTAAAGCAAGAGGCGATGTGTCCAGCTTTATGCTGACAAACGACTCCTTTTTGTTAAATGGAAAGAAACTGCCCGAAAAATTGCATGCGGAATTAAAGGAAAAATATATCAAAGCACCGGATTTCGTGGTTTATTATGGCAACAGTGAAAAGAAGGGTAACGGTATTTTCCAGCGTGCCGACAACCTGTAGTCCGCCATGGTATATTTGATGAACGAATTGACCCCGGCGTAGTGGAACTAAGCGAACTGCAACTGATCAGCCAGCTTAATGAAGGCAGCGAAACAGCTTTTGAAAAGTTTTTTAAAACCTATTTCAAAAGCCTGCATGCCTATGCCTTTGTGGTATTGCAGGACGAGATTATGGCGGAAGAAGTTGTTCAGCAGGTTTTTTATAAGATATGGGAAAAGAAAGCGCAACTGAGGATACATACTTCTGTAAAAGCGTTTCTGTACAGGTCCGTTCATAACGAGTGTTTAAATTACCTGGAGCGGCAAAAGCACAGGGTTAACCATCAAAACTTTGTGGTTTACGCAAACCGCAGCCATGTTAGCCATGAAGGCGCTGCCATGCGGGTGGAGCTGAATGAGCTGGAAACCCGGCTAAAAAGAGCGATGAATGAGTTGCCGGAGCAATGCCGCACGATTTTCTATATGAGCCGGTTTGAAGAGCTGAAATACCGCGAAATCGCGGTGCAAATGGGTATTTCAATAAAAACAGTTGAAGCCCAAATGGGGAAGGCGCTTAAAGTGCTGCGGAAAAAGCTGATCGATTTTTTACCACTGTTAATATGGCTGATATTTAAAACGAAATAATACAGTGAAAGCGGATAACCCAAATATGGATATGGACGAGCTGCTGGTAAAATACCTTGCAGGGGAAGCCAGCGCGGAGGAACGTGTAAATGTGGAAGCGTGGATGGGCACGAGCGCTGCGAACAAGGCATATTTTGAGCATTTTAAACTGCTGTGGGACGAAAGCTTAAAACTGGCACATTCCAGCGCTGTTGATGAAGATTTGGCCTGGGGGCGCCTGAGAGAGCGGATACACCACGAATACCTTGCGGCGGAGAAACCGAAGCGCAGCTACCAATGGCTTAAAGTGGCCGCTGTGGTCTTGCTCGCTTCTGCTGTTGCTTTGGCGGGCCCTTATTTTTTTAACCATCACAATGATTCTGTTCGCTTTACTTCAGCTGGTAACGGGATACATTCCCCTGGGCTGATGAAGTCGGTTACCGGCGATACGGTCCGCACCGATACTTTGCCCGATGGCTCGGAAGTTACGCTCAATAGATATTCGGGCATCAGTTACCCGGCTTCGTTTTCGGGCCATATCAGGAATGTTCAATTAAGCGGCGAAGCGTTTTTTAAGGTGACTCATGACCCGCGTAAGCCCTTTGTGGTAAAAGTCAATGATCTGCTGGTGACAGTGCTGGGGACCTCATTCAACATTAAAAGTGCCGGAGCTGAAACAGAAGTTATAGTTGAAAGCGGTGTGGTCAGCGTGACCAAACGATCGAAAACCATCACGCTTTATCCCGGCGAAAAAGTAGCCTCGGGTGAAGCGGACACCGGCTTTAAAAAGGAGCGCAATAACGATACCCTGTACCGCACCTACCGTTATAAGCAACGTGCCTACGCCTTTAAATATGTTGTTAAACGGAAAACGGACACAAGTTTTGATATCAACAAGCACCCGGATCTCCTTAAAAAGCTATTAAACGATCCCGGCAAATGGGCTTCGCTGCTAAAAAAATACGGGGCGCAAAACGAAAGCCTGGAAGTGCGCAGGGCCATCATCCGAAGCGTACTGGACGAACTGGCAAAAGAAAATATTGCGCCAAATGGAACCGTTAACTCGTTCAGGCTAAACGAGGGTGAGTTTATCATTAATGACCGGCGGCAGCCGGAAGCAGTTCATCAAAGGTTTAAACAAAAGTTTATTAAGGAGCCAGGATATACCATTTACCTGGGCGGCGCACCGGGAAACGGTAAAGGCGTTTTTTTGAGCCGGGATAGTTTGTGACAAACATCGGGTTTTGAATGCCAAAGTAGTTGCACTTCGTCATTCAAAACCCGGTATTCAATATTCACCATTCAGGGCTTATCTTGCACCCGGAGGGCAATGCTCTTTCAGGTAATTGGTATAAAGTGTACGTAAAAACTGCGTCGTTCCGGGCCCTTCAAAAATGCCATGTGAGCGGTTAGGAAACGACATCAACTGGAACTGCCGGTTATATTTTACCAGTTCGTTTATCAGCAGTTCGGCATTGCGGTAATGCACGTTATCGTCGCCTGTGCCATGCACATATAATAAATTGCCGCGCAGGTTTTTGGCATAGGTTACCGGCGAGCCTTTGATAAACACCGCACGGCTTGCGCTGTCTATCGGTACGCCCATATAGCGCTCCTGGTAAATATTGTCATAACTCAGCTCCCATCCTACGGCTGCTACTGCGATGCCGGTTTTGTATATCTCCGGGTGCTGGAACATCAGGTTCAGTGTGCAGGATCCGCCGCCGCTCCAGCCCCATACTGCCACGCGGCTGCTATCCACAAAAGGCCATTTCAACACTTCCTTTGCGCCCATCGCCTGATCCTGGATATTAACCAGGCCGACGTTTTTATAGATGGCTTTCCGCCAGGCGGCGCCTTTGGGCGCGGGTGTGCCACGATTATCAAGCGACACATAAATATAGCCGTCATCGGCCATATTGCCAATATATTCACCGTTACGACCGGAGCCGTACGAGTCGGTTACGGTTGCGCCGGCCGGTTCGCTGTATACATAAAACACAACAGGATATTTCTTTGTGGCGTCAAAATTGGTCGGTTTTACCATCCATCCGTCCATGGTTACGCCATCAACCGTCGTCACTTTAAAAAATTCAGGTTTGTTTTTTGCGGCCTCGTTTAATTTGATCACTTTCCCGCTGATGTGTTTATGGTCGGGCAGGCTGATCACTTCCGATTGATACGGCGTGTAAATATTGGAGAAAGTGTGCAGGGCAATTTTTCCGTTTGGCGATATTTCGTAGCTGCTGCTGCCAACCTCGTCAGCAGGAGTTACACGCTCAGCCTGGCCCCCTTTGATCTTTACGCGATACAAATACCTTTGCGTCGCATTATCCGGCGAGGCGATAAAATAAATGTAGCCGCCCGCTTCATCAATCGTGCTAAGGTCGATCACGTCATAGGCGCCTTTGGTAATTAAAGTTTCTTTCCCGTCGGTGCTGATCCGGTAGATGTGCCGCCATCCGTCTTTTTCACTTAGCCATATAAAATCTTTCCCTTTATTTATCCAGTTCCAGCCAATCGGGTCACGGCCGTCACCGGCGTCTATCCATGAGTTCGACTGCTCATCATGCACCAGCGCGGCAGTACCGTTTGATACGTTGCACACAAATATTTTACTGTCGTTTTGTGCGCGGTTCAGTTGTTGCAAGATGAGCTGGTTGGGGTCTTCCGTCCATTCCATCCGCGGAATGTAATGCTGTACATTATCGCCGGGTACATTCATCCAGGTAGTATTACCGGTGCTAACATCAACCACGCCAATTTTGCACGAGCTTGGATCCTCGCCAGCAACCGGGTATTCAACAGGTACCACAAAAGGGTAGATCGAGTCGGTGGTGTTGAGCATATAATAATTTTTGATCTTGCTGGCGTCGATCTGCCAGTAAGCCAGCGCCCGGCTGTCGGGCGACCAGCGAAAACCGTCGCGGTCGTCAAATTCTTCCTCGTATGCCCAGTCGAAAGTGCCGTTGATCAGCTTTTTAGTTCCGTCGATGGTGAGTTGCTTCACGGCGCCGCTTTTTAAATCTTCAACATACAGGTTGTGGTCGCTCACATAAGCTGCTTTTGTGCCGTCAGGCGATAGCTTCGCAAACATCAGCGAAGATGCGGGCCTGTCCTTGCCAATTTGCTTTAATGTCTTTGCCGCGAGGTCATAAATCCAGTAGTCGCCGCGGGTATTGTAGCGCCAAACCCGTTTTGAATTGGTGAAGATGATCACTTTCCCGCCATCGTCTGAAACTGAAAAATTCTCGATGCGCAAGGCTTGTCCCCCGGAAGGCGTAACCATTTCCCTGGTTAAAACCACGGTTTTTTTTGAACTGTCGCGCGTGTCCAGCTCCACCAGCCCGCCGCTTTGTATGGAATAGTATTGGTAACCGTCTGCGGCCCAATGCGTTCTGCCACGCTGGGCATTGGCTGATAACGCCGCGAACAATAGTAATAATGCCAGGCCAAAACCCGGAAAAGCGTAAAATTTCCTATTCATAAACGTTCAAGTTTTATGTTAACAATAAAATAATGGGTCAGCAAAATTAAAATGACAAGCACTAATTTTTACGAATGTAAGCGAATTACACGAATAAAATAATGGATACGAATAAGTAAGAATGCTGTTACAATACCGTTTCGTTTTAAATAGCCGGCCCTACGGTATTAACATAAAATTCCGGAAACGGCGGGTGAGGGAAAATAGAATTCGTCAAATTCGAACTTATTCGTGAATATTCGTGTAACTCGTCTTAAATTCGCTTATTGATGTAAAAATTATGAAAAAAATTGTCTCCGCGCTTCTTTTATTTCTTTCGTTTACTACGCTAAGCTTTGCGCAACACATTGACCGCAGCAAGTTCGTTAAGGACAGTCTCGACTTCTACATCAATCGCGCTTTAACCAACTGGCGTATACCAGGAGCTGCCGTGTGTATTGTGAAGGACAATAAAGTGGTGATGATGAAGGCTTATGGCATTAAGGAGCTGGGGCAACCGGACAAAGTGGACATTAACACGCTGTTTATGATCGGCAGTAATACCAAAGCGTTCACGGCAACATCGCTCGCCATATTGCAAACGCAAGGCAAATTGAACCTGGATGATAAGGTGACCAAATACCTGCCCAAATTTAAGCTGGAAAATAAACCCGCAGGCGAAATGGCGGTGATACGCGACTTATTGTGCCACCATTTAGGTATGCAAACCTTCCAGGGTGATTTTACTTTTTACAATACCAACCTGAGCAGGGAAGATGTGATCAAAAAGCTGGGCGAGTTGAAAGCTGCTTATCCATTCCGCACCAAGTGGGGCTATACCAATGCCGCATTTTTAACAGCGGGGCAAATTATCCCGGTAGCCAGCGGCAAGCCATGGGAGATTTTTGTACGCGAAAACATTTTTGCGCCGCTGGGCATGATCAACACGCTTGCGTTAAGCGCCGATTTGCCAAAATCGTATAACCGGACGGTTCCGCACACACTTATCGATGGCAGGCTGGCGCCTATTCCGTACGCACAGATAGACGGTTTAGCGCCCGCCGGGGCTATCAGCTCGTCCATAAACGATATGAGCAAATGGGTGCTGGCTTTGCTTAACGATGGCAAGGTTGGCCCCCGGCAGGTGATTCCGCTTGCCGCTATCAAAGCTACCCGCGAGCCCCAGGATATTGTTGGCGAGGTACATCATTTAAATGGCGAAAGCGGTTACGATCTGTACGGGCTGGGTTGGTTTTTGGAACAATATGCCGGCCATGACCTGGTGATGCATACGGGTGGCGTTAATGGATATGTTTCATCGGTTACATTGGCGCCGCAGGATCATTTGGGCATCATTGTTTTAACCAATACCGACCAGAACGAATTTTACGAGGCGCTGAAATGGGAGATACTGGATGCTTATTTTAAGTTGGCGTACCGGGATTACAGTGACACCTACCTTGCGGGTTTTAAACGCGAAGAAGCTAAACAGGACGCTATCGATAAAAAGCTGAGGGATACTGTAGCCTTACTGCATCCCACCGCATTGCCATTAGAGCAATACACCGGTAAATACGTAAACGACATTTACGGCCACCTGGAAGTCACCACCGGCGAGGGCAACAACCTGGAGATGCGTTTTGAGCATCACCCGCGCATGTTCGCGAATTTGAAGCCACTTGGCGGTAACCGGTTTTATGTAACCTTCAGCGACCCGACACTGGGCAAAGCCGTTTTTCCGTTCTATGTTCAGAATGGCAAGGTAACGGGCGTGAAAGTGAAAGTTGCCGATTTTGTGGAGTACGGGGCTTATGAGTTTAAAAAAGAATGAAGATGAAAAACCGAACAACTCTATCATCCTGAATACCCCACTAAGCCGCCCTGAAAAAAACAGGGTTGACGCCCGTACGCAAGTTTGTCATTTCGACGAGCAGCGGGAGGATTGCGTGATGGGCGAGGAGAAATCTTCTGCACTTTGCATCCGACTTGGCAAGCGGGAATGTCTTTCGTACAAGATTTCTCCCCGTTCCTCGTCGAAATGACATACTTTTTTGGGATGACGCCCGTACGCAAGTTTGTCATTTCGACGAGCAGCGGGAAGATTGCGTGATGGGCGAGGAGAAATCTTCTGCACTTTGCATCCGACTTTGTAAGCGGTAATGTCTTTCGTACAAGATTTCTTCCCGTTCCTCGTCGAAATGACATACTTTTTTTGGATGACGCCCGTACGCAAGTTTGTCATTTCGACGAGCAGCGGGAGGATTGCGTGATGGGCGAGGAGAAATCTTCTGCACTTTGCATCCGACTTTGCAAGTGGTAATGTCTTTCGTACAAGATTGCTCCTCGTTCCTCGTCGAAATGACATACTTTTTTTGGATGACGCCCGTACGCAAGTTTGTCATTTCGACGAGCAGCGGGGGGATTGCATAATGGGCGAGGAGAAATCTTCTGCACTTTGCATCCGACTTTGTAAGCGGTAATGTCTTTCGTACAAGATTTCTACTCGTTCCTCGTCGAAATGACATACTTTTTTTTAGTCCGCCAATTCTCCGCCATGCCAACTACACATCTTGTTTTTCCCGGAAACCCGGGTGGGCGCTCAGGATGACAAATAAGGTGCTATTGCTTCGGCCTTCCCTTGCTTTTATTCCCTCTTCCCCATTGCTTCTTGTGGGCTGGCCTTTTATTGGTTTGCTGCTCCGGTCTGGGGCCTTCAATCCTTTTTAGCTCATCAGGCAGCTCCATCAGGTTGATGGGTTTTTCTATCAGTTGTTCTATGCTTTTTAGCCGGCGCTCATCGCGATGATTAACAAAGGTGATGGCCGTACCCGTAGTTTCGGCGCGTGCCGTGCGGCCTATGCGGTGTACGTAGTCTTCCGGGTCGCCGGGCACATCGTAGTTGATCACCAGGTCGATACCCTCCACGTCTATCCCGCGCGACAGCGCATCCGTGCCGACGATTACCGGCAACTCTTTGTTTTTAAATTCAAGCAGTATCTCTTCGCGTTCTTTTTGCTCCAGGTCCGAGTGGAAAGCGCTTACCTTCATGCGCGTCGACTTCAATTCCCTGGTCAGCGATTTCACTATTTCTTTTCGCGAAGCAAATATGATCACACTTTTGTACGACCCTGTTTTAAGCAGGTTAAGTACCAGCGGCGTTTTCTGCCCGTCATGCACCCTGTATATCTGCTGGTCAATACCCACAGCAGGCTGCGACATGGCGATATTCACCTGGTATGGATTGTGGAGGATGGTTTTAGCCAGCGTGCGTATCCTGCCCGGCATAGTGGCCGAGAACATCAGCGTTTGCCTTTTTTTGGGCAGATAGCTCACTATCTTCATGATATCGTCGTAAAAACCCATATCCAGCATACGGTCGGCCTCGTCCAAAATCAAATGGCTCAAGTGATTGAGCTTTACGATGCCCGAATTAAGATGCGCGATGAGCCGGCCCGGTGTTGCAACAATGATATTTACGTCATTTTGTATACCGCGGCGCTGCTGCTCATAAGCGATGCCGTCGCCGCCGCCAAAAACCGCTATCGAAGATATGCCTGTAAAATAGGCCAGGCCTTCTACCTGCTGGTCTATCTGCTGGGCCAGCTCGCGGGTAGGCGCCAGGATAAGCGTGCTGATCTGGTGTTTATTGGTGGTGCTGATATGCTCCAGCACCGGCAGCAGGTAAGCCCCGGTTTTGCCGGTACCTGTTTGCGCGCAGGCAATAATATCCTGTCCCTTTAAAATGATTGGAATTGCTTCAGCCTGGATGGGGGTCGGGGTAACGAACCCCATGCTTGATACACCCTCCATCAGGTGCTCGTTGAAATTAAAATCGCTGAATGTCACTATGTTCTATAATCGGCGCAAGATAGCGAAAAATTAGGGGTTTAAAGAAACACGCCGTAAATGCCCGGATCGCCTTTAAACTGACTTTTTAGGAACGAAGGTTCCAAACCGCCGGGTGTTCAAGTGTTCAAGTGAGTCGGAAATTGAACACTTTGAACACGTTGAACACTATTATGTTAAGTAGAGTTTGGTGTTATCTAATTGATAATAAATTAGTTATATAATTTCATAAAAAACAAGGTGCGATTTTCCTGCTAAAATAGCGTTCATCTTCTACTACGAACTGAACACTAAATGAACACTTCCTGCGCTGTCTATCCCTCAAAAAAGTTGACACTTTTGGCAATTATATTATTAATCTGCTGATTATCCGTTGGCATTGTTTGGCCCTGGAGAATTCCGGGCAGCCACAGTGGCCGCCCCTGCGGGCGGATGTACCCTTTCAAAACCTTTGACCGGGCTTCGAAACGGTTACGAAATACCCTCAAAACACCTTCGAAACCACTACGAAACGGGTACAAACGGCATCGAAAAATTTTCTTCGCATGCAATAATCGTTCATTTTTGAACACCAAATGAACGCCGTAAAATCAATTTTTACTCCGGTTTCTGCCAAAAATATTCCGGGTTGTTGGTAGCATAAAATACCGCCTGCTTGTTAACCATTTTGGGTTGATGTAAGGTATTATAACCGCCTGGATACAAATTAATATAGTCGATCTTCGGCTTGCCACTTTTTGCCGATTCGATATCCCATTCGCTTTTGATAGAGCATTTCAGCCAGTACAGGTTTTTCGACATGTAGCTAAAATACTCGGCCGGGGCTTTTTTCTGGTTATTCCAGTTGGCATCATCGTTCAGCACTACCGGGCGGCCGCTGATCAGGCGGGCGCGCACCTCTTCAATATTTAAATAATTGCCCTTTTCGTCGCGCAGGTAGGCGTTAAAAGTAGGGTCCATCCAAACCCATTTGTTCAGCGTGTTCGACCATACCACGTTGATCACATGGCAGTCATTATCAAGCGTGTCCTTCGGCATACAGGTAACGATGCGGCTTTTAAAACCTTCGGCCTGGTAAACATCGCGTAAAATGCTGGCCATCATGCGGCAGTTAACCCCCCTGTTTTGCGCCTTGCAAACCATGATCAGGCTGTCGCCGTTTACCTGGGCAGGGTTGTTGGAATTGCCATCGTGCCTAACCGCGTTATGCACCCAAAGCAGCAGGTTTTTAAACTTGCTGATCTCGTCGCCGGTACCAGCCACCGAATCTAATTTATATTTGTTTTTAAAAGCCACCAGCGCCGGCGCCGAAGCGTCCTGGTATGTAAACGCGGGCAGGCCGGTAGCAGCACGATCATAGGGGCCCGAAATCTTTAACACATAAGGATAGTCGCCTTTTTCGCGCATGGTCAGCAGCAAGTTTTTAAATTCCGGCTCGTCGCGCAGGCTGGTGAGGTCGGTATCGGTCATCGTATCGGCGTAGTCGCTATAGCCCGAGGCAACGGCCGTATTAAAACTTTCAAGCGCCATAGGCTTTTGCCCGGTAAGCGCGTAATAGCAGGCCAGGTTGTAATACATCCCCGATTTCCAGCCATTAAAGTTGCGTTGTGTAGCTGCGGAAAGTCCGTCGTACCTGATCACCCAACGGGTGATCAACTCAATACATTTAGGGTAATCCTTGCTTTTAGATGCCTCCCGGCGGCCGCTGTCCAGCAAGTTCGTCCATTTGTTAAACTCGGTTGTTGCCTGGTCGGGCTGCGCTTTTGCTACGATCGCCATAAAAAAAATAAGGCATAGAAATAGTGTTTTCTTCATGATTGGGTTTTTCTATTTAAAAAGACAGAACTGCCGGCCCGGTGTTGCTTCACCGTCCAAAAAAAGTATATATTTCACTCAAGGGCTTTTTTAACGGCCTCCTTTTTATTCCTCGAAACCGGCACTTCGTCACCATTCATCAGCAATAAAAAATCGCCATACTCTTTTTTCCAGCTTTTCACGAATTTTTTGCTGACGAGGTGCGACCGGTGGCACCGGATAAAACCATAGTCTTTCAACAACTCATCGAATTCATAAATGGGCCTGCAAACCAGCAATTGCTCACCATCCGCGAGGTAAAACGTGCTGTAATTGTTGGATGATTCGCAGCGGATGATCTCGCCGGTCTTCACAAAACGGGTTTCTTTCAGCGTATTGAGCGCAATGCGCTGCTCTTCCTTTTGCTGCCGGCCCTGCAGCAGGTTTATCAGGTTTTCCAGTTGCCGGTTCTGCTCTTTCATTCGCTGCCGTTTCATTGCCCGGTCAACCGCCGTTTGCAGCTCATTAATATCTATCGGTTTAAGCAGATAGTCTACTGCCGAAAAACGCATGGCCTGTATGGCGTATTGGTCGTGCGCCGTAACAAATATCACTTCAAAATCATAGCTGCTCAATTCCTTCAGCAGGTCGAACCCGCTTTTTTGCGGCATCTGGATATCCAGGAAGACAACATCGGGCCGGCATAGCATGATGAGCCTTTTTCCTTCATCCGCATTAGCGGCAGTTCCGGCTATTTCCACCTGCGGGCAATAAGCGTGCAATAATGCCCCCAGGTTTTCTATATTATGCTTTTCGTCGTCAATTAAAACCGCTTTCATTATAAAAACCAGTTTTTAAAAGTAAGATATATTTTAGTACCGGTTGGCGAATTGCTTTTGATGTCGAAAATGATTTGCTGCCCTTTCAAAAGCTCATTCAGCAGTTGAATGCGGTCGGTAGTTAGCTTTAACCCGAAACCGTCGGTAGCTTTGCCGGGAGAGAACCCGGGGCCATTGTCTGTTATCGTGATCGCCATATCATCCTGTTCTTTATTGATGTGGATTTCAATGCGCCCGCCGTCGTCGTTGTTTGAAACACCGTGCTTCACCGCGTTTTCAACCAGGGGCTGCAGCAGCAGCGACGGCAAATCGGTTTCATAAACATTAATGTTATTATCGATGCTGATCTCGTACTTAAATCCAAACCGAAGCTGTTCCAGTTTTAAATAGGTGTCCAGTATGCTCAGCTCCTGTTTTAAGGGCGCCTGCTCGTTGTTGCTGTTATTCAGCGCTTCGCGCATCAGTTTGGCAAAATCCGAAAGGTAGCTGTTGGCGCCTTTTATGTCCTGCTTATTGATAAGCCCCTGTATGGAACTCAGCGCGTTAAAAATAAAGTGCGGGTTCAGCTGGGCATAAATCGCCTTTAACTCTAACTGCAGCTTTTGCTTGTTCGATTGTTCTGTCGCTGTTTTCTGGCGTTGTTTTATCAGCAATGCGTAGGCGCCAACAGCTGCCGCGAAGAAGAGCGCTAACACTACCGTCAGGATTCTCGCCCAAATAGTCGCATACCATTGAGGTTTGACCATAAAGGGATAGGTGGTCACATGCGCCCGTTGCGCTGCGTACCGCATGTTGAGCTGGTAGATTCCCGGCCTAAGGTCGCGCAGCCAGATAAACCCGTTATCAAAATCGTTCACTTTCCAGGGAGTGATCACCTCATCATCCCTCACCAATTGATATTCCAGCTGCTCTTTTTTATACAGGCTTGCATTCAGAAAAAATACCAGGTTGTTTTCGTTCGGCTGGGCTATAAACATTTTTGGCAAGCCGGTTGTAGCGTCGATATTGTAGTCGCCGTAGCGCCTGCGCCATTTTTCAGTCTCTTCAGGCGTCTGCTTGTACGACCATGGCCTGGCCAGGCGGGTTAAAAACAGGTTGAGCTCGTCGGCCGTATAAATCCCCACCACCGCCGGCCTGATGGGCGCCCAGGCCACTACCGATGTAGTTGCGATCTGCGTGCTGCCCTTTTTGCGGGCGTCAACGATGATCCAATTACCTATATCAGTATGATATCCGCCCAGGTAGGCCATTTGGCCCAATGTGGACACGGCATCGACCGTTTTATCGGTGAACCGATGAACCGGCGACCACGGAACAATTACTTTATCGGGCCATTCCATCACGCGGTACTCCCATTCGGCGGCGTTCGCTTTGTTTACGCCATGCAGAAAAAATTGCGCCTTGATGGTATCAAAAGTGTTTACGGCAACGAAGGCTGAGCTGCGATTTTTCAGAAAAACGGAATCTTTTTGCAGCGTGTTTTGGAGTACCGAATTTGGGCTTATATCCCAAAAGTTATCATCTTTTTCGGGGATGCAGGTGATAATGCCGATGTTGCCGTGCTTGTCGGTTGTGCCCGTAGGATAGCTCTGCGAATATGCGGAATACACAATTTGTGCAGTGCCGGTTTTTACAAGCAGGATAAAGGGTATCAGGCAAAGGGTCAGCTTTTTCATTTCCGTTATTTTTTACCAAATATCCGCCGGGTCCGGTTCATATTCTTCGCCGTTGTGAATATGGTAAATTTCGGTGTGAATCGGGTGTGTTTTGATAGTTGGCTCTCATTTTATGTCGCCAATAAATGTTTAGCTATATTTGAGGCATGCATATCACACACGCGCTGCATACCTGGTGGCAGCACCAGTCCCTGCTCGAAATCATGGGGGTAATAACAGGCCTGCTTTGCGTGCTTCTGGCTGCTATAAATAATATCTGGAACTGGCCGATCGCCATCATCAGTGTTGGCATCTACATTTTTATTTTTTTTAATAGCCGCCTGTTCGCCGATATGGGTCTGCAGGTTTATTTTATGGTGATGAATTTTTATGGCTGGTACTACTGGAGCAAAAAACCTGATACGGAGGAAAAATCGCCGGTTATGCGCATAACGCCACAAGAGGTTCTTTATTCAATAATTGCGGTGGTTGTTTTTACAGTTTTCCTTGGGTCTGTATTAAAATACACCCCAGCCTCCTATCCTTACATTGATAGTTTTTGTGCCGCTTGCAGCCTGGTGGCACAGGTGTTTTTAGCCCGAAAGGTTTTGGAAAACTGGTTGATATGGATATTTGTAGATATTATCTACGTCGGGGTATACATTTTTAAAGACCTTGACCTGACCGCCATTATGTATGGTGTATATGTGATACTTGCTTTATGGGGCTACTTTGACTGGCGAAAGGACTATAGAAAACAGTTGCGCCTGGCTTGATCATGCAAAAATCCGCCATTAAAAAAATCGCAGTCGTCGGCCCCGAATCAACCGGCAAATCCACCATGTCAGCTTATCTCGCCGAACATTACCACACGGTTTGGGTGCCCGAATTCGCCCGCGATTATTGTGCAGCCCTTACCGAGCCGCCTACCTGGCAGGACGAGATCAACATGTTTTACGGGCAACTGGCCCTGGAAGCCGAAATAGCGCCAAAGGCGAATAAGCTGCTCATTTGCGACACTACCTTTATCACCGTAAAAATTTGGAGCGATTATACCTTCGGCCGCTCACCGCAGGAAGTGCTGGACGAGTTGCCTTTACGACCTTATGATTTTTACCTGCTGTTAGATATCGACCTGCCCTGGGAGCACGACCCGCTGCGCGATTTCCCCCATCTGCGCGAACATTTTATGGAAATTTGGCATAAGGAGTTACGTGCGCTGAATGCAAATTATGTGGTAATTTCGGGCGCGGGGACAGATCGATACAATGCCGCGGCAGCAGCAATCGACAAATTTTTGGACTTAAAAAAGCCTTAAAAGTATATTTGATGATGCCCGACAATAAAACCGCTCTTCCCGGGAAGTACATTGATCCCCTCGTTGACTTTGCCTTTAAAAAGATTTTCGGCAGCGAACCCAATAAAGATTTGCTGATCGCTTTCTTAAACGGGGTTTTTCGCGGACAAAAGCTTATTGCCGATCTTACCTATAACAAAAATGAACACCATGGCGACTTGAAAGATGAGGGAGCGGCTATTTTCGACCTGTTATGCACAGGCGTTAACGGCGAACAGTTTTTGATTGAGATACAGCGCGGCAGGCAGGGTAACTTTAAAGAGCGCGCCTTGTTTTATACCTCAAGGCTGATTAGCGACCAGGCGCCAAAAGGACGGCGTAGTGAGTGGGCTTATAACTTAAACGAGCTTTACCTGATTGCGCTGCTGGAAGATTTTACTTTAAAAATAGGAAACGACGCTGAATACGTGCATGATGTTTGTTTATGTAACAAGAAGACCGGCGAGATTTTTTACGACAAGTTGAACTATACTTATATAGAATTAGTTAATTTTGTAAAAGAGGAAGCTGCGCTTGAAACCGAACTGGACAAATGGCTTTATGTTTTAAAAAATATGAGCACGATGGCTAAAATTCCGGTTTACCTGCGAAAACCCATATTTGAAAAACTTTTTAATATAGCTGAATACACTAATTTGACGAAGGAGGAAAAGATCATGTACGATAGCAGTATGAAATATAAGTGGGACAACAAGAATGTGCTTGATTATGCGCTAAAAGAAGGCAGGGAACAAGGAATTGAACAAGGCGAACATAAAAAAGCACTCGAGATTGCCCGCAAACTTAAAAAAGAAGGTTTGACCATTGAGTTTATAGCTAAAACCACCAAATTACCTATTCAAGAGATAGAGCAACTTTAACTTGCTGATTTACAGTATACTTTACGACATGTGATAGGGGCAAGTGTTTTCTGGCGGCATCCTTCAATCCGACCAGTCTTACCGCTACCTGCTGACCATTTCTCTTAGAAATTTCAACCGACAGTCCGAAAGCAGTAATTTCGATCCGATAGCTATCGGATTGAACATTCGATACCGACAGCCATCGGGACCGAAATTCTTTGCCATGCAACGTTCGTAAAAACCCTGCGTCATATACCGTGCAAGCTGATCAAAATTTGGAAGCCGTATTTGTCGACAAGCATTATAACCTGGTGGTTGAGTGCAAACAGGGTAGTAAAAAAGCCTGTTATGAGCTTTACCGTTTATATTCTAAAGCGATGTTAAACGTCGCCTTTAGGATTGTTGGTAATATTGCCGAGGCTGAAGATGTTTTACAGGAGGCGTTTTTGGACGCTTTTAACAAGGTAAAAGATTTCAGGCAGGACACTACCTTCGGGTTATGGCTTAAACAAATTGTGGTTAACCGGGCCATCAACCTGCTGCGGAAACGCCGGCTGGAACTGGTGGACATGGATGGAGAGCAGATTGAAAATATAGCCGATGAGGAACCGGAAGACCTGGAGGAAGTACAATATCTCGCCGGGCAGGTAAAAGCGGCGATAAAAGAATTGCCGGAAGGCTACCGGTTGGTAATTTCGTTGTACCTGCTTGAAGGGTACGACCATGAGGAAATAGGACAAATATTAGATATATCGGAAAATACCTCGAGGACGCAGTTTTTGAGGGCAAAACGAAAATTAGTTGAGATTTTAAACAGAAAGGGAATAGCACAATGAGCAAGCGATTGGAAGATTTGATAAGGACAAACCGGGAAGAGTTTGACGACCTGGAGCCATCGGCAGATCTGTGGGCGAGGATAGAAAAACATTTGCCGCCGCAATTTAACGAAGTAAAAAAACGGGAGGCTAAAACATTTACGCTGGGCTTCGTGCTGCGCGTGGCCGCAGCTATTGTGGTGGTGATGAGCGTTTTGTTCGTACTGTATATACGCGATACCAAAAAGGGCGGTGTTGACCTGGCGGCTATTAACCCGGTATATGCCAAACAGCAGGTACACTATGCTTCACTGATCGAGACCAAAAGGCTGCAGGTAAAATCGATCGCCAAATCGGAGCCGGAACTTTACCAGCAGTTCAACTCGCAAATAGCCGAGATGGACTCCACCTATAAAGAATTAAACAATGAGCTGCTGACCAGCCCTAACCAGGAACTGGTGTTAAAGCAGATGATACGCAACCTGCAGATTCAAACCCAGGTACTTAGCCAGCAGTTGAAGGTGATCAGCCAGTATAATGAAATGAAAAATGACCAAAATAATGACAGCAAAAGTATATAAGCGTGCCCTGACCGCCGCTGTAGTGTTTTTTGGCGCAGCCAGTTTATGTTTTGCACAGGACGTATCCGTAAATCTGTCTTCCGGGTCGGGTAACGCCAGCGTTAGGGTAAAGGTGAAAGCCAAAGACATTGAAAAGAAGGCAAAGGCCTTTGGCAATGATATAGCGCTAAGTCTGAATGACCTGGGCGCCGGTCTCTCCGACCAGTTGACCAGGCTGGCGCCTAAGATAGAATCGGCAGTAAACGATATCGTTTCTAACATCGACGTCAATGTGAGCACCGATGGCGACAGCTACAGCGATTTGAATGGCGACGGCAGCAACCAAACTAAAAGCTACGATGCCGGCGGCAGATACGAGAAATCAAAAACCTACAGCAAAAGCTACCCCATTGATGGTAATGACCGGATAAAGTTGGTGAACCAGTACGGCAAAATAATGGTAAACACCTGGGACCGGAAAGAGGTTAAAGTTGACGTAGTGATAAAGGCGCAGGCCGAAGATGAAAGTTCTGCCCAGAAATTGCTGGACGGTGTGCATATCGGCGATGGTAAAGACGGTGATGAAGTATCCTTCCGCACATCCATTGACCGCGTTGGCGGGGGCTGGAAATTTTGGGACCTCGGCAATAACAAAAAGCATAAGGTTGAAATAAATTATACCGTTTATATGCCGGCACGTACCGACTTATCTGTGGAAGACAGCTATGGAGGTATCGAACTGCCCGATCTTTCGGGCCGGGTGAGGATCAGTTCGTCATACGGCAGCGTTTATGCACAAAACCTGGGTAACCTGAACAATGAGATTGAAGGCAGCTATGGCAGTCTGAAAGTTGGCTCAATGGGCGGTGCGAAGCTGGAATATTCCTATGGAAGTGTTGAAATTGACGCCTGCGGGCCATTAAATGCCGACTTGAGCTATGGCTCGTTCAAGATGGGCAAATTAAGCGGACCCGGTGAATTTGATATATCGTATGTGGGAGGGTTTAAAATAGACGAGCTGGGCAATAACTTTAAAAAGCTGAAAGTGGATGCCTCCTATTCAAGCGTTGCACTGGGCGTTCCTGCCAGCAATAATTTTAATTTTGATATCACCACTACTTACGGCGGGTTTGATTACAGCGATAACAAGGTAACTGTTACCAGCAAAAACCCACCCGATGGCGCCAAGCATATCGGCCCAACGCGTAATTACAAAGGTCACTATGGCCGTGATGGCAGCGACGCGGTGGTGAATATCCACACCAGCTACGGCGGGGTGAACATTGAATAAATTTACACGAATGTGATCTGCACGAATTAAGGTGAATGGATACAAATTCGCTAGGTTAGGCCTTACCCGAAACTTACGAAGTTTTAAAAACTTCGTAAGTTTTGCCGTATTTTAACAAACAATTAAAGTTAAAACTTCGTAAGTTTTGCCGTATTTTTAATAAATGAAAATTTACGGAGACACCTACTACCACATTTATAACCGCGGCAATAACAAGGATTTGATATTTTTTGAGGATGAGAATTATCGCTATTTTCTTATTCAATTCAAGAAATATGTATCGCCATTTTGTTACGTTTATGCCTACTGCCTTATGCCCAATCACTTCCATTACTTCTTGAGGGTCGATGACGAGCAGCAGTTTGAGAAAGGGATAAAAAATTTCTTTATATCTTACTCAAAGGCAATAAATAAAAAATATGATAAAGTGGGCGCGTTGTTCCAGGGCAGGTATAAGGCATCGGAAATAACTTCCTAAAGTTACTTTACTAGAATAATTACATACATCCATCAAAATCCTTTGGTTGCAGGTCTTGTTAAATATATGCAAGATTACAGATACTCATCATATGCTGCTTACCTGTCGAACAAAGAAACCTTGATAAATAAACAAGCGGTGCTAGATTGGTTTGGCGGATTAGATGGGTTTATCGATGATCACAAAATAGTGATTGAAGACTTAAAGATAGAATAACTTCAGTTCGAAATACGATCAAGAATTCGCTCGGTTAGGCTTTACCCTAAACTTACGAAGTTTTTAAACGGCGAAGCCCTCAACGAGGCCTTTGAAAAATAAACAACTCCGAGTTAAACTTCGTAAGTTTTCCCCGACATAAGTTTTTCCCGATTTTAATCGTGATCGCTAAGCTTCTCTAAATTCCTGAGTATAGCGTTCCTGTCCGCATCCGATTTCGCCAAGCCCAACGCCCTTTTTAAGTGCCCGATTGCTTTTTCATTATCCACCCCCGTATACAAATAACCCAGCAGCGAATAATACAAATGGTTATTCTCCAGCTTTAACTTTTCCGCTTCCAGGATGGCTATTTCTTTACCATCGGCTTTAGCAAGGGCATAGGTGCGGTTAAGCGCCGCAATGGGCGAATACTCGATAAACAATAACTGGTTGTACAACTGCAGGATGGTTTCCCACTTGTCGGGGGTGTCGTCCTTTGCTGTATGCTCACCAGCAATAGCCGCTTCGATATGGTATTTGGATAATTGTTTGCCCTCGGCGGCCAGGTTAAGGTAATACCTGCCTTGTTGTATCAATTCCTGGTTCCATAGGGATGGATCCTGGTCGTCATAAAGGATTAACTCTCCCTCAGGGCCGGTACGTGCTTCGAATCGCGAGGCATGGAAACACATCAGCGCCAGCAAGGCTTTAACCGCAGGCTTCGCCGTATTTTTATTTTCGACTAAAAGGAAATTGAGGCGCATGGCTTCCAGGCAAAGGTCCTGCCGCAGGGTAGTGTTTTGGGATACAGAATAATAGCCCTCGTTAAACAACAGGTATAAGGTGGTTAAAACGGTCTCCAGGCGTTTATCGATCTCGTCCGGCGGCGGGAATTCCAGCCTTACTTTCCCGGCCCTGAGTTTCTCCTTCGCCCTGAACAGGCGTTTGTTGATGGTTTCTTTGTTGCTCAAAAAAGCATCGGCAATTTCTTCGATGCCGAAGCCGCAAAGAATACGCAGCGACAAACCGATCTGCGCTTCGGCCGGGATCAGCGGGTTGCAAATGGCAAACATCATTTGCAGCTGGCTGTCGGTAATGTTTTGGGCCGAAAGGTCAATCGCTATTTCACAGGCATCGTCCGCAGACCGCTGCAGGCCCGGGCTCACCTTTTCAATAAAAATATGATGATGCTTCAGGTAATCTTTTGCCCTGTTTTTGGCGACAGTATATAACCAGGCAACCGGGTTATCGGGTACGCCTTTCATCCCCCAAGTTTCGGCGGCGAGCAGGAACGTGTCACTGGCAATGTCTTCGGCTATCTCGATATGCTCAAACCCAAACAACCTGGCCAGTACAGCGGTTATTTTGCTGTATTCCGTGCGGAACAAATGGGGTATGAGGTCGTTGTCCTGAGGCATCTTTACGCAATATTAAACAATTTGTCATTGCGAGCGCAGCGCGGCAAACCCGTCGCCATTGCATAACCGCAATTGCAATGGCGATCCCGCATGTGCGGGACTTCACTCGTACCTCGTTCGCAATGACAAAGAGGTATAGCGCTACAAGTTCATTACCGCTATTTCCCTAACCTCAACCTGCCCGCCCATTTTCAGTATCGGGCAGCCTTTGGCCAGTTCGGTCGCTTCGGCAAGGGTGTCGGTTTTAAGTATGGTATAGCCCAGCACCATTTCCTTAATTTCAGTATACGGGCCATCGGTCACCGTATCACCTCTTAAAGTAGCGCCGTTGAAAGTAAGCCGGTTACCCATATTGGCCAGTTTGCCCTGTGCGGCAATGCTGCCCATCCAGTCCTGCCATGGTTTACTAATTTCTTTTAACTGTTCGGGTGTTGGCACTGCGTCGCCAAACGGAGGAACGTTCCTGAAGATCAACAAAAACTCTTTCATGATTTTTAATTTTTTAATTGTTTATACCCCATTAACGATTGCTCTTTTTGGAATTGGACACTGTATTGCGTTTTTTATTTTGCCCGGTAAACCGCGCATGGGCCTTTACTACCCAAGCGCCAATCATCTTTCGGACTTCACGGACTTTCGGACTCAATTCGACATAACCGGCCTCACCTCTACATATCCGCCTAATAATAATATCGGGCATCCATAGGCCATTTCAAAAGCATCATCCAATGATTCGGCTTTTACATTGATCAGGCCGCCCAATATTTCTTTTACTTCGGCGTACGGGCCGTCGGTGATTACGTTACCGGGTTTTAAAATGCGGCCTTCAAAGCTCAAACGGCTGCCGCTTACAAATTTATTTTTGGCCGATATACCTGCCAGCCACACATCCCACTTTTTGGCAAACTCCTGCATTACTTCGGGCGAGGGCCTGGCATCGCCGGTAGGGGCATTCCTGAAAAGCATTACAAACTCTTTCATCGCTTTAATCGTTTAGTTTTTTGCCGATAACGATCTACGGTTTAATTATTGGACAAAATAGGAAAATTATGTTTGCCAAAGCCGCGATACCAGTTCACGCAAACAGGATAAGGAATCAACGCTACTTTTTGATTTCAATCAACATTAACATTGAAAACAGTCAGGATAGAATAATTTTGAGGCAAGATGGAGCAAAATAAAGAAATGGGAGAACCGGACAATACAGCAGTACGGGTAGCTTTATGGAGGGCTATGCACGTTCAAATTGATGCACCTCCTCATATAATCGAAGATGAAATAGGATTTAAACTTGTGGACCCTGCGGATGGTTGGCAAAAACGTCCGGACATGGACCCGGAATTTACAAAACGTCTCCGGGCGTCCATAGTGGCCCGTGCCCGCTTTATCGAGGATTTGGTTATTGAGCAGAGCCAACTTGGCATTGACCAGTATGTTCTCCTCGGAGCAGGGCTCGACACTTTTGCCCAACGCAGATCCGGGATCGCTTCTCAATTACACGTATTTGAAATAGACCAACCCGTTACCCAAACCTGGAAAAAACAACGATTGCTTGAACTTGGATTCGGCCTTCCGGAGTGGCTGCATTTGGTATCCGTTGATTTTGAAATTTCGTCATGGTGGCAGCAATTACTCAAGGCGGGCTTTGACACAAGCAAGCCCGCTGTTGTAGCGTGCACGGGTGTTAGCTTGTACCTTACAAAGGATGCCATCGTGGACACCCTGCGCCAGGTTGCAACGCTTGCTCCAGGTTCAAAACTCGCCATGGCATTTTATTTACCGATGGACCTGCTTGATGAAGAAGACAAATTTTTACAACAGATTGCGGAGAAAGGCGCCCGTGCAGCCGGCACACCTTTTATTAGTTTTTTTACACCAAATGAGATACTGGCTTTAGGCGACCAAGCCGGTTTTAAAACTATAGAAACTGTATCAGCGAGAAATCTTGCCGACCGTTATTTTTCCGGGAGGTCAGATAACCTGAGACCTGCAAGCGGAGAAGAATTTTTGATGGCGACTACTTAGGTTCGATTAGGCTTAGTATTTCAACGGGTGATGTTATTTATATTATCATGGTGCGCCCTTGTAGAAATAATATTACATGCCGCCCTTTGATGTAATGAGCAAAAGCGTCTATATTTGATTGTCCCCGTTTTTGTAGCCAATTAATCCCTAACCATAAAATTGTTAATCATGAAAGATCATAATTTTTCCAGGCGCCGTTTTATTGGCACCGGTATGCTTGCAGCCGCAGGCCTGGCGCTTACTTCAAAAGGCTCGTTTGCAAAAGGGTTGTTTCGCCCGGTAAAGGTCGATTCAAAAATAAACGGCGTGCAGATCGGCGTGATCACGTATTCCTTCCGCAGTATGCCCAGCGACATCGATCACCTGTTGCAATACTGTATACAATGTAATATCAATGCCGTTGAGCTGATGGGCGACGCCGCCGAAGCTTATGCCGGCGCGCCGAAGTTTGAACGCGGCAGCACAGACTACGCCAGTAAGATAGCCGCATGGCGCGAAAGCACCATTATGGACCCGTTTGTGGCCATCCGCAAGAAGTTTAACGACCAGAACATCAATATTTACGCCTGGAAACCAAACGCGCTGGGCAAAAAGAATTCGGATGCCGAAATTACTTATGCTTTTAAAGCAGGCAAAGCGCTTGGCTGCAGCCATGTGACCGTTGAATTACCCGAAGATGACGCCCAAACCCAGCGCCTCGGCGACCTGGCCGAAAAAAGCGGCATGATGGTTGGCTACCATGCCCACACCCAGGCTACACCTACTTTATGGGATATGGCTTTAAGTCAATCCAAACATAATGGCATTAACCTGGATATCGGCCACTACGTTGCCGGCACCAGCAGCAGCCCGATAGATTTTATCCAAAAAAATCACAAACGCATTTTAAGCATGCACCTTAAGGACCGAAAGTTTCACAACGGACCGAATATGCCATGGGGCGAGGGCGATACGCCGATAAAAGAGGTTTTGCAGCTGATGAAAAAAGAAGGGTATAAATTCCCCGCAACCATTGAGCAAGAGTATACTATCCCCGCCGGATCAGACGCTGTTAAAGAGGTGATAAAATGCCGCGAGTTTGCGAAAGAAGCGCTGAGTTAGTCATCGGTCACTGGTCATTAGTCATCAGTGACACTTTCAGATCAGGATGATATTGCCTGCAATTGTTGCTGTTTTAACCCACAAAGCGCAAATAAACGCCAACGATCATAATAATTACCGTTGCGGTTATCAACTAGTTAATGGCGCTCCCCGTTTACTTCCTCGGTTGGGTTCATTTTGCAGGATGATCATGTTCAGCCTGCAGTCTTTTTTTTAGCGTATCAAAACGCACCCAATACAGGCGGCAGTCTTTCGGGCTGGTTCCTTTTGTATAAAACAAATATTTGCCATCCGGGGTAACGTATTCGCCCCAGCGGTGTGCATTGCCATCATTGATCAGCGGCCCTAAATTCCGGGGCGCGGGCCAGCTACCGTCCGGCCGGCGGAAGCTGATGCCCAGCTCGCATTCATAGTCGGGTTTTTCCTTATAGCTCACAATCATATACGACTCGTCGGGCGCAATGTAAAAATCCCCGTCAAAGCCGGGCGTATTAATTTCCGGCCCCAGGCTTTGCACAACAGTATCGCTTTTGTTTACCGTTAACGAGCAAAAGTCATACGTCTGGAAATTTCGTGCATTTCCTTGTCGTCCGTTGCTGCCAACGTAACAGGTCCCGCTGTTGGTCGGCATAAAATCGTACAAGCCGTAATTCGCCTGCAGATATACCTCCGGTTGCGACCATTTTTTTCCCTGCCGGCGAATGGCGTAAACAAACACGTGTTTGCCATCCCGCTTTCCGCCGGCAAGGTACATCGTCTTTCCGTCTATGGACAGCGTAGGCATATAATAGCCTTTAGCGAGTACAAATGGCCCTTTCCACTTGCCATCCTCGTATTTGAAATATCTGATCCGGGTCGATCTCGCGTCAAACCAGTTTTGTGCATTACAATAATAGAACTCCTTCCCATCCCGCGAAAAAGCAGAACGGTCCATTGCAATGCCGCTATCGGGTACCAGCATTTTGTTGGCAAAAACAAGCGGCGTATCCAACGGACGTTTTTGGCCCAGGTATGCATATTTTGAACTCCACAATGTTCCCTGCGCCTTAACCATTAAGGGCGCCAGGGCGACAATCAAAAAAGCCAGGCGTTTCATATCGATGTATAAAATAATAGATTTATCAAACAACGGCAAACATAGTCCATTCATCATAAAGCAGTATAGCCGGCGGTGTGTCAAGTTTGTTCAATTTGTTTCAGGTTGATTTTCAATGATTAAGGGAAAAAATCGGTTAAGATCTTGTAGTGCCATCGCTGACATCAGGGATGTCATTACCAGGATATGGCTTATCTTTTCAACTCTTCATTGCTCTAACAACCTTCCGTTTTTTATAATTCCTTACACCCCACCAAACCAGCGCACCGGCCAGCAGTAATATCCAGATGTTCGCCAGGCCGATAATAATATCCAGGCACAGGTTCCAACCGTTTTCGCAAGCCACCAGCAGCCTTTTAAAAAAGGGCAGGCCGTATGCGGATGGGTCGTCGCTGGCGATCATTTCTTTATTTATCGTGTTGCTTTGGAAAAAACTCAGATTCACTACGCTATTCTTAACTGCATCATCAATCTGGCGGTTACCTACCTGCTGGTCAATCATATCGTCCTTCAGGTCCAGTACTTTTGCAGGGTCTTTAATAATTATTTTTCCGGTTTTTTGCTGTCTTACCAGTTCATCCCGGCTTTTCAGCTTTAACCGGGCCGACAGGTAATCAAACGTTTTATCGGTAATATCCAAACTTCGGTTGGTTACATACATGCCCATACCCGCCACGCTGTCCATAAATTTTTGAAGTTTTACTGATGGCACCTTTACCGTCATTTCTGCCGTCGTACTCAGCGAGGTAATCCGCATCACCGAATCGCTGCTTATCCGCACATCGTCACTCCGCCGGGCCGATGAGCCCATCTGCTGGTGGGTAACCATACCGCCAAAACCGGTGGCCAGATCATTTATTTTGACGGCGGTTTGGCTTACATTTTTTACTTTAAAGTCCATACCTGCGGTTTTTATCAGCTTCGGTTCGTTTGCCAGTTCAGTTATCCTGGCAGTATCGGCATCGGCGCTGCTGCCGTTATTTACTACTTCGTACCCATTGTTTTTGCCTTTGCATGCGCATAACAGCGCTATTGCCGCAAATGGGATGATATATTTTGTTTTCATGTTTTTGGGATTAAGCGTTTATTGTTATGACCTGTCATCCTGAGCGCAGCGATGGATCTTCTGCTCCGGGCATCCGGGCTTTGCAGGCGGTAATGTCGCTTTAAGATCCTTCGCTGCGCTTATAATGACGTGTCTGTAACACATTGATAGTCAATCTAGAATAAACTTGTCATTTCGACGAGGAACGAGGAGAAATCTTGTGTAAGCGACATTACCGGCTGCAAA
>Ga0134127_10000382_pt1 | contig 43962 bp, 37 predicted proteins | sample KB31753_FD_96459 | JGI IMG/M metagenome (GOLD analysis project Ga0134127, IMG submission 96459) | Terrestrial soil microbial communities with excess Nitrogen fertilizer from Kellogg Biological Station, Michigan, USA - KB3-175-3 | ecosystem: Environmental > Terrestrial > Soil > Unclassified ...
CGTGGGGTCCGAATTGCGGTCCGGTGGGACCTTCGACGTATCATCCGCGCCGCTTCCGGTTTCGCTCCTTGGGTGAATCACTCGCCAGAAGTGCGGGAGAGTTCTGGCGAGCACGCGTGCTCGGATGAGCACGAACGGATCGTACCTTACGATCTATCTGCTGTATAGATGAACAGGATCATGTTTGCAGGCCGAGGACACAGGCTTGGTCTGCCGCACGACCTATACAGGCTTGAATATGGTTTGGGGAGCGTCGGATCGAAGCCTAGCGTAGAACTCAGCAGCATAGCGATCAGTCATCCCGGCTACGAAATCACAAATCACTCGCATTTTTTCTCTCTTGCTGCGAAGACTTGAAAACCATCGCTGAAAATCGAGGGGTAGCAGCTCGTGCCCACCGCCTCCCGCAAGTCGCTCGAATATCGACTCCACAATTTCTTGGCCGCGGATTTCTGCGAGCTTCATCTCCGGTGCCATGATCAACTGAACGTAGGCAAAGTGCTTCAGAACTTCGACCTTTAGGCGCGTGTCTCGATCAAGTACGACGCGGGAAAGTGCGGGAAACCTTTCGTTTGCCTCAAACGTAACGCCGGCGATGAAGTGGCCCACCAGAGTCGATGTCAGCTTTGTTCTCTCGTATCCCGTCTTGGCAACGCCCTTCGACGCTCGATACTGTCTCATTCCTGAATCCAACAGGACGTCTTCGGTGACTCGCCTATTGTCTTTCACGACACGTTCCCGGCTTGCTACGGCTGGCCCGAAGACCTGCAGCAATACGGCGCGAACCGTGTCACTTGAGACTTTCCTATCGGCCTTCTCGGACACCTTATGCGCAACCTCTGCTAGCACGGTGTCGCTTGAGGCCAGAAGGTCCAGAGGCGCAGTGAATCCAGCCTTAAAGGCATCTTCCAAGTCGTAGGTTGAGTAAGCGATATCGTCGGCTACATCCATGATGTGGCATTCGACAGTCTTGAATTTGCCTCCCATTCCTGCCCGGCCTATCACGGCTGTCTTGATGGATCGAACCAGCGCAAGTTCTGAACGGTAATAGCCCTTCACTAGCTTCGCGTTGTGACGCGTGGGGCGCTTCCAGGGTATCGGTCGATCGTACTTCAGCACCGCAGCAAGCGTGCGCGCGCAAAGATCTAGACCGAATCGCAGGTCTCGGCCGTCTGCTGTAACGCCGCACGCAAGGCTGTCCGAGGTAGCCTTCTTTTCGAGCCTTGCAAGGATTCGCAGGGTTTGAGCGTTACCCTCGAAGCCCCCAAAGCGACGCATACAGTAGTCCAAGGCCTTTTCGCCATTGTGACCAAATGGCGGATGACCAAGATCGTGAGCGAGCCCGGCGACTTCGACCACGTCGGTGTCTATGCGACCAACCGTTCTCAGAAACGGCTCTTCAGCGTTTAGCTTAGTGGCTATGGACTTTGCGATCTGTGCGACTTCCATGGAATGCGTTATGCGCGTTCGAAAGAAATCCGAGTCCACACCGGGGAACAGTTGCGTCTTTCCCACTAGGCGACGGAATGCTGCGCAGTGAATTAGGCGCGCGTAGTCGCGTCGAAAGTCCGATCGATATTGTTCGTTCGGGGCGAAGCCGGTACCCGCGCCGGCCATCTCGCGTTGGTAGTCAGAGGGTCGGTAGAGTCGCGCGAGAGTTCTGCGTGCTCCACGCAGTCGCTTAGTATTCTTAGCCCTGTTCTTCTTCGTACTTCCCTTTTCCAAAGTTCCTACCTCGTTCTGCTTGACTTCCTCTTTGCAGGCAGTGACGCGGTGCTTCGATTGGAAAGCATCTGATCGCGGATCCTGAAGGCGCGATCAAGGCCCGAGAGTTCCTTATCCGCCCGCTCCCGAGCAGTTCGGAATACACCCTCCAATTCCTTTTGCAGAACTTCTTCAGATCTTCGCGCCATGTGGATACCTCCAAGAATGCTTCAGGCGTGCGAACCGATTCCAATCCAACAAGGCGAAGCTCATCCGCGTATTCGCTCATGAACCTGTCCGCGGACGACGGTTGAGATAAATACCTGAATTCGCAATTCCTGTCGACCCGGACAACGTCCGCCGGAGTTCCGAGCCGGTTGGCGGAGTCCCGTAGCTGCTGCGCTCCTCCGCTGAATCCATCTCGCCTAACGCCGCTGCAACAGCTGATCCACCCGATCCCTATACGACCTGCTCAGCTTGATCTCCTGCCCATCATCCAACGTCAAAAAATACTCCCCATTCGTATGCGGCCTCAACCTCCGCACTCTCTGAATATTCACAATCGTCGACCGATGCACGCGCTGAAAGACCTTCGGATCCAATATCGCCTCCAGCGACTTCATCGTCTCCCTCAAAACGTAAGTGCGTCCATCCGCATGCACGCACATGTAATCGCCCGCCGCGTCGATCCAATCGATCCGCGACACATCTAGTCTCACCGTCCCGTGATCATCGCGAATCGGCAGCACCTCCGGATACTCCGGCCCAACCGCTGCGTCGAGCTGCCTCTGAATCTCCTCACTATCCAACGCCGCGCTGCCCTTCGTCGCAGCAATCAACTCCATCAACTTATCCCGCTGCGCAACCGCCGACTTCTGCCTCCAAAAACTCCTGACTCTCTCCAGCGCCTGCGCGAATCTCGTGTCGTTGATCGGCTTCAGCAAATAATCCAGCGCCTGCGCCTCGAACGCATCCAGCGCAAACCGATCGTACGCCGTCACGAACACAATCATCGGCATCGACTCATGCGGCAAGCGCGCGAGCACATCGAACCCCGACATGCCCGGCATCTGAATATCCAAAAACATCAAGTCCGGCTTCTCGCGCACGACGGCTTCGAGTGCTTCGCGCCCGTTCTCGCAATGCCCAACGATCTGAACATCTGGATGCGCGGCGAGCCGGATTTCTATGCCGCGACGTGCGAGCTCTTCATCGTCGACGATGATCGCTCGGATCGGCCTGTCACTCATGCTATCCCCGTTCGACTTCGACTAGCTCACGCGGCCAGCTGCGCAGCGCTCTCCGCCGGAAACGACAGCGCCACTCGCAAGCCCGGCTCGGTATTGTGAACCTGCACCGTACCGCGCTCGCCATACAGCACCTGCAACCGCTCGCACGTATTGCGGATGCCAACACCCCGGCCATTGGTCAGCCGCGCCGAATTCACCATGCCCGGCCCGTCGTCCGACACCTCGAGCTGCAGCATCCCGCCCGTCACGTGACCGCCGATGCGAATCTTTCCTCCTTGTTCCCGCGGCGACACCGCGTACTTGATCGCATTCTCGATCAGCGGTTGCAGCAGCAGGCTCGGCATCAGGATCGTGCTCGCGTTGGCGTCGATCGCAAACTCGATCGTCAGGCGCGAGCCGAAGCGCAGCTTCTCGATTTCGAGGTACAGGTTCAGCGCGTCGACCTCCTGCGCCACCGTCACCTTCTTCATCGGATCCTGGTCGAGCGTGTAGCGCAGGAACTCTGACAGCCCGGTCACTGCAGAGTTCGCAACCGTATTTCGATTGTCGAGAATCAGCGTCGAGATCGCGTTCAGCGTGTTGAACAGGAAATGCGGATTGAGCTGATAGCGCAGCATCTTGAGTTGCGCCTCCTGCGCCAGCGCCGCGTGACGCAGCGTCGCTTCCCGCTGCTGCTGCATCGACTCATAGTAGTGGAAGCCGAAGTACAGCCCCATCCAGCACACCATTAGATATGTAGAGCTGACGGTGCCGCCGAAGTAGTCGACCCAGCCACTCATGTGCTCGCTGTCTTCCGGGAACAGTGCCACGTAGGCGAGATTCACCGGAATGCGCCAAAGCAGCGCTGTGGCGTAAGCACCGAGCAAACCCAGACCGATCATCACGCCAGGCGGTTTGGTCCACAACCAACGGCACCAATAGCGCAGCCAGGCACTGATCACGAAACCAGTCACCGAAGCGATGAAGATGACTTTGGTGTACGCGATCGCCTTGCCGTACAGCAGCGCGCCCGCGTATTGCACGAACCCGTAGGCGATCCAGCCCATCAGGTGCAGGGACCAGAACGTCAGGTTTCTGTTTTTGTTGAGTTGCATGAAGGTCATGCCCCGCACTCTAAGCAAGGGTGGCGGCAAGGTACAACAATTCGTCGCGCAACCGGCACGCTTCGTCGCAGGGTTTGCGTTATGTGCTCCGCGGGCTTTCCCTGCGACATCTGTCCGCGGGTGCATCGTTTGCGGGAACGTCGAGCCGATGACTACACGCGACGAAGCGACGGAGCACTACGCGCGTGTCTTGTTCAAACAGAACTGTCCGCTGCAACCATGATCGATGCAGCGGTATCACAACCAGGCTCGCAGGAGCTTTGCAGTTCAAGTTCGAGGAGACACGACATGTTGATGCATCAATCGCGCTCCGCGCCGGTGCGCGTGATCGGAACGGCGCTCGTGATCGCTACGGCTTCGATGATCGCAACCATTGCGTCGGCGAAGGAGCATGATGGCCGGGTCAGCACCGTGGTTCGCTATGGAGATCTCGACCTCTCGCAGTCGACAGATGTAGCGCGCCTGTACCGGCGGCTGAAGTTTGCGTCGGAGAAGGTTTGCTACCTCACCGACGACTACCACAACATGCGCCTGAAGCAGGTGCAGGCGGATTGCATGCAGGGAGCGTTGAACAGAGCGGTGGAGCGCGTGAATGAGCCGAAGCTGACGCAGCTGCATGCGGCGGAGCCGAGGATTCGGGTGGCCGGTAAGGAAGTGGAGTCGGGCTGAAGCCCGACCTACAGCGTCATTCCACTCGCTCTGTGGGCTGTTTCGGTTGGCCGAGGCGCGACTCGCGTAGCGTGATGTAGATGGTGGAGGCCATGACGATGCCGGCGCCGAGCATCGTCATGGTGTTGGGGATGTCGCTGAACAAGGCGTAGCCGAGGATCACGGCGAACACCAGGCGCGTGTAGTCGATCGGCGCCATCGCGGCCGCGTCGCCCTCGGACATACCGTTGATGTAGCACGCTTGCGTGATCGTGCCGAGCACGCCCATTGCACACAGTAGTACGAAGTCACGCAGATTCGGCCATCGCCACGAGAACATCGCCGGCGGGATCGCGAGTACGAAGCCGAGTACCGCAGACCACGCCATCAACGTCAGCGTCGAGTGGTCGCGTGTCATGAATTTCATGCCCGTGACCGTGAACGCAAACAGCAGCGACGATGCGAGCGCGGCAGCCGCGGGCCATCCAGCGTCACCCTGCGCCTGCGGTTGCAACATCAGCAGCGCGCCGAAAAAACCAACCACCGTCGCCGCCACGCGCCGCGGCCCGACGCGTTCCTTGAGCACGAACGCCGCGAGCGGCACGAGCCACAAGGTGCGCGTGAACGACAACGCATTCGCATCCGCGAGCGGCAACTTCTGATAAGCGTAGAACGCCAGGATCATTCCCACTGTGCCCGCGCCCGAGCGAAACAGCAGGATCCCCAGCCGCGTCGTGCGAAACACTCCGCGTGGATTCGGCAGGATCACTGGCAGCAGCACGATCAGCCCGGCGAACTGTCGATAGAAAGTCTGCAGCGCCGGCGAATAATCTTCGCCGAGAAACTTGATCAGCATCGTCATCACGGTGAACGTGATGGCGGACGCCAGCATCCACAACGCGCCGCGCGCGTTGCGAGGCAATCTTCGATAGGCGGCGGCGTAGCGGGGCGTAGTCAAAACCGCATCGGCCCGAACAGGCCGAGCAGCCCGATGATGATCAGATAGATCGCGACGATGTAGTTCAGCAGCCGCGGCACGATCAGGATCAGAATGCCGGCGATCAGCGAGACGAGGGGACCGATGCTCATGTTGAGGCTCATGACGTGGACTCCGTGGAAGTGACAGCTGCGCTACGCGGCCTTTCCTTCAAAGGTTCCGCGCCAGGCGAGCTTGCAGCCACTTCGAGACGTCGAGCACTTCTTCCATGCAGACCTGGTGCTCCATCGGATAGCTCTGCCATTCGACCTGGTAACCCAGGCCCATCAACAAGTCGCGCGACGCCTTGCCGAGTGTCGCCGGCACCATCTGGTCGCGCAGGCCGTGACACATCAGGATCGGCACATCCTTATTGGCCGGCGCGGCTTCCGCAGCGACCGTGTCGTTCAGCGGTAGATAAGTAGACAGCGCCATAACGCCGCCAAGGCGCTTCGGATACCGCAGCGAAGCTTGCAGCGCGATCGCGCCACCTTGTGAGAACCCGGCGATCACGATGCGCTCAGTAGCGACGCCGCGCGTGTTCTGCTGCTCGATGTAGTCATTGACCACAGCTGCCGATTCTCGAATCCCTTCGCCATCTTCCTTCCGGTCCGGCCCGAGACTCGTGATGTCGTACCACGCGCGCATCACGAACCCATTATTGATAGTGACCGGCCGAGGCCGTGCGTGCGGGAAGATGAAGCGCACCGACATCGTCGGTGGCAAACGCAGCTCGTCTACGATCGGCACGAAGTCGTAGCCGTCCGCACCGAGACCGTGCAACCAGATTACTGCTGCGTCAGCCGTCGACGCGGGCTCGAGAACGACGCTCTCTTCTGATTCGTGGGTTGTGTAGGGCATGCCTCATCTTACATCGGCCAGCGTTTCCGCCACCGCTGAGCCGAGCTCGGCGAGGTCAAAAGGTTTGCGAAGCAGGCGTGCGGTGCCGAGCGCGGCTTCGACCGCGGCGCTGTCCGCATAGCCGGAAACCATCAGCACCTTGATGCCCGGCTGACGTTCCTGAGCCATGCGCGCCGCTTCGGCACCATTCATTCCCGGCATGGCGAAATCGACGACCAGCAAGTCGAACCGCTCGCGCTCCATCGTCGCAAGTGCCTGGGCGCCGCTCTCTGCTTCCGTCACGTGGTACTGCAGACTTCGCAGGCTGTCCGACATGAAACGCCGCACCAGCTTGTCGTCGTCAACGACGAGGACGCGCCTCTGTTCGCGCGACTGCGCACCAGGCACAGTCGTCGGTAGCTGCGCAGCGACATCGGTCTTCACGACGGGCGGCGCGCCCGCCGGCAGCATCATGCTCACTGTCGTGCCGCGCCCCGGCTCACTATCAATCGTCAGCGTGCCGCCTGATTCCCTGGCCACCGCGTACACCTGCGAAAGACCAAGACCGGTACCCTGACCCGTGGGCTTGGTCGTGTAGAACGGCTCGATGGCACGCGACCGCACTTCGTCTGTCATACCCACGCCGGTATCGGTAACCGCGAGCTCGACGTGCGGCAGACCGCTCTCAGCGGCCTGCACCTGCCTGGCATTGAGGGTCAGCGTCCCGCCCTCCGGCATCGCATCGCGAGCATTCACTGCGAGATTGAGCAACGCGAGCTCGAGCTGATTCGCGTCGCTCACGACAAAGCGCGCGTCTTCATCGATGCGCACATCGACACGCACCGACGGACCCACCGACTGCGCCAGCAGCCCGCTCATCCCGCCGAGCAACTGCGCGAGGTCGACCGGACCGACATTCATGCGCTGGCTGCGCGAGAAGGCGAGCAGTTGCGACGAAAGTTTCGCCCCCTTGCGCGCGGCTTCGAGCGCGTTGTCAGCCATGCGTTGCAGCCGGTCATTGCCAGCCGCGCGATTGCGGATCATGTCGAGGTTGCCGATGACCGCCGTCAGCAGATTGTTGAAGTCGTGCGCGATGCCACCGGTGAGCTGTCCGATCGCTTCCATCTTCTGCGACTGGCGCAGCATCTCCTCCGCACGGCGTCGCTCGGCGATGTCACGTAGCACGAGCACGACGAGAAAGCCGCCGAGCACCAGCCCGCCAAGCCCCGCGATGCCCGCTGCGACGAACGACAGACGGGTCGGCGTATCGATGCTGCCGGACGCGACGGCAAGGTGCGTCGACCAGCCCGATGCCGACACGGAATACGCGGTGTAGTTCTTCAGGCCTTCGTAAGTAGTGCCGCTGTACAAACCGCCCTTGCCGTTGCGAATCGCATCGCGCACGTATTGCGTCGCCGGCGTGCCGATCCGTTCGGCGTAGTCGAGTGACCGGGCGACGAAGTCGCCGTCGGCATCGACGATGGCCGCCGTTCCATCGGCCCCGGCGTACGCCGTCAGGATGTCCTGGAAGATGTGCGACTTCAGGCTGACCGCTATGACATAGCTGATCGCGGCTCCGTCGCGGACCGGCACATAGATCCACACGACTGGATGCTCATGGCTCTCGATATCGCCGACCATCGGCACGCCCGTGCTGATTACGCGCGTCAGGTCGCGCTCGTGCATTTCAGTCAGCGGCACTTGCTCACCGAATGGGCGGTGCAGGTCGAAGATCTCCCGGCGCAGCTGCGCGTCGATCACCACCAGCGATTCCCAGAGCGGATTGGCCGCGAGCAGCCGCTGCATGCGCACGTAGAATTCGTTCCACTTCTTGTTCTCGAAGTAGATGGAGCTGGAGAGCACGCCGAGAGCGGCCAGATGCCGCTGCAGCTGGGTGTCGACCAGAGTCATGACGATCCGGCTCTGTTCGACCGTGGCGGTCGTGACCCGCTCGCGCTCGGCGCGCAGCAGATAGAAAACGCTGACTGCCGCAAACACGACGGTCGGCAGCATGGCTGCCACGCCGAGTGCGACGAGCGAACGCCGGAAGAACCTCATGAAGTCGGGGATCCTCTCACTTTGATGCAACGCCCGCCAGCAACGTTGAGGCGCTGTTGTAGGTGAAATGGGAGGGCCTTGGCCAGCTGTCGCCGACTAGCGCCGTCCATGGAGTGATTCTTGGAGATGCATCACAGAACTGGCAGAGTCGCTGCGCTTTGATCACCCCTGGCCGCGCTCTTCAATCCCAACTCGAATCCGACGATGAACAACCGTAAGTTGCACGCCTTACTCGCCTGCGCTCTCTTTCTGCTCGCTGCAGGCGTCTACAGCAAACTTTCCGGGCAGCCGGTCGAGCTGTGGCGAGTGGCCTTCTGGAGCATTGTCGGCGTCGCGTGTTACGTCGCGCTGTCGGGACTGTTCGGTTTCGATCCGCATCGGACGCGGATCGCCCGCTATGCGTCGCCGCTCGTGCAGTACGTCGATCGTTGGGAATTGCGGCTCGGTCAGGCGACTTTGTCGATGCTCGGCTGCGTCGCGCTCGCGGCCGGCCTGCTGGATCACACGAACTTCGTGACCGCCGTCGTCAGCGGAACGCTCGCGGCGTGGACTTACTTTGCGCTGCGGCTCTACGCCGGCGGCTACGGCACGGCAGACCTGGCGCGCCGCTAGCTCAGATGACTCGCGATCAGATCGAGCATGCGCAGCTCGTACGCGATCAGCCACAAGTAGGCGCCGAGCACGACGTACACGAACGCCTCGCCGGGAATCCTGCGAAATAGTTTCATCCGGCTGCACGCCACCAGCACGCACAGCCCTGCGCCCGTCAACGCCAGCTTGACGAGGGCGAACCACAGCAGATTGTGCGGCAGGAACAACGCCATCAGCGGATTCAGCTCGGCCGCGCCATGCCTCATGAGCGTCACGGTCAGCAGACCGTCGAGCACGCACAGACAGAGAATGGTGAAGACCGGGATGAGCAGTCGCGGTGAGTGCCAGTCTACGATTGCGTAAGGCTGATCGGATGTGCGCCGTCCGCCGCGGCGACGTGGATTGCGCGCTCCATGCCAATAAGCCGCGAGACCCTGGTTGCGACGGTCAATGCCGCTGCGACGATCGAACTCCGTGGCGCTCAAGAAAGACTTTCCTCCTATCGAGGCTTCAGTGTGAACGCAACGTTTCGAGGAAAGTTGCCGACTTACCTTAATAGTGAGTGGAGAAGAGTCGGGCTTCAGTCCGACTTCTTCTTCTCCGCCGCCGGATATGTAAGCGGTACCGACGCCTGCGGCGTGAGCACGCGGAACGTGAACGTCTCCTGCAAGTACAGCAGCACCGACGTGCTGGTGTGATCGAGGTAGCCGACGGAAAAATCCTGCCCGACCGTCAGCTCGAAATCGCCGCCGCGCAGGCTCATGACGACGGCGCCGTTCGCGGCCGGTGCCCACACGATCGGCCCGTCGAGCAACTGGCGTACGTGATTGATGACCGGATAGCCGCGGTCCGTGCTCCGCGTCAGGCCGGTGTAACAGCGCGGGCCGAGCGCGATGCCGTACGGCCCGCTCACGCCTTCGCTGCGCAATCGATGCGTCGCTTCGGCGACGACATCTGGATAGGCCTCGTAGTCCGCCGGAATGGACAGGCTCTGCGACTCCGAGGCTTCGAAGATGCCGACGATGCCGGCCGGCGGATAACCTTGGAAGACTGCACGGTCCTCGGCGATCCCCGCCGCACGCGCGGCGTTTCGCACCGGATCGAGATCGGCATCGCGCGCCCCGCGGCCGATCGCCTCCAGCTCATCGCGCGAGATCTCGAATGGAACCCGCAGCTCGGTCAGCGGCAGAGAGCCACGCAGTCGCGAAACCGTGCCTTCCTGCAGCGGCGGCGACAGTTTCTCCACGCGGCCGGTCGGCACGCTGGCCGCATCCCAGCCGAGCGGACCTTCGAAGTCGACCAGACGTCGTGCTGCCAGCAGCGTCTTGAGCGTGCGGGTCGCTTCGGCGTCGATCTCCTTCCAGGCGTCGGACGAGATCGGCGCATGCTCGCGCAGCAGATCGTTCATGACCGCAGGCTCCCGATCCGCAGACTGCCGTCATCGTTCGACCCGCTGGCGTCTTTGCCTTCGGCCTCGTCTTCGATCTCGAGAACCGACTTGTTGGTGAACAGATATGTCCGCAGGTGCCGATCCAACGCTGCATCATGACGGCGCAGCCACTCCAGCATCATGGAGGCGTGCTCCTTCTCCTCGTCGCGGTTGTGCGCAAGGATCTTCTTGAGCTCGCTGTCGGTGGCGGCGTCGATACGCTGGTCGTACCAATCCACGGCCTCGAGCTCTTCCATGATCGAGACCACGGCACGGTGCCGGTCGATGGTCTCGGGCTTGAGGACTGCCTCGCTCTCGTGCAGGGAACCGCTGCTGCCGGCCATTGAGATTCAACCTCTTACGCTGCCTATCCGTCACTTCAGTACGCACGGCCGCGGGCAGGGTTCCGTCCCGCGAGCGGCGCCCTTTCTTTGCACTTTCTGCGCTTGCGTTGCAGCCGGCCCTTCTCTATTACTGAGTAGCAGTCCATCTCTATGTTCGAGCTCCTGTTCACCCATCCGCTGTGGGCCTATCGAACCGGCGTGTTCGCGTTTGCGAGCGCCTGGCCGTTGTGGCTGCTCGTCGTATCGATCATTGCAGTCGCCGTCCTGATCGCGGCGTCCCTCGTCTATGTGGGGCAACGTCGGCAACTCGGTTGGCATCTGCTCCTGCCGGTCGGGATCCTGCAGAGCCTGCTGGCGGCGGCGGTCCTCTGCCTGCTGTGGCGGCCGGTCCTGAATGTCGAGCGCGTGCGGGATCGCGAGAACGTGCTCGCCGTCGCCATCGACGCCTCGGCGAGCATGGCTTACGGCGACGGCGAGCGTTCGCGGCTTCAGGAAGTGGCAGCCGCTTTACAGAATGGAACGCTCGCGAAGCTGGAAGACACGTTCGAGGTGCGCCTGTTCAGCTTCGCGCAGACCACGACGCCGCTGGACTCGCTCGAATCGATCCCTGCGCCCGGGCCGCAGACGCGCATCGGCGACTCGCTCGTTCAGGTTTTGCAAAGTGCCGGGAGCATCCCGCTCGCCGGCGTCGTGCTGTTCAGCGATGGCGCGGAGAACGGCGGCTCGCTCAGCGAGGAACGCCTGACCGAGCTCGCGTCATACGGCGTGCCGATTCATACAGTTGGCGTCGGGCCGGAGCAGGTCGCGGGCGACCTGGAGCTGGAGCGGCTCGATGTGCCGGCCAGCGCGCCAGTGGGTTCCACGGTCACTGCGCAAGTCGGCATTCGCCATCAAGGTGCCGCAGCGACGCGGCTTCGCGTTTACGACAGCGAGACTCTGGTTGCCGCGCGCGACATCCAGCTGCCGCGCGACACGACGGCGACCAGCCTGGCGATCGATCTGCCCGCCGGCGAACCCGGCACGCATGAGCTGCGCTTCACGCTCGATGCGCTCGATGGCGAGCGCAACACGATCAACAACACGCGCACGCGCGTCGTCGATGTGCCGGCGACCCGGCGCAATATCCTGTACGTCGAAGGCGAGCCGCGCTGGGAATACAAATTTCTGCGACGAGCCGCGGAACGCGACCGCGCACTGCGCGTAGCGAGCGTGGTGCGCACGACCCCGAACAAGTTTTACCGCCAGGGCATCGACACCCCTGCCGAGCTCGCCGACGGCTTCCCCGTGAGCGCGGCCGAGCTGTTTGCTTACGACGCCGTAGTGATCGGCAGCTACGAGGCCGCAAGCCTGCGCCCCGAGCAGCATCGATTGCTGAAAGAATTCGTCGACCAGCGCGGCGGCTCGGTGCTGATGCTCGCCGGTCGTCATGGGATGGCTTCCGGAGGCTGGCAGAACGCAGCGCTCGCGCAAACGCTACCCGCGCAACTCGCGGGGCGACAGGTCATGGGACTCGTGCAGCGGCCGGTGCGTGTGCAACCGACGCTCTACGGCGCGCAGTCGCCGATCCTGCGCTTCGATCCGGATCCGAAGCGCAATGCGGACCGGTGGAAGAACCTGCCGGTTCTGGCGGACTACCAGGCGCTGGGCAAGCTCAGGCCCGGCGCAATCGTGCTCCTGGAAGGCAATGCGGACCGCTCGCGCCTGCCGCTGCTGCTTTGGCAGCACTATGGCCGCGGCGCGACTTACCTGCTCGCAACGGCAAGCACGCTGCGTTGGCAGATGCAGCTGCCGCCGGAGGACGAAAGCCATGAAGTCTTCTGGCGCCAGTTGCTGCACGCGATCTCTGCGACTGCGCCGCCGCGTGCCTCCATCGAGCCCGAGCGGCTGGGGTACGACGACGAGCGCAACGTGCGGCTGGTCGCTGAGCTGCGCAACGAACGGTTTGAACCGATCAACGACGCCAGCGTCGAACTTCGGATAGCGCCGCAGGCGGACTCGGCGTTCGTGCAACCGATGCAGCCTTCTGGTCAAGGTGACGGTCGATACATGGCGAGCATCGATGCCGCCAGCGCCGGGCTGTACCGCATAGAAATGACTGCCCGGGCCGGTGGCCGCGAGGTCGGCAATGCCATCACGCACGTTTTGCGCAACGACGGCGTAGCCGAGCACTTCGCGACGAATCAACATCGCGCCGTCCTCGAACGGCTCGCGGCGATGACCGGCGGTCGCTACTGGCCGCTGGACGACCTGGCCGGACTCGCTGCGGCAATCCCGTACTCGAAGGCCGGCGTCGTCGAGCGCCAGACGCTCGATCTGTGGAATCTGCCCGCGGTGTTTCTGCTGCTGCTCCTGTTGAAAGTGTCGGAGTGGCTGTTGCGGTTGCGTTGGGGGAGGTTGTGAAGACCTTGTTCCTCGCCGCAACGTTGCTTGCTGTACCCACTCTTGTGGGAGCCGCATCCTTCACCTTCGTCGCGGCCGGTCTCGGCGGCGAACCCGAGTACGAACAGCGCTTCCGCGAGCAGGCAGCTTCGATTGCGGAAGCCGCGAAGAAGGCCGCTGGCGAGCAGGGTCATGTCGTCGTGCTGACGGGCGAGCAGGCGCGGCGCGATTCCTTGCGGCGCGAGTTCCAGGAGTTCGCTGCGAAGGTCAAAGCGGCTGACAGTGTGACGGTCGTGCTGATCGGGCACGGCACGTGGGACGGCGAGCAATATCGCTTCAACGTTCCCGGTACCGACATCACGGGCTCCGAGCTCGGACAGCTGTTCGATCGCCTGCCCGCGAAGAAGCAGCTCATCGTCAACGCTACCAGCTCGAGCGGCGCGACCATCGAGCTCTGGCAACGGCCGGAACGAGTCGTCATCACTGCGACGAAAAGTGGCGGCGAACGCACCGCGACGCGCTTCGCGCAGTACTGGTCGCAAGCCGTCAGCGGCGCCGACGCGGACGTGAACAAAGATGAAGTCGTGACCGCCGCCGAAGCGTTCGACTATGCGAATCGCCAGGTCGCCGCGTCGTACAAGTCGGACGTCTCGCTGGCGACGGAGCACGCGCGCATCGAAGGTGATGACACCGCTGCTTTCACCGTCGCGCACATCGGGTCGAGCGCCTTGTCGGGCGCCACGCCTGAAGTGACCGCGCTGCTCGCGCAGCGTGGGCAAATCGAGCAGGATCTCGAAGGCGTCAAAGGACGCAAGACTGCGTTGAGCGAGGATCAGTACTACGACGAGCTCGAAGGCGTGCTGGTCAGGCTCGCGCAGTTGCAGAAGCAGATCGATGCGAAACGGGCGGTGCAATGATGCGCTCGCCCACGCGACTTCTCCTGCTCTTGCTCGCCACGTTCTCGGCACATTCCGCCCTCGCACAATCGATCGACTACGATCCGCGGCGTGCGAGCGAGCTGCGTGCATGCGATGAGCATCAGTATCACGGTCGCGTCGACCAGGCGCGCGCCTGCTATTCGCAGCTCGTCAACTCGGCGAATCCGGTCATGCAGGCCGAGGCACTGTGGGCCATCGGTGACCTGCAGCGCGCGAACGAATGCTTCCGCGATTTCGCCAAGGCCAACGCACGCGCCGTGCAACCGCGCATCCGCTGGGCGCGGCTGTTCCTGCAAACGCACCAGTACAACGATGCCGCGGAAACGTTCCGCGAGGCGCTGAAGATCTTCCCCAGCGATCCGTACGCCAAGATCGGCCTGGCGCGCGTGCTCGCCGAGCGCTTCGAAGGCGATGCCGGGCCTTTGATCGAAGAAGTCCTGCGCGAGCATGACGATCTCGTCGAAGCGTATCTGGTGAGCGCGCAGCTGATGCTCGAGGCTGGCCAAGTCGACGCTGCGCAGAAACAGCTCGAGCGCGCCGGCGATCTCGCCACGAAACAGAAGCTGCCGCCGCTGGAAATCTTCGCGATGCGCGCCGCGCTGGAAACCTCGCGCGATCGCGATCCGCAGCCGTGGATCAAGCGCGCGTTGGACTACAACCCGCGCTATGGCGCCATATACGAGCAGCTCGCGCATTTCGAGATCATGCGTCGCCGCTATCGCGAGGCGACAGCGCTGCTGCGGCGTGCAGTGGAGGTACAGCCGGACTTGTGGTCGGCGCATGCGGAGCTGGGCTCGAATCTGTTGCGGCTCGGTCAGATCGAGGAAGCCCGCCAGCAACTCACGGCGGCGTATTCCGGAGATCCGTACAGCCCGACAACTGTCAACTCGTTGCGTCTGCTCGATCGCATCGACCAGTTCGACGTCTCGTCCACGCCGGTCGCGGTCGCTGGCGATACATACGTAGTGCGCCTGCGGCTGCATCGCAGTGAGTCGTCGGTGATGGAGCCGTACGCGATCGATCTCATCCAGCAGGGCATCGCGACGTTCTCGCGACGTTACGGCTTCAAGCTGCAGGAGCCCGTGACCGTCGAGCTCTATCCCGATCATGACGACTTCGCCGTGCGCGTCGCGGCGCTGCCCGGCATCGGCCTGCTCGGCGTGACGTTCGGCTACGTGGTCGCGATGGACAGTCCGTCGGGCCGCGCGAGCGGCGATTTTCATTGGGGCAGCACGCTGTGGCATGAGTTGGCGCACGTGTTCACGCTGGAAGCAACGGATCATCGCGTGCCGCGCTGGCTGAGCGAAGGCATCTCGGTGGTCGAGGAATGGCGCACGGGGCCGACGCCGGGAGTGGTCGTGCCGCCCGACGTGATCACGGCATTGAACGAAGACAAGTTCCTGCCCGTGAGCGATCTCGACGGCGGTTTCATCCGTCCCGCGTATCCGAACCAGATCCAGGTCTCATATGTGCAAGCCGGGTTGATCTGCCTGTTCATCGAGCAGCGCTGGGGATTCGATCGGTTGTCGACACTGCTGCATCAGTTCGATCGCGCGAATGTCACGACGGCTGCGGCAGTCCAGTCCGCATTGAAGATGGCGCCCGCCGATTTCGATAAGGAGTTCGATGCGTTCCTGCACTCGCGTTACGGCGCGCTGCTTGCAGGCATGAACGAGTACCAAGCGCAGTACCAGGCGGCGCGCAAAGCGATTCAAGGCGAGCAGTGGAACGATGCGATCACGCCGGCGAAACGAGCCGCCGAACTCTATCCGGAGCATGTCGGACCTGGCAGCCCGAATCTGTTGCTGGCGCGCGCGCTGGACAAAGCCGGGCGCCGCCCGGAGGCCATTGCTGCGGTCGAGGCGTATCGCAACGCCGGCGGCTGGGATCCGGCAGCACTGCGCGAGCTGGCGCGCTGGCTCGATGAGGCCGGACGCAAGCAGGACGCGACAGCGGTGCTGCAATCTCTGAATTATTCCGAGCCTCTGAATCCCGAGCAGCACGCACAACTCGGCGAACGTCTGCTGACCGACAATCGTGCAGAAGACTCGTTGCGCGAATTCCGCGTGCTGCTCGCGCTGCGCGAGCACGACCAAGCGCCGGCGCTGTTCGGCGCCGCGCGTGCACTGTACGCATTGGGCGATCGCGCGGCGAGCCGCCGTCACGTGCTCGACGCGCTCGCCGCCGCCCCGCATTACAAACCCGCGCAGGAATTCCTGCTGAAGATCGTCGAGGAGCGAACCAAAAATGAATGATGTCGCCAACAAGCTCACCGACGCCGAAGTCGAGCGCCATGTGGAGTCGTTCCACTCGCGCCTCGGCGCGATCCGCACGGAAGTGCGCAAGATCATCGTCGGCCAGGACGACGTAGTCGATCACCTGCTGCTCACGCTGCTGGTCGGCGGGCATTGCCTCATCACCGGCATGCCGGGCACGGCCAAGACGCTGCTGGTGCGCACGCTGGCATCGGCGCTCGGCTTGAAGTTCAAGCGCATCCAGTTCACGCCGGACCTGATGCCGACCGACGTCACCGGTACGGACATCATCGAGGAGGACATCACGACCGGTCATCGCCGCTGGACGTTCGTGCCGGGGCCGATCTTCACGAACGTGCTGCTCGCCGACGAAGTGAACCGCACGCCGCCGAAGACGCAGGCCGCGCTGCTCGAAGCGATGCAGGAGCACTCGGTGACCGTGCGCGGCACGACGCATCTGTTGACGCCGCCGTTCTTCGTGCTTGCGACTCAGAATCCGATCGAGCTCGAAGGCACGTATCCGCTGCCGGAAGCGCAGCTCGACCGTTTTCTGTTCAACGTGCTGCTCGATTACCTGACGCCGCAGGACGAGATGGAAGTCGTCGACCGCTACGCCTCGCGGATGGAGCCGCCGGAGATCACGGCGTGCACGACGGCAGAGGAGATCATGCAGTTCCAATGGCTGGTGCGACAGGTGCCACTGTCGGCGCAAGTGCGTGAGGACGCGGTGATGTTGATTCGCGCCACCCGGCCCAATGAATCGATCGCGCCCGACGGCGTGCGCCGCTACGTGCGCTACGGTGCGAGCGTGCGGGCGACACAATTCCTCTGCGTCGCCGCGAAGGCGCGGGCGCTGATGGCGGGACGCTACCACGTCACCGGCGAAGACTTGCGCGCGCTCGCGCTGCCGGTGCTGCGTCATCGCGTGTTGACGAACTACCAAGCTGAGTCGGACGGCAAGAGTGTCGACGAGGTCTTGCGAGAGGTCGTCAACAGATGAGTGCGACGGCCGTCAATCGCCTGCTGCCACCTACGACGCTCGCGGGGCTCGCAAACCTCGAGTTGGTGGCGCGCACGGCGGTGGAGGGCTTTCTCACCGGTCTGCATCGCTCGCCGCACTACGGGTTCAGCCAGGAGTTCAAGGAATATCGCGCGTACGTCGAGGGCGACGACCCACGCTTCGTCGACTGGAACGTCTACGCGCGCACCGAACGCACCTACATTCGCCGCTACGAAGGCGAGACCAACACGCGCTTGATGATCCTGCTCGACGCCAGCGCGTCGATGGACTACAGCTCGGGCGGCGTCAGCAAGCTGCAGTACGGCAAGTTCCTCGCGGCCGCTCTCGCCTATCTCGCGGCACGCCAGCACGATCCCGTCGGACTGATCGTGTTCGACGAGCAGATCCGCCAGTTCCGGCCGGCGACGAGTCGCGCCGGTAGTCTGCAGAGCATGATCCACACGATCGATGCGGTGACGGCCGGCCGCGGCACGAACCTGGAAGAGTGCTTCCGCAGCTTCGGCGAGCACCTGAAGCGGCGCGGCCTCGTCGCAGTGATTTCCGATCTGTATTGCGATCCCGCAGCGATGAGCAAGGCAGTGCAGCCGCTCGCGTATCACGGTCACGACGTCATGCTGTTTCAGCTGCTCGATCCGCGCGAGCTGAAGCCTGACTGGCGCGAGTCGGTGCTGCTGGAGGATGTCGAGACGCACAAGACGCTCAATGTCGCGCCGGAGTACCTCGCGGGCGAATACCGCGACAAGCTCGGCGCGCACATCGCCTCGGTCCGCAAGGCTGCCGCGGACGTTGGCGCGCATCAGTTGCTGATCCCCACCGACGAGCCGCTCGATCGCGCGCTGCGTCGTTACTTGTTGTTCCGCGAGGGCAGGAGCTAGCGCCGATGTTCCTCGCGCCCCTGTTCTTGATTGGCCTGCTAGCGATCGGCGTACCGATCTGGCTGCACCGCGTGGCGCGCGCGAATCCGACGCAGCATCCGTTCGCCTCGTTGATGTTCGTCGAAGCAAGCGAGACGCAGCGAACTGCGAAGCGCACGCTGCGGTATTGGCTGCTGTTGGCGCTACGCATCCTGTTCCTCATCGCACTCGTGCTCGCGTTCGCGGGGCCGCTACTCACCGAGCGCGTCATTCCCGGCTCAAATGCCAATGCGCGATTACATGCAATCGTGATCGACACGTCGCTGTCGATGCAGCATGGCGATCGTTGGCAACGCGCGCTCGACGAAGCGGGTGCAGTCCTGAAAGACCTGGGCTCGTCCGATCGCGTGCTCGTGGCCACGGCAGAAGGCCGTCGCGTTGCAGTCGTCGAGAGCTCTGCGCCAGCGTCTGCCGCCGGCGCGGTCCGAGGGACACTGCGTGCCTTGAAGCCCGGAATCGAGCGGCTCGATTACGGTCTCGCGATGAGCACGGCCGACAATTGGCTGGGCTCGCCGCGTCCGCCGGTGGTGCTGCACCTCATTTCGGATTTGCAGCAGAGCGCGGCGCCGCTGCGTTTCGCCGATCTCGAACCGCCTGCGCAGACGCAACTCGTGCTTCACGACGTCGGCAATGCCGCAGCGGAGAACGTGTTCATCCAAAGCGCGCAGCTGACCACTGTCGACACGCGTTCGCTCGAGGTGACGGTGCGCGGCACGACCGCGAAGCCGCAGCAGCGCCAGGTCCTGCTCGCGATCGATGGCAAAGAGTACGGCCGCCGCGCAGTCGAGCTGCCGGCAGGCACCGCAGCGCCGGCGGATTCCACCGTCGAAGCCGAAGGCGGCGGCGACCTCGGACCGGAGTTCGCAGCGCAGGCAACGACGCCGTCGGCGAAGGTGCTGTTCTCCGATTTGAAGCTTTCGGCCGGATCGCACCGTCTCGAAGTCTCGCTCGAACCTGCCGACGCCTTGCCGCAGGACGATCACTTCTACGCCGTGCTGGAGCACGCAGATCCGAAAGCGTTGCTGGTTGCGCCCGATCCGCGCGCCGACGATGTCTCGTATTTCGCATCGGCGATCGGCTCGCTCGCCGCGCCGACGCTCAGTGTCGAAGAGCGCGCGGCCGACGCGATCGGCACAAGTGCACTGACCGGCTTCTCGTTGCTGGTCGTTGCAGACATGGGTGCGCTCTCCGATATCCAGGCGAAGCGCATCAAGGAATACATTGCGGCCGGCGGCTCCGTGCTCGCGACGCTCGGCACGCGCACTGCGATCGAGCCGGGCGCGCTGCTCGAAGACTGGCGGATCAGCGAGCCGCAGCAAAGCGTCGCTGCAGTGGGCGAGATCGCGACGACGCATCCGGTGCTCCGCGACGCGGGCGATTGGCATTCCGTGCGTTTCTTCCGGCATCGCGCAGTCCAGACCGCCGATGGCGACAAAACGCTCATCGCATATGAAGACGGCACGCCGCTGCTCATCGAGCGCACAATCGGCGCAGGACACATGCTGGTGCTGACTGCGCCGGTCGAGCGTGAGTGGAACGACCTCGCGATCCATCCGCTGTTCGTGCGCTTCATCGCCGAGGCCGCCCGCTACCTGGTGCGCGGCGACGCTTCCGCGGCGAGTACCACTGTCGGCTCGGTGGTTTTGACAGGATTGACCGCGGCCGGCGGCGGGCAGATATTCGATCCGCGGGGCGAGCGCGTGCTCGGCCTGGCGCAGACCGCGGCTGCCGATCGCCTGATTCCGGACCAGACCGGGTTCTACGAGATTCGCGGCGACGACGGCGTGCGCTGGGTTGCGGTCAATGTCGACGCACGCGAATCGGACCTGACGCCGTTGCCCGCATCCTTCGTGCAGCGCTGGCGTGCTATGCAGGTGCGGAAAGGTGCATCGAACGCGAACGTCGCGGCTGCCGCGCCGGCGCAGGATGCGAAGCCGCGTTCGCTTGGGCCCGCTGTGCTTTGGCTCGCCGCGCTGTTGCTGCTGGCCGAGCTGTTGCTGGCAAATCGCTACCTCGCGATTCGCCGGGAGACACCGAAATGAGCGCTCGAGAGCGACTCGAAAGTTACCTGGACTCCCTTCGCACCCGACTGCGCACACATATCTATGGGCGTGCGGCTGCCATTGCCCTGGCCGGTGTCCTCGCGATTACCGCGTTCACCGTCTGGACATTGCACCAACAGGAGTTCGCGCCCGCGATTGTCGTGACCGGACGCGTCGCGATCATCGTGTTGCTCGTATGCGTCATCGCCGCGCTGCTGTGGCGGCCACTGCGTCGCTTGCATCGCGACGGCGGTGCGAACATTTTCGAGCAGCGGCTGCCGGACGAGGACGGCCGCATCCATACCTATCTCGACGGCAAACGTCGCGAGTCGGAGGGACTGGCCACGCCGCTGTTGAGCCTCCTTGCGGCCGATGCAGTCTCGATCGCGGAACGCACGCCGCCCGATGAAATCGTTTCTTCGCGACGCATCGCGGCCGGGATGCTGGTCGCTGTCGCTGCGCTCGCAGTGCTGGTGGGATTGCTCGTCGCCGGTCCTGCGTATTGGGGATTTGGCAGCCGTCACCTGCTGCTCGGGATGGAGTTGCCGCGCAATGCCGTGCCGGTGCGAAGCGTGACCGTGACACCGGGCAACGCAACCGTTCGCCGCAACAGCGATCTCGCGATTCGCGCGGCCGTCGATGGCTTTCATCCGCGCGAGGTGGCCGTATTCGTGCGCTTCGCCGACCGGCAAGAATGGGAGCGCGCGCCGATGCAGGCCGCGACCGACAGCGACTCGCGTTTCGAATTCCGGCTCTACGCCGTGCGCGGCCCGCTGCAGTACTACGTCGACGCAGAAGGCACGCGCAGTGGCGAGCACAGCGTCACCGTCGTCGATCTGCCGCGCATCGAGCGTGTGAAGCTGACCTACGAATATCCGCAGTGGACCGGGCTCGATCCGAAGACGGACGACGTTTCGCGCGACATCAGCGCGGTCGAAGGGACGAACGTCAAAGTCGAAGTCGTTGCCGATGCGCCGCTCGACGCGCCTGCGCTCATCGTCGATGGCAATACCGGCGAGCTCGTACAGCAAGGCCGCACCAGCACCGGCGCGATCGCGGTGACGAAGCCCGGGCGGTATCAGATCGGCGCGCGCGTCGCGAACGAGTTCGTCGCGTTGAGCGATGAATACGCGATCGAGATCATTCCCGACGAGAAGCCGACCATCGAGGTCCGCAAGCCCGGCCGCGACTGGCGTGCCACCAGCATCGAAGAAGTGCCCGTGCGCATCCACGCCGAGGACGATTTCCGCTTGCGCGACGTGTCGCTGCATTACTCGGTGAATGGCGGCGACTGGCAAGCCGTACCGCTGGGCGGCGGTGCAAAGAGCAGCGACGGCGAATCCGTTCTCGACCTGGAGAAACTGGGCGCCGCAACGCCGCTCGTGCCGGGCGACCTCGTTTCGTATTACGCGGTGGCGAAGGATCGCAAGGTGACGGCGCAGACCGACTTGTTCATGGTCCAGGTGCAGCCGTTCGAGCGGCGCTTCCTGCAGGCGCAGAGCGGCAATCAGGACGGCGGCGGCATGGGCGACGAGCAGGGCGCGATCTCCGAGCGGCAGCGCGAGATCCTGCTGGCGACCTGGAATCTGCAGCGGGGCGACGAGCGTGGCTCGCGCTCGAAGCAGCAGTTGGAAGACAGCGCGAAGATGCTCGCGGAGCTCCAGGCGACGCTTGCACAGCAAGCGCGGACCTTGGCCGCACGCACTCGCGCACGTTCATCGTTGGACGAGGACGAGCGCGTCCGCACGTTCGTGGAAAGCCTGGAAAAGGCCGCCAGCGTGATGGACCCGGCGATTGCGCATCTCAATACGTTCAAGCTTCCTGAAGCCGTGCCGTTCGAGCAGCAGGCTCTGCAGCAGCTGTTGCGCGCGGAGTCCGCCTACCGCGAAGTGCAAGTTTCGATGGAGCAGAGCAACGCCGGCGGCGATGGCTCGCAGACTGCGCGCAATTTCACGGAAATGTTCGAGCTCGAGATGGACCTGGAGAAGAGCCAGTACGAGAGCGAGTCGCAGCTTTCACAGCGCAACGTGCAGAAGGATCTCGACGAGATGGTCCGCAAGCTCAAGGAGCTCGCGGAACGCCAGGAGCGGCTCGCGCAAGAGCGTCAGCAGGACCTGCGCACGCCTGAGCAGCGCTGGAAGCAGGAGCAGCTGCGGCGCGAGGCCGAGGACCTGCGGCGCCGCCTCGCCGAGCTGAATCGGCAGCAGTCCTCCGGCGATTCGCCGACATCGCGCGGCGGCTCGGCCAGCGGACAGGCCCGCGAACGCGAAGAGCGCGAACGTCAGCAGCTTTCGCAGGCGCTCGAATCCGTGAACAAGGCCCTCAAAGACATGCAGGCTGCCAACGACAGCAAGGGCGGCGATCAGCAGCAACAGCAGCAGGCGGGCCAGTCCGGTCAATCCGGCCAGTCCGGTCAATCTGACCAGTCCGAGCAAGCAAGGGCCGCACAGCAAGCAAAGGCTGCGCAGGAAGCGAGCCGCAACTTGCGCCGCGCCCTGCAGCAGATCGACCAGCCCGAGCAGTCGCGCTTCGATGAGACGCTGGAGAAGTTTGCGGATCGCAGTGAAGAGATGCTCAACGAGCAACGCCGCATCGAAAGCGACCTTTACGATGCGCTCTCGCAGCCGCAGCCCTCGAACGGCCGCGGCACGATCGATCAGAAACGCGCGCAGCAGCTGGTCCGCTCGAAGCAGCAGATGGCGACGGACCTGACGAACCTGGAGCGCGACATGCGCAACGCGGTTCATGAGAATCGCAAGGAGAATCCGCAAACGACGCGCAAGCTGAGCGAGATCATTCGCGATATCGAAGGCTCGGACGTCATGTACCGGCTGAATCGCAGCGCCGCCGAGATCTACTACGGTCGCGCTCGTGAAGCTGCGCCGCGCGAAGGATTGATCACCGACGCGCTCGATTCGTTGCAACAGGACCTGCGCGACGCCGCTGCGCAAGCGGCGGCCGAAGGCCAGGAGAAACCCGAAACGGCGACCGCCGAGGCTCTGCTCGCAGAAGTCGCGGAGCTGCGTCGGGCCCTGCAGGATGCTCAACAGCAAGGCAACGGTCAGGGCAACCAGAAGGGCGAGCAAGGCCAGCGAGGCGAGCGCTCGCAAGAGAGTCAGCAGGGCCAGGAAAGTCAGCAGGGTCAGGAAGGCGAGCGCGGCCAGCCAGGTCAGCAGCTGGCGCGCGAAGGCCAGGAAGGACAACAAGGTCAGGAAGGTCGCGAAGGTCAGGGACGCGGCGAGCGACCCTCCGATGGTGCGCGCCCCGGACAGCAGCCGCGCGGCGGACTGTCGGCGTGGAATCCCAATATGCCCAGCACCGGGATCGGTGGATTCGAAGAAGGCCGCGGCTCGCTCGCGCGCCAGACGTCGCAGCTCAGCGAGCGCATCCGCGATCTCGCGAACCGCATGAATCGCGGCGATCTGAGCCAGTCGGAGCTCGAAGCGCTGCGGCGCGCGGCCACGCAGCTGCGCCGTCTCAGCGGCGATCCGTTGGCTGCGCAGCCGGATGTGATGATGAAGCTCATCAATCAGATCGAGTTGCAGGCGCTTGCGGCGACGGCCAAATCGCGTGAAGCGTCGGCCGCGCGCGCGACGATTCCGGATCCTGACTCGCCGCGCTATCGCGAGGCTGTGGCCGAGTACTATCGGCGGCTCGGTAATCGCCAATGAGATTGCGCTTCACGCTCGCCGCGGCGATCGTTGCCATTTCGCTCGGCGCCGGTGCTTCTTCCAACCTGATCACCGGCGACGGCGGCCGTTCGGGCAAGCCCGCGGACATGTCCAAGCTCAACATGGCCCGCATCATCTACGACAGCGAAGGCGGCATGGGCGAGGCGTACTACGCGTACGACGGCCGCGTGTGGGCGCGCTGGGAAACGGATTTTCCGGAAGGCGACGACAACTTCAGTCATCGTCTCGGGCAGCTGACGCGCATCCAGGTCGCCAAAACCGCCTCCAGCCGCATGCTCACCGCGCCGGACCTCGGCGATTTTCCGCTGCTGTACATGTCCGACCCGGGCTACATGGTCGTGTCCAAGGAAGAGAAGGCCGCGTTCGCGCGCTATCTCGCGAACGGCGGCTTCGTGTGGTGCGACGATTTCTGGGGCGACGCCGAGTGGCAGCAGTTCGCCGACGTGATGCGCGAGGTGCTGCCCGGCCGCGAATGGCGCGTGCTCAGCGCGGACCATCCGATCTTCCACACGGTGTTCGATCTGAACGACGGCATGCCGCAGATCCCGGCGTTGCCGTTCGCGAGCCCCGGCGGCAGCACCGCCGAATCGCCCGGCGCCCACAAATTCCCCGCGGGCTCGCTCGACACGCCGGAAATGCGCGCGTGGCTGGACGACGACGGCCGCATCATGGTGCTCGCCACCCACAACACCGACGTCGGCGACGGCTGGGAACGCGAAGCCTACGGCGAGTGGTACTTCGAGACGTTCTCGACCAAGTCCTACATGGTCGGCGTCAACGTCGTCATCTACGCGATGACGCACTAGTCAAGCGAATTCGACATCGCGCCCGATGCTCTGGTAATAGCGATACCAATCGCTGCGGAAAACCTCGTCGGGGTCGAAGCGCTGCTTCGTTTGCAGGAATTCCGGAAGCTGCGGATAGCACGCGAGCAGTTGCGCGGCGATCGCGTAGCGGTGATACGTAAGAAAGAAGCTGCCGCGGTGATGGATCGCAATGTCGATGAGACGGCGAAACGTGTGTGACGAGCGGCTGATGCTGCGCGGCTCGTGGTCGACGTGCAGGTTGAAGATCACGCACGCGTAGTCCTCGCGCGCCCACGCCAGAGCCGTTTCGCTGTCGCGCTTGATCAGCCGCACGGTGCCATAGACCAGATCGACGCCGTGGCGCTGGAAGTCGCGGCGCACATCGCTCATGAATGCTGCGAGCCGCGTGCGCGGGACATAGAGCTCCGTGATCATCTCCGAGCCGGGCACGGGGGCTTCGCAGGCTCGATCCAGACCGCCGTGATAGTCATCGAGGTACACGCTCAGCTGATGCGTGTCGCTCCAGTAGATCTGTCCGCTCGAGCGCAGATAGAAATCCGTGAACTCGTGGAACGCGCGGCGCTTGTTGTGATGGGCGAGGTAGATGAGGCGCCGCCAGTCCGCGGGCGACAGGCGGATCTGCCCTTCGGGCACGACGGTTCGCGGATCCACGGGTCGGTAGCAGGAAAACACGCCGCTCGACAGGAAGCCGAGATCGTCCGCCGCGGTCGAGAACTGGAAGTCGCCGTAGAGATAACCCGTGCGGATGCGCTCTTCGAAGGCCTCGCCGATCTCGTCGACGTCGCACAGCTCGACCACGCGCTCGACCTTCTGCCTTGGCACCAGACGGAGCTGCACTGAGGCGACGACGCCGAACAGGCCGTAGCCGCCGACGACGTGCCGAAACAGGTCGGCGTGCATCTCGCGGTCGCAGTGCACGACGGAGCCGTCGGCGAGGATCACCTCGAGCGCTTCGATGTCCGAGACGAATGGCGCGTAGGCCAGCCCGCGGCCGTGAATGTTCGCGCTCACCGCACCGCCGAGCGTGAGGCGGTCGGCACCAGTCTGTTTCTGCTTGATGCCCCACGCGGACTCGCCGTCGCGCTGCGCGACCACGTACTGGCGGATGAGATCGGGCCAGGTGATGCCGGCCTGCACGTGGATCACGCCGCGTTGCCGATCGAAGTCGATGACGCGGTTCATGCTGCGCATGTCGAGCAGCCAGCCGTCCGCTGCGAACTGTTGTCCGCCCATCGCATGGCACGAGCCGCAAACGCTCATGAACTCACCGCGCGAACGGACCCGGTGCACGAAGCTTGCAGCTTCATCCAGGGTCGTCGGCGCGAGGCGGCCCCGAATGGTAGTCGAATTCAGCTGCGAGTGGATGTCGTTGCAAAGGAGCCGCAGTTCGTTCATTCGCATCTGGAAGTCGCCCTGACTCGAAGATGCGCCTGAGCCTGCGGGCCACATCGGCACTCCGCAACCGATCGTCACGGAGTATCGAATGGCGTTACTCGAAGCGGCGCCATCCGCAACCGAATGGCACCGACACGCTCAGAGGCTGCGCAGGATCCGATTCTCGCGGAACGGCGACTTGAACATCGCGCCATCCGTGCCCGACAGCGACGTCTGACTCGGCTTCAGCTGCGTGCCCGGCGCGAACCCGGTAGCTGCAGGACAGTTGCCGGTTGCGCGGAAATTGAGCGCAGCCTGCAGGCGACCCTCGGTCGGGTCGCCGAGCTGCTTCGCGAGGTCGTCGGCAACGGAGCAGCCAGCGAGTTTGATGCTGGACCGACCGCTCTGATTAACCGCCGCAAAGCCGTCCGGATACTCGCCATCGCTCATCGCGTTGACACCCTGGAACTGGATCGAGAAGTAGGTCGTGCCGCAGTTTTCCTGCGGATAGAAGCCGTACGGCTTGCCGCAAGTGGTCGAGCCGATGAGCGACACCACTACGCCGACGCCGCGCAAGCTGTTGATGATCGACTCGCTCGCCGAGCACGTATTCGGCCCGGTGATGACGAACACGCGATCCAAGCCCAGTGTCGGCAGCGGTGTTCCGGGTGTCTTGGTGGAGCCGGGCAAGCCCTGCGTCGTCGTGTGGAACGGCCTGCCGGGCGACAGGGCCTCGCCGGTGATGGGGTCACGCGTCGGGTTCTTGTTGTTGAAGATCAGGCGTTCGAAGGTTTGCCCCGTGGTTCGCGTTGGCCCCGCGATCATGAACGCGAGCTCGCTCGCGAGGTCGAGGAAGCCGCCACCGTTGTAGCGCAGGTCCAGAATGAGGTCGTTCACGCCCTGCAGGCGCGTGATCGCATCGAACAGCTGGTTCTCTGCAGTTCCGATGTGATCGTTGAACAGCAGATAGCCGACCATTGCACCGCCAGCCTGCGGGATCTTCTGGTCGAGCAGCACCGGCGTGTGCGTGATGTTCGCAGTCGTCAGCGACACGCTGAGCGTCGTGGTGTCTGGGCGCTTGAATACCCAGTTGAACGTCTGGCCCGTGGTCGTCGGGAAGAACGCGGAGTTGAGTGTGTTCACTCCGGCTTGCGTGCCGTCGTTGACGAAATCCACGCCGTTGACCGAGACGACCTCCATGCCACGCGTCACGCCGCCGTTGCCTGCCGGCGTGCCGGGCTCGCTGAACGCGACCACTGCCCGACGCGGCGGCCGCCCGTCGCCGAGAATCATGATTTCCGCGCCGTAGCCGATCTCCTGCCCGCCCTGCGACAGCGCGATCCAGTCGTCGGTGTCGAACGTGAAGTGGAAGCGATCCTTGTTCGCGCCGGATGGCGTGACCTGACGCGTCGTCAGGACGTCGAAATACTGGGTGACACCGAAGGAGCTCGGATCCGTGTCCTGCACCTCGTTGTACCAGAGGTACAAATCATTGGTCCAAGAGCGCAGGAACATCTTCTCGGTGAATGCCGATCCGGGGCGATCGCTGGTGCCCGGGCGAGGCGAGGCGCACTGTGCAGCGAAATCGGCGCGCGGCGCGAAGACACCGTGTGTGTAGGTGCCGCCGGTGCCCGGAGGAGGAAAGCCCAACCTGCCGCTGCTGTCGCTATCACTACCGCCGCCGCCACAGGCGGCAAGCACACACAGCGCGGCGCCCGCGAGGCCGCTTCGTAGTGCGATACCCATCTTCCACTCCTGTCCGGGTTCCGTGCGACAGTTGTACTACGCGTGCACCGTCCGACGCTACGTCGGGGCTCTCAGCACGAATTCAGGCGGCATTCAGTCGTGCCCCGGCGGCGGCTGGAAGCCGCCGAATTCCTCGGTCACGAGCCGCGCGAACTCGATGGTCTGCAGATCGGCATACGTGTCGCCAATTGCCTGCAGTCCGATTGGCAACTTCTGCGTGCCCAGGCCTGTCGGAAACACTGTCGAGGGCAGATAGCTGCAGGTCGCGAGCCCGGCCCAGAACAGCTGCTGGAAATACGGGAGCTCGGCATCGTCGATGCGCAGTGTGCGTCCGCGATAGGGACCGTGCTGATGCTCGAAGGCGACGCACGCTGCGATCGGGCATAGCACGACGTCCCACTCGCGAAAGAATTCGCGCCACGCGAGTCGCATGCGCGTGCGTTCCTCATCGAGCTGCAGCCAGTCACAGTGCGGCAGCTCGCTCGCTGGATTCGTCGCAGCGCTCAACAGTCGGCGATACACCGATGCAGCATGCTCGCTCGAGAACGCCGGCCGCGCGGTGTCGGAGACCTTCGCTCCGAGTGCAGCGAGGCGGTCGCCGAGCGACTGACAACGGTCGGCGATTTCTCGCTGTACCGGTGACAATGCATCCGTCGGCCACAACGCGACTCGATACTCGCGCAACTTGCGCCGCGACTCGGGCAGGACGACGCGCTCGGCGTGATTGAGCTTTCCTGGTCCGATCAGCAGGCGCAGCGTTGCGTCGAGATCTGCGGCACTACGCGCCAGCGGTCCGGCGACGGCCAGATCGATGCCCGCCACGGAAGGCGGTAGCGCGAGCCCTTCGCTCGCGACGATATCGAAGGTCGGCTTGTGTCCGAACACGCCGCTGTAGTGCGCGGGGTTGCGGATCGAGCCGCCGATGTCGCTGCCGACTTCGAGCGACGTCAGTCCGGCCGCGAGCGCGGCGGCGGCGCCGCCCGAAGATCCGCCAGGCGCGCGCGTGTGATCCCAGGGATTGTTGGTGACGCCGTAGATCTCGTTGTACGTCTGAAAGTCGAGCAGGTGATAGGGCACGTTGGTCTTGCCGAAAATCACCGCACCGGCGGCCTTGAGTCGTACCACTACGGCGTCGTCGCGCTCGGCGACGTAGCTCAACGCGCGATCGCCCCAGGTCGTCGGGAGGCCGGCGACGTCGAACGATTCCTTGATCGTCATCGGTACGCCGTGCAGCTGTCCGATAGGCTGGCCTCGCGCCAGCGCCTGGTCGGCACGATTCGCGTCCTGATACGCCCGCTCCCAGTCGAGCACGACGATGGCATTGAGAGCAGGGTTCAGCCGCTCGACGCGCGCGCGAAAATATTCGAGGCACTCCACGGCGCTCAGCTCGCCGCGCCGCAGTTGCGCTGCGATATGCAGTGCGCTTTCGAAGCACAGTGACGCCATCGATCCTCCGGCTCTCGTTGTCAGTGCAATATACTGCGGAACATGCAAACGGTGGTTGCACGAGCAGAGGGCCTGACCGAGGCGCGTGGGCGCTGGTTGCTCTCGTATGCGTGGCTCGGCGGCCTCGTCGCGTATCTCGTCGCGATAGTACTAACTAAGGACAGGGCCGCGATCTGGATCAACGACGTCGCCTGGACGCTCAGCTCGGCCTGCGCCGCGTGGGCTTGCCTGAGCACGTCGCGCCGTGTCGAGCGGCCACGGCGCCGCGCCTGGCTGTTGTTCGGCCTGGGCTGCGTGAGCTGGCTGATCGGTCAGCTCCACTGGGACTACAGTCAGCTGATCCTCGGCGTCGGCATCCCGTTCCCGAGCATCGGCCAGATCTTCTTCAGTGCCTTCGCGCCGTTCCTGATCGCGGGCGTGCTGCAGCTGCCCGAGGCGCGCGAGCGCGCACAGTTCACGTTCAAGCATCTCGGCAACATCGGGCTCGTCACGTGCTGCCTGCTCATGACGATCGTGCTCGGCACACTTGAGCCCGCGCTGCAAGTGCGCGTGCCCGGCTTCTATCTGGCGATTGCGGTCGCGCACACGTTGCTCGTGGCTGCAACGTTTCTCACGGCCCTGTACGCATTGTGGACCTACCGCTGGAGCGCGAGCTGGCTGCCGATGCTGCTGCTCGTGATCGCCAGCGCCGTCTACGCAGTCGCGAACCTCGTCTACGCGCACTCGTTGATAACGAGCAGCTATCTCGCCAACGACTTGCTCAACGCGGCCTGGGTCGTGATGTTCGGTTTGATCGCCGTCGCGGCGCGCGAGCAGGCGTGGCTGAGTCAGCACGATCGCCGCGAGCCGCCGCATGGCGTCCTCGCGCACGAGCGCTGGGTCGAAGCGGTCATCCCGGCATTGCTCATCGTCATCATGGTCGTCGTGGCCGTCGGCAGCTCGAGCACGCTGAGTACCCGGGTGATTCTCTCTGCGGCGGCGCTGTTCATTCTGTTCGCGATCATCCTCGGCGTGCGCGAAGCGTGGATCCAGAACGAGTCGCAGCAGCTGACGCGCAAGCTGGTTGCGACGAACGAGCAGCTGCAATCGGCGAACGTCGAGTTGCGCCTGAGCGAAGCCCGCTATCGCGAGCTGGCGACGGCGCTCGAGCAGCGCGTGAGCGAGCGCACCAACGAGCTCAAGCGCGCGTACGACGAGCTCGAGGGCTTCTCGTATGCCGTCGCGCACGATCTCAAGGCACCGCTGCGCGCGATCAACGGCTTCGCGCATCTGTTCGAGGCGGAGATGGAGGGGCAGCTCAGTCCGCAGGCGCGCGAGCATCTCGCGCGTATCCGCAACGGCTCGCTGCGCATGGCGACGCTGATCGACGATTTGCTGGCGTACTCGCACATCGACAGGCGCGGGCTGCAGTCGAGCGTCGTCTCCCTGCCGGAGGTGATCGATTCGGTGCTGCTGCAGTATTCCGACGAAGTGCAGCGGCGTCACGTCGACTTGTCAGTGCAGGTCGAGCACTTGCGGCTGCGAGTCGACGCGGAGGGATTGTTGCTGGCGCTGCGCAATCTGTTCGAGAACGCGCTGAAGTACACGCGCGAGCGCCAGCATCCACATATCAAGGTCCAGGCGCGGCGCAACGAGCTCGGCGTGCTGCTCAGCATTGCCGACAACGGCATCGGCTTCGAGATGGAATATCACGATCACATCTTCAAGATCTTCCAGCGCCTGCATCGTGACGATCAGTATCCCGGCACGGGGATCGGGCTGGCGCTGGTTCGAAAGGCCGTGGAGCGCATCGGCGGGCGGGTGTGGGCGGAGAGTCGCACCGGCGAAGGCGCGACGTTCAATATTCAGCTGCCGAAGTCCGCGATGGTGTAGTCGCCCGTTGCGGATTCGCCGTGCGCCACGCGAGCGCGACACGCGCCGACACCTCATGGCGATCGAGCACCCAGATCAAAGCCAGGCAGCCGACCAGCGCGAGGATCGCGCCGGTGGCGAAAGCCGGTGCGTAGCCGAATGCGTCGGCGATCGCAGCCCCGCAGTAATTCGCGATCATTCCCACGACCAGCACCACGCATGCGAGCAGCGTGTAGTCCGTGCCTGCATGCTCCGGGTCCGAGGCGTCCATCATCAGCGCGAACAACGCGACCGTTGCCATCGTGCCGAGAACACCTTCGGCGACCGTCGCAACCCACAGCAGCCCGATCCCGCCAGCGCCGAGCGCCGCGACCACGTACAACACGAACGACGCGACCTGACCTACGCCGCTGATGAGCAACGCCCGACGCCGGCTCGTGCTGAACGCCAGCCAGCCGCCGAGCAATGCACCGACGATGCTCATCGCGTTGCCCACCCAGCCTTTGAGCACCGAGATTCCCGACAGGCCGAGACCGCGGTCGGTGAGGAATGGCACGAGCAGTGTCGTCAGCAGCTGATCGCCGAAGCGGTAGCAGAAGATCAGCACGGCGAGCAGCAGGATTCCGCGCGTCAGCAAGCGTCGCAGCCAACCGAAGGAAAGCTGTATCGCGCTCAGACGGGCGTCGTCCGCGGCACGCGCCGGCTCGCGCATCATGAGCACCGGAATGATCGTGACGACGAGCAGCGCCGCCATGCAGCCGAACGCGAGCGGCCAACCCGAGAGCTCGAAGATCTTGATCACGAGCCCGCCGCCGAACATCATTCCGACCCGATACGCACCCACCTGGATGCCGTTGGCGAGCCCGAGCTCGCGCGCATCGAGCATGCGCACCGCGAGGCCGTCGGTCGCGATGTCCTGCGTGGCCGCGATCAGGTTGAAGGTAAAGGCAGCGACGAACAGCAGCACGTAGTTGCCATCGACGTGCAGCTGGGTGATCACGATCGCAACGGCGAGCGCCGACAGTTGCAGCGTCAGCAGCCAGCCGCGCCGTGTGCCGCGATGATCGATGAACGGCGCCCACAGGAACTTCAGCAGCCAGGGCAGCGTCAGCAGCACGCTCACGAGGCTGATCGTCTTCAGCGACTGCCCGCTTTGCCGCAGCATCGCGGGCAGCGCGATCGTGAAGAACCCGAACGGCAGCCCTTGCGCGAAGTACAGCGCGATCAGTAGCGAGATCTTCTGCGCGCGAGACATCGCCGGTCGATAGCTAGTCGGCTACCTGCACCAGCAGCTTGCCGAAGTTGCTGCCCTTGAACAGTCCCATGAAGGCCTGCGGCGCATTCTCCAGTCCGCGCGTGATGTCTTCGCGGTACTTGACGCGTCCGGCTTGCATCCATTGGCTCATATCGCCAATGAACGCAGGGAAGCGATGGAAGTAGTTCGAGATGATGAATCCCTGCACCTTGATCTGCTTCACCAGGAACATGCCCATGAGCTGCGAGCTGCGATCCGGCCCCTGCGGCAGACTGGTCGCGTTGTACTGCGCGATCAGGCCGCACAACGGGATGCGCGCGTGCGTGTTGAGCTGCGGCACGACTGCATCCCACACGGCGCCGCCGACGTTCTCGAAGTACACGTCGATGCCCTTGGGACATGCTTCCTTCAGCAGCGCCGGCATGTTCGCGTCGCGGTGATCGATGCAGGCATCGAAGCCGAGCTCCTTGACGGCGTAGTCGCATTTCTCCTTGCCGCCGGCGATGCCGACCGCGCGCAGCCCTTTGATCTTCGCAATCTGCCCGACGACCGAGCCGACCGCACCGGTGGCCGCCGCGACCACGAGGGTCTCGCCGGCTTTTGGCTCGCCGATGTCGAGCGTCCCGACGTAGGCGGTGATGCCCGGCATCCCGAGCACGCCGAGCGCGTACGAAGGCCGCGGGATGCGCGGGTCGAGCTTGGTAATGCCCGCGCCGCTCGACACCTGGTACTCCTGCCAGCCGCTGTACGAGGACACCAGGTCGCCTTCGGCGAACTTCGGATTGCGGCTCGCGACCACGCGCGACACGGTGCCGCCGACCATGATTTCATCGATCCCGGTCGCAGCGGCGTACGACGGGCCTTCGTTCATGCGCGCCCGCATATACGGATCGAGCGAGAGGAAGACCGTCTGCATCAGGATCTCGCCGTCTTTGAGCGCCGGGATCGGCACTTCTTCGAGGCGGAAATCGGCCGGCGTCGGCTCGCCCTGCGGACGCTTCGCGAGCACGATGCGGCGGTTCTTCTTCGGTGTCGCGGCGCGCGTCTGCGTAGCGAGCAGTGCCGCGCCCACGGCCAGCGAGCCGGCCGAGATGAAATCTCTTCGAGTTTGCATGGCGTCCCCCAGCCTGTGGGTCAGGCTTTGGTGACAACCTACTGTGCCGTCCAGCCGCCGTCCAGGGTGATGCATTGGCCGGTGATGTTGCGCGCCGTTGCGCTCAGCAGAAATTCGACGGTGCCCGCCAGCTCGTCCAGGCCGATGAACTGCCGTTTCGGCATCGGCTTGAGCATGATCTCCTCGATCACCTGCTCTCGCGTCAGTCCGTGGCGCGTCGCCAGCGCCTCGATCTGCGTGTCGACCAGCGGCGTCTTCACGTAGCTCGGACACACCGTGTTGATCGTGATGTCGCAATCGCGCGTTTCCAGCGCGACGCTCTTACTGAAGCCGACGAGCCCGTGCTTCGCGGCCACGTACGCGGTCTTGTACGGCGATGCCACCAGCGAGTGAATCGAGCCGATGTTGACGATCCGGCCGAAACCTTTGCGACGCATCGACGGCAGCGCGGCGCGTGTCAGCAACGCTGCTCCCGTCAGCATCACGGCGATCAGCTGCTGCCAACGTTCCGGCGGGTATTCTTCGAGCGGCGCGACGTACTGCAGCCCCGCGCTGTTGATCAGCACGTCCGGCGCATCGTCAGCCACTTGCGCCAGTGCACACTCGACCTGCGAGGCATCCGCGACGTCGAACGCGAGCTTGCGAATGGACCCGGCGACGTCCGGATGCTGCAAGTCGCACGCGATCACGCGGTGGCCTTGCGCAGCGAAGTGCCGCGTCAGCCCGAGCCCGATCCCGCTCGCGGCACCGGTGATGAGAATGCTGTGGAACATGGAGTCAAAAGATTGCCCTCCTCCGCGTGCGGCGGAGGAGGGCAGAGGGGGATCAATAGCGGTAGGTCGCGCTCACCGAGACCGTGCGCGGCGGGCCGTAGAAGCCGATCTGGCTGATGTGCTGCGTCGTCCGGTTCGGGCTGAAATCGTAGGCTGCAACCCGATACTCCTCGTCGAGCACGTTCTTGCCTTCCAGTGCGAAGCGCCACGCCTGGTTCGCGGTCGTGTAAGCGACGCCGAGATCGAGCAGGTCGTACGCGTCCTGGTCGGAGATGCTCGGGGTCGTGTTCGCCACTTTCGTCTTGCTGCGGTACTGGTAGCCAGCGTGCGCGGCGAGATCGCCGGCGCCGAGCGCCCAGCGGTACGTTGCGCCGAGGAACGTCGTCCATTCCGGCGAGTTGATCGGCTCGTTCAGCGCGCTAACGTCCTGCTGGCAGCCGGCTTGCGCGGGCACGCAGCCGATCAGGAACTCTTCGAACTCCGCGTCGAGATAGCCGACGTTCAGCGCCAGCGTCAGCGCCGGGATCGGACGCCATAGCGATTCCAGCTCGACGCCCTTGTTGAGCTGCTTGCCGGCATTCAGGACCGCGGTCACGTTGGTCGGAATACCGTTGACGACCTGGAACTGCTGCGACCCGATCTGCACGTCCTTGTAGGGCGTGTAGAACGCCGTGACGTTGAGCTGCAGCGTGTCCTCGAACCAGTTCGACTTGACGCCGATCTCGTAGTTGTCCGCGATTTCCGAGTCGTAGCCGTCACGCGTGGCAGGATTCGCAGTCTCGTTGCCGCGCATGTCGAAGCCGCCGCTCTTGAAGCCTTCGCTGTAGCTCACATAGGCGAGCAGGTCGTCGTTGAACCGGAAGTCGAAGCCGAGCCTTGGCGAGACATTCGAGAAGCTGCGGTCGTTCGTATAGTTGGTCTGCGGCCTGCCGAGGGCGATGAAGCCGGGCGGTACGTTGTTCTGATCGAACAAGGTCTGGTTCGCCGGCAGGTTGCCGAGGTACTGCTGGACGAACACGGTCGCTTCCTTGTCGTCCTCGTTCCAGCGCGCGCCGGCGTTGAGATTCAAGCGGTCCGTGAGCTTCCAGGTCGTGTCGGCGTACACGGCCGTACTCTGCGTGCTGACGCTTCCCTTGGTCAGGGCCGTAGCCGTGCCGAGTGATGCGTCGAATGCGCCTCGCGCCGTGCCATCGAAGTAATACACGCCGCCGACGACGTTGACTCTGTCGCTGGTGTAGGTGAGCTGCATCTCGCCGCTCGCCTGGTTGTCGCTGTACTGCGCCGGCACTTGGAAGACGTTGGCATTCAACTCTTCGAAGTCGATGAACTGGCGGCCATCACCTTCGCGATACGAGCCGACGAGCTTGAAATCGAGCGCATCGCCGAAGCTCTGCGTGTAAGTCGCCGCAGCACCCTTGGTGATGAATCGATCCTTGTCGACCGGCATGTCGGTGCGCTGGTCGTAGCGATCGTCCAAAGCCGGCTGCAGGAGATTGTTCAAGCGCTGACCGCCGGCGGCATTCGAGTTGTCCTGGATGGTATCGGCGAGGATTCGCAGCTTCGAGCTCTCGCCCCAGACGAACGTGGCGTTGACGCGTGCCGCGAGCACGTCCTTGTCCGACACATCCTGGCCGGCGTGATTGAACGGACGCGGGTTGCCGTCACTCACCAGCTCGCCATAGCCGTCGCGCTGCAGATAGGCCACCGCGGCGCCGAGATAAACGTGATCGGCGACGACCGGCATCGAGCCGCCGATCTTGAGATCGCGCTGGTTGTAGCTGCCGCCCGTCGCGGTGGCGTGGAACTCAGGGTCTTCGGTGGCGATGTCACGCGTCACGTACTTGATGGCGCCGGCGAGCGTGTTCTTGCCATAGAGCGTGCCTTGCGGGCCGCGGAGCACTTCGATGCGCTCGACGTCGTACACATCGAGCAGGGCGCCTTGCGGCCGTGCGATGTACACGTCGTCCATGTAGATGCCGACGCCGGGTTCGAAGCCCCACAGCGGGTCGTTCTGGCCGACGCCGCGGATGTAGGCATTGATCGTGCTGGTGGTGGCGCGGCCGGCATTCACTTTGATGTTCGGGACGTACGCGGTCATGTCCTCGAGCGTGCGGACGTTCTGCTCCTGCAGCTGCTCGGCGGTCAGCGCGGTGATCGCGACCGGCACGTTCTGCAGGTTCTCCTCGCGGCGGCGGGCCGTGACGACGACTTGCTCGATGCCGCTGACCTCGGCGCCAGCGTCGGCAGCCACGACCGGCCCGGACACTGGTAGGCTGCACGCCGCGGCGGCGGCAAAGGCGAGGCGGAGTGCGGCCCGGGAAGCATGAGTATTGGACATGACGAAACCCCCTGGATCGTGCCCGACTCACCACCGACAGACCGGGGCCGGCGCACTTATTCATCAGTTGATGATTAATATCAGCTTGCGCCGGGCCGGGCGCGCTGTCAAATATTCATCATTCAGTGAAATCGAGTGCAGCGCGACAAGGACACTCACATGACGGTCAAACGTCCCAGGACTGTGCGCCGGACGCGCCGCGGCCGGCCGTTGAAGAACGACGCCACGCCCGACATGCGCGAGCGCATTCTCGACGCGGCCGAGGATCACTTTTCGCGCCACGGCTTCTGGGGCGTGACGATCCGCGAAGTGGCGCAGGACGCGAAAGTCGATACCGCACTGCTGCACTACTACTTCGATACCAAGCGCGGCCTGTTCGACGCCGTGTTCGCGCGCCGCGCGGAGATCATCAATCGCGAGCGCATCGAGTCGATCGATGCTTATGAGAGCGCGGCCGGCGACTCGATCAGCGCCGAGGGCGTGATCAACGCATTTCTGGAACCGATCCTGCAGCGGGCCGCGCGCGGCGAGCAGCCGTGGCACAACTATTTCGCGCTGATCGCGCAGGTCAACAACACGCCGGCGTGGGGCGGCGAAACCATGGCGCGCACCTTCGACCCGGTGATCCATCGCTTGATCCGCGCGCTGCGCAAAGCGTTGCCCGATGCCACCGAGGAAGACCTGTACTGGAGCTATCACTTCCTGTCGGGCGCGCTGACGTTGTCGCTGTCGCAGACCGGCCGTATCGACCGCCTCTCCAACGGTCTGTGCAAGTCGAGCGATTTCGCCGCGATCCACCGCCGCATGGCGCCGTTCATCGCGAGCGGCTTCGAGCGGTTGTGCAAGCCGCTTGCTGCGCGTCGCAAGGCTGTGGGTCAGCTCTAGCGACATGAACTGGTTGCTCGAAGGTCTCACCTACGTTCTCAGCACCGTCGGCGCGCTGCTGCCGATCGTGAATCCGCTTTCGGCTGTCGGCCTGGTGATGAGCATCACCGCCGATCTGACCGAGCAGGAGCGCACCGACCAGATCCGCCGCGCCTGCATTTACATGTTCTGCATCCTCACGGCCTTCCTGGTCGCGGGCGGCCTGATCATGAATTTCTTCGGCATCTCGATTCCGGGGCTGCGCATCGCGGGCGGCATGATCGTCAGCTATCTGGGATTCCGCATGCTGTTTCCCGACACAGTGGCGATCTCGATGCAGGAGCGCGCCGAGGCGAGCGCCAAGGCGGATATCTCGTTCACGCCGCTCGCGATGCCGAGTCTTTCCGGGCCCGGCTCGATTGCTGTGGTCATCGGCATGTCGACGACGACGCAGACCAGCGGACACATCGTGCTGGGCCACGTGCTGGTGGCGATCGGCATTGCGATTACCGCGCTGATCTCTTACATCGTGCTGCGCGCCGCGACCAAGTTGGACAAGGTGCTCGGCGCGGTAGGCATGAACGCGATGGCGCGCATCATGGGCTTCCTGCTCATCTGCATCGGCATTCAGTTCGTGATCAACGGCGTGCTGGGCGTGGTGCACGCCGCCTGATCTACTTCAACGTCGGCTTGTGGACTTCGCTGACCGCTTTGTCGCGCAGCTCCACGCTGCCGCCGAGAAAATTTGCTGAGCCTATTTCCATCGCGTAGAGCAGCACACGCGCGTCGCCTTCCTGCCGCAGCGACGTCGGTGGGCCGAGGATGCCGATCACTTCCAGTTCGCTCATGCCGGCACGTACGCGATCCCAGCGAGCGGCTTCGAGCCATGCTGTCGAGCTGGTTGCGGCGGACGCCGTGGCTGACCGAGTGCTGAGCGAGCCGCGATCGCCGGCACGCGCCGATTGCTGTTTCAGCTCGTCGATCTGTCGCGTCAGCGTCTGCACCTGCCGCTCCAGGTTGCGAACATCCTGCTCGAGCTTCATCAAGCGGTAGGTAGCGTCGTCCTGGGCCAGCGCGTTGTGGCCGAGCAGCGGAACCGCAAGCAGTGCAAGGAGCAGGTTACGCATGGGGCTAGCATACCTCGCTACAATCCGCGGATGTCGAGCCCGAGCAACCAGTACGACATCCTGCGTGGCATCGGCCGCTGGGACCTCGTGGCGCTGATGGTCAACATCACCATCGGCTCCGGCATCCTGGGATTGCCAGCGAAGCTGTTCGCGCTCACTGGCGTTTATAGCGTCCTCGCGCTCGTGCTATGCGCCATCCTGGTCGCGATCGTTGCGATTTGCTTCGCCGAAGTCGGCAGCCGCTTCACGCACACCGGCGGTCCGTACTTGTTCACGCGCACGGCGTTCGGTGCGACGCCGGGCTTCATCGTCGGCTGGCTGTATTGGGTGTCGCGCGTGCTGACGTTCGCGACGATCTGCAATCTGCTCGTCGTTTACCTGGCCCGCATGGCGCCCGCGCTGCAGGGACCCGCTGCGCGCGTCGTGATCATTTCGGTCGTCGTGGTTGCGATCTGGCTCGTCAATCTCGTGGGCATTCGCCAGGCGACGATCGTCAGCAACGGTTTGACGACGCTGAAAGTCACGCTCCTGCTGGTGTTCGGTGTCATCGGAATTCTCACAGTGAGAGCGTGGCCCGCCGCACCCGCCACGTTGCCGCCGGCCGCAGACTTCAGCGACGCAATGCTGCTCGGCATTTTTGCCTTCGTGGGGTTCGAGGCAGCGCTGGTCGCGGCCGGCGAAACCCGCAATCCGCGACGCGACGTGCCATTCGCCGTCGCGTTGTCGTTGTTGATCGTGCTGATCCTGTACGCCGGCGTGCAGATCGTCTGCATCGCCGCCGTACCGGCGTTGGCAACGAGCACGGCGCCGTTCGCCGATGCAGCAGTCGTCTTGTGGGGACCCACCGGCGAACACGTGATCACGCTGGGCGCGGTCGTCATCATGCTCGGCTCGCTGAACAGCGGGTTCCTTGCGACTTCGCGCCTGCCGTTCGCATTCGCCGAGCTGGGCGACATGCCGGCCGTGCTCGCGCGTGTCCACCCGAAATTCAGAACTCCACACGTTGCAATTCTGGCGAGCGCGGTGCTCGTGTGGCTGGCGACCGTGGCCAGCTCGTTTCTCTCTGCAATCACGCTTGCGACGAGCACGCGAATGGTCGTGTACATCGCGGGATGCCTTGCGCTGATAACACTGCGGCGCCGTGCCGACGCGCCAGCTGCTGGTTTCGTTGCACCGCTCGGCCCCGCTGTTGCCGTGCTGTCGAGCGTGCTGTGCTTCGCCTTGCTCGCGAACGCATCGAGCCGCGAGCTGATCCAACTCGCGATCGCTGCAATCGTCGGTGCTTTGCTGCTTGTGGGTGTGCGCGCGCTGTCAAAGCGGCAGTAGCAAGTCGGTTTGCAGCGCCGCCGGCGGGACGTTCGCAGGATCGTTCACGTAGATCTCGCGCACGAGCCCGCGCGGCTCGTGGCCGTGTTCCTGAGCCCATGCGTAGAGCGCGTGATAGCCGAGCCCGAGCTGCTCATACGGCCCGACGTGCGTGACGACTGCGAATTCCCCGCCCGGCACTTCGACGATCCGCGCTTGCGACAGCTCCGGAGCAGGTGAGGCGACGTGCACGCAGGCGTGAACGACGATGTGCTCGTCCGAACCCGTGTCGTCGTTCATGCAGAACACCGGTGACAGAACCTCGCGACCGGCGGCGCGCAATTCGTCGAACAGCGAGTAGATCAGATCCGTCGTGTCGACGATCAGCGCTTCTGCGTCCGTGACGACGCAGCGCTCCGCGACCTGCAACGGCTCCATGCGGCGAATTGCAATCTCGTAAGGCGCGAGCGTGCCGGTCGAGCCGAAGCGCGCGATGGCCTCGAGTGCGAAACGACGCTGGGCCATTTCCCGTTCGATGCGCTCGGCTTCGGCGCGGAGAATTGCGCTGCGCTCGGCGGTGCCGCCGCCCAGGAATCGACGAATGATCGGGATGCCGATGCCCAGCCCGCGCAGCATGCCGATGGTCACTGCGTCGCGGACCTGCTCGCGCGTGTAGTAGCGATAGCCGGTGCGTTCGTCGACGTGTGCCGGACGCAGTAGCTGTTCATCGTCGTAGTGACGCAGCGCTTTGACCGATAAGCGGCAAGCCCGCGCGAATCGGCCGATCGGCATCACGGTGGAAACTCGGCGTAACGCGGCAGGTCGTCGGCGACGTGCAGCCAGGGCAACCGCTTCGATTCCCAATAGTGCATTGTCGGCGGCAGCGCTTCGGGCGCATCGAGACTGCCGATCGTGATGTCGATGAGGCCGGGCAGAAAGGTCGCGGTGAAGCAGATTTGCGTACCGCAGCGGCTGCAGAAACCTCGGCGCGCTTCCGCCGAGGATTCATAGGACGTCGGCTCTCCCTGCAGGAACCTGACGTGCGCTTGGTTGTACATGGCCCAAGCGACAGCAGGCGCCGCACTGGCGCGACGGCACATCGAGCAATGACACAGCGCCGCCATCAGCGGCTCGCCTTCGGCACGATAACGGATGGCGCCGCATTGGCAGCCACCCTCGCGGACTTGGTTCATGCATCGACCCTCATGCGTGAGATCTCCAGGGTCGCGTCTCCTGCTACGGGAGAGTCAACCGAAGACTGCGAACACCTGGCGCGACAGCGCGACCGGACGTCCGTCGGGATCCTGCAGCAGCCCGGTCTGGTTGACGTAGCCTTCGCTTGCCGCATCGATGTTCGTGTCGATGCGCCACCAGCGATCGGATCCAAAGCCGAGCTCGTGTTCGAAGAACTCGAGGTTCCACACCAGCGAGCTGGCCGGCGCGGGGGCGGTCAGCATCGAGATCGCCGGCGTCGGGATGCAGTCGACCAGCGCGACGACGTGCGACTCGGTCAGCGGTGAAGGGTCGCGGTGCCGGATGAAGCAGATCGTATCGGAGCGCGTGCCGCTGAATGGCTTCGCGCCGCGCGCCCAGCGATGCGCGAAGTGCTGCAGGAACGGCGGCGCGCGCTCGGGCTGGAAACGAACTTCGTTGATCTCTTCGATCTTGCGCGGCGCCTCGGTGACCGGCGGCCTGATCGCGATTTGCGAGCCTCGCGCCAGGCCGTAGACACCGACTTGGATTGCGGCGACTTGATCGCCATCGACGATATCGCAATGCGCGAGAGTGACAGCGCGCCCGACGCGTAGCACGCGAGTGTGAATCGTCCACGTGCCAGCACTCGCGGGACCGACGAACGTCGTCTGCAATGAGCGCAACGGCCGATCGCGCGGCACGACGCGCCGCATCGCTTCGTTGCCGGCAGCCGCGATCAGCCCGCCGTACGTGGCGCGGCCCTGGCCCCAGTCGTCGGATACGGTGATGCGGAATTGCGAGTCCCCGTCGGCGACGAGGGAGCTCAGGACCTCGGAGAACTGCATGCTCCGAGTATAGAGGCCTTACAGCAGCTTCGCGCCGTTCGGCACCGCCCGCTCGGGCATCGCCAGAACGACGCGCCCTTCCGCATCGTGAAAGCCCGTGACCAGCACTTCGGACTGGAACGGGCCGATGCGCTTCGGCGGAAAGTTGACCACGCCGAGCACCTGGCGGCCGACGAGATCCTGCTTGCTGTACAACGCGACGATCTGCGCGCTCGACTGGCGGATGCCGATCTCCGGACCGAAATCGACCCGGAGTTTCCAGGCCGGCTTGCGCGCTTCGGGAAAGTCGAGCACTTCGAGAATCGTTCCGATGCGCAGCTCGACGCGCTCGAAATCCGCCCAGGAGATTTGTTCCATTCCGGCTAGTCCTCTGGTCGAAAGCGGCCAAGGCCCTTTCGACAACGCACGTCAAAAGGCGTGACTTTTGCCGGCTATGCTGGCTGCGGCGGGGGGCCTACGTAAAGAGCCGTGGGACGAATGAGCCTGTTGTCCTGGCGCTGCTCCACCACGTGCGCGACCCAGCCGAAGATGCGCGCGGCCGCGAAGCAGGCCGTGAACAGCTCCTTGGGGATGTCGAGGGCGAGATAGACCACGCCCTTGTAGAACTCCAGGTTGGCCTTCAGCGCGCGCTTGCGAGTGCGCGTCTGTTCGGCAAACGCTTCGTCGATCGCGACCAGCACCTCGAACAGCTGCTTCGGCTGCCCGGACTTCGCGATCTGCTGCGCGGTGGCGCGGATCACGCGGGCGCGCGGATCGACGACGCGATATTCGCGATGGCCCATGCCCATCACGAGCCGGCCGGTGGCGAGGCAGTTCGCGACGAAGGCCTGCGCCTGCTGCGGGCTGCCGACTTCGAGCGCCATTTCCAGCGCGTGCTGATCCGCACCGCCGTGCAACGGCCCGAAGAGCGCGCCGATCGCAGCAGACAGGGCCGCCGACGGCGGCGCCAAAGTCGACGACACGACGCGCGCAGCGAACGTGCCGGCGTTGAAGCTGTGGTCGAGCTGCAGGATCTGCGTGATCTCGAAAGCCTTCACCTGCTCGGGCGTGGGAATGCCGTCGTGCATGAGTTGCAGAAAGCGCTCGCCGTAGCGACGCGAGCTCGGATACGGACGTTCCAGATGATCTTCGAGTGCGGCGTGAATCAGGCCGATCGCGGCCGGCACGCGTGCTGCGACCAGCAGGCCCTCTTCTTCGAGCGCGTTGCGTCCCAGGCTGACAGCGGGCGGCTCCAGCGCGAGGAGCGGCGTGATGGATTGTAGCGTCGCCATCGGATGCTCGCCGTGGCGCGCCAGCTCGCGCAGGGACGTAGCCAGCTCCGGCGGCAGCCTGCCGGCGGCCCAGAGATATTCCTCGACTTCCTGGAGACGTTGGCGGTCGGGAAGCTCGCCGAACACCACCAGGTGCAGGACCTCGGCAAAGCTGTGCTTGATGAGCGTTTCAATCGGCTGCCCGCGGTAATAGAGGTGGCCGCCGTCACCGTCGACGAAAGACACCGCGGTCGTGTCGGCCACGACCCCTTCGAGGCCCTTCTGAACCTGTACCGAATCGCCCATCACGCCCATGACCTGATACTCCGGCTATCGAAACTTCCCGCACACCCTACGACGCCATCCGCCGCAATCCTATTAGCCTCCGCGATCCCGCTATCAGGGCCTACAATCCCCGCATGCAGATCGAGCGCAACGAGATCCGCTGCTTTCACGCAGTCGTCGAGGC
>Ga0134127_10000384_pt1 | contig 43733 bp, 71 predicted proteins | sample KB31753_FD_96459 | JGI IMG/M metagenome (GOLD analysis project Ga0134127, IMG submission 96459) | Terrestrial soil microbial communities with excess Nitrogen fertilizer from Kellogg Biological Station, Michigan, USA - KB3-175-3 | ecosystem: Environmental > Terrestrial > Soil > Unclassified ...
CGTCCCGCACGCGGACCTTGCGCCGGTGGCCTAGGAAGCCCGCCACGCCAACCATGCCCCCGACTGCGCCGGCTGCACCCATGGCCGCGATGGCCGCATCAGGGATGCCTTTCCGGGCCACCATGGGCCAGTCACCCCCAGATCGCCACAGCAGGCCCGGCGCGAGGATGCTCTCGGGCTCCGGTGCGGCCCCAGGCGGCTCCACGATCGGGAACTCGGCCGGCGCCAAGTGGACGACCTCGACCTCAGCCGGAACGGGTCGCGCTTTCGGCTTCTGCGCCACGGCTTGCCAACAGTGGCGAGCGACCTTGACCTTGTGCTCGGTCGCCCGGAACTCGCGTTGCGTCAGGCACTCCCGCGCGGAGGCCGGGGCGAGTAGCGCGGCGGAGAGCAGGAGGGCGGCGGCGATGCGGGTCATAGCCGGCCCTCCGCCTTGGCGATCACGTCACGCGCTTTCTCGTACTTTTCGGCTCTCCATGCATTCCACGCCGCTTCCATTTGTTCGCGCGGGACTGCTCCGATGGCATCGTCTTTGCCGGGGGCGAGAATGCCTGTTTCCTGATGAAAGCGCTCGGCGACTCGCTCGAAGTAGTCGAGCGAATTCTCTCCCGGCAACTTGCCCAGATTGACGAGTCCCTTCAGCGCCGCCAGCATCTCGTCCACCGAGTCTCTGTGCGGTATGGCGCCCAGTTGCACAAAGCCCAAGGCAGCGGCAATAGCATCAACCAAGCGATGCGGCTGCGGAATTGCCCCGTAACAGGCAAAGTGATCCTCGACGATCTTGCGCGCGCGCTTCATGGGCCCACTCACCGCCCATCCTCCCACTTGCACGGCGCCCCGAGCCCGTGCTTCGCGCACGTCGCGTCAAAGTCATGCATGCCCTCGGAGCCCGATGCATGCTGAGCCCGGAGTTCCAACAGAAACGCCCGCAGCTCAGGCGTGGCGTGTATGTGCGCCGTGTCAGGGCTCTCGATCGTGACGAGCACTTGGCCGCTGATTCCGCCGTTGCCCTCGTAGCCAGACCACATCATGGTTGCACCTTTCACCATCCGGACGCGATGACGATAAGCGTCCCCAAAAGCGCGAAGCCGTATAATCTCAAATCGGTTGATGACAGGGGCTCTCCGCGAATCGCATGCGCAACGGCGGAAGCGCCGATGATGATAGCCAGCGCGATGCCCCTCATGGATTCACCGCACGCGGGGCGTGGTCTTCGCACATGTGCCCATCGGTACGGCACCTGCATGGCAGTTCACGATGCGCCCGCGGCTTCGGCCGCCAGTCCGTCTCGGCGATCAGCGCCTCAGTGGCCGGCAGTGCGCCCCCGGTCTGCGCCATCAGCGTTGCGAGGCGCCTGTACGCCGCGGCATCCTTCGGGCTGCGCGTCGAGTGCGGCATCGTCGGCAAATTCTCGGCGGCGTCGTTGTGCAGGTCGCTCATCACAATCCCCCGATTGCCCACATAGCGCCGCACCACACGGCGATCATGGCGAAGTCCGCGGCGTGCTCCGCGAGCGTGGAGAGGCGGGTCATGAGGTGGACTCTGTCCGGAATGTAATTCCATCATCCTCGATCTTCATGTGGGTGACCCTCTCATTGTCAAACACGCCGAGAATGGTAGACAGGCGCCGCCAAGAGATGAAACCGACCGCACCGGATGGCATATGCTCATTGTCGGTGAATTTGTGATTTTCGACATCGTAGATCGCCTTCATCACCGCGCCCCTGCTCCCTAGCCGGTCATCCCGGCCGACGACGCGAGGATGCTCCGATCCGTGGGCAGCGTCAATAGCTGGTTGCAAAAATATTTTCCTGGTGCTATAGACCACCCATGAAGAAAACCCGAGGTCGCCCCAAAGTCGGCTCGAAACCCATCCACGTGCGGTTTCCGCCAGCAGAGCTAAAGCGGCTTGACGCATGGATACTGCGCCAGCCTGACTCCCACCGCGTTACCCGTCCTGAGGCCGTTCGACGGATCGTGGCCGCAGCAGCGAACGCTGCGCTCGCCGCCGCAAAGGGGGAATGACATGACCGCCGAAGAACAGGCCGCCGAGCGGCTCACTTGCCCTCATTGCGGCAACGCGCTGGGGCTTGAAGTCACCACCAAGCTGATGGCCGAATCGCGGGTAACTCTGCGCCTGGAGCCTCATCCCGGCGAGCGCCTTGATGCGAAGACTGTGGGAGGTTCGATCGAGAACATCAGCGAGCTTCTCAGCGCAGTCGGCGACGAGATGGGCGTCAAAACGATGGTTATCGTGGATGGCATCGAATCGCACGAAGGCAACATCGCGGTGCACCTGATCGTGGCGCGTAACAAGGCAGAGGTGACGACATGACCATCGCCGAGATCATCGCGCGCCTCGAAAACGCCACCGGTCCATCTATCGAGTTGGATGAGGAAATCCGCTTGGCTGTAGGCGCGGAGTCGATCAACTACGGCTCGGCTGAGGGATTGGTCTCGACCGATGAGTGCTGCGGCCCTCCGGAATACACGTCGTCGCTCGACGTAGCGCTGACGCTGATGCCGGATGGTTGGAACATCAAATTGGAACGGTTTGCCGATGGCGACCTGTGGCAATGCTTCATTAGCCGGTATGTCGATCACCAGAAAGAATATTACGCCAGTTGGGATGCCAAATTTGTGGCATATCCACCCGCCATCGCCCTGACGATAGCCGCCCTCCGCGCCCGCGAAGCCACGGAGCGCGCCGGATGAGAGAGATCGTGCTTAGCCTACCGGCGCCCATATCCGTGAATCGCACGCGGCGGATCGACTGGCGAGCGCACCGCACCGTCTCGACATGGCAGTCCAGCGCGGACGGGTGGTTTCTGTCGCAGAAGCGGTCGCTAGCCCCTCCCATCGCCGGCCCCTACGAGCTGACCCTGACGCTGGCGGAAGGCTCCCGGATCGACGCGGACAACGCCTGCAAGCTCGTGATCGACGCCGTGCGCCGGTTCCGTCTCGTGACCGACGACGATCCGAAGCACATGCGCCGGCTTGTGGTCGAGTTCGGCGACGTGACCGGCTGCCGCGTGACGCTGCGGCCATGGCATCCGAGCACGGAATCCCTGATCGACGCTGGCGATCCGCCGTTGGACGAGGCCCTTGCCGCAGTGCGCAAGGCTGCGGAGGACATCCGATGAAGATCCGCGCTGAGCCCTACGACAAGATTTCATATCGGCTCCTCGACGAATCCGGGAAGGTCGTCGGGTTTGCCCTCCTACTCGCCAATGGGCGGTGGGCGCCCTCCGACAAAGACGGACGACTCATTGCCAAGCGCAGTTTTCCAGCGCCGTCCGACGTAGCCGACTGGTGGCCCGGAACCCCCCTTGCGCCGCCCCCGTAGTTATGCCATCGTCACGCGTCGGCTAGCTACCGACACATGGAAACGGCGCGCGCGGCCTAGGGTCCCTTCCTAGGCCCGCCGCCTGCTCCGAAGGGACCGGAGTCTAATGACCTCCCGACCATGGATGCCATTGTATATCGCCGACTACCTGGCGGACACACAGCATTTGACGGCCAATGAACACGGGGCATATTTGCTCCTTCTGATGCATCACTGGCAGCACGGAAAACTTCCCAAATCGCAAGAGATGATGGCCCGCATAGCACGGGTTCACCCACCCCACTGGGCTAAGGTCTGGCGGGTCTTGAGTTCATTTTTCGAACCTCAAGAGGACGGGTCTTGGATTCAGAAACGGCTTGCTCTTGAGTTGATCAAGACCGCCGAAATCTCCAATAAACGCAAGGCAGCGGCCATGCAAAAGCACAGCAAAAGCTGTGCACATGCAGAGCAATTGCACACACACGCGCGCGCGTCTTCACAACCACAGCCACATAGTTCCGAAGCTAAAGCTTCGGCCCCGAAGCCGGCGCTGGCGGTGCCGATAGATGTCGACGTGGTCGGGGAAGATCCGAAAGCCAAGCTATTCCGAATCGGGAAAACGATTCTCGTGAGCTTCGGCGTTGCCGAACGCCGAACCGGAGCGCTTATCGGGCAATGGCTCAAAGTCAGGCCAGACCCTGTCGGACTGCTTGCCGCAATCCAATTTTCCCGAGACCAGAACGTTGCAGAGCCAGTCGCCTACATCTCCACGATGCTAGCAAATGGCGGAGCGAGAAATGGAAAATCGAAGCCTAATATCTCAGAACTCGCCTTTGAACTTGCCGACGAAGTCCGCGAGCGGGAACGTCAGGCAAGCTCTTTCCGAGAGAATGACATTCTCGGAGGCCATTGAGGCTGTCGGACGGTTGATCTCCGCTTTCCCCAACGGTACACCACAAGACCCAAAGGGGTATATCGGCGCCCTTTCCGGCATCTTGCTTGAATATCCACGGTCGATTGCGCTTCGGTGTGCCGACCTCAGGCTTGGCGTCGCGCGGGAAACGCGTTTTCTTCCGACCGTCGCCGACCTTGTCGCGTGGTGCGAGCGTGAAACCGCCTCCATGCGAGGAATCGTGGAGACGGAGGATCGAGAGGCTCGCATAATCCGCGAGATGGAGGCCCGCCGTTTGGAATCTGAGAAAATTGAAGCATCTCGCAGAGCGAGGCCGAGTTACGACGAGCTGAAGGCCAAGCATGGCCCAAACTGGGGGCTGAAGGGTGCGGCCGAGATCGACCACGCCGCCAAGGCGGCCCAGCGAGCGCAGTTGGACCGGGCGAACGAGCGCGTGCTTGCCAAAGCCTATGCCGCAGCCGGTGCGGAGCCCGCTGGTGCGCTATCGGCGTCGCCCTTGCTGGCCGCGGTCATTCGGCAGCAGGACGCATACAGGGCGGCAATACCGTCCGATACGCGGGACCGGACCAAGCCGGCATACGACGGAGGCCCGACCATGCAACGCGTCGGAGCGCTCGCCCGCCATGTCATCGAGGATGCGCCGCCGGCCAGCCGCGACGACTTCCCGGTCGACACGTCCGAAATTCCGTTCTGAGAATCAGCGAAATGGACAGCAGCGCCAAGCCATTGGCTGCAGAATTTCAGCCCAAGGGAATCGCCCCGCATGTGCTGGCTGAGCGCGACCGCCGCGAGACCGAGCTACGGTGCCGCCGGCTCGCCCGTGAGGCGGACCGGCTCGTGGCGGAGGACGCGGAGCGGTGAGGCTATCTAGCTTGCCGCATACTCCGTGCACATGATCTCGACCCACTTTGCGGCCCAAGGAGCGACTTCGGTTCTGCGGTTCGAGGCCACCTGCCAAGCAGCGCCGAGCACGTCCCCATCTTCGTTTGAATACCGCATGCCATCGCGAACCAGATTGCGCACGGCCTGAATGTGGGCGCACTGCAGAGGGATGGCCGGGTCCAGCATGGCGATGATATCGTCCGCTGATTTTCGGTTGTCGCCAATTCCGATGCCGTATGTCATGTCCGTGCTCCGTTGTTCGATGAGGAGAATGTAAGACGCGGTTGGACGTTATGCAATAGAAATCCGCGCAACTTTATTGCTTTCTTTCGGGCTTGACGGACAGAGTAAGAGCGTGTATTACATCGCGGCATGAGCACGCATGAAGACGATACCGTCACACTCAGGCTTCCGGCCGAACTCAAGATCGCATTGACCCGTGAGGCCAGCGCGGAGGAACGGACCCTGTCCGCGCACATCCGCATGCTGATCGCAGAAGCTCGTTCGGTGCGCGTCACCACATACCGCAAGCGCAGAGGAGAGGCGAAGTGAAGACGTTCAACGTCACGATCCCGATCGCAGGGCACGCTTTCGTCGAGGTGGAGGCCGAAGACGAGAAGGCCGCGATTGCCAAAGCGATGGATGAGGTTTCCAGAGAGCATTTGGAGGAATGGACGCCCCTCGATCGCTTCAACAGTGGCAACGTCTGCTACTGCCCGCACCCGTGGGAAGTCACGGCGGAGGAAGCATGACCTCCACCCCCACCGAGCGCGCCGCGAGGGCGTTCCACATCCGGCATAGCGCCAATTATGGCCTGTCTCCTGAGAAAGCCGCGGATGATTGGGACCATGATGTGAAGGGATGGCGAGATCTGTACGTTGCCTCCATGACCGCCGCTCTCGCGGAGTACGAGGCGGCGAAGGCGGAGGCGAGCGCGGCCAGGCGCGAGCGGGCGATGCAGGCAGCCACATGCGTGATGCTCGATTGCATTGGCGATCTGGTCGATGCCGAGGAGGCTCGTGGAATGGCTGATGAAATGACGGAAGCATTCGAGCGCGTCATGGCCGAGCCGGACGCAGCGCAGCCGCGCAAGGAGGGCGCATGAGCGAGATGACCATGGTGGAGCGGGTTCGTCGGTGCTGCTGCCGGGTATCTGATCCGTTCGAATGTGCGAAACTCAGGTATCCGATGTCTGAGGAACAGGAGCCCTGCGAATGCGTCTGTCATGACAACAACGAAGATGACGAGGAGTTTGGCGCATGAGCGAGATCGTACCAAAGCTGCGGGTACTCTCACTCGGCGCCGGGGTGCAGTCCACCACACTGGCGCTGCTGGCGGCGCACGGCGAGATCACGCCGATGCCGGACTGCGCGATCTTCGCTGACACCGGTTGGGAACCGGTAGCGGTCTACGAGCACCTCGGCCGACTGGAGCGCGCGCTGCCGTTCCCGGTCCATCGCGTCACCGCCGGCAATCTGCGCGAGGCTGCTATCGCAGGCGGCTCATTGCGGGCGAGGGGCTTTGCAGCCATTCCATGGTTCATCCGCAACGCCGATGGATCGGACGGCTTGGGTAAGCGCCAATGCACCGCACACTATAAGCTTGACCCGATCCGCCGAAAGATAGTCGAGTTGCTCGGTGGGCGTCCGAAAGGTGGCGCCGAGATGTGGATCGGCATCTCGACCGATGAGGCATTTCGGGTCAAGCCGGCGCGCGTCCAATATCTCGTCAATCGCTGGCCACTCATCGAGCGCGGCATGAACCGCGCGGACTGTCGGGCTTGTCTCAAGCGCTTCGGTTGGGACGCACCGCGGTCGGCCTGTATCGGCTGTCCGTTCCGCTCCAACGAGGAATGGGAAGCGCTTACGCCTGGCGAGCGGGCGGACGCGATCACCGTTGACCGCGCCATCCGGCATCAGCCAGGCACGAAAGGTGAGCAGTTCATGCACCGCAGTCGACGGCCTCTCGATGAAGTCGATCTGCGCTCGCCGTCGGAGCGCGGGCAGTCTGACCTGTTCTTGAACGAATGCGAGGGGATGTGCGGGGTATGAGCGAGATGACCATGGTGGAGGTCGTGGCGAGGGCGCTGATTGAGCGCATTGGATCTCCGTGGCGAGACGAGGACATGGATCCGTCCATCAAGCGCCTGTGGCAAGGCCACGCCCGCGCGGCCATCGCGGCGATGCGGAATCCGAACTCGGCGATGCTCGGGGCGGTCACCGAGATGTGGCAGCAGAGATTGCGCCGCAAAGTGGCTGAGGGAACGATCGGGCAGTACCATCCGCACGAGACATTCACTGAGAACTGGCAGGCCATGATCGATGCCGCCCTCCGCGAGTTCCCGGGCGAGCCGCAGGCGCACCAGCGGGCGCAGCAGGAGGACAGGTGATGGGCTTCAACACGGTGGCTGTGCTGTACAACGACTGCACACACGATATCCGCGAGCATGGCGGACGGCTGGGCCAGAAATTGGCAACGGCCATGACTGCCGGCTGGTCGATGCGCAAAGAGGACAAACTCGCCACACGGTTTGGCGCGGGCCAGGTCGTCTCGCAGGCCCATGCCGACTATTCGCAGGTCGTAGTGGTCGGCCACAACACCGGCCGCCCGATCACTGAATGCGCCGATCTGGACCACTACGCGCTGGGCCAGATCGCCGATGCACTCCGCCGGCATGGATGGACGGTCAAGCCTCCGAAGAAGGCCAGGCGGGCGCGGCAGGAGCAGGGCGGGGCATGACAATCACCGTGATCCATCTCCGCGATATCATCCGTGCCCTGCCCGATCGCTGGGACGAGCAGTATCCCAAAAACCGGGCCACTGCCGACAAGCTTGCAATAGGCAAGCACCTCCGGGTTCTGGATCTGGAGAAGGCTACGCCGGCCGATATTGAACGAGTCATCGGAAATGGCTCTTGGACAAGCATGAGATGCCATGAATGCCAGCAGGATCAGTCGCCTCTCGTTCGCATTGGGGAGGAGCCCGATTGCGACGCCAATTGGGTGGATGTCTGCCCTGAATGCTTGGAAAAGGCTGTCCACGCCCTTGCGACAAGCCCGGTGAAGCCATGACCGAGTGCCCCCGCCGTGACGCATGGCTCCGCGGATGCAGGTTCGAGCCGCGGTATGATGAAAACGTTAACAATCGGTTTAGCGTCGACCGGTTCAACGGTACGCCAGATCAGTTCATCCGCATTATTCAGGCATCGAAGCCCAGAGAATACGTTCGCGACGTGTGCGTCACGTGCGGGAGGACCGTCGAGAGGGAGGGGAAGTGACATACCACCGATTCGTCCGTTTCGATGCCGCTGACGGCTATCTCCGTGCTGGCTGGATGCCGCTGCCGTCCCTGTCCGGGACGCACCACGGCGCATGGTCCGTGCACATGATCTGGCTCTGCTCGTGCCCGATGGGAGATCCGCAATGACGTGGCGCACCGAGACGCTCGCTGATGGCGTTACGCTCTATTGCGGAGACTGCCGGGAGATCCTGCCGACGCTGGGCAAAGTCGATGCGGTGGTGACGGATCCACCGTATGGGATTGCGTATTCCCATGGGACCGGCGGGGGAAAACTGGCGCGATCGACGCAGTTCGATCACCATCCCATCCGCGGCGATGACGAGCCGTTTGACCCCGCGCCGTGGCTGCGCTTTCCTCGTGTGGTCCTATTCGGGGCCAATCACTTTGCGAACAAGCTGCCAGTGTCATCCAATTGGCTCGTCTGGGACAAGCGAGACAGCATTTGCAGTAATGATCAAGCCGATTGCAAAATGGCTTGGACGAACCTCAGCGGCCCAGCGCGGCTCACGCGGCACCTTTGGAACGGGATGCTAAAGGCATCCGAGCGCGGCGAAGTGCGGGTGCATCCAACGCAAAAGCCGGTCGCAGTCATGGAATGGACGCTGCGGCAAACGACGGCAGACGGCGAAACCATCCTCGACCCCTTCATGGGCTCTGGCACCACAGGCGTTGCCGCCGTCAAGCTAGGCCGCCAGTTCATCGGGATCGAGATTGAGCCGCGGTACTTCGATATTGCGTGCAAGCGGATCGATGCCGCGTTGCGAGAGCCCGACATGTTCGTGGATCGGCCAAAGGCGCCAGAGCAGGCTGACTGGATAAAGAATGCACCTTGACGCCAGCCCCAAGCCGGGTCCACAAACGACTTGCGCCGGGGAGGATCGCTCCTCAACCCGGCGCATAATGTCCGAACTGCTTGGCGGCACCGGACACTGGACAGGCATCTACATGCCCCGCGGGGCGCCTGTCGTCAAGACCAGCCAAGCCAAAATCGGACATACGCCGTCATCCCGGCCGGGGCGCATTCGTGCGTCGAGGCTCGCGCAGCAGGGACGGCAAGGCGCAGGGTGTGAGGGATCTTCCCTTCCCGGATGTGCCGCTGCGGAAAATGCCGGGATGTCGGTACCGCAAGGCCGGCGGCGGCTCTACAGCGGCTCGTCCCGACGGGTCACAGAGCGCCATCCATCCCCCTGCCCTGTCCGTAGCATTGCTGCGGGGGGTAAGGGGGGTGTTTTGGCGGATACGCGGCTGAACCGCTCCGGGTCAACCACCTGAGAAGAGAGAGGAAGTAAGAGGATGAGTAAGAGTAAAGACCCCGCTGCGCTCGAAGTCCCCGGAGGTCGAGACTGCCCGAAATGCGCTCGCCCGATGCAGCGGTATCAACATCATCCGGACTGGCGTCCTCAACCCGGTCGAGGATTTTACCGCTGGTCGGATCGTTGCGCGCCTTGCAAGCACTTCCAGAATTATCCAGCGGCCAAGAAATCGCCAGCTCAGGCGGTCGGTTTCTTCGGCGCAGTCCCGACTTGACGCGGCCTGAGTTCATGGGAATAGTGGCGAAAATGCAACAGGATACGCAGAGTGGCTAAGACAGCCGGTCGCCCATCTTCCTACACGCCCGAAGCCGCTACCGAGATCTGTAGCAGGATCGCAGAGGGCGAAACCGTCCGCCAAATCGCTGCAGACGATCATATGCCAGCTCAGGGTACCATCTTCCGCTGGCTGAACGAGCACGAAGCATTTCAAGAGCAATACGCTCGCGCACGTGAACGGCAGCTTGACCGGTGGGAAGACGAAATCGTTGAGATCGCAGACGATTCCACCAACGACTGGATGACGCGGGAATCCGCATCTGGCCGGATTGACGAAGTTGCGAACCACGATCACATCGCCAGGTCGAGGCTTCGGGTGGACGCCCGTAAATGGATCATGAGCAAGCGGCTGCCGCGGAAGTACGGGGAGCGCCTCGGAGTTGAGGGCGCAGATGGCGGCCCGGTGCAGGTCGTGGTGAGGCGATTCAGCGAGGAGGAGGGGAAATGAGCGACGTGAGCCTACAGAAGACTGGCATTGATGTGATTATCCTTGCCGACTTTCCCGGGGTTCGTCGGTTTCAGGAGTTCACCATCGAGACGAAGTCCGCTCCTGCGGTCGTTGTTGCGATCGGGCACATTTCGGTGATCGCACCGAACCAGGCGTCTGTGATTCAAGAGAGGATGGCCTGATGTACGAGCCCCCGCACTGGACGAAGCCGCGGCTGGCGAGGATCGCGCGGAAGCCGGATGAGGCGAGCGAGCAGAAGGCCCGCGAGGCATTGGCCCAAGACGGCATCATGGTTGTCGGTTCTGAGGCTGCAGACATGATAGCCGACCTGCAGAAGCAGCTGGCCGACATGCGCGAGGGAATGCGCGTCATGGCGATGCAGGTGGAGAAGCTGACCTACCATCTTGCGCAGTCGAAGGAGAGGCCAAATCCGCTTGCGTACATGCGATACGAGCAGGCTCGTCGCGATTGGGCTCTGGCTATCGTGAACGGTACGATCCCGGAGCCTGTGAGCGTGCAATTCCACATCGACGGCCGGCAGGATCGAAACTGATGGGCGACAAGCCCGAAGCCCTACCATGGCTGCAAGACGAGCGACTCCTTGATGCATCCAAGTGGAAGTTCGGCCACCAACAGCCAGACGGTGCCGAAGAAGCAGCCTGGAACAACTACGGCCACCTCTGGTCCGAGATGGCGCGCGGCGAGCGCTGGGTGAGCTACAAGGCATGAGCGAGGACTACCTGACGAAGCTGAAGTACCTCCACGAGACGTGCGGCGATCCGCTCGACCACGAGGTGCTGGGCAAAGCCGTGGCTGAGATTGAACGGCTGAGAGGCGAAGTCGAGCGTCTTCAGGATCGCCTGATGAGCGAGGATAACGCCGCCTATGAAGGCGGCTGGAGATGACCCTGCTGAGCCCCGCTGAGGCCATCGGAATGCGCGTGAAGCTCCGCGGTCGCGCGCCTCGCGGCAGAGTGAAGTGCGTGGACGATCGCCGATGGACGTGGGTAGATTGGGATGCCGCCGCCAAGGGGCCGCAGATTGTGATGCTGAGCGAGTTGGAGATCGAGAGAGATGCTCCTGACGCCCGCTGAGGCCGCCCCGATAGCCGGCGTCCCGCCCGTGCAGCTGGAACGCTGGGCCTGGCTCGAAGTCGGCCCGCGCAATCTCGGGACACGGGGCAAGCCGAGGTATCGCGCGGAGGACATCGAGGCGTGGCGAGAGGCAAAGGAGAAGGTGGCATGAGTGTGATTCTGATCGGATTTGTCGCAGATGGCTCAGTGGGCGCAATCGGCGAGTATGAGAGCCCTGAGCGAGCGCAACAGGCAATCCGGTCTCGTGAGGTACCTAGCGGCTACAAGTATGCGGTGTTCGAGACCATGATGAATCGCACGATGACCGCCGAGCGGATGGGCGCAATCGTGTCTTCCGAGAACTACGAGAGCCAGCGCAAGGATCGGGATTTTATGCAGCGACTGCGGGCTGTCCGCGACAGGCGCCGGATGAAGGGAGCAGGGGCATGAACGAGACCATCAACGCATGGCGCAAGGCTCGCGTGAGGATCTACCAGGCGGTCGCCAGGAACCTGAATGCGCGTGCTGACATGCTCATCCGGCGCGCGAATATGTACGGCAAGATGGATGAGGTCGTGCGCAGCGACCCGCAGTTCGGAGCGAAGCTGCAGGCGATCCTGAATGCTCATGATGAGGCTGAGGAACGCTCTCGGGCTCTGAGGGTCGAGAAGATGCAAGCGGCCATGCGGATTGCATCGCGTCGATGACATCCATCGACCTGCCCAACGCTTGGCGACCGCGCGATTACCAGATGGCGTCGTGGAAGGCTTGGGAGCAGGGGATCAAGCGACTGTTGCTAATATGGCACAGGCGCGCAGGAAAGGACGACGTTGCGCTACATATGACTGCGGTCGCGGCGCATCTGAGGCCGGCAAATTACTGGCATTGCCTCCCTCTGTTTTCCTCGGCCCGGCGCGCGATCTGGGAGGCCGTCAACCCTCATACCGGCAAGAAGCGCATTGACGAGGCGTTCCCAAAGGAGCTGCGCAAGTCGACCCGCGAAGACACGATGACCATCGAGTTCAAGGTCGGCTCGGTCTGGCGTGTCGTAGGCTCGGACAATCCTGACAGCCTCGTGGGTGCTCCGCCGGCCGGCATCGTGTTCTCCGAGTGGGCGATCAGCAATCCGGCAGCTTGGGCCTATCTCGCGCCGATCCTCGACGAGAACGGCGGCTGGGCTGCATTCATTACCACACCTCGTGGGCGCAACCACGTCTACAAGATGCTGGCGATGGCCCGGAAGTCTCCAGAGTGGTTCTCCGAGGTGCTCACGCCGAACGAGACCGGATATCCGCAAAACCGGGTTGAGGTGCAGCGCGAGGAATACCACGCCATCTACGGACCCGACGCAGGTGACGCGCTGATTGAGCAGGAGTACTGGTGCAGCTTCGAGGCGGCGATCCTGGGTGCCTACTACGGCCGCGAGATGGTCCAAGTCGACGCTGAAGGCCGCATTGGCGAGGTCCCGATCTGGCCTGACATCCCAGTGCATACGGCGTGGGATCTGGGCGTCTCCCGCGGCTCCGACACGATGACGATCTGGCTGTACCAGATTGCGCCGAGCGACACCGGAAAGGCGCAAATCCGCGTCGTCGGCTACATCTCGGGCTCAGGCTACGCCATCCCGCATTACCAGGAGCAAATCCGCAAACTTGTGGATAACGCCGGCCACCGTAGAGGTACGGACTGGGTGCCGCACGATGCCAAGGTCCCCGAGATGACATCCAGCGGCAAGGACGGGAAGGCCAAGCAGCGGATCGAGGTCATGATCGAATGCGGGATGAAGCCTCGCCTCGTGCCGAATCACCATGTGGCCGATGGCATCTCGGCTGTGCGGCAAATCATAGGCCGATGCCATTTCGACGAGCTGGGATGCGCGACCGGGATTGAATGCCTCCGCCAGTACCAGCACGAGTGGGACGACGACCTGAAGGTGTTCAAGCCGACGCCGCGGGCGGACTGGGCTGCCCATGGGGCAGATGCATTTCGCTATCTCGCGATGGGCGTGCGTGAGGCGAACCCTGTGGAGGCAAAAGAGCCCGGGAGAATGCTGACGATCGGCCAGGAAGGCATTGCGGCATTGCCGCCGGGGGTAAAGCCGGTTACGCTCAACGACTTGTGGGACGCGCGTCGGAGAGAGAGCAAGAGATTCTGAGTTCGAGCGGCGGTGTGGAAAGTAGACACACAGGGTGAATTGAGGACCAGGAGTATCGGCCACCTCAAGGCCAGACTCTAGAGCCGGGGTGACGACCGGCCCGCTCGAAGCTTCACTTGAAACGGGGATTTACATGGGATTGCGCACAAGCTCGTCGGTCCCTGGGGCAATCTCGGGATCCTCCGTCCTATCCGGCGGCAGCGCTGTCAGCCAGATCTTCTCCAAGGACATCACGTTTACGGCCGGCGCGATTGCCGCTCTGGTCAGCACGGTTGTGACCCAGACGGTCACGGGACTGCTGACGACGGACCAGGTCGTGGTGCGCTGCATCGGCACGCTGACATCAGGCGCGGTCATCGCCAACACCCGCGTCAGCGCCACGAACACGCTGGAGATCACATTCTCCACGGCCGTTGCGGTTGGCGTGTCGCTCGGGTCGCTGACGTACCGGATCACGGTTTTCCGCTAGGGGGCAGGAATGCAAACCACCACACCGTTCACCCCGGATGTCGCCGGCACAGTTGCGGCGCCCGCTGTCACGACCACGACAGCCTTTGCGCTCCCGTTCACTGGCGAGCAGCAGGTCATGGTCTCCGCGCTCGCGGCCAACACAACGGTCGCATTCATCCGGTTCGGCATCTCGACGGTGACCGCGACTACTGCGGTGGACACGCCGATTCTGCCCGGCACGGTGCAGATGTTCTCGGTCGGTCCTGCGACCACGCATGTTGCGGTGGTGAGCGCGAGCGCGGCGACGCTGTACTTTACCTGCGGGCATGGGGCGTAGCCGGTGCCTGGATCGACGGAAACCGGCCGTGACATCCTCCGCCGCCTTAGGGCAGGAGAATCGACCCGATCGATTGCCGAAAGCTTGCCACCCGTAGAGCGAAAACCCGGAGAGTGCTGCCTCGCCTTCATGCAAGGAGTGGGCATGTTCTGTCCGGATTGCCCGATCAATCATCCTCCGGATAGAGCCGATGGCTGAGGTCGCGGGCGACGGCCCGAACGAGGACTGGAACTTCTGGCATCGCGAGCTGACCGCGGCGCGCAAGGTTCGCGGCTTCGAAACGTGGCAGAAGCGCGCCAAGAAGATCATCAAGCGCTACCGGGACGAGAGGGCTGACCGCGCTGAGGGCGATTCGTCGTATGACGGCGCCAGCGACGGCTCGCGGTTCAATATCCTCTGGTCCAACACACAGACGCTCAAGCCCGCCGTCCTGGCCAAGGCCCCCAAGCCTGTCGTGGCTCGCCGATATCTCGACCGCGACGAGGTCGGCCGCACCGCCTCCACGATCCTTGAGCGCGTCCTGAGCTACGAGCTGGACGACGGCACGTATTACGACGCGATCAAGGCTGGCGTGCTGGACTGGCTGCTGCCGGGCCGCGGCGTGGCTTGGGTGCGCTACGAGGCGCGGTTCATGCCCATGCCGGGCAAGACGCAAGAGGCTGCTGAGCCTGACGAAGCAAAGGAGGTGGTGCCTTCTGACGAATCCACAGTACCTGAGACGCGGCCCCAGCCCGTCAATGCTGACCAGGCTGGGGCCGATAAGCCGCCTCCGCCCGCGCGCGTCCAAGGCTCCACACCCGGCGAGGACGAGCAGGTCGCCTCCGAATCCGTCCCGGTGGATTACGTGGACTGGGAGGACTTCGACACGTCGCCGGCCCGCACATGGCCCGAGGTCTGGTGGATCTCGAAGCAGGTCTACATGGACCGCGACGAGTTGCGGGCGAGGTTCAAGGGCAAGACCAAGGGCGGCCGGCTGATTGCGGATATCATCCCGCTGGACTGGACCCCGGAGCAGAGCAAGGGCCAGTCTTGGGAAAGCTGGGGAGCGCAGGCGAACAACGGCAAGAAAGCGCGCATCCGGGAGATTTGGGACAAGCGCAAGCGCCGCGTGATCTGGATGGCGCCCAGCTGGAACGAGGCGCTGATCGAGGAAATTGATGATCCGTTGAAGCTTGAGGGCTTCTGGCCGGTCCCGCGTCCGCTGTTCGCCGTGATGACGAACAACACTCTGATCCCGGTGCCGTTCCCGTACGAATACCAGGATCAGGCGATTGAGCTTGACGACTTGACCGCCCGCATCTGCGCCCTAACCAAGGCCATCAAGGCCGCCGGCTGCTACGATGCGTCATTCGATGCCCTCAAGCGCATGCTGGAAGAGGGATTCGAGAACAAGCTCGTGCCTGTGGATAACTGGGCCGAGTTCTCGCAGAAGGTCCAAGGCGGTGGCGGCGTCTGGCTGCTGCCGATGAAGGACCTGATCGAGACCCTGATCCGGCTGTATGAGGCGCGCGAGCAGGTCAAGCAGGTCATCTACGAGATTACCGGCATTTCCGACATCGTCCGCGGCCAGGGAAGCGGCGCTGCCAAGACGGCGACCGAACAGCGCATCAAGGGCCAGTTTGGCAGCATGCGCCTCAATGACCTTCAGGCCGAGGTCGCCCGATTCGCCCGCGACGTTCTTGTGATCATGGGCGAGATCATTTCCGAGCATTTCGACCCGATGACGCTCTACCTCGTGTCGGGATTCGAGCAATACGCGAAGGAGCAATGGCCTCCCGAGCAAGCCCCTGCCATGCCGTCATCGCCGATGATGGGCCACAACGGCGGACCGCCCCTGCCCCCTGTCTCTCCCGTCCCCGGTCCCGGCATGGTTCCTCCTGCACCCGGAGGAGGTGTCCTCCCGCCTCCCCCGGGTAATGGCGCGGCCGGTGGAGTTGCGACCCCTCTCATGGCGCCCCCCGGCCAGCTGCCCCTTCCCGTCGATCCCGCGATGGCCGCGCGGGAGAAGTCCATGCAGATGTTCGCTGCGGCGGTAAAGCTGCTGCGCGATGACAAGCTGCGTGGCTTCCGGATCGACATCGAGACCGATTCGCTCATCGAGCCTGACCAGCAGCAGACGCAGCAGGCGAGATCGGAATTCCTTGCGGCAGTCGGGCAGTTCCTCGCGCAGGCCGTCCCGCTCGGGCAGACCATGCCGCAGTTCATGCCGTTGCTCGGCCGCATGCTGCTGTTCGGAGTGAGAGGCTTCCGCGCCGGCCATGACTTGGAGGCGGCATTCGAGCAACTGATTGACGACTTGGCCAAGGCGGCCAAGAACCCCCCGCCGACGCCGCCGAGCCCCGAGGAACTCAAGGCGCAGGCCGCCCAGCAGCAGGCCGCCATGGACGCACAAGCGGCACAGCAGAAGCTCCAGGGCGACATGGAGTTGATCAAGGCCAATTTGCAGGCCAAGCAGGTCGAGCTGGAGATCGAACGCCAGCGGGCGCAGATTGAGCGCGAGAAGATGGCCATGGAGATGCAGCGCGAGCAGGCCAAGCATCGCATGGAGATCGAGAAGATGGCCATGCAAACTCAGGCCGAGCAGCAGTCAGCGCAGATCCGTGGTGCTGCAGAGCAGCATGCAGCGTCGCTGGACACGGAGGCGAGGGAACGCGAACATGCGATCGGGCTTGAGACGCTGGAAGCCAAGGCCGCGGCGGCCAAGGCCAAGCCGAACGGAGCATCGACATGACCAAGCGGCAGGATGAGAAGGACGAGAAGGACGCGCAGGACCAGCAGCGCCGGGAATCGCAGCAGCGGGTTGACGAGGAGGCGAGGCGGCGCGAAACGCTCGCCCGGCAGAGTGCGGAAGAACAGCGCTACAAGGCGGCTATGGCGCAGGCTCAGTCCAAGCCGGAAGCCAAGGCTGAGCCCGAAGCCCCGAAGCCCCCGCCCGTGTTTTCTGTCGCATCCCGCCCGCCGGTCGACCTGTCCCGTGAGGACGGAGAGCCGCTCGGCGATATCCCCGCCCCGTGGGTCTACACGCTCGTCGGCATGGATGGCACAATCGGCGGCGCGCTGATGGCCGATGCTGAGGCGGAATGGCTGGATGTCGGCCCGCATCACCTCCGCGTCGAGATGGTCCCGGTGCCGACGCTGACGCGAGGTGTCCCGGTGGTTTTCCTGCCCCCAGCGATGATTTCGGAGGTCGCGGACCCGAAGGTGACCCCGCCGGATGTGTTCTCGGGTCAGACCGGGCTCGCGGGCACGGCCAATGAGGCGCTGATGCGGAATTACCACAATCGGCCGCTGCGCGGACTTGCTGGCGCCGCAAGCGATTCCCAGAAGATCGCCCGGCGCGTCGTCATCGCCGATCCGGCCAAGCCTGCGCCTGCGAAGCCAGCCAAGAAGGCTGCCAATGTCGACTGATTCTTTCAGAGAACACATGTCGGCGAGGGCCGCTCGCGATTGCGGGGTTCCATTCGACCCGGCGAAGTGGCTGCCGGAGGCGTGGATTCCCTGCAAGCCAAGCAATCCGACGAAGCTGACGCTGCATGTGCTCGCCGATGGCGTTTGGCATCGCACCGCGTTTTCGAAATTTGCCAGAGCGGAGCCACCCGATGCCGCGTGAGGTCTACGTCTACCGGAATGGGCGGCTTGTCCCGAAGCACGAGGCCGAGCCGCCCGGCGGAGGCAGCGGAGGCGTTTACGTCATCTCCGACACGATGGTCGCGCTGCGCCATCCGATTACCGGTCGGATCATGGACAGCAAGTCGCAATTCCGCAGCGTCACCAGAGCACACGGCTGCGTCGAAGTCGGAAATGAGCGGCAGCGCGACACGCGGAGGCTGTCGGAATTTGACAAGACAAGTCGGATAAATGATATTCGTCGCGCAATTACAGAATTAGGTGGATGATTTGCCAGTAGATTCCCTCGCCGAGCCGGACGACCTGCGGGCCTCGCTGGAGGCGCAGTTTGCGGCGCTGTCGAGCAATGAGGGTGACGAGAAAGCCGTTGGGGAGACCCACGAGGCGGATTCGGTGGCGTCCGAATCTGGCAAGGACATTGCTCAGGATGTCGCGGCGAGCGCCCCTTCTGACGACCGACCTCGCGGTCCTGATGGCAAGTTTCTCCCCAAAGACGCGGCAGCAGCGCCTGACAAGGCCGCAGCGCCCGTAGCCGACCCCAAGATTTCCCCGGCCAAGGACGATCCGGCAAAGGCAAGCGCTCCAGCGGCTCAAACCGCTGCAGACGCCCCTCCTGGCGGCTGGCCGGCTGACGCGAAGGCCGAATGGTCGAAGCTCTCCCCAGCCCTCAAGGCTGCGGTTGCCAAGCGAGAGCAGGAGATCAGCGACGGAGCGCGACAGTGGTCCGAACAGCGACGACGCTACGAGACGGTGCTATCGCCCGTCGCGCAGGAAGCGCAGAGGCTCGGGATGACGGTGGATCAGGGCCTCAACGCCTTGCTTGCCGCGCATCACGCGCTCAACCGCGATCCGGCCGGCGCGCTCCGCAACCTCGCTCAGCAATACGGCGTCGACCTTTCAACCCTCGCCGGCTCACCGCCCGCGAATGGTTCCTCCGAGACTGTCCAGAACCAGCAGCCCGACATTCGGGCGCTCGTGCAGCAAGCCGTCCAGCCTATCTTGGCGCCGTTTCAACAGCGGTTTGTGGACGAGGATCGCCGAACGTCCGAAGCGGTAACAGCCTCAGTCATGCAGTTCGCCCAGAGCCCCGGGCATGAGCACTTCGACGCCGTGACCGACGAGATCATGGCCATGATTCCGGCCCTCAAGGCCGCGAATCCCGGCATGTCTCGCGATCAGGTGTTGCAGGAGGCTTATGATCGAGCGGTTTACGCCAATCCGTCGACCAGAGCCGCGGTTCTGGCGTCGCAACAGGCGCAGGCGGACGAGAAACGACGAGCCGAAGCGCGCGCTCACGCGAATAAGGCGCGCACGGCGGCGTCATCGGTGACAGGCTCACGATCGGGCGACACAGCCACTGAGCCGGCGGACAGTCTTCGGGCGGAGATCATTCGGGCGATGAACGGCGGGTAACCCATAGGGAACCCCCATGGCCTCTCCTGGCCTGTCGGAAATCGTCACCACGACGCTGCGCAACCGCAGCAAGAAGCTCGCAGACAATATGCTGCGCAACAACGGCGCGCTCGTGCGATTGAACTCGCGCGGGAACGTCAAGCCAGCGAATGGCGGTCGAACGATCGTCCAGGAGTTGGAGTACGCCAACAACACCACCTACAAGCGGTATTCCGGCTACGAGGTGCTCAACATCGCCCCGAGCGATGTGTTCACCGCGGCCGAATTTCCGTGGCGCCAGGCGGCCGTCGCCGTGTCCATCAGCGGACTGGAGCAGCTGCAGAACAGCGGCCCATCGCAGGTGATCGACCTGCTGGAAAGCCGCATCAAGAACGCCGAGAAGACGTTCATGAACGGCCTCGCCTACGACGTGTACAGCGATGGCACGCTGGCCAACCAGATCGGCGGCCTGCAGTATCTCATCGCCTCCACGCCAACATCGGGCATCATCGGCGGCATCGATCGCGGCACCTGGAACTTCTGGCGCAATATCACCTACAGCGCGCTCACCAACGGCGGCGCCGCCCTCACGTCGGCCAACGTCTACAGCTACATGCTGGCGCTCTATACGCAGTTGATCCGCCAGCAGGACAGGCCCGACCTGATCCTGGCCAGCGACACCGCCTGGCGTGCCTACAACGAGTCGCTCCATGCCATCCAGCGCATCACGTCGACCGACACTGACGTGGCCAAGGCCGGCTACATGAGCGTCAAGTTCATGGACAGCGACGTGGTGCTCGACGGCGGCTTCCAGGGCGTCACCGGCGATGGCGCGAACTGGGGCGCGGCGGATGCATTCGTCACCGGCGGCGTGCCGAGCGGCGTGCACTTCTACTTCCTCAACACGAACTACATCTATCTGCGGCCCCATCCCGACCGCAACATGAGCCCGATCGAGCCGCGTCGGTTCAGTGTAAATCAGGACGCGATGGTCGAGCTGCAGGGCTGGGCTGGGAACATGACACTCTCGAACGCATTCCTGCAAGGAGTTCTTACGACGTGACCTTGCAATTGCACTCAGGAGCCTCTAAGAACCACTTTCCTATCATGGAAACGTGGAGGCTTCAAGTGCGACTTATCGATCGGGTTGGCCATCGCTACGAGCGCCTTACCGTCATCTCCCGTGCCCCTAACTCTGGGGTTGGACGTGATTGCAATGCCAGATGGAATTGCAAGTGCGACTGCGGGAATTTGGTCTTGGCTTATGGCCAGGACTTGGCGAAGGGTAAGGTAAAATCCTGTGGATGCTTGAATGCCGAGCGGATCCACAAGCATGGCCATTCGAGAAGCAAGGTTTACGGCCTTTGGAAAGGCATGCTGCAGCGATGCGAGAACCCCAAGGCACCGGCATATGAGAACTACGGAGGTCGCGGCATTTCGGTCTCAGCCGAATGGCACGACTTCACGGTTTTCTTGGCCGACATGGGATTTCCTCCCAGCGGAGGCACCATCGATCGCATCGACAACAACGGCAACTATCGCAAAGAAAATTGCCGTTGGGCGACGGTAAAAGAACAGCGGAACAATACCCGCCTGAACGTCAGCCTGACGTTCGACGGGCGTACGCAAACGATCTCGGAATGGGCCGATGAGCTTGGCTTTACCCGGGAATGCTTGCGGGGCCGCATTCGTGAGGGATGGTCGGTTGAGGAAACCTTGACGCGACCACTCACTTTCGTCTCTCCGAAAAGGAAATAGCCAATGCCTACAATCGTCTCTCAGTCGATCGAAGGCGTCAATCTTGCGGCGCTTTACACGGCCTATGACCAGACGGCCGCGATCTCCACCACCAACGACCCGAGCAATCCCGGCCCGCCGTTCAAGGTCGGGACCGAGGTCACCGCGACCGATGGCTCACTCTGGGTGTTCACCAAGTTCACGGCCGGCGTGAACCAGTACGACGTTGTCATGATCGACAACTCGACCGGGTTCGCCAAGCAGATCCTTGGTGGCGGCGCCTCCGAGGCCAATCGGTTCCGCGTCGGCTTCTACCAGAACTCGACCGCGGCCGTGGCGAACAACTTCGGCTGGGTCATGCTGTCGGGCGTCCCGACCATCAACGTGCTCGGCTCCTGCGCCAAGCTCGTTCAGCTGTACACGACCGACACCAGCGGCAAGCTTGACGACGCGATCGCGACCGGCTCGCAGTATCCGGTGCGGAACGTCGTTCTGACCACCACGATCTCGTCTACTACGGCGAGTTCGAATACGGCTCAGGCGGCTTGGCCGTCCATCGGACCGCTGGGGGCGCTGCTCTGATGACGGGTGGCCCGTCCATATTCATCGGCTACGACGCGCGGGAGGCAGAGGCGTTCAACGTCTGCCGCGCGTCGATCCGGAGGCGCTTGACCGCACCGGTTCCCATCCGGTCGCTGATGCTGTCAGACCTGCGCCATCGGGGCTTATATCGGCGCCCCACGGAGGTCCGAGACAGCCGGCTGTGGGATGTCATCTCCGACGCCCCGATGGCCACCGAGTTCGCGATCTCGCGGTTTCTGACGCCGATCCTGGCCAAATCGGGCTGGGCGCTGTTCATGGACTGCGACATGCTTGCGCTCGACAACCTCATTCGGGTGTTCGATCTCGCCGACCCGTCCAAGGCCGTGATGTGCGTCAAGCACGTGCACGAGCCGGCATCCGGGACCAAGATGGACGGGCAGTTGCAGACCTTCTACCGGCGCAAGAACTGGTCAAGCTTCTGCCTGTTCAATTGCGAGCACCCTGCGAACGCAGCCTTGACTGTCGACATGGTCAATACGCTGCCGGGACGTGACCTGCATGCCTTCAGCTGGCTGCAGGACGACCAGATCGGCGAACTTGATCCGGGGTGGAATTTCCTCGTGGGCCACACGTCGCGGGATGTACAGCCGAAAATGCTCCACTGGACCAGCGGCGGCCCGTGGTTCCAGGAGTATGCCGAAGTCGACTTCGCGACGGACTGGCGGAACGAGAGGGACCGCGCTGTATGCTGATCTCGGAGCCATATCGCGCGCTGCAGGCCGATCTTCACGCCCGGTTCGATTACGGGCATGGCGGTGACGCTGCGGAGTGTGCGGAGATCGTGCGCGGGCTGGCTCCGTCAAGCGTGCTGGACTACGGCTGCGGCCAAGGGCATCTGGCGCGGCTGCTTGAGGGAATCGAGGTCGAGGAATACGACCCGGCCATCCCCGGCAAGCAGGACGAACCCGGCAAGGCTGACGTGGTGGTCTGCGCCGATGTCCTGGAGCACATCGAGCCCGAGTTGCTGGGCAACGTGCTGCTGCATCTCTACGCCTGCACGCGGCGGCATATCGTGCTGGTGATCGCCACCGGGCCGTCCCGCAAGGTCATGGCGGACGGGCGGACGGCTCACCTGATCGTACGTCCGGCGGACTGGTGGCATTCCCGGCTGTCCGGCCTGTTCGAACTCGATCGGTTCGAGGATCGCTCGGTTGCCGGCCGAGGCGTCCTGGCGGTGTGCCGACCGCGGGTGTTTACGGTGCCACCGCTGCTCCCGGTCGTGAAGGTCCGCAGCACGTCGGCAGTGTCCGATGAGATGCGGAATGAGCAGGTCCGGGCAAACTGTGCGCGGATTCCGGCACGGCTGGAGATCAACCTGCCGGCGCATAACCGGGTGGCACATCTGGCCTGCTTCGGCCCCTCCTTGGCTCAGACGTGGCCTGAAATCGCCATGGGCGCGGCAAGGGGCGGTGACGTGTTCACGGTCTCGGGGGCGCACCGGTTCCTGATCGACCGTGGAATCGTCCCACTGGCGCATATTGACTGCGACCCGCGTCCGCACAAGGCAGCGCAACTCGGTGAGCCTGATCGCCGGGTGCAGTACTGGCTCGCCTCGTGCATCGCGCCGGCCTATCTCGACAAGCTGGGGGGCTACGATGTCCGACTGTGGCACAGCTACAACGGCAAAGCCTCGCGCATTGCGTTCCAGCTTGATCCCGGCTGCGAAATGATCGTTGGCGACGGCTCGGTGGGGCTGCGCGCGATGTCGATCCTATACACGCGCGGGTACCGCCGTTTCGAGATCCACGGCATGGATTGCTCGTTCTCCGGAGGCGAGGCACACGCTGGCGAGCATCTTGGCAAGCCTCAGGACGCTGTCTCGGTCAAGTGCGGTGATCGCTGGTTCGAGACTTCGGCGCCGTTCGTGACTTACGCCCGGTTCTTCCACAAGCAGCTTTCCATGATGCTGGACGCGGATATCCGGCTGCATGGGGACGGCCTCTTGCAGCACATGAACAAGGAGACCTGAAGTGCCCGACGCAATGATGAGCTATGACGCGCCCGGTTCCGACGAGCGCATTTTCGCCGAGTTCCACACCAAGGCGGTGGTCGACCAAGCGCGATCGAAGGAATCCGGCTATCCGGTGTTCCGGGACGTGGTGTTCGTGAAGATCATCCAGCCTGGCGACTCGCGGCTGAGCGAGTACAACCAGCCGGCGCGTCCGGTCGACATCGAGCGCTTTCCGCGCCAGTACGCGGCGTTCCAGCGCGGTCAGAAGCAGGAGGTGGAGGGTGCTCCCCTATCGCTGCTGTTCCCCTCGGAGCCCGCAATCGTCGAGAACTTCCGTCGCGCAGGCGTCTTCGTGGTCGAGCAGTTGGCTGGCCTCAGCGACACCGGCATCCAGGAGATCGGTCTGGGCGGGCGCCAGTACAAGATGAAGGCGCAGGAATGGCTGCAGCAGGCCGAGAAGGGAAAGAGCTTCCACGGCATGGCCGATCGGCTTGATGCCCTGGAACTCGCCGGCCGGGCAAAGGATGACAAGATCGCCGCGCTGGAGGCCGCTCTCATCGAGGCGCAGTCCAAGGCCGAAGATCCGCCCCGCCGCGGTCCCGGCCGCCCGACCAACGCCGAGCTTGCCGCTCGGGAAGCCCGAAAGGAGATCGCATAATGCTCGCCAAAGACCTCATGGGCGTCGGCATGCCGGCGGAGTTTTCGAGCCGCGAGGGCTACCCGTCGCAGGCTGCAGTCACTGCGGCTGGCACCACCAGCGCCAATGCGACCGTCCTGCTCAAGGAGCAGCGCTCCATTCTGGTGACCGGGAGCGGCTCGGATGGCGTGCGCCTGCCCTCCACCGCTGAATTGATGGTTCCCTACGTTATCGCCGTGACGGGCGGAACGGCCAAGGTCTACCCACCGACCAGCGGCACGTTCAACGCCGCCGCGGCAGACACCCCGATCGCCATCGTGGTCCAACTTTGCGGCGTCTTCATGCGCTATTCGTCCACCGGCTGGTTCGCCATCGGCACCGTAGCCCCGGCCTGATCCATGGACCTGCTGACGATCGTCCAGACCGCACTGCAGGAGCTGGGGCTTCCTTCCCCGGCCTCTGTCGTGGGTTCCCAAGACTTGCAGATCATTCAGATGCTCGCGCTGGTCAATCGCGACGGCATCGAGGTGTTCAAGTCGAAGGACTGGACGAGCCTTCAGGGCGAACAGGTCATCAACCTCGAAACGCCGATTACGGTGACCGGTGACGTTACGACCGGATCGACCACGATCACCAACGTGTCGAGCACAACGGGCATCGTCTCCGGGGCGTTCTCGGTCTCGGGCACCGGCATGCCGCAGGCGCAGCGCGTCACCGGCACCGTAACTGCCACCACGGTTGATTGCGAGATGGAGGCCACGGCAACCGACACCGGCGTCACGCTGACCTTCGCGCGCGACACGTACAACATCGTCAGCAACTTCGACCGCTACATCCCGCACACGTGGTGGGACCGCACGAACCACTGGATGCTCGTGGGGCCGCAGTCGCCGCAGCTCGACCAGTGGCAGCGCTCGGGCATTGTCACGACCGGCCCGCGGCGGCGCTGGCGGCAAATCGGCAAGAAGCCGACCGCGTTCCGCCTGTGGCCTCCGCCGGCCGCGACCACGGTCCCCGCCGCGCTCGTGTTCGAATACGTGAGCAATGGCTGGGTCGAGGCCGTGGACGGCACGACGAAGAACCGCTTCACCGCCGACACTGACGTTCCGTTGTTTGACGAGGATATGCTGATACTTGGAGTAAAGTGGAGGTTCTGGCAGATCAAAGGCTTCGACTATGGGGCAATGCAGGCTGAATACGTTGATTTTGTCAATCGCGAGAAGGCACGTGACGGTGGTATGCCTGATCTATCCCTGAACCGCAGGCGGTTCCCCTTGCTGATTACTAGCGCAAACGTTAGCGACGGATTCTGGCCCGGATGACCCTTTTCGTGCCCAACACCGACAGCGTGGTCCAGGCGGTAACGGCCGTATCGGCGACGTTGGCATTGCCGACCGCGACGCTCGGGACCAACCCGGCGCTGCGGCTGAAGCGCATGGCAGGCACGTGCAACCTAATCTGGGTGCGCTTTGGTGCCTCCGGAGCGGTCACTGCGGCGCAGACGAACTCTATGGTCATCCCCGTGACCGGTGAAACGATCATCGTCGGCATCAAGACCGGTTCGACGCATGTCGCGTTGCTGGCCGATGGCTACACCAACTCGTTCAACATTACGCAGGGCAATGTGCCGGTATGAGGAAGCTGGCATACCAGAGCGGATCGGGGCTCCAAGTGCCGGGCCGGGTGCAGATTGCTGTTCCTATGGTGGCGACCGGCGCATCCGTTCCGGCACCCATCGAGGGTTGGGATGCCGTCTCGCCGATCGCCGCCATGTCGCCGAAGCGGGCGATTCAGCTGGACAACTTCTTCCCTCAGCCCGACTTCGTGGAGCTTCGTCGCGGCTTCATTCGGCACGCCGATACGGCAACCACGCTGCCGGTCGAGACCCTGATGGCCTACGAGGGCGTGGCTACCCGTCGCCTGTTTGCTGCGTCGGATGACAGCATTTTCGACGTGACCGGAGGTACCTCCACCGTCCAGGTCACCGGGCTCACTAACGCGCGGTTTCAGTACATCAACTTCGCGACGACCGGGGGCCTGTTTCTCTACGCCGTCAATGGAGCGGATGACCCACAGTACTACGATGGTACGGTGTGGGCTGTAGCAACCATTACAGGCATGCCAACCGCAGCGATCGATGTGAACGCGCACAAAAACCGCATCTGGTTCGTGGCGCAGGACTCGTCCGACGCCTACTACCTTCCGGTCGATTCGATCCAAGGCGCGGCGACGAAATTCCCTCTGGGGGGGCTGTTCACTGAGGGCGGCCACCTGCGCTCGATGGGCACGTGGTCGATCGATGCCGGCGATGGCCCTGACGACTATGCCGTGTTCCTCTCGTCGCGTGGCCAAGTGGCGATCTATCGTGGGGTGGACCCGGCGGTCGACTTCGTTCTCGTCGGCGTCTTCGACATGGGTGCCCCGATCGGGCAGCGGTGCCTGACGCGCGTCGGAGCGGATATCGCCATCATCTCGATTGACGGTGTGGTGCCGCTCTCCCGCGCCATGATCTTCGAGCGCGCCGCGGTGCAGAAGGTGGCGCTGACCGAGCGCATCCAGCGCGTGATGAACCAATCCGCGCGGGACTGGGGCGATCACTTCGGCTGGCAGCTGATCAGCTACCCTAAGGGCACGAGGGCTATCCTCAACGTGCCTGTCGTCGAGAACGAGACGCAATACCAGTACGTCATGAACACGCTTAGCGGGGCATGGTGCCGCTTCTTGGGCATGAATGGCTCGTGCTGGGAACTGCTCAACGATACGCTCTACTTCGGCGGCAATGATGGCGTGGTCTACGAGGCCGATACGTCGGGAACGGACCACGGCGCGGTGCTGCACGGTGACCTGCGCACGGCGTTCAATTACTTCGGCCAGCGGGGCCGACAGAAGCGCTGGACCATGTGCCGGCCGCAGCTGACGACGGACGGCCAGGTCAATCCGGGCTTGGCTCTGAATGTCGACTTCCGCACCGATGCGCCGATCTCGACTCCGACCACAATTGCCACTTCTGCGGCGCTCTGGGACGAGGCGCTGTGGGATGTCGACGTGTGGCCCACTGAAACGTCGGTGCAGGCCAACTGGACCACCGTGGCGGGGCTCGGCTACTGCGCCTCCATCCGCATGGCGGTGGATGTGTCGAGCGGAAGCACGGGCCTTGCGGCGGTGTGGGGCGTAAGCCTGTGGGGCTTTGGGACATGGGGCGAGGTCACCACCCCCGAGATCGCGCTGCAGGTGAACGCCTTCGACATCACGTACGAAGTGGGGTCGATCGTATGAACCTCGTGCTCGGCCACGATCAGGCGGTTGCGGACTGGGTCGCCTCGATCCTCGGGAAGCCGTTCCAGGCGCCATTCACTGCGTTCGGCCTTGTGGACGGGACTGGGCACCTTCGCGGCGGTTTCGTGTTCACCGGCTATACCGGAGATTCGATCGAGATGAGCGTTGCCGGCGCGGGGTGCATGACGCGGGGCGCCTGGCGAGCGGTCGACGAGTATGTGTTCCGGCAGCTGCGTTGCGCTCGCCTCCAGGTGCACACGCGGAAAGACAACAAGCGTGTCCGCAGGCTGGCCCCGAAACTCGGATTCCACCACGAAGGCACCGCCCGCCGGCTCTACGGCGCAATGGACGGGATCGCCTATTCCCTCACGCGGGATGACATGCCCGAATTCCGCAAGCGGTGGAGGCTATAATGCAAGCCCCGTCAGCCCCGGCCGCGCCAGATCCAGTGAAGACTGCGCAAGCTCAGGCGCAGATGAACAAAGACACGGCTGTAGCCCAGTATGGTCTTAACGCGACAAATCAGGTCACGCCGCAAGGCACGCTCACCTATCGTCAAATCGGCAAGTGGGACGACGGCACGCCTCGGTTCGAGGCCACGCAAGCATATTCGCCTCAGGAGCAGGCCCTTGCTGATCTGACGAACCAGACTCAGCAGAACCTGGGCAACATCGGAGTCAGCCAGTCCGCCAAGATCGGAAACCTGCTCAATCAGCCGGTGACGCTCGGGAACGAGGCGACCGAGGCTAGGCTATACGACCTTGGCAGCAAGCGGCTCGACCCGAGGTTCCAGCAGGAGCAATCGGCCCTCGAAACGCAGTTGATCAACAAGGGCATCCGGCCCGGCTCGGAGGCGTGGAACAATGCGCAGACCCAATTCGGGCAGAACAAGAACGACGCCTACAACCAGCTTCTCCTGCAGGGCCGCGGCCAAGCGATCCAGGAGGGTTTGACCGAGCGCAACCAACCTATCAACGAAATCACGGCGTTGATGAGCGGTTCTCAGGTCTCGCAGCCGAACTTCACGAATACGCCTCAGCCGGGCGTGGCTCCGACCGACTACATCGGTGCGGTCGGCCAGTCGCTCAATCAGCAGAACGTCGGCTACAACGCGCAGCTTCAGAATCAGCAGAACATGATGTCGGGCCTGTTCGGGCTCGGCAAGACCGCGCTCGGGGGCTGGATGATGTCCAGCCGCAAGGCGAAAACCGATATCGAGAAGGTCGGGAAGCTCGACAATGGGCTGAACCTGTACAAGTTCCGCTATAAGCCCGAGTTCGGCGGCGGACTGATGCAACTTGGCCTGATGGCCGATGAGGTCAAGAAGGTCGCGCCGGATGCCACGGCGGAAGTCATGCCGGGGATTGATGCCGTGAACTATACGGCTGTGGCGGAGGCGCTCAATGGACCCGCTTGACCTTCTCGCGATCGGAATGCAGCCGTCCGGAGGCGATGCCGGCGCCGTTGGCTCGTCGATCATGGACATGCTCAAGGCCGCGCGACCGTCGCCCGAGCAGGCCAAGCGCATGGATGCCATCCAGCGCATCAGTGGGGTGCTCGACGCGGCGCCGCCCACCCAAGGGCCGCAGCCGGCCACGGCGATGCCTCAGCATGCCGCGCCAGTCGTTCCGCAGGTGGCGGCGCCCCCACCGCGCCGGCCGGGCGGCATGATGGCGCTGGGCGCGTCCCAACTGCCGATCATGGGGATGGGGCGCCCATATGGTTGACAGTGGCACCTATACCCCCGAGGCGATTGCCCGGCGCATGCAGATTGCGCAGGTATTGCTCGATTCCAGCAAGTCGAAGCCGGTCCAGCATTGGGCTCAGGGCCTCGACGAGCTGGCCAAGGGCGCAATCGGCGGAGCGATGTTCGGCCAATCGGAGGAAGCCGAGCGCAAGGCGAAGTACGACAACAATGCCGCGCTTTTTGAGGCTTTCCATCTTCCACCACAGGCACCGTACGTGCCGCAATACCAGAGCCCGATTGACCGGGTGGCCTCGCTGTTCGGTGGCGGATCGTCGCCGGCCGCCGCTGCACCTTTGGAGCCCTCGCCTGCCCCGCCCATGGGGGCCGCTGGTCCTACCGCGATGAGCGCGCCGCCGCCTGTCAGCCGTGCCGGACCGTCCCTGCCGGTCACCCCTGCTGCGATTGATGATCCGAACAGCGATTACAATCGGTCATTGCTGGCGCCGCCTCCTGCTGGCCGCGCTGGGGTCGCCGCGGCCCTGAGCCGGCCCGAGGTGATGCCGACGCCGAAGGTGTGGGGCGACAGCGAGGCAGAGGCTGCCGGCCTCTACGAGCCGCGTCCCGGCGGCCAGCCGTCAGCGCTCGCGCCGGCCGCGCCCATGCCTGTGAGTCCTGCCGCGCCTCCGCCTCCCACGGCCAGCACCGGCCTTCTCGCCGACATGCCCATGGAGAAGCGCCGGCAGATTGCCGCGTTGCTCTCCAATCCCGGCACGCAGGCTATGGGCCAGACCTTGCTTGCCAAGACTCTCGGGGAGAGCGGGAACACCGACGAGATCAAGGAATACAATCTGTCCGTCCAGCAGGATCGGCAGGCAGGCCGCACGCCGCCGAGTTTCTACGACTGGAAAACGGGACTCAAGAAGGCTGGCGCGCAAACTCTCACGATTGACCAGAGGGGAGAGAGCGAATTCCAGAAGATTGGCGCCAAGCATCAGGCCGAGCGATTCAACGAACTCGCGGCGGACGGTCAGAGCGCCAAGCAGATGCTCTCCGACATGAACACGCTTGCCGATCTCGGAAAAACCATCGGCACTGGCAAGGGGGCTGAGGTCAAGGCGGCGTTGGGCCCCTATGCCGAAGCACTGGGAATCAAGGTTGAGGGCCTGAGCGACATCCAGGCATACGAGGCCATCGTCAACCGGGTCGCTCCGTCGCTTCGTGTGAAGGGGAGCGGTGCCCAATCCGACTACGAGCTGAAGAACTTCGTCAAGTCTCTGCCTTCGCTCGGGAACACCCCGGAAGGCAATGCGATCATGAAGACCACGCTTGATGGCCTCTACCAGAACAAGGTGCGCGCGGCAGCGATCGGAGCCAAGGCGCTGAGCGGGAAAATCACCCGAGATGAGGCCGAGGAGCAGTTGCAGAAGCTGCCCGACCCCATGGAGGGCTATCGCGAGTTCCAGAAGCAGCGCAAGGAGCCGGCTGCCACGCCGGCCGCAGCTGGTCAGCCTGACCGTTCCGCGATCGAGGCGGAGATGAAGCGGAGGGGACTCAAGCCGTGACCGACCTGACCGCCCTTTCCGATGCGGACCTTCTGGCGCTGGCGCGTGGCAATTCCGCCACACCCGCAGCCAAGCCGCTTTCGGAAATGACGGATGACGAGCTGCGGGCGGCACATCAGGCTGTCTCGATCCCGATGGATGTCATCCAGTCCGCTGGCTCGGAGGCTGCCAAGTCGTTCGTGAACACGCCGCGGGCAATCCGTGACCTGCCCGAATTGCCGACGCGAGCCCTCACTTGGATCGCAGAGCATGTGCTTCCCGAAGGCGTGTCCAGCCAGATCAAGGGCGCTCGGGAGGCGCTCCAGGGGCTCTACGCCCCCGATACGATTGACCGCGCGACGGCCAAGGTTGAAGCGGCGATTCCGCAGCACGAGCCCGAGACGAAGTATGGAGAGTACGCAAAGACCGCCGGCGAGTTCGTCGGATCTCCGCTCAGCTATCTCGGGCCGGGCAGCATTGTCGCCAAAATCCTGACCGCGACCACCGGCGGGGTCGGATCGGAAGCGGCCGGGCAGGCAACGAAGGGCTCAAAGTACGAGGAATTGGCCCGGCTACTTGGTGGGGCCGCAGGCGCTGCCGGGCCCAGCGCCGCCGCCCGTGTCGTGACGCCGCTCCCGATCTCCGCGCGCCGCCAAGCGCTCGTCGATACACTGACGCATGAAGGCATTCAGCCGACTGCCGGCCAGATTACCGGTCGGCCAGCGCTGCGCTATGCCGAAAGCGCGCTGGGGGACTATCCGGGCGCGGGCGGACAAGCTGCAAGAGCGCAGGAGCGCTCGGCCGAGCAGTTTACCGAGGCGGCCATGGGGCGCACGGGCGAAGTCGTTCGCGCTGCGCCTGACGAGCCCATTCTGGCCAATCCGGAACGGATGACCGCGGCTAGGGATCGGATCGCGGGCGAGTTCAATGACCTGTCCGCCCGCAATACGCTGATCTTTGACCAGCCATTCGCGAACGAAATCCATCGGATCGCCACGGACTACGGCCGCACGCTTCCGGTGCAGCAGCGGGAGATCGTTGCGAACTACATCCAAGACTTGACCAATGCTGCGGCGCATCCGCCTGGCGGCCTCGCGGCGCTGCCGGGCGAAATATACCAGCGCACTCGGTCGCGACTTTCGGCGCAGTCCAATGCCATGCGGCAGGCTGATGGTCATTTCTCCCGCGTACTCGGCGAAATGCGGGATGCCCTCGACGCCGCCATGGAGCGGTCGATCCAAGCCACCAATCCGGCCGATGCTGGCGCATGGGCCGCCGCTCGCCGGCAGTACGGAAACATGCGGGACATCGAGCGCGGCGCCGCGGCCTCTGGCGAGCAGGCGGCCGAGGGTCTGCTGTCGCCCATGCAACTGCGGACGGGCCTTGCATCTGGCGCCAACCGGGGTCGCTATGCCCGAGGCGAGGGCAACTTGGGGCCGCTGGTGCGGGCCGGCAACGCTATCCTGCGACCGCTGCCGCAGTCCGGATCAATGCCACGTGTGGTCTCAGCGGCCATCCCAAGCGCGATTGGCTCAGCGGCGGGAGCGCTCACCGGTGGCCCGCCAGGCGCAGCGCTCGGTTCCATGGCCGGCGTGGCGGCGCCCGCTGCAATTGGCCGACTGCTGATGTCCCGGCCGGCGCAGGCATATCTCGGCAACCAGCTCCTCTCTCCTGCCATCCGCGATCACTCAACCCGTGCCGCCATCGCTCGGGCGTTGCTGGCCGATGCTATGAGCGAAAGGTAGCACAATGCCGTTCGACGGTAATGGGAACTTCACAGTCGACCAGCCGGCCTTCACGTCGGGCACGCCGATCTCGTCGAGCGCCACGAACTCGAACAACACCGACTTTGCCGGCGGCCTGACCAACTGCGTCACCAAGGACGGCCAGTCTTCGCCAACGGCTGTGATTCCGCTTTCCAACGACGGATTCAACTACGCCTCCGACCCAGACACCGGTATCCACCGCACCGCGGCGAACACGCAGGCGATGGAATGCGGGGGATCGGATGTCCTCACCGCCTCGACCACCGACCTCACTGACGTGGCTGGCTTCAGCATTCGGCCGATCGTCGGTGAAATCCGGATCTATGGGCTGACGACGGCGCCAAGTGGATGGCATCTCTGCGACGGCACGGCACTGACCGCAACAAGCCCGCTCCGGACCGCCCTGATCGCCGCGAGCAATCCCTATGGCGTAAGCGGATCTGACCCGCTGCTGCCTGACCTTCGAGGCCGCTCGCCCTTCGGCAAGGACACGACGGGCACTCGCATCACGGTTGCCGGCGGAAATGTCAACGGCAACACGCTGGGCGCATCGCAGGACAGGCAGACGAAAACGCTCTCTATTGGAGAAATGCCGGCGCATACGCACCCTGGCAGCACCGTGGCGATCACGGACCCTAGCCACTTTCATGCCCAAGCCGCGAGCACGCTCACGAGTACCGGAGGCAACAACGGGCAGTCTGGTGGCGACTTCGCGCGTAGTGCCAGCACGCCAGCCACCGCGCCGGCTCAGACTGGAATTACGGCCACTCCAACGATCGCCAGCCAAGGCAGCGGGACTCCGTTCGGCATCCTGCCGGGCCTCGTGATCGTCAATTTCATCATTTTCGTGGGGGCCTAGATGCATGCCATATAACCCCACTACCGGAATTTTTACTCGGGTTTCGAATAGCTTTAGCAATCCGGTCTTTGGGACGGAGATCGATCCTATCGGCGCTGATGGGCTGTTCGACGATTACGACCTAGCGCTGTCGCTGATCAATGGTCACCGCATCGTGACTGCGGCCGGCGCAGTTACCGTCACGTCGTCGGATAGTCGAATCCTGATCAATAAGACCGTTGGCGCCGCAACTTCAGTGGTGATGCCATCGAGCGTGGCCATCGTCCAATCGATCCTCGTTAAGGATCTGAAGGGGGACGCTCCAACGAATAACATCACGGTCACTTTTACCGGCGGAGAACTTGCAGATGGTCTCTCGTCTGTAGTGATCTCGACCGCGTATGGAGCCTACTGGTTCAGTCCGCTTGTTTCTGGCGGTTGGTATCTCACAACGGGATGATGAAATGTCGAGGATCTGGAAAACGCTTATTGTTCTCGCAGTTCTTGCGTCGTTCCCTTCTATTGCGGTAGCGCAGTGCAGCGGACAGTTTGCGGCCGGAACGGTATGCGGAAACCTGACAGGCGCACAGGCATTGCCGAAGCCTGTCATCTCCACATTGATAGGTTCGGTGAATTGGTCCAAAAATCTTTTGAACAATCCGGATTTCAATACATGGACACGATGCCCAACATTTCTATGCACGGTCACCATTACCAACGGCGGGTATACCAGCAGCACCAACTTCGTGATCGCGCCGACTGGGCTTGTCGGGGCGTGGCCAGATAGCTGGCAGATAAGCTCGGGTGGTGGAGGTACGGTAACCACTCGAACGACCGTGTTTACGCCGTCGAATCAGACAGCGGTCAGCGCTTATCCTACGCGGTACTTCGAAGGCCAGTGGACTGTTGCCCCAACGGTAGGGAGCACGACGGAAAATCCCAACCCCTGCGCCGGCCCGAATGCCTCGTTCGGAACACTGACTGGTTGCCGCGCAACTTACCTCGAAAATAACAACACGCCGCAACTGCCAAATATCGGAGCGGTCGCTGGTCAGACCGTTACGATGAGCGTGTGGGTACGCGCCGGCCGCGTTGTCTCTAACGCGGTGAACAACGGCAGCGGACTTTGCCGCCTGACTGTGGAAAGCACGACGGATTGGACCACCGGGCAGTCCGCTACGGTTAGCGGTATCGGCGGTGCCACGACGTGCAACGGATCTGGAACGATCACGGTCATCAACGGCACAACGGTCGATTTCGCGGCTTCGTTTTCGGGATCGTACGATACAACCAGCGATCCCCGGATGAACGTGCAGCCCGTGTTCATCACCCCGATCGTCTACTACAGCATGGGCTATCAGACGTGGCTCGGAGGGCAGGCCCCGGCCTCAGCGGGCGGCTACTTCATGAACACTGGCTCTGATGGTCAGTTTTACGTGTATCAAGCCACTGCTGGCACGACGACCGGCCTGCCCATTACTGCGGTCGCCAATAACGGAGCCGGTCTGTGCCGGCTGACCGTCAGTTCAACGGCAGCATGGACGACAGGGCAAGCAGCGACCGCAGCCGGTGGCAACCTTCCTGCGGGATGCTCTGGATCGCACATTTTGACCGTCGTAGACGCCACGCATATCGATCTCGCGACGACCACATTCGCTGGCGGATACACCACCGGCGCCTATGTTGGCGTTCCTCCGGTTCATGCGACGATTGGCGCCTCTGCCAGCGACGGTGGCGTGACGTGGAGAAACGCGGGATTTGCGAAGGGACGCACTTACGACCTTTACCAGGGTCAATACGCATCCGGCGCGATTACCTCGTCAGGCTATAATCAAGGAGCCGCAACGCAGGTCACGGGAGGTACTGACAATCCGATTGGAAATTCTTGCTCGGTCGGCGCGGTGTGGGTCCAGTGCGTGGTCACTATTCCTATGCCGGCCCCGCTTTATAACAACACAGGGGATTACGCTTGGTCAGCCACCGATCCGGTACGTCAGCTTCTTCCTGCCGTTAACTACAATGGTAATTTTGGCTTCCCATCGAGCGGCGTTGTTGTGGCGTCTGTCGACGCGATCGGGCCAATTGGCGTGCAGCGTATCGATTATGCGCAATTCCAGCTTGAACGCGGAACCCAGGCGACCGCTTTCTATCCCCCACCGCCTCCGATCGAGCGGCTTACGTCAATTAAATTTCCAGATATCCTCGGGTATCTACCGGATGCTCAAAGCCCCAGCCAGACAACGGGGTTGTTGACGCAAACGCGCTACAACAGCGATGGAAACGTTGCCTTGTTCGCGAGGCGCACAATCGATAGCGGAGTTGCGGGGTTCAGCGTCGCCAACGGTGATGGAGTTTCTGGCAACCCAACGCTTGGATTGTCGGGAGCGACCGTTCAACTCTCGCCGTCGCTTCTGGTATATAATAACGCGATAACGTCACTGACTGGCGTCCCATCCGGGACGATCCTGACCGCAAGAAACGTTGACGCCACCTCAACCAGAATCCTCGCTGACACTGCCGGAACGAGTGTGTCTTCGTCCTTCACCGGACGCTTGGCGCGAGGCACAATCGCTGCTCCTACGGCCCTGCAGTCCGGCGATACCATGGTGCTGATGCAGGCATTCGGCTATGGATCTACGGGTTACTCTGCAACTGCACGGGGCACGTTCTCCTGCTCGACAAGCCAGATATGGACGGATGCGAACCAAGGCACTGTCTGCGCGGTCGCTTCCACGCCGAACGGATCGACGACACCCGCGAACGTAATGACGTGGGAGAACAGCGGCGGCGTGACAGTGCCCTCGACTGTGACCGGGGGCGACAAGGGCGCCGGGACGATTAACTCATCCGGGCTTCACTACGTTGCCGGCAATGCCGTTGGCTCCAGCGCAACATCTCCGGTTACCCTCAACACGACGACCGGTGCCATTGGATGCGCGACCTGCGGCGTGACCGGGACTGGACTGAACCAGTTCGCATCAACAACTAGTGCCCAGCTTGCTGGGGTGATCTCTGACGAGACTGGAAGCGGTTCTGCTGTATTCGGCACCGCGCCCACCCTCACAAACGCCACACTTGCGACGAGGCTGAACAAGGGCGTCTACATCATCGGAATGTCGGCTGTAACCGGCATGTCGGTGACCGGTACGTTGGTCGAAACCACGCTCGCCACAATCTCTGTGCCGGCGAACGCGATGGGTGCTAATGGCGCGCTTCGCATCACTGCACAATGGAGCAAGACCGGAACTGCGGGAACTGGCGAGCCAAGAATAAAGTTTGGGGGTACCACATTCGTAGATGGTGGAGCGGCGGGCGCCACGGTGATTTCGGGGCGAACCCAGGTCCAGATCCACAATCGAAATGCAACTAATTCTCAAGTGGCAATGGCTGCAAATCAGGCCAATTTCTCATTTGGCAATCTTACTGCAACCGTTACCAGTGCTATTGACACAACTTCCAGCCAGGATGTCACTTTCACATGCCAGCTCGGAAACACGGGCGACACCTGCACGCTGGAGAGCTACTCTATTGAGCTACTTGAACCATAGGGATAGCCTGCAATGAGACAGATGAGAATTCTGATCGGGCCGACTTTCTGTGTTTCATTGTTGGCTTCGGTGGCACATGCCCAGCAACCCTCCCCACTTGAGCGGGCGTTGAGCGAGAAGCTCCTGCAAGAGATCAACGCCAGCGTCCAATGCGGAGCGGCGCTGATTACGGCGCAAGAGAAGCTCAAGGACGCGGAGAAGGAGAAAGCGAAATGACCCAGAACGCTCGGCGCAGGGGATAAACATGGGAATGTACAACCGCGAAGACAACATGCGGGCAATGGGACTGGAGCCATGGGAGGTTCCGACTGCCGACGCGCAGTCCACGAAAGGAAAGTCGTTCATGAACTGGCAGCAAGCCCTGTCCGCCCTGCGTACCGCCATTTCGGCCGGCGGCCCGTTGAGCGGGCTCCTGATCGCGCTGGGGTACACACACACGGAGGATCTCTCTAAGGGCGTCGAGGCGTTGATTGTCCTCGCGTCGGTCATCCCGCCCGTGCTGGGCGGCGTGTGGGGGTGGTTCACGCACACCAAGAGCAACGCCGTTGCGGTAGTCGCGGCAATGGATGGCCCCGAGAAGCAGAACGCTTTCCTCGGCGTCCCCGACGCGCTCAAGGTCGTCGCCGCAGACGCCGTCCCCGGCGTCCAGAGCATCAAGATCGCGCCAGGCGCCCCGGCGGCACTCACCGCCATCGCCGAAGACCGCGCGCACCCCAAGGTGACCCAATGACCCGGATCGCCGTTGTCCTCCTCTCCGGGCTGGCGCTCGCCGGCTGCAACCTGGGCACGTTGGAACAGCGTCTTCAGCGAGCGCGCGAGATCGTACGGCTCGTCAACTCCAGCGCCATATCGATCGAAGAAGTCGTGCGCGAGGCGTGCCCCACCATCCAGAAGCTGAATGCCGGCGCCACCGCCATCGCCTGCGTGGCCAAGGCGTCGGGCGAGCGGAAAGACCGGATCGCCAAGGTCAGCGAGTACGGCGACCGGTTCTGCCGGAACCCGACATCTAAGAGCCTCGCCGACATGATGAACAACGCCAAGGTCGGGCTTGAAGCGGCGATTGCGGTCACGGCAGCGGAGTGCCCCACGCCGTGATATGGACGCCGATCCCACCGACAAAGGCGTGGCCACGATGGGTTATCGTCCTGATCCTCGTGGCGCTCGCCCTTGCCATGGTTTTCGGTATCTCGCGGGCCAAGGGAGCCGCGCCGGCTGAGCGCGCATGCACCTCTGACGCGGTCCGGTACTGCATGCCGTACATCAACAGCCGGCCGAACATGATCGCGTGTCTGCAGGCGCATAGGTCCGAACTCTCGCCGGCATGCCGGTCCGTCATCAGGAAAGGGAAATAGCCATGCTCGGGACCATCCTGCTCGTCTTCGCATTCGTGCTGGCGTGCCTCGCGGCGTTCATCCCTGGACCGATCTGGGACCGGGTACACCTCGGGTGGGCGTCTCTGGCGTTCTACTTCGCCTCGCTTCTGTTCGGGCACATGATCCGCTGATGGCCCTGTCCGACGCCACATCGATTGCGGCCATTGGCGCGCTGGTGGCGATGGCGACCACTGCGTCGCCGATCATTCTGTCCGTGATCACCGCGACTCAGCGGCGCAAGGAGAAGGTCGAGGACTACGCTCGCCAGGATGGCGTGGCAGCGCAAGCCCGCGAGGCCGCGCGGCTGCTGCTGGCCGCTAACGAGCGTGTGGCAAGACAGACGGCCGCCGCCGCAACCGAGACGCAAAGCCAGTTGAAGCAGATCCACACGCTGGTGAACTCCAAGCTCACCGAAGAAATGAAAAGAAGCCTAATCGCACTCAAAGCACAGATCGTCCTTCTCCGCCGGGTCATAAATCTAGACTTTGCCGCCAACACCGAGACAATAGAGGCAGACCGCGCCATGCTGTCGAGCCTCGAACGAACAGTGGAGGAGTTGAGCAGTTCACTTACGGAGCGGGATGCAGTGACCGAGGCCGCGGCCGATGCGCGGGCGGCAGTATGAATGATCGGAGCCCCGGCAGGCTGCAACCCGCCGGCGCCCCTAACCACGACGACCAAGAGGCGATCGAAGTGGCTGAAGAAAATAAAATCACAGATGCGGCAAAAGAAGGGTCGCGCCGCGCGTTGAGCCAAGAGGATCACGCCATCCTTGCGGACCTGATCAAGCGCGAAAAGCGTAGCCGGATCATCCGAGAGTGGCTATGGGTTATCTGGCATCGAGCGCGGGAATGGGCGCTCGTCTACGTTGCAATTACGACTGCTATCGTCGCCGGTCGAGAGCAGATCGTGACTTTCCTTCATTGGATTGGCCTCGGAGGAGGCAAGCCATGAGCCTTGGCCGGCGATCCGTCGTATGCCATTTCGCGTTCATGATCGGCCTCGTTCTGCTTTCGGCGGCGGAGGTGGCGGAGATCTGGTCACAGTTTCGGCCGCCGGTTCGACTGTCCGCGATCTACCTTAAGTTTCATGATCCGAGAGAAGACGGAACTGTACGCCCCGCTGATCAAGCTGACCTGATCAAGTGGGGCTGGTGGTATCGTCTATGCGCGGGCGAGGCTGTCGAGACCATCACCGACAATCAGGGCAATCCGTGGAAGGACCACGAGCCACGAATCCACCCGATCAAGACTCCGACCAAAATCGGAGAGATCGTGACCGGCCCGCGGCCTCAGCCTTGGGTAGTGCCGCCTGATCTCCCGGACGGGAAATGGATGCTCAATCTGGAACCACGTATGTGGTGCTGGGTTGGCGAGCGCCTGTTTCCGATCCAGACGCCTCGGGTGCAGGCGCCGTTTACGGTTCGCCGCGAGACTTTGTCCAAGTAGCAATGCTTCCCGGGTGGCCTCAGACATGGGCGGACTGGGCTGCCGCTACGGTCGTATTCAGCGCGGTCGTAAGCGGCATGACGTGGGGCTGCGTGATATGGAACGGCTTTCGCCACCGGGCGACGCAGAAGCTTCTGCGGGCGCTAGCGAAGGCTGTGGCGGAGATCCGGGAGGATCAGCCGCATTGATCCCTGGCAACAATGGTCATTGCCCGCAACTGCCGAGCCATCTCCGGATGCATGATTAGCGTTCGGCCTCCGTCAATAGAGAAGGCGCGCTTCTTCGGAACCTGCAGGAATCGGATGTTCTGTCGGTGACCCTGCCTCAATCGTCGTCTAGCGCGGCTTGGCGAGCGCACCTTGGACCAGTCCTCGACCATGTCGGTGAGGGTGATGTCTTCAATGATGCGAACGCCGTCGTACGGATTGGGAAATATTGGGCTCACGGCTTCACCTCCTTCCCGGCCGGGGCGAGGGCGGCGCGGGCGCAGTAGACCGCCGCGAGCGCTTCGGTGCCCGGATCCTCAGTCTCTCGGATGAATGTATCGAGGCAATCGGTGACCCGCCGCAGCGCCGCCTGTAGCTCCGCGATGCGCTCAATCAGCGCGTCGTTCTCCTCGCTGAGTGCCACGTTGGCCAGCGCCTCGCGAGAGTTTAGTTTCGCGATCTCGGCGGCTTGGGCGGTGAGCAGGTCGGCGGCTTTTACCGCATCACCACCAACAATGGTTCGGAGCCAAGTGGAAATATTCTCCACCTCGCCCGCCTGCGGCACCGGCCGCGCGGCTGCGGCGGCCTTCAGTGCCTGTCGCGCCAGATGGAGGCATCCGCGCTCGCTGTAATTGTCGCCGAGCATCGAGTGCAGCCGAACAGCCGCAGCAGCAATGGCTGTCGTTTCTGCGTTTTCCTCGATCCACCGGATGTCTGTGCTCATGACCGCTCCTTGGCGAACAGGGGGAGGATGGCGATAGCGAGCTTTCGGTAGTAACCGTCAGCCGCCAGCCGCAATGAGTTGGAACGACCGGTATCGGCCATGAAAAGAGCGTGCGCCACCTCCTCGACGCTGAGCATGGCCGGGCGCGCTGGCGCCTCCTCCTTGAGTGGGCAGTCGGAGCACTGCATCCCCACGCCAGCCAACCCTTGCATGCAGCATTCGCGCTTGGGTTCTGGCGCTGCGTCGGGGCGGCGCAGGGCGCGGATGGTGTCCGCGGCCTGACCGATGGCATGGTCGAGCGACCGGCTGTCGACGAATTCCGGGCAGTCGCGAACGTGTCGGCTCTCCAGCCATCTATCGAGGCGGCCCAAAAGATTGTCCAGCTTCGCGACATCGAGCCCCGCATTCCACTCCCCCGCCATCTCGGCGAGGATGGCGTCTGCGGATCTTCCGAGAACGTCGCTCGTCACACGGAACTCGCTGGCGTTGATCTCGTCGTTCATGATCTCGATGAGGCGCTCGCGCTCGCGGGTCATGGCTGGGGCTCCGGGGCGGGAGGGGCGCTCTGTGCGGCGCGGTCAAGCCGCTCAATCTCTGCGAGGATCAGCGCGGCGGCGCGGACGAGGTCGCGGCGCCGACCCCTGGGCTTCCACCACTCATCAGCCCACGGCCATGCATCGCGATAGCTGGTGTACGTCTCATAGCCGCGGCCAGCCAATTGGCGTGCGATGAATACCCGCTCTGGATGCGCATAGCAGGCGGCGGCCATCGCCATCTCGCCCCGGTGGTGCTGATCATCGTGCCATGACGTCCAGCCCTCCGCCTCGATCTGCCGGCGGCGCTCGGCGATGACATCACGGGCTGCTGCGCCGTCCAGCGCCATGATGGCCCGCGCCGTCGCCTCGATGGCAGCAAGATGAGTCTGTCGATCCATGGCAACCTGCTGGCGTTCCAGGATGCGGCTGATCTCGGTGAGGCGGTCGGTCATCGGGATGGCTCCTTGGGATCCGGGGGCGCGAATGAGACCTTGATCTCGTCATCTCGCATCCACTGGTGCTCGCCCTCATGCCCATCAAGAAGCATGCAGGTGGTGGACATCCCGTCTTCGGTGACTGGGCCGTCTTCCCAGCAGTGTGTAGTATGGTGCTCGCCCATCACTCCCCCTCCCTCGCCGCGTCGACCTGCGCCGCGCGCTCCTTCAGCTTCTCCTTTGCCGCGACCATCGAGGCGTCTGAGCGCATCCATTTTGGCAGCTTGAACCACTCCGTCTGCAGTTCGGCTTTGCCGCCCTCAGCCGCATTCCGCAGCGTCGTATCGGCAGCCGACATCTCCGCGATCCGGTCGCCTCCAGCCGCAGTCGGCGGTGGTACGGGCGGCAAGATTTCCTCCAGGCCATCCGGTTCGCGTGCAGGCTCGTCACCACGCTGCCATGCCCGATACTCCGCGACGAGTTCGCGCCACAGGCGGCCGGACGGGTGATTGTTGCGGATGTCCTTGCGGCTCTCCACGATGCAGTGCTTGCGGACGAAAGCGGCGCATTCCTCCTGCGATAACAGCGGATTGCCTTCAACTCGCGTCTCGCTGATGAATGCGGCGAAAGCCCCATCGTTGCACAGGATGCCGGCCTGCTTCGTGGGCGTCAGCGTGTCCCATTGAGGCTCGGGCTCTCGATAGAATTTGTTGTCATATTGACGAGGATTTGGCGCCTCCGGATCAACCTCGCTGTTCTGCCACTCCGGTGCAGCCTTCTCCGCGGCGTCACGGTTTGCCTTGTCCTCTGCCGCGCGCAATTCGCCAAGCCGGCGGGAGCAGTTCATGCGCAGCTCGGCTCGCTGACCTGTCGGCAACTCGTCGATCGTCGCCAGCGATGCCGACATCCACGTCATGAGCGCTGCGCTACTGGTCTGATTGAGCATGTCGCCCTGCAGCTTGTCGAAGGTCATGCGGCTTTCCTTGGCCGCTGGCGCCGCCGACTTGCCTCCGCCTCGCCCATCATCCGCGTCGTTGTCGATGTCGTCCGTGGTGCGGATCTTGAACGTCTTGATGCAGAAGTACTTTTCGGCCTGCGTCGCACACTTCGGCGCCGCCTTGTCGTCGGTCACGCCCTTCCCGTCCCGTAGACGCGACGTGGCCGTCCACTGGATCGGAGGCCACTGCTCGCCCGCACCGTTGACGATCGTGAACTCGTACACGATGGCGAGCGTCGACCCTTTGTCGTTCTCCTCGATCAGATTGCGACTGACCTCGGATTGCACGATGAGCAAGTCGTTTTCGGCCAGCAGCGGCGCCAGCCGGTCGTTCACATCCTGCCATGAGGCATAATTGTAGTTCTGGAACGTGTTGCGGCTCGCCTTGTGAATGCGCCCGACCTCGCGCGTGACGGCCAGAATCGCCTTGGCAATGGCCGCAGGATAGACCTTGCGCTCGGTCGCGATGGCCACCGGCTTGTCAGCCTTGGACGGATCCTGCCGCGGATCGTGCACCGCGGGCAGGTTGTTCGGCGCCATCGTGGCATCCACGACCGCCGGCCGCTCCTTGGTCTTTGCGTTCATTTGAGTTTTCCCTCCACATAAGCCGCGCTGCTGAGATTTCCTGCTGAGCGGCATTCTTGGCGCACCAAAACGCCGCCCGGATTTCACGGAAAAGAGTCGCCAAATACGAGAAGACAACGATTGGCGGCAACAATGCAATCAGTAGAAACTTGCGCAGTTTCACCAAGCCCTCCGCCCGATGTTCACGCCCGCCCCGAGCACCACCGGCATGAGCGCCGGGTCCATCGGCTGGGCGTCCCGCACGCGGACCTTGCGCCGGTGGCCTAGGAAGCCCGCCACGCCAACCATGCCCCCGACTGCGCCGGCTGCACCCATGGCCGCGATGGCCGCATCAGGGATGCCTTTCCGGGCCACCA
>Ga0134127_10000386_pt1 | contig 43562 bp, 59 predicted proteins | sample KB31753_FD_96459 | JGI IMG/M metagenome (GOLD analysis project Ga0134127, IMG submission 96459) | Terrestrial soil microbial communities with excess Nitrogen fertilizer from Kellogg Biological Station, Michigan, USA - KB3-175-3 | ecosystem: Environmental > Terrestrial > Soil > Unclassified ...
GACGCCCCCGCCGGGGGCCCAGGGCCCACACCAGCCCCGCGCCGCGCAGCCCCCCCCCCCCCCCAACCAAAAGAGGGCCGCCCGGCCCCCCCCCCCCCCCGACAAGCTGACCGCGTCCGAGGTGATCCTGAAGGTGCTCGGCGAAGAGCACCCGGACCCGGTCGCGCGCCACCTGCTGACAGCCGCGCTGAAGGAGGCGCGTCCGGATCTCGCGAAGAACGCCTCGAACAACATCAGCAACGCGCTCTCGCGCCTGCGCGACGCGGGCAAGATCGACGGCCAGAACGACGCGTGGCAGCTCGTCGACGGCGCGGCCGCGGCGAGCAAGCATGCAGGCTCGACGGCGCCGCGTCCGCCGCGGGCGAGCTCGAAGGCGAAGGCATCGGCGCCGCCGGACCGCGCCGTCGTCGCGATGGCCGTCGAGGTGGAGGGCTCGACTTCCGTCAGCGTGCAGCTCACGCCGCGCATGCGCGCTCGTCTCGAAGCGTTCATCGCCGTCGCCCCACGCGGCATGTCGATCGAACGCGCCGTGCAGCTCTTCCTCGAGGCCGCGTTCGCGCAGGACGCAGCGTGAGGGCCGTTCTCGCAATGGGGTGGGGGGGTGACGCCATGGCGTCTCTGTTCGATCCGCCGCGGCCGCTCAGCGAGCGCGAGCGGCTCCTCGCGGAGCACCACCAGCTCCTGGCCGAGTACTCGAACTCCGGCGGCGAGCGACGCAGGGAGATCGACCTGCGCATCATCGCGATCAAGGAGCGGCTGAAGGACCTGCCCCCGCCGCCGAAGCCGGTCGTCGCGGATCCACCGCGGCGACGTCGTGCGCGTGCGGCGCGGCCGCGGGACGGACGAATGGCTGCAACCGGGGAGCGCGACTGATGGGCTGGGTCCGCATGAACGCGTCCTGGGACGGCGAGAAGCGTCATCGCCGCGTCGGCGTCTTCGGACGCATGGCGCTGCGCGCGGCCGTGCTGCTGAGCAAGGAGCGCGACTGGCAGCGCGCCGAGCGACGCGGCTGGGTACCGCGCGAGGAGTTCGACGGCGAGGAGGTCGCGCGCCACCTGGAGGCGCTCGGCGACGCGGCGCTCGCGCGCTACATGACGCCCGACCAATTGCTCGACGAGCTGACGGCCGGCATCGCCGCGTGCGAGGCCGAGGGCCTGCTGCTCGCCGCCAGCGCGGACGGCTGGTGGATCGACGGCTGGGAGACGTACGTCGGCGATCCGACGGCCGCGAAGCGCAAGGCCGACGAGCGCGCCCGCAAGCGGGCCGCGAAGGCCGCCGCGGGAGTGCAGCTCGATCTCGGCGGCGACGACGTCGCGTCGTTGGAGGAGACGCCGACGCCCCCGCCGTCAGGATCGTCACGGGATGTCACAGTGACTCAACGTGACGCGCGTGACGTCTCGACGCCCGCGCCGACACCTGTCACGGTCGGTCACCGTGACGAGCCCGAGTCGTTCGGCGCGATCTCCGCGCGTCTTCAGCAACAGGCTGGTCACGGTGACATCCGTGACGTCACGCCACACTACGTTACGGAAAGACAGCAAGTAGCTAACCCCCCTACCCCCGCTGACGCGGGGGCTGGAGGATCGAGGCTTCGCCGACTCACGGCGGCGGAGCTCGCGGTCGCCGGCGTCGTCGCCGAGGCGGTCGCTCGCGGCGACGTCGACCTCGAGCCGCCGGCCGATAGGCGGGAGTTCGAGAAGCGCCTCGGGGCGGCGAAGCGGCGCATCCGCGAGGCGACGACCGCGGCGACGCGCATCGCCGCGGAGGAGGAGGCGAAGCGCGTCGAGACCGAGCACGGCGCGGCGCGGCGCGATCGCATCGCCGCGACGGCCGCGCTGCTGCACGACGACCCCGCGTCGGCCTGGGACGTCGTGATGCGCTGGCGCAACTCCGACACGCTCTGCGGGATCGCGCCGCACCGCGTGCCGCTGCGCGTCGCCTGCAGCCGGGCGCAGAGATCGGTCGAGCAGACGGAGCGCGCCGCTCGGCGAGAGGCGAAGGCGGACGCCCGGCCGCTGCCGTTCGTCGCCGCGCCGGCGCTCGTCGTCGACGGCGCGAGGAAGGCGGCGAATGCGTGAGGCGACCGCGATGACGATCGCCAGTCCCTGCGCCGAGCGCGGCTGCGCGAAGCTGCGGCGACTCGTCGTGCGTCTGCTCGACAGCAGCGTGCGCAGCCGCGAGCACTTCGAGCTGCGTGCGGCGCTCGCCGCGCTCGCGGATCAGCAGGGCTGGTACGACGTGCACGGACTTCCGCCGGATCAGCTCGAGGACGTCGCCGCGGACGCGGTCGCCGCGCCCGAGTGGCCGATCGAGCTGCCGAAGATCGACGACTTCCGGGACGAGGCGACGAAGGCCGCCGACGCGCAGCTCGACGGCGACTGGTGGCGCTGCCCGGAGCACGGCCTGACGCCCGTTCCGATCTACCTCTGCGGCGCTGCGTACTGCCCCGACGAGAAGTGCTCGAGGAACCTGCTGCACGTCCGAGGTGGCGCATGAAGGCCGTCGTCGAGGTCCTCGTCGAGCAGCTCGACCAGGCGGCGTTCGATGAGCAGGTGACGTTCCGCGTCGACGCCGAGTTCGAGCAGGTCGCTCCTCCGCTCGCCGACGACGAGATCGACGCGCTCGAGCGGCAAGTGACGCAGCACGGCATCCTCGCGCCGCTCGTCGTGTGGCAGGGCGTGTTAGTCGACGGTCACAACCGCTTCCGCCTCGCGCGTCGCCATCGGCTGCGCTTCGACGTGCGCGAGGTGCTGCTCCTCGACCGCGCGTCCGTCGTCGCGTGGATCTGCGATCAGGCGCTCGCGCGCCGCAGTCTCACGCCGCTCGCCGCGGCCTACCTGCGCGGCAAGCGGTACGAGACGGCGAAGAGGGACTCGGCGTCGACGCGCTTCGAGCCTGACGCACGGCGTGGTCAAAGTGACCACGCCGCAGGTTTCACTCGCACCGACGAACGACTCTCCAAGGAGATCGGCGTCGGTGCACGCACGATCCGCCGCGATGCGGAGTTCGCGCGCGACCTCGACCTGCTCGTCGTGCGCATGGGCGTCGAGCTGCGCAACGAGATCCTCGGACGCAAGCTGCAGATGACGCGCCGCGACGTCCACCTGGTCGTCGAGCGCGCGCTCGTCGACGTCGGCGAGGTCAGGCGCTTCGCCGACGACGCACGACTGAAGCGTCGTCGGGCGCCGCGCGCGGTCACGGGCGAGGAGGAGGCGAAGTTCTTCCAGCGCGAGATCGTGCAGTGGATGTACGACGCCGAGCAGAAGGTCTGCGCCGTCGAGCTGTCGTGCGGACACCAGGAGCCGTACAAGACGCGCGGCGACGGCAAGCCGAGCAAGGCGAAGACGAAGAGCTGCAAGACGTGCGGCTCGGGCAGCCGCACGAAGCATGAGCGGAAGATGGCGCTCGGCGACTGGGAGAAGCTCCTCGCCGATGCGATGCGTGATCCATCCAGGCGGAAGCTCGTCGTCGAGTGCGTGATGCTGCTGCAGGGCGTTCTGTCGACGCCGCCCGTGGGCGAGCGTCAGCGGGAGATCTGGAGCAAGATCGACCGACGTGCGGGACAGGCGCGCATCTTCAGCCACCAGGACTACACGCAGGCGAGGAGCGCCTGATGCCGACGAGACCCCCGCACGCGTGTCGGCCTGGTTGTCCGAACCTCGTGCCCGCAACGCAGAGGCGCTGCGACCCGTGCACTGCAGCGACGAGCAAGGCCGTCGACGTGCGACGTGGAACTCGACAGTCGCGCGGCTACGGCACGGAGCACGACCGCAAGCGCAAGGCGTGGTTCGCGACGTCGCTGCCCGCGCTCGGTCGTCCGCCCGTGCTGTGCGGTGACCGCGTCACCGGCGAGTCGACCGAGCACTCGAGCTGCAGACGCGAGGGCCGCGACGTCGTCGGTCGCGTGCTCGATCACATCGTGCCGAAGGAGCAGCGCGGCGCAGATGATCCCTCGAACTATCAGACGCTCTGCGATCACGACCACAACGTGAAGCGTCAAGGCGAGAGCATGGCTGCACGAGGAGCGAGGCCGTGACGCGCGCCAACGTGCAGCCACGGCCGCGCCCCAGCAACGTTGGATCGGCGCAGCCACAGCAACGTTCATATGCCCCCCGGGGGGGCTATCAAACGTTGGGGCGTGAGGCCCCCGGACCGCGCGTCGGGTCGCACGCACGCTTGGTCGAAATAAGCGCGCCGAGATTCTAGGTGGCCGACGGCGACCCTCCTGAAGGCCTCCGGATCGTCCGGCCGCGCGTCCGCGCACCTGGCGCAGGTCGTCCCCGCAAGTCCGCCGAGGTGCATCGCCGCGAAGGCACGCGGTCGCGCGCGCCGGCGCCGCCGAAGCCGGTCAACGAGAAGCCGGTCAGGGACGCCGACGTGCCGCGCGAGCTGCTGCGGCCGCCGACGTGGCTGCACAAGTTCGCGAAGCAGTTCTGGAAGCGGACCGCGCCGTCGCTCGCGCGCGCCGGCCGCCTGAAGCTCCATCACCTCGACGCGTGGACCGCGCTGTGCGAGCGCCGCGGCACGCTCGAGCGCGCCGCGCGTGAGATGAACGATCTGAAGATCGGGAGCGAGGAGTTTGCGGCCGCGGCGACGATCGCGCGCCAGGCGAATCAGCAGTTCTCCGCGGGCTGCCTCCGCTTCGGTCTCGACCCCGCCGGCGACATCCGCCTGAGCGCCCTCGACGGCAGCGACGTCTCCGACGCGCGCCCCGCGGCCGTGACGCCGGCGTCGGCCGTCGAGGTGGACCGCGGCGCGGATTGGCTGAGGGATCGACGTGGCCGTCGCGGCTCGTGAGCGCGCCCGCAGGCCACGGTCGAAATTAGACCGGCCTCCGCGGCGACCGCGGCGTCCGCGCGACCCGGACCCGACGACGCGCTACGCGCGCGCCGTCGTCGCTGGGCGGATCGTCGCGGGGAAGCTCGTCCGCCAGGCGTGCGCGCGTCACCTCGACGACCTGGTGCACGGTGCCGAGCGCGGCCTGCGCTTCGACCGCAAGAAGGCGTGGGACGCGATCCTCTTCGCGCGGACGCTGAAGCACATCAAGGGCAAGTGGGCGGGGCAGCACATCGTGCTCGAGCCGTGGCAGGAGTTCATCGTCGGCTCGATCTTCGGCTGGTGCGGCGCCGACGGCCTGCGGCGCTTCCGCGACGTGTACGTCGAGGTCGCACGCAAGAACGGCAAGAGCACGCTGATCGCCGTGATCATGATCCTGCTGACGTTCTTCGACGGCGAGGGCGGCGCCGAGGGCTACATCGCCGCGACGAAGAAGGACCAAGCGAAGATCATCTTCAACGACGCGAAGGTGATGCTGCGCAAGGCGCCCGCGTACCGCCGGCTCCTGAAGATCCACGAGCACCGCGTCTCCGATCCGGACTCGGCGTCGTTCCTGGTCCCGCTCGGCGCCGACGCCGACACGCTCGATGGCCTGAACCCGCACGCGGTCGCGATCGACGAGCTGCACGCGCACCCGACCGCGAAGGTCGTCGAGGTGATGGAGAGCGGTCAGGGCGCGCGCGCGCAGCCGATCTGCATCAAGATCACGACGGCCGGCTGGAACCGGCACTCCGTCTGTTGGCGCAACCGCGAGCACGCCGCGAACGTGCTCGACCCGAAGAACGAGGTGACCGACGACGCGCTCTTCGCCTACGTCGCGACGCTCGACGACGAGGACGACTTCCGCGACGAGAGCTGCTGGATCAAGGCGAACCCTGGACTCGACGTGTCCGTCGACCGCAAGGCGCTGCGCCGCGACGTGCAGAAGGCGATCGACGTCCCCGAGGAGCTGCCGAACCTCCTGCAGAAGCGCTTCGACAAGTGGGTGACGAACTCGATCGACAAGCCGATCGACATGGACCTGTTCCGCGCGCCGGAGTGCATGGCGAAGTTCGACGTGGACGCGCTGCGCGGCCGCCCGTGCTTCGCGGCGCTCGACCTGGCGCGCGTGACCGACCTGACCTCGTTCGGCCTCGTGTTCCCGCCGGCGACGTCGGGCGAGCTCTACAAGTACCTCGGCTTCCACTTCATCCCCGAGGACAACGTCCGCCAGCGCAGCGACCGCGACGGCGTGCCGTACGCGCGCTGGCTCGCCGAGGGCAAGATCATCGGGACGCCGGGCGACACGACGGACCTGGACGTCGTCGGCGAGAAGATCCTCGAGGTCGCGAAGCTCTACGAGATCCGCGAACTGCCGTACGACCCGACGTTCGCCGCCGACATCGCGCGCAAGGCGACGGCCGCCGGCGTCAACTGCTTCGAGCACTACCAGAAGTACCAGTCGATGACGTTGCCCTGCTCGGAGACGCTGCGCCTGGTCCGCACGAAGCAGATCCAGCACGCCGGCGACGAGGTCCTGCTCTGGTGCGCGAGCAACCTCGTCATCCGCAAGGGGCCGTCGAACCGCATGCTTCCGGACAAGGAGCGCAGCCGCGAGAAGATCGACGCGTTCGTCGCGCTGATCATGGCCGTCGGCCGCGCGGCCCTCGCGGTGCCGCCGCAGCGCTCAGCGCTCGAGACCTCCGACCCGCTCTGGCTCTGAAAGCAGGCTGCGAGAATTGCCCTCGATGAGCGGCACAGCCTCGACGCAAGCTCGCCGGTCGCGCGTCGCTTCCGCGCTCGTCGTCGCCGGAATCGTTTCCGTCATCGCAGGCATCGCGATGATTTCGACGCCTGCGGCCGTCGTCGCCGGCGGTGCCGCCGCGCTGGTCGTCGGACTGCGCTGGCCGCGGTGAAACTGCTCGACGATCTCGCGGTCGCGCTCGGCGTGACCGAGCGCGCGGAGACGAGCACGCCCGCGCTCTTCGCCGAGTTCCTGCGCGGTTCGCTGACCGCGTCCGGCGTGCAGGTGACGCCGCGCAAGGCGCTGCAGATCTCCGGCTTCTGGAGCGCGACCTGCATCCTCTCGGAGGCCGTCGGAAGTCTGCCGCTGATCGTGTACCGGCGCCTGCCGAACGACAGGGGCAAGGAGCGCGCGATCGATCACCCGCTCTACCGCGTGCTGCGGTCGCGAGCCAGCCGACGGCACACCGCCGCGGAGTTTCGCTCGCTCATGCAGGCGGACGTCGAGGCGTATGGCAACGCGCTCGCGCGCAAGGTGACGATCAACGGCCAGGTGCGCGAGCTGCTGCCGATCCAGTGGTCGCGCGTCGCCGACGTCGTCGAGCTCTCGGACGGCGCGCTCAAGTACGTCGTGCGCCGGCCGAACTACGGCGACACGTTTGATCTGCGCGACGACCAGGTCGTGCATCTGCGCGGCCCCGGCGGCGACGGCATCCGCGGCGCGTGCATCGTCGAGGAGTTCAAGGAGCTCTTCGGCCTGGCGTACGCGCTCGAGATGTACCTCGCCTACACGCTGAAGAACGCGGGCCGCGTCGGCGGCGTGCTCTCGCCGAAGACTGGTTCCGTCGGGGACAAGGCGTGGGAGCGCCTGAAGGATTGGCTCGGCAAGGATCACGCCGGAATCGAGAACGCGGGCAAGTGGCTGATCGTGCCGGAGTCGCTGGAGTTCCAGAAGGGCACGATGAACTTCGAGGAGGCCCAGGTCGCCGACGTCGACGACAAGATCCTCGCGAGGATCGGACGCGTCACGCGGATGCCGCTGCACATGCTCGGCAGCAACATCGCGCAGCCGCGCGCGAACATGGAACAGCAGGGCCGCGAGTTCGTCGACCTGTCGCTGCGCGGCCGCCTCAAGCGCTGGGAGGAGGGTTTCAACGCGGCGTTCTTCGACGACGGCGAGGAGTACTTCTGCGAGTTCCTCCTCGACGACCTGCTCCGCGGTGACGCGGCGACGCGCGCGATCGTCTACCGCGCGATGGTGGAGCTGGGCATCTTCACGCGCAACGAGGTCCGCGAGCGCGAGAACATGAACAAGCTCGACGGCCTCGACGAGCCGCTGACACCGCTGAACATGGGCACGGGCAACGCCGGCGTCTCGCCCGGAACCGCGGCTCTGCTCGAGGGCGCGGCGACGAAGGCGCTCCTCGAGGAGTTCCTCGCCGAGCGCCGCGGACTCGCCCGCTCGAACGGTCACGCGCGCTGAAGCAGGGACGCAAGCTCCCCGCGTGAAGTACGCCGCCATCCTGCGCGCCGCCGCCGACACGCCGTGGGCGATCGAGCGCGAGAAGCTCGACGCGATCATGGCGTTCCTCGCGCTGAAGGCGTCCGGCGCCGACATCGACCCGACGGCCGCCGGCGTCAAGATGCAGGGCGCTCCCGGCGGAGTGCGCCGCGCCGGCGCGGTCGCCGTGATCCCGATCATGGGGACGATCGCGCATCGCGCGAGCTGGCTCGAGGGCGCGTCCGGCGGCACGAGCACGGAGACCATCGCCGCGATGCTCCGGGCTGCGCTCGAGGACCCGAGCGTCGCGTCCATCGTCCTCGACGTCAACTCGCCCGGCGGCAGCGTCTCCGGCGTGCCGGAGCTCGCGGCCGAGATCCGGGCCGCGCGCGAGGAGAAGAAGATCGTCGCGATCGCGAACGCGTCCGCGGCGAGCGCGGCCTACTGGCTCGCTTCTCAGGCGTCTGAGTTCTGGGTCACGCCCTCCGGCAAGGTCGGATCGATCGGCGTGTTCGCGGCGCACGAAGACATCAGCAAGGCGCTCGAGCAGGAAGGCGTGAACGTCACGCTGGTCCACGCGGGCAAGCACAAGGTGGAGGCAAACCCGTTCGGGCCGCTCTCCGAGGACGCACGCGCCGCGATCCAGGCGGACGTCGACGCCTACTACGGCATGTTCACGCGCGACGTCGCGAAGGGCCGCGGCGTGTCCGCCGCCGCCGTGAAGTCGGGGTTCGGCGAGGGGCGCATGGTCGTCGCCGACCGTGCCGTCGCCGAGAAGATGGCCGACCGCGTCGGGACGCTCGACGAACTGCTGACGAAGCTCGTCGGACGGAAGCAGGGAAACAGCATGTCCGCGGCTTCGAACGACGCCGACGACGAGAAGGCGATCCGAGATCTGACGGCCCACATGAGGGCACTCACCGGAGGAACGCGATGAGCGAGACGAGCGCAGCGGTTCTGGAACTGAAGGAGACGATCGAGGCCTTCAAGAAGGCCAACGATCAGGCGCTCGCGCAGAAGGCCGAGAAGGGCGCGGTCGACTCGCTGCTCGCGGAGAAGGTCGAGAAGCTCAACAAGGCGATCGACGAGAAGCAGGACAAGGTGACGGCGCGCATGAACGCGCTCGAGCGCCGCCTCGAGACCGACGGCCTCTTCGACGGCGCGTCGCGCAAGGGAGTCGACGAGCAGGCCGCCGCCAAGGAGTTCGAGGCAACGCTGCGCGCGGTCGCGAAGCGCGACGTCTCGGTCGACGTCGCGGCCGTGAAGCGCTACCGCGGCGCGTTCGCGCGCTACATGCGCTCCGGCGAGAACTCGCTCTCGATGGAGGAGCAGGCGTCCCTGCAGGTCGGCTCCGCGCCCGACGGCGGCTACTTCGTGCTGCCCGACATGGGCGGCAAGATCGCGACGAAGATCTTCGAGACCTCGCCGATGCGTCAGATCTGCGACGTGCAGTCGATCGGCACGGACGCGCTCGAGGGCGTGATCGACAACAACGAGGCCTCGTCCGGCTGGACCGGCGAGACGACGGCGATCACGGAGACCAACACGCCGCAGGTCGGCAAGTACCGGATCCCGGTGCACATCCAGTACGCCGAGCCGCGCGCGACGCAGCAGCTCCTCGACGACGCGATGATCGACATGGAGGCGTGGCTCGCGGCGAAGGTCGCGGACAAGCTGATCCGCACGGAGAACGCGGCGTTCATCACGGGCAACGGCGTCGGCAAGCCGAACGGCATCCTCTCCGCCGCCCGCACCGCGCCCGTGACGACCGCCGACGCGACGCGCACCTGGGGCACGCTGCAGTACATCGCGACGGGAACGTCGGCCGCGTTCGGCGCGACGACGCCGGCCGACGAGATCCTCGACACGATCTACGCGCTCAAGGCGGGCTACCGCCAGGGCGCGTCGTTCCTGATGGCGCGCCTCACCGTGGCCGAGGCCCGAAAGCTGAAGGACGGCCAGGGGAACTACCTCTGGGCCGCCGGCGACAAGACCGCCGGCCAGCCGTCGACGCTCTTCGGCTACCCGATCGTCGAGGCCGAGGACATGCCCGCGATCGCGGCGAACTCGCTCTCGGTGCTCTTCGGCAACTTCAAGGTCGCCTACCAGATCGTCGACCGCGCCGGCATCACGGTCCTGCGCGATCCGTTCACCGCGAAGCCGTACGTGAAGTTCTACACGACCAAGCGCGTCGGCGGCGACCTGGTGAACAGCGAGGCGCTGAAGGTCATGAAGTTCGCGGCGAGCTAGCGCTCTCCGCCCTTTCCCGCAAGACCCCTTGAGAGGCGCGGGGCGGTCCGGACCGCCCCGCGCCACGCGAACTAGAGACGAACGGAGCCTTTCGAACCATGCGCGACATCTACAACAAGACCAAGGTGCTCCGCGGGGTCAGCCCGGTTTCGGGCGCGGCTTCCAATGCGGCGCAGGTCTCGCAGATCATCGATCTCGCGGGCTACGACTCCGCGCTGTTCGTGATCCTGCTGGGCGCGATCGCGGACGCGGACGCGACGTTCGCCGTGACCATGGACGAGGGCGACGACTCCGGACTGTCGGACGCCTCGGCGGTCGCGGCCGCGGACCTGCTCGGATCGTACGCCGCCGCGGGCTTCCAGTTCGACTCCGACGACGGCGTCCGCAAGATCGGCTACCGGGGGAACAAGCGCTACGTGCGGCTGACGATCACGCCGTCGGCGAACACGGGCGCCTGGCTCGTGGCGGTCGGCGTGATCCTCGGCCACGCGGCCCTGGAGCCGGTCAGCTAGTCGGGGCCGCGCGGCGCGCGGCGCAAGCGAGGGCGAGACCAGGATCGGAGGCGTTCGATGAGCATGCGCGACATCTACAACAAGCTGAAGGTCGTCCGGGCTCTGAGTCCGGTCGACGCCGGCGCCGGCGGCGACGACACAGCCGCCGTGACGCAGATCATCGACCTCGCCGGTTACGGGTCGGCGCTGTTCGTGATCGCGCTCGGAGCGATCGCCGACGCGAACGTGACGTTCGCGGTGACGATGGACGAGGGCGACGCCTCCAACCTCTCGGACGCGTCGGCCGTGGCCGCGGCCGATCTCCTCGGGTCGTACGCCGGCGCCGGCTTCATCTTCAGCTCGGACGACGGCGTGCGGAAGATCGGCTACAAGGGCACGAAGCGCTACGTGCGCCTCACGATCACGCCGACCGGCAACTCGGGGGCGTGGCTCGCCTCCGTGGTCGCCATCCTCGGCCACGCGTCGCTCGAGCCGGTCTCGTAGTCGCCGCCGCGCGCGCCGCGGCATCGGAGTTCCACTCATGAGGATCAACGTCACGCGACCGGGTGGTTTCAAGTACGCCTTCCATGGCGTCGACGTTCACGAGTATCTGCCGGGCATCGTCGAAGTCCCGCAGGAGGTCGCGGATCTCGCGGTCGCTGAGAAGTGGGCGGAGACCGTCATCGTGCCGCCGGCGGCGGACTCCCCGCCGAGCACGGCGCCTGCCGTCGTCGAGAAGCCCGCGCCGCGCGGCGCTCGCGGCCGCAGCGGCAGGTAGCCGGCGCTCATGTCCCTCGCGATCCGCGTCGTCGCTGAGCCGGCCGAAGAGCCGCTCTCGCTCGTTCAGGCGAAGGACCAACTCCGCGTCACGAACGACGACAGCAACGAGTTGATCGCGTCCTACATCGCCGCGGCGCGCCGCCACCTCGAAAACACCCGCGGCAGCGCCTACGTCACGCAGACGCGCGAGCGCCAACTCGACTGCTTCTCGGACTACTGCGGCGTCATCGAGATCCCGCGGCCGCCGCTGCAGTCGGTGACGTGGATCAAGTACATCGACCCCGCCGGCGTCGAGCAGACCCTCAGCCCGACGCTCTACCAGGTCGACGCCCGCAGCGAGCCGGGGCGCATCGCGCCGGCGTACGGTCAGGCATGGCCATCGACGAGGCCGCAGCTCGGCGCGGTGACGATCCGCTATGTCTGCGGCTACGTCGCCGCGGCGGCCGTCCCCGAAGAGGTGCGCCAGGCCATGCGGCTGCTGGTCACCGACGCCTGGGAGTGCAAGAGCGAGACGGTGATCGGAACGATCGTCGCGACGCGCAAGGCCGTCGACGCGCTGCTGCCGGTGATCGACGCGCTGTGGATCGGCCGGTGAGCGAGCGCGTCAGGGCGAGCTCGCTCGACCGCCGCATCTCGCTGATGCGCCGCACCGCCGTGCGCGACGCGCGCACCGGCGAAGAGCTCGGCGAGTGGAAGCCGTTCGTCCGCGACGCGAACCCATGGGCGCAGGTGATCGCGGTCGACGGCGCCCGCTCGACGGCCGGGCCCGAGCGCGCGTCCGCGTCGACGACGAAGGACTTCGTCATCTGGTGGCGCGACGACGTCACCGTCGAGGACCGCGTCGTCTACGAGGACCTGGCGTACGACATCGAGTCGCTCGAGGAGATCGGCCGCCGCGAGGGGCTGAAGATCCGCGGCGTCGCGCGCGCCGAGCGCTGACGAAGCAGGGTCGCAGACTCGTCGCCGAGAACTGATCCACTCCGGAGGAGATCCCCATGGGCCGCACGACGCACACGCCTGTTCAGAAGCTCGGACCGTATCCGCGCCCGCTGGCGCTGGCGGCGGCTTCGCAGAAGGTCGCGGTCGCGGCCGACGCGACGAACAGGGAGCAGGTGAAGCTGACGGGCAAGGAGACGGTCCACATCTACAACAGCGGCGCGACGCCGCGAGCGATCGTGTTCACGTCCGTCGCCGATGCTCAGGGCCGTACGGGCGACCTCACGGACACGATCGCCGCTGGCGCGACGGGCGTCTACGGGACCTTCCCTGTCGCCGGCTTTCAGCAGGCGGACGGCAACCTCTACTTCGAGTGCGCGCACGCCGAATGCCTGATCATCGTGACGCGCGATCCGTAGGTGCCGTCGCAGTTCATCGCCATCGACTTCTCCGGCTTCGACGAACTCGAAGCCGCGCTGGATGAACTCGGCCGCTCGCTCGCGAAGCAGGTGCTGCAGAAGGCGATGAAGCTCGCGCTGCAGCCGGTCGCCGACGAGGCGCGCCTTCTCGCGCCGCGCAGCGACGACCCCGAGCAGAAGCTCCACCTGGCGGACTCGATCGTCGTGCGCGCGACGCTGAACAAGAACCAGCGCCGCCTGCGCTTTCGCGCCGGCACGGACGTCGGCTTCGCCGAGGCCTTCGTCGGCGCGACCGCGCCGCACGCGCACCTCGTCGAGTTCGGTCACGTGCTCGTCCGCTCCGTCCACTCGCAGAAGGCTCAGTACCGGCACGTGATCATCGCCTACGTCGTCATCGGTCACGTGCCCGCGCACCCGTTCATGCGGCCGGCCTGGGACGCTCGTCGCGACCAGGCGTGGGCGATCTTCAAGGTGGAGATCTGGAACGTGATCGTCACCACCGCGCGCCGCGTACGGCGTCAGGCCGAATCCGGGACGATCTCGAGGACCGCGGCGAACTCTCTCGTCGGGAGCGCGTCATGACGGAACCGATCGCGATCGAGTGCGACGGCCTGGTGAAGTTCCTCGAGCAGCAGCCCGAGGTGATCGCCCGCGTCGGCGCCGCCGCAGCGTCGCGGATCTATCCGAGCGGCGGTCTGCCGGAGGCGGGGCCGTGGCCGGCGATCACGTATCAGCTCGTGAGCTCTCTGCCGCGGATGCACATGACGGGACGATCGAGTCTCGAGTTCGCGCGCGTGCAGCTCGACTGCTTCTCGCCCGAGTACGGAGACGGCCGGTCGCTGTCGCTGCACGTCGCCGCGGCGCTGAACGGCTATCGCGGTCTGATGGGCGTGGTGACGGTGCACTCTGCGGCGGTCGAAGGGCCGCGGCATCTCCGCGCCGGCAAGGCGGCCCTGCACCAGTTCCAGCTCGACGTCCTGCTCTGGTACCGACAGACGTAGTCGCGCGAAGCAGGGACGCAGACTCCGGCCAGCAAGGAGAACGTCATGGAATCGCAGGCGGTCGCTGGTTTCGGAGCCCTGCTCGAGCGCGGCGACATCGCGACGGCGACGAACTTCACGCCCGTGGCGGAGGTCGTCGACCTGGGCGATCTCCCCGAGATCATGGCGAAGTTCGCCGACGTCACCCACATGCAGTCGCCGGGCGCGTTCGCGGAGAAACGTCCGACGACGCTGGAGCTCGGCGAATTCTCCGTCGAGGTCAACCTGCTGCCGACGGACCCGACGCAGAGCGCGTCGGCCGGACTCCCGGCCGACGCGATCGCGCGCCAAGTGCGCTACTACCGCGTCTCGTTCCCCGATCCCTCCTCGGCGAAGTGGACCTTCAAGGCGTTCGTCGCCGGCGTGAAGCCGAAGGCCCCGCGCGACGGAGCGCTGACGGCCAGCGTGAAGTTCCAGCCGACCGGCCAGCCCTCGTTCTCCTAGGCCATGATCCGCACCGTCACTCTGCCGGGACCTGGCTCGACGTCGACGCCGCTGCGCTTCTCGCACCGCGCCGCGCGCCGCATCGAGGACGAGCTGAAGGCGAACATCAACACGATCTTCAAGCGCCTCGGGAACTACGGCGACGACGAGAAGTGGGGCGAGCTCGCCGCGCAGGTCGCGGCGATCGGCATCGACGCCGCGCGCGAACCGTCCGCACGCGCGACGCCGCTGACGGCCGACGCCGTGGCGGACATCCTCGACGCGGCGGTCGACCAGGTCGGCCGCGAGGGCGTCGCCGAGATCCTGCGCGACGGCATCTGGAAGGGCGCGAGCAAGACCGGGGAGAGACAGCCCGATGCAGCCCCAAAAGGGACGACGGCCCCGACGGCTTGACCGACTGGGACGAGATGCTCCTCGGGGCGCTGCGCGTCGGCATCTCGATCGCCGAGTTCTGGGAGCTGTGCCCGGCCGACTTCGATCTGATCATCGCGGCATGGAGCTGGCGGCAGGAACGGGAACTCGACCGCGCGTACGCGGGCGCGTGGGCCGCGGAGATCGCCGCCAGGACGGCGCTGCTCGAGCCGTCCGCGAAGCAGTTCGTCGAGCGCCTCACGGGCCGCGCCACGCCCAAGGCCCCACCGACGGCCGCGGAGCTGCTCGCGAAGTTCAAGTGGCTGCACTACATGCTCGGCGGGAGGTGATCCGTGTCTGAAGCGATCGGCGCACTGCACGCGGACATGTCGGCGCGCGTCGCGGGGTTCCAGCAGGACCTCGGCCGTGCGAAGGAAGTCGTCCGCTCGACGCGCACGGAGTTCCGCGGCCTGAAGGTCGACGGAGAATCGGCCGGCGAGGGCATGGAGAGGGGCCTAGGGAAGACGGTCACGGTCGTCGGTCGCCTGGCGGAGCACGCGGGAATCGCGCGCGGGACGGTCGGCCATCTGCTCGGCGGACTCGCCGAGCTGACGATCAGCGGGTTCAACCCGCTCGGCATCGCGATTGGCGTCGCGTCCGTGGCGCTGGGCGTCTTCGCCGGGCACTCGAGCGAGGCGGAGAAGAAGATCGGCGCCGTCAAGGATGCCGCCGTCGAGGCCGTGCCCGCGCTGCAGACGTACTCGGAGTGGATCCACAAGCAAGCCGACGACGCCGTGAAGGCGTCCGAGGACGCGCGGAAGAAGACCGCGCCGAGCAAGGAGACGCTGACGGCCGCGGCCAAGCTGCTCGAGGAGCAGATGGCGACGAACAGGGAGCTGATGCAGCAGTCGCTGCGCGGCGAGCTCCAGACGGAAGACTGGCGGATGTACGGCGTGCGTCTCGAGGGCGCGCGGTCCGCCCTCGCAGGCGTGCGCGCGGAGCTCGCGGCGCTCGAGGTCCCGCTGAAGGAGACGACGCCGTCGCTCGACTTTGGTCCGCTCGCGAATCAGGCGCGCGTCGCGCGACGCGGCGGCGGTCAGCCTCTGCTGCGGGACTCGATCGCCGGCCTGTACTCCCCCGACGCCGGCAGCACCGCGACGCTCAAGCCCGAGGAGGCCGCGCGCCGCAAGAAGGCGCAGGACGAGTTCGCGAGGAAGCTCGCCGACTTCGACAAGCCGAACCTCGACGGGATCGTCTCGCGTTTCGCCGACCAGCGCGGCATCCGGCTCCCCGACAAGGATCAGGCCGCCGCGCGCGAGAACTCCATCAAGGGCGAGCGCGATCGCGACGCGAAGATCCTCGACCTCCAGCGCCGCCTCGAGGGGGACCGCTTGGACGTGGCGATCGCGGGCGAACACGATCGTCGCGCGCTGGTCGACCTGGAAGCGCAGCGCGAAGAGGTCGCGACGAACCAGCACTACGACCAGCTCGTCGCGGAAGCGAAGACGTACTTCCAGAGCACCGTGCAGATCGAGAAGGACCGGCAACGGGCGCTGCAGACAATCGAGCAGGAGGCGGCGCGCAAGCGAGCGCTCGCCGGAGACGATCTTGCCGCCGGCTTCGCCGAGGGAATCCGACAGGAGAGCGATGGACTGAAGTCGCTCGGCCAGGTCGGTGCGGACACGGCGCATCAGATCCAAGGCTCGTTCGGCGACATCGCCGTCGGCGTCTCGCACGGCATGAAGAACGCCGGCGAGATCGCGATGCGCACGCTGACGATGATCGGGGACGAACTCCTTCGGCTTTCGACCAATCGCCTCTTCGCGCAGGCTATGGGCTCGTTCTTCAGTCCCGGCGTATCGAAGGTCCCTGGCGGGACGGGCAGCGCATGGGGCCCCGACGTCGGCGGCGACGTGACGAACGTCAACGCCGGCGGCGGCGTCGTGGCGAAGCGCGCCGTCGCCACGACGCACCTGGTCGTCGAGGATCACGTCGGCGTCCGAGCGACGGCGTCGCAGACGACCCGAGCCGACGGGAGCGCGGAGTTTCGTGTCGCCGTGAAGAGCGTCATGCTCGACGACCTCGCGTCGAACGGCGACTACTCGCGCAACTTCGCGAATCTGCATGGCATCTCCCGCGGGGGACGTGGCCGCGGATGACGACGACGATCTACTGGCCTCAGTCGCTGCCGCAGGAGCAGTTCTTGTCGCTGACGTTTCAACGGCGCGACACGCGCCTGCAGACGCAGCCGGACCTCGGCGCGCCGCGCATGCGTCCTCGATCGATTCTCAATCTCTCGGAGACCACTGCCGAGGCGATCTTCACGGGCACTCAGTTCGCCACGTTTGACGACTTCTGGAAGACGACGCTGCGCGACGGCGCGCTTCGATTCCTCTGGCGACACCCGCTGACGGACATGACGGTCGAGATGTCGTTCGCGAACTACCCCGCCGTGCGACCCGAGGCCTCTCACCAAGACCCGAACCAGCGGCTGCTGTGGCTCGCGATGCCGCTCCGGATCCACACGTGAAGTCGCTCTCGGCGCCGATGACGGCCGCCGTCGCCGCGCAGGAGACGGGCGACGAGCCGCTGATCGCGCTCACGATCACGCATCCTTCGCTGCCCGGGCCGATCCGGCTCATCGACGCGCCGGGCGACGTCGTGAAGAACGGCAACACGTACTCCTGGTGGCCGCTGCGCGTCACGCTGCCCACGGAGTCGCGCGACGAGATGCCGTCGGTCTCCATGGAGCTCTGCTCGGTCGACCGCGCCGTCAGCGACGCCGTGCTGGCGCTCTCGGGGGACGCGCCGCAGGTGCAGTACGAAGTCGTTCTGAAGAGCACGCCGGACGTCACCGAGCGCGGCCCGCTCTACTTCGACTTGCGCAACATCGACGGCGACGTCGGGCTGCTCCGCGGCGCGTTGTCGATGCCGGGGATTCTCGATGAGCCGTCTCCCGGCGGCCGCATGACGCCGGCGACGCACCCGGCGCTGTTCCCGCTATGACGACCGCGACGAGGCCTTGGACCGACGCGTACGTCGGCCTGTCGTGGCGCGAGCGCGGCCGCGATCGCGACGGAGTCGACTGCTGGGGGCTCGTGCGTCTGGCGCTGCTCGAGCAGCGCGGCATCGAGCTTCCGATGTACGTGGAGGGCTACGCGGTCGGCGGCCGCGAGAAGTTCGTCGCAGCGGAACTGCACGACTGGGTCGAGGTCGCCGCCCCCGACGTCCGGGCGTTCGATCTCGTCGAGTTGCGCGGCAACCCGCGACACGTGGGCCTCTGCGACGGCCGCGGCCGCTTCCTGCAGGTCCTGCCGTACCGCAACGCCGTCCTGACGCGTCTCGACAGCGTGGACTGGGCGCCGCGCATCATCGCGTTCCGCCGTCGACGGGAGACGGCGTGACGGAGCTGCTCGTTCCGCCGCCGTCGCGACTCCTGCTGGTGCGGTCGCTGTTCAGCGTCGCCGACCGCGAGGTGCACCCGGTGCGCGAGGGGCGCACGATCGCCGAGATGCTCGTCGACGTCGGCGCGCCGGTGAGCGCGAACCTTCTCGTGATGGTCGACGACCAGGAGGTGCCGCGCGCGAGCTGGGACGCGTTCAAGCCGGCCGCCGGCAGCTTCATCCTCGCGCGCGCGGTGCCGGGCGACCCCGCGACGCTCGGCATCAACTATCTCGCGCGGCAGCACGTCAGCTCGCAGGTCTACGGAATGTGGATGATGCTCACGTTCGCCGGCGCGGCCGTCGTCAGCGCCGGGGCGCTCGCGCCGATGGGCATGACGGCGGTCTTCGCCGCGCAGGCGACGCTCGGCGTCGTCGGCAACCTCGCGATGTCCGCGCTCGTCCGGCCGCCCACGGCGCCGAAGGCGATGCGGCCGTCCACGCGCGGGCAGGACCTCATCGCGGGCACGCGCAACCGCCTCGAGCCCTACGCCGTCGTGCCGATGGCGTGCGGCTCGACGAGATACGTCCCGCCGCAGGCGATGGCGCCGTACTCCGAGGTGCGCAGCGGCAAGACGTACGTCACGCAGATGTTTGATTTCGGCCGCGGACCGATCGACTTCAGCGACCTCAAGATCGGACCCAATCCGGTGTTCACCGAGGACAAGGTCCTGCTCTACGACCGCGTGATGCAGGCCGACGGCTACTACCGGAAGATCGAGGTGGAGCTGCGGCGCGGCACGCCGACGGACGCGCCGCTGACGCTCGTCATCCAGGAGGTGCACGAGGAGCCCCTAAGTATCGAGCTCCTGGCGTCGGCCGTCGGCCCCGGACCGACGACCTCGAGGAACACGCTGCCCAACACGACGGAGATCTCGATCGACCTCACGTGGCAAGGCCTCGTCACGCTGCACAACGCCGGCGCCGGCACGTCGGCGACCGTCGCCGTCCGCATCGTCTATCGGAACTTGGCGACCGGCGTCTCGACGACGATCAACACCTCGACCTCGCGCGCGACGACCGGGCTCGTCCGCTTGACGAAGACGTGGGCGGTCCCCGCGGGGCAGTACGCGGTGACGCTGCAGCGCACGACGATCAAGTCGACGAACCCGAAGGTCATCGACAAGACGATCTGGTCGGCGCTTCGCAGCAAGCGCGCCGGCGACCCGCTGAAGGACGCGGGGCACGCCAGGATCGTGACGCGCATCACCGGCACGGAGCAGGTGAACGGAACGATCGACGAGCTCTCGGCCTTCGTCGAGCGCTACGCGAAGGCGTGGAACGGCTCGACCTGGGCGCTCGCGAAGACGCGCGATCCAATGGCGTACTTCCGCCTGGTGCTCCAGGACGCCGACAACCGCCTCGCGATCTCGGACGCGGATCTCGCGAAGCGCGTAGACCTGCCGCGCCTGCAGGAGGTCTCCGTGGCCTGCGTCGCGCAGCGCCGGGCGTTCGACTTCGTGTTCGACGACGAGGCGACGGTGCTCGACCGGCTGAAGACGATCGCGGCCGCCTGCCGCGGCAGCTTCATCGTGCGCGACGGGAAGTTTTCGATCGTGCTCGACGACCCGGCCGCGCCGAACTCGGGCGTCTACACGCCGCTGAACATGTGGGGCTTCCGCTGGCGCAAGACGTTCCCCCTGCTGCCGCACGGGCTGAAGGTCCGCTTTCAGGATCCGCTGAAGGACTGGTCGATGAACGAGCGGATCGTCTTCGACGACGGCTACAGCGCCGCCGGCGGCGGCGGGACGCAGGTGGGCACGAAGTTCGACGAGATGAGCTTCGCGGGCGTCATCGACGCCTCGATCCTCTGGGCCGACGCGCGCTACCACCTGGCCGTCAACCGCCTGCGGACGCTCGTCTGCCAGTGGAACACGGACTGGTACCACTCGGGCAGCGACGTCGGCGACCGCTGCAGCGTCTCGCACGACTCGATCTCGAAGGGCCTCGCGACGGCGCGCGTGCAGCGCGTGATCACGAACGGCTCGGGCCACGTGACAGCCGTGGAGGTCGATCAGATCTTCGCCATGGAGACGGCGAAGACGTACGCCCTGCGCATCGACCGCAGCGTCGACCGGGTGAACGTCGTCAAGACGCTGACGACCGTCGTCGGCGATCAGACCGTCGTGAGCTTCGCGGCCGCGATCACGGTCGCCGGCGAGAAGCCCTCCGTCGGCGACCTGGTCGTCTTCGGGCTCCTCGGCAGCGAGACGCAAGAGATGATCATCACGGAGATCCGCCCGGGCGCGGATCTAGCGGCGCTCGTCACGGCCGTGCCGGTGGCCGCGGCGGTCTACGACGCCGCGCTCGGCGCGCGTCCGGACTGGGCGGGCGAGTCGATCTACGGCGCGGTGCCTCCGGACTCCCGCGTTCCGTTCGACGCGCCGAAGTCGCTGCAGATCGCGGGCGTCGCCACGAACAAGTCCGGCACGATGACGCTCACGTTCGCGCAGGAGCAGGGCCGCGACCCGGTGTCGCCCGGCCGATGAGCGACGAGTTCGAGATCCATCATCGCCGCACGGACGTCGACGACGACGCGCCGTGGACCGTGCTGCCGCGCGTCAGCGCCGTCGCCGAGGAGCTCGAGATCTCGGGCCTCGAGGACGGCGTCGAGTACGACGTCCGCGTCCGCAAGATCGACTGGCGCGGCAGCGTCTCGAACTGGACCTACGTCCGGCATACGGTGACGTTGCCCGCGCGGAGCGTGCCCGCGCCGGTCGACGTCACGATCGCGGACGGCGACTGCCTCTCGTGGCGGATGCCGGCCGACGTGATCGACCTCGCCGGGTTCGAGATCAGCTCCGCGGCTGGCGACGCGCGCTTTCTCGCGGGCGCGGATCCGGCGCACGAGCGTCTCTGGCCGAGCGCGCCATTCCCGCTGTGCGGCGTCCCCGGAGGCCAGCGGACGTTCTTCGTCGTCGCCGTCGACGTCGCGGGGAACCGCAGCGAGCCCGCCGTGCTGATCGACACGCCGAAGGCGTTCGCGCCGACGCTCGGGGCGTTCCTAGTCTCCGTCGACAAGGCCGGCGCCGGCTTCCCCGGCACGATCGACGGCGGGTCGGTCGTCGGCGCGACGCTCGTCGCCGACGCCGACTCGAGTCCTCCGCTCTGGCCGGTCGGCGTCGGCGACGCGACCGCGCTCTGGGACGTGACGCTGGACTCGCCGCTCTGGGAGGTGAACGACAACCCGCTGTGGCGCAAGTCGCGCGGCGGCGAAGCGCAGCTCTGGAACTTCGATCCGGCCGCGCCGCTCTGGGACGGCCGCTACAAGGGCGTCTCCTATACGACGTCGATCGAGGTGCCGCTGCCGGTCGCGCCGCAGCTCGGCCGTCTGACGCTCGACGTCGCGGCGACGCCGGGCGGCTGGCGCGTCGAGTACCGCCGCCCGACCGGTCCGCTCTGGGGCCCGCCCGAGTCGCTGCTCTGGGACGCGGATCCAGCATCGCCGCTGTGGAAGATCTACGGCGAGGCGTGGCTGCCGTGGCCGGGCAAGCTCGAGCGCGTCGGCGCGGGGCTGTACGAATTCCGCGTGACGATGCCGCCAGGCACGACGCCGGCGACGCTGACGCAGTTCACCGCAGCCGTCACCATCCCCTAGAAGCAGGGACGCACACTCCGGGACGTGAGCACGATTCCCGCTGCGGGCTTCTGGGGCAACGCCGCTCGGCGCGGACCCGAGGGCCCCGTGATCGCCGAGCTGATCCGCTCCGTGATCGCGGAGCAGCCCGGCGGCGGCGCCGAGACGACGCTGACGATCGCGGGCGGCAACGTCGCGCCGGCCGCGAACGCGTCGCGCACGTTCTCGATCGACACCGAAGGCGCGGCCGCGGCCGACGACCTGACGAACGTCGACTACACGGAGTTCGCCGACGGGCTGTATCTGATGATCCGCGCCGCGAACTCCGGCCGCGTCGTCACGGTGAAGCACGCCGCCGGCGGCGCCGGGCAGTTCTCGCTGCCGGGCGGACTCGACATCGTTCTCGACGCGACGACGAAGTGGCTCCTCTGCAAGCGGACGGGAACGTCGATCGAGGTGATGGGCGCGTTCGGCTTCGACGCAGGGATGCGGCCGCAGACGGTGAGGGCGCTCACCGCGAACACGACACTCAAGGCGAGCGACTCGGGGAAGCTCATCACCAACGCCGGCGCGGGCGGCGATCTCGTGCATACGCTGCCCGCCGCCGCCGCCGGCTACGTCTTCGAGCACGCGAATGAAGCGGCCCACAAGACGAAGTACTCGGCGGCCGGCTCCGACGAGATCGGCGACGGCGCGAGCGACAGCACCGCGGGCGGCGGCATCGAAGTCTCCGCGGCCGTCGGCGGAACGCTCGTCCTGAAGGCGGTCAGCGCGGGGCGCTGGCGCGTCATGAGCAAGACGGGGACCTGGACGCTGTCGTAAGGAGGGCGCGCGATGTCGAAGGGCAACACGTTCGAGAACGATCTGCTGAAGGCGATCTTCAACGCCACGGCGATCACGAGCCTCCTCATCAACGCGACGTCGTCGCCGTTCACGGACCTCTACGTCGCGCTGCACACGGCGGATCCGGGCGAGGCCGGCGACCAGACGTCGAGCGAGTGCAACTTCACGGGCTACGCCCGCGTCGCCGTCGTGCGCACCTCGAGCGGCTGGACGGTCACGAACAATCGCGTCGTCAACGCGGCCGACATCACGTTCCCCGCGTGCACCGCGGGCAGCAACGTCGCGCTCTGGTTCTCGGTCGGCGTCGCCGCCTCGGGCGCGAGCAAGATCCTCTACTACGGCTACCTCGGCGCGGCGACGTCGTTCCAGCCGATCCTCGGCACGGCGTCCGACGACAAGATCTCGCAGAAGGCGCACGGCCTCTCGGTCGACGACCGCGTCACGTTCCTGACGATCCCGAACGCGACGCTGCCCGCCGGCGTCACGGAGGGCACCGTCTACTTCGTGAAGACGGTCCCGAGCGCCGACACGTACACGCTCGCGACGACGTCGGGCGGCTCCACGGTCGACATCACCGCGGACGGCAGCGGCGTCGCGATGAAGGTGATCCCCGTGACGATCGCGCCGGGCAACCCGGTGTGCAAGATCCTGGCCGGCAACCTCACGATCGACGAGGACTAGCCGTGTCCGGTCCGGTGATCGTCCGGACGCTCACCGGCGCCGTGGCGATCGCCGCCGCGCCCTCCGAGGCTCCGCTCCCGACCGAGAAGAGCTCCCCGAGCTCGAGGTCCGGAATCACGTTGACGTTCCCCGGCGCCACGTGGGGCGAGGACATCCTCATCGAGCCGTGGTGCAGCAAGCCGGATCTCGTCGGCGGCGCGACGTACCACGTCAAGACGACGACGCCGATGCTGCCCGTGCACAACGCGCAGAACATCGTCGGCAGCCGCGAGACGTGGGCGGGCATCAACGTCGCGGTCCTCATCGGCGAAGGCGGCGACGAGAAGGGCGTCATCCGCCGGCGCATCGACGAGGAGTGGGGCGTTCGCGCGCAGTGGCTTCCGGGCGGGCACGCCGCGTGGGGTGCCGCTGCGAAGTCGCTGAGCGAGCTGACGCTCTCGAACGGCGATCCGGTCGTCGGCACGACGGGACCGGTCCCGGGCGTCGCGGCGACGACGGCGAACGTCGAGGCGGGCCTCTACTACCACCGCGGCGTGATCGGTCCGTTCGGCGAGGAGGGGCACAACATCGCCTTCGCCGACGACGACACGGACATCGTCGCTGGCTACGGCCTCGGCACGACGCACGACGCCGAAGGCGACGGCCGCAACTGTTCTCTCGTCATCGGCGGCCGCATCCCGGTCCCGATCTTCACGGCGCTCGACGACGAGCGCGGCACGTTCTTCCTGACGGACCCGGACCGCGTGACGAACACGCCGCGGCGGCATCTGCAGCGCACGCGCGTCACCGGCAACGTGCAGGTGGAGATCGCGTCGCTCGACCGCGAGCTCTGCGACGTGTCGTTCGTGCCGGTCGGCTTCGACCGCGTCTGGGTTCCGGTCACGGGGCCGATCAACCTCCAGGAGGCGTGCGAACCGGACCTGAACGCGAACACGCCGGACGAGGGCTACGAGCTCGCGTTCCGGATCCGCGGCTCCGACGTCGTCGCCGTGCGGCGCATTCACTACCGCGAGGCGGTCTACGACAGCGACGCCGAGGACCCGATCGACCTCTTGACGTCGGACGCGGACGCGCTCTTCAAGGCGCGCATCGCGGACCCGAACTTGCCGCCGACGACCGCCGAGCGCTTCCTCTACAAGGCGATCTACGAGGCGCAGCGCGCGGCCGCTGATCCGACGGGCCCGTACGCGATCGCGCTCGGAGACGGACGGCGCACGCGAAACCAGGGCGGGCTGCAGTCGGCCGCCGTCGGCGACGTCTTCGTCGTCGAGGGCTTCAGCGCGTATCCGACGAAGCGCGACTGGTTCCGCGCGGACTCCTGCGACAACATGCTCGCGATGCTCACGAGCGGCTGTCTCGTGGGCTGGGAGATCAGCGGTGACGGGAACTCGCCCAGCTACGAGTGGATGCATCCGGGCGGCTACTCGACGTCGAACACGCCGCTCGACCTGGCGATCGCCTACGCGCGCAACAAGCACACGTTCCGCGCGGGCCTCGTCACGGGCGGCTGGACGATCGGCGACGAGTGGATCATCCGCGAATCGCTCGCGGCGTTCTGCCACGCGTCGATGCTGAATCAGTCGAACTCCTACGCGGGGTTCATCAACACCGTCAACACCTCCGACAAGGGCATGTGGAGCGCGGCGCGCGCGATGATCCGCCGGGTCATCGCGGAGGCGATGCCCGAGTACGACACGCCGCACTACGGCACGAGCGGCTCGTCGCGCGGCTCTCAGCCGCCGGCGCGTCTCTGGGCGCCCTGGCGGGACTACGCGTACACGTGGGTCGAAGCCTGCGACAGCACGACGATCGCCGTCGGCGAGTCGCCCAACATCAACCGCCGCTCGGGAATCCACGGCTGGATCTACCTCGACGGCGGCGGCAACCCGCGGCTCGCCGACCGCTGCGGCTACCTGCAGGGCGAAGGCCTGATGGGGCACATCGTCTCGCTCTTCATGAACATCATGGCGAACCTCGGCGTGCGCTACACGCACCTCGAGGCGGCGATCGAACTGGCGGCGCTCTCGGGCCTGCCGTGCGACATCGTCGTCGGCGACGACGCGCCGGTCGCGCGGTGCTTCGACCCGAACTTCGTCAACACGAACTTCCCCGCGATCGCGTCGAAGCTCGTCGCGCTGCAGGCCGGCGACACGTATCCGGCCGTGACGCTCGCCTCGCTGACCGGCGCCGCGCCGCAGAACGCGGATCCGTTCGTGCCTCTGCAGTACACCCCCTATGGGACGCGTCTGTTCGACGACACGTTGATGCCGACGTGACGGCGCTACTGCTCTTCCACGTGGAGCTGCACGGCGGTCTCTCGAAGAACCACGTCGGCGGCGAGGTCGTGTCGGTCCGCGCCGCCGACGCGTACGTTTCCGAGGAAGAGCGGCGGCTCTTCGGCATCGTGCGCGTCCGCGGCGACGTCGCCAAGCTGCGCGCGAAGTACTTGAAGAACGGCGTGCCCGACGCGGTCGCCGCGCGCGCGGCCGCGGAGCACGCGCGCGTGTTCGAGGCGCGCAGCGCGAAGGGCAAGGTGCGGTCGTTTCTTCTCGCCGCGAGCGGTCCGGTCCTCGACCGCAAGATCATGGACGCCGCCGACCCGAAGAAGTGGCCGGCGCGCGCCGTCGTCCTCGATCTCAAGCGGCTCGACGGCCGCCGGCTCGACCACGTCCGCATGAACCACGACGCCATGAAGCTCGCGCGCGCGGAGGCCTCCGACGCCGAAGACGCGGCGACGCTGTCGGTCCTCGCGTCGCTCGGCGAGCACGTCGCGGCAGAGGAGCACGACGCGCCCCGCAAGCGCGTCGGAGCGCTGCTCAGCAAGGTCGCCGCCGCCGCGCACGTCGTCGGGCCGCAGCTCGCCGCGATCTACGACAGGCGCGCGGACGCGGTCATCCACGCGTCCGCGGCCGCGCGACGCGTCGTCGAGGCGGAGGCGTTCGCGTCCGTCCCACTGCCCCAGCCGCATGACCTCGACGAGCGCACGCTCGATGCGATCACGGTGAAGCGTGCGTAGCAAAACGACGGGAGCGGGCGGCGACTACGGCGACAACCCGACCTGGTACGCCACGATCACGGACACCGACGACGAGACGAACACGTTCATCGAGGACGCGGATCTCGGCGGCGGGTCCACGAACGTGCTCAGCGCGCCGAACACGAATCCGTGGACGTACATGATCACGGCGGACTCGGGGCACATGGTCAACGCGGCGACCTACGCCGCCGCCAGCTCTAAGGCGCGCATCGTCGTCGCGGTTGGATCGCCCTACGTCAATGGCGCGATCAACATCGACGGCGACGGTTGGGTCGTCGAGAAGATCGGCATCATCGCGTCGACGACGAACACGACGCCGCCGCACCCGTGTGTGCGCACGACGAAGGCCGCCGTCGTGCGGCGCTGCGGCATGTTCACCACGACCGACGGCGGCGGCTGGGCCGTCCACGCGAAGTCCGGCGGCACGCTGACGCTCGACAACTGCTTCGTCGCCGCGAGCGACCTCTGCGTCGTCGCCGAGGGCAGCGTCATCAACGCGTACGAGTGCTCGTTCCTCGGCTACAGCGGCGCGCGCGCCTCGGTGCTCGGCTACACGTCGCAGGTCAACGCGTACGGCTGCATCGCCGAGGGCTCGTTCAGCCAGGGCGCTTGGTGGGACCTCGGCGGCGGTCTCGGCGGCGACTACAACCGCTCGATCGACGCGACCGCGCCCGGCGCGCACTCGCAGCAGTCACAGAGCGCGATCTTCACGAACGCGACGCCCGGCAGCGAGGACTTCGCTCTGACGTCCTCGCCGGCGTTCGTCGACCGCAGCGGCTTCCCGAGCGACACCGACACGGACTTCATCGGGACGTCGCGGCCGTCGACGGGAGCGGATCCGGGCGTGTGGCAGACGGCGTCGAGCGCGACGACGACCGAGGCGTCGTCGACGTCGACGAGCCCGGCCGCGGCCGCGGCGGTCGCCGATCCGGCGCCGGTTGCATCCTCGACGGGCGTCGCAGTCGCCGCCGCGTCGACGAAGGCGGACGGCTCGCCGGTCGCTTCGTCGACGTCGACGAACGCCGCGGCCGCAGGCGTCGCTGCGGACGGCTCGCCGCTCGCGGCGTCCGCGGATCTCGCCGCCGCGGCCGCGCAGGCGGCGTCCGACGGCTCGGCGCTCGGTTCGTCGACGGACCTGGCCGCCGCGGCCGCGACGACGAAGGCGGACGGCGCGCCGATCGCCTCGTCGACGTCGATGCCCGCCGCAGCCGCGGGCACGAGGTCCGACGGCTCGGCGCTCGCGGCGTCCGCGGATCTCGCCGCCGCGGCCGCGGCGACAAAGGCGGATGGCGACGCGACCGGCGGGACGCTCGGCTGCTCGATCGCGGTCGTCGATCCGCGGGCGATCATCTACTTCGAGTGCGCGGCTTCCGGCGGATCCGCCGCGTGCGCCGGCGTCGGCGCGGACGCGTCCCCGCGCGCGTCGTCGACGTCGACCTCGCCCGCGTCGGCCGCCGCGTCCGGGACGTCGACCGCGTCCTGCGCGTCGATCTCGACGTCCCGGGCGGCGGCCTCGCCGACGACGCGGCTCTCTGCGCCGACGTCGACGCGCCTCGTCCGCGCCGGCGGGCTCCGAGTCACGAGAGCAGGGGGCTACCGTCTGAAGAACGCATGAGGGACTACGCCGTCCGCACGCCACAGAACGACGCCGAGCCTCCGGGCTCGTTCTCCGTCGGCGCGGGCGTACGCCTGAACTACCGCGTCATGGACAAGACCGACGGTGCCGAAGAGACGGGCCTCGACGTGTCCGGCTCGCGCTGGCAGCTGATGCTGCGGGGCTTCGCGCCGGGCGCGACCGAGCTCGTGTTCGACGAGGAGCTCGACAAGAGCCTCGACGACGCGGCGGACGGCTACTTCGACCACTACTTCTACTGCGGCGACACGGCCTATCCGGCGATGCGGTGGAGGTTCGTGCTCGTCGACCGGGACAACCCGCAGGCGGGGACGAAGTCGACCAAGCGCTAGTACGTGCTGCTCGAGTGGAACGCGGCGATCGAGGCCGCCCCGGTCGCGTGACCACGGAGGAAGCATGCCGCCGCCGGAACTCCCGCCCGAACCGCAACTCGTCTACCCGATCGCCGCGACGTTCGTTCTCTCGAGCGTCGGCAGTCTCGCGCACTCGCTGAAGGCTCGTCGCAAGCTGACGCGCGCGCAGCTTGTCGGTGCGTCGCTGAACAGCGGCGTGAACGCGATCTTCGCGCTCGGCGTGCTCGGGTGGCAGTTCCCTGCCGCGCTGAACAGCAACCCGCTCCTCATCGTCTCCATCGCGGCGTCCGCCGGGATCGGCAACGCGTCGCTGCTCGAGCTGGCCGTCGCGACGTTGCGCGCGCGCGCCGGCGGCCAGGTCGACCCAAAGTAGACGGAGCGCGGCGGCCGCCGCGAAGCAGGGACGCAAGATCTCCATCGACCAGGAGGTCCTCATGCGCGCCGTCCTTCTCGCGATCGCCACCGTCGTCCTCGCCGCGTGCGCCGGTCTCGCGACCGAAGAGGCGCGCGTCCACCGCGAGCAGCTCGCCATCCACAACGCCCACCTGGTCGAGCACCTCGCCGCGCTGACGGCGCAGATGCCGCCGGCGCTCGAGCAGCTCCCCGCGGCCGCGAAGTTCCTCGGCGACGTGCGCGTCGCGCCGCTGCTCGCGCTCGCGGACCTGCCGGCGCTGCTCGCGGACGAGCAGATCGCGGCGGCCGGGCTGCACGACGCGATCGCGCTCGTCGTCGCGGACCTGAAGGCGATCGCCGCCGACATCGAACTGCTCGCGCACGACGCGCGGGCGAAGAGCGCGGCCGCGCCGCCGCCGCAGTAAGCGCCAGGAGGTCGTCATGAAGAAGCACCACGGATTCCATGTCGTTCTGAGCAGCGCCGCGTCGAGGCGCTCGATGACGTGGAGCGTCGAGGAGAAGGGCAAGGAGATCTGCTGGTCGCACACCCAGCGCGACGCGATCCGCTCCGGCCGCGCGCTCGCGATCGTGCACAAGACGTCGCTGCGCATCCACGGCGTCAACGGCAAGATCCGCGCCGAGCACAGCTACGGCAACGAGACGCGTCGGCCGGGCTGATGCGCGCCGCGGCCGGACCTGGAACTTCAGCCTTCCGCGTTTCGACCTCCGCGCCCTACAGTCGACGGCCGTGGACGATCCGAATCGAACCGCGGTGCTCATCGAGCTGCTCGCGCGCGACGCCGACGCGCGCAAGGCGGTCGTCTCCTGGCCGCTCGTCTCGCGCCGCCTGAAGGGACGTAACCGGCTGCAGCGTTGGGCGCGCTGCTCGGGGCTGTCCGTGTCGCGCATCGAGAGTCTGAAGGACATGCTGTTCGAGCACCGGATTTGCCTACCCGACCGCACCGTCGACCCGGAGGCCCTGCGCATCATCGCGCACGTGGCGGCGGAGACGATGCGCCGGCGAACGAAGAAGTCGCCCGCATCCATGCAGCGCTCCGCCCGCTCGCGACGTCGATCGAAGCGCTGAACCTGGACGCGCGCGCCGCGCGGATCCACCGCGCGCGCAACGTCGCGGCGATCGCCGCGTCCCTCGCGAAGTTCGGCCAGCGCAAGCCGATCGTGGTGCAGCGACGGGGCATGGTGGTGCGTGCCGGCAACGCGGCCGTGCTCGCGGCGAAGTCGCTCGGATGGACGGAGCTCGCGGCCGTCGTCGTCGACGAGGACGACGTCGACGCGACGGCGTTCGCGATCGCGGACAACCGCACCGCGGAGCTCGCCGCGTGGGACGAGGCGCTTCTCGCGGAGCTGCTCGCGCCTCTGCGGGACGATCCGGACTTCGATCATCTCGTGACGGGCTTCAGCGACGCGGAGATCGCGCGGCTGTGCGGCACGCGCGAGGACCTCGACGTCGCGCCCGACCCGCCCACGACGCCCGTGACGCGTCCTGGCGACCTCTGGACGCTCGGGCCGCACCGTCTGCTCTGCGGCGACGCGACGAACGCAGGCGACGTCGCGCGGCTGCTCGGCGACGAGCGGCCGTTCCTGATGGTGACCGATCCGCCGTACGGCGTGAGCTACGACCCCGCGTGGCGCGTCGAGGCGGGCGTCTCGTCGAAGGGAGCCGCGACGGGCGTCGTCGCGAACGACGACCGCGCCGACTGGCGCGAGGCGTGGGCGCTCTTCCCCGGCGCCGTCGCGTACGTGTGGCACGGCGGCCTTCACGCGGCCGCCGTCGCCGAGTCGCTGCGCGCGGAGCGCTTCGAGCTGCGCGCGCAGATCGTCTGGGTGAAGTCGCGGCCGGTGCTATCGCGCGGCGCGTACCACTGGCGACACGAGCCGGCGTTCTACGGAGTGCGCGACGGCGCCGCCGACCGCTGGGTCGTCGAGCACGACGTCGCCGCGTACGCGGTCCGCGCGAGCGAGTCGGCGAAGAGGGACGGCGGCCGCCGGCAGAGCACCGTCTGGGAGATCGAGCATCATGCGAACGCGTCGGGTCATGGGACGGAGAAGCCGGTCGAGGCGATGGCGCGCCCGATGCGCAACCACGGCGCGCGCGGCGACGCGGTGTACGAGCCGTTCAGCGGCTCGGGCACGTCGATCGTCGCGGCCGAAACGACGGAGCGTAGGTGCTTCGCGATCGAGCTGACGCCAGCCTACTGCGACGTCGCCGTCGCGCGCTGGGAGGCGCTGACGGGCGGGAAGGCGCAGCGCGACGGAAGTCCCATCGTAGGCGTCCGTTGAACGGAATCCTTGAGTCCGACGGTCGCGCCCCATAGACATGCCGCCCGTGTGGAGACGGAGGGGAGTCGAGCTTGGGCAAGAAGAAACGGCAAGTTCGAGATCCCGACGTCCTCGACGAAGCCAACGCGATCGCGCGACGCTCGATCCTCGCGCTCTTGATCCGCACGAGCGGTACGGTCATCAGCTTTGCAATCAAGTGGGGGGTGATCGGCTTTCTGGGGTGGACAATGACGCCGCACTTGGCCGGGAAAATCACGAACGTCGGGGTCGCTGTAGACGTTGGAGGATTCGACTGGCTGCACAAGCTGCTCGGCGTCCTGTGTCTGTTTCTCGGTGTAGCGTGGCTACTTGAGCGTAAGAATCGAGCTCACACGGTTGAAATCATGTCGCTCAGGAACCAGCAACTGGAGGCGCGCCTCGATCCGAAGCGCACGTCTTCCGGACTCAAGCCTGACGGCTCGTCGCCCGAGGAGGAATAGCCATGCTGCATTGGCTTAGCCTTCATCCCGACGTCGTCGCCGTGGTGTTCGCGGTGTGGATCGGCTTCCACTTCGTGTTGAGGCCGACTCTTCTCGGCATCTTCCGCGAGCAGCTCTTCGAGATTCGCGACGGCCTGTTCGATGCGGCCGCGGCCGGTGATCTGGGGTTCGACGAGCCCGCGTATCGGCTGCTGCGGCAGGAGCTCAACGCGACGATCCACTCGGCGCATTTGATGACGCTGGGTCACCTCGTGTGGTTCGCGGCGTGCCACCGCTGGGGGCCGAAGCCGGGCGACGGCACGCTGCGCGACGTGGGCACTCGTCTCGACGCGCGAATCGCGGAGATCGACGCCACGCCTCAAGCGGCGATGTTGCGTCGCGCGCGGCGGAAGATGGAGATGTCGTGCGTCACGGCGTTGATCCTGACGTCGGTGTTCGTGCTGTTCTTCATCGCCTTGATCGTCTTCTTTTGGATGGTCGGGCACTTCGCGTCGGCCGTCTCGACGCAGTGCATCGACATCTCCGCGCAGATCGGCCGCCAATGGGTCGATGCAGCCGTCGAAATCCGCAACGCCGAGCCGGACGTCGCGTCGCTGCGGACCGCGCGCAGCTAGGCGCTGCGCCCGCGGAGGTCCACGGCCTAGCTGCCGGGCAGGAACGTCACGCGCAAACTCTTGCAGTACGAATCCGCGTAGACGCCGGGCTTGCGACCGGCGGGCGCCCCCGACACAGCCAGCCGAGTCGGCTGTCGGAGCTCGAGGTCCTTCAGCGCGAGCTTGAAGTTGTGACACGGCGTTTCGACGAGCACGTACTCCTCGACCTGCGCCCACGTCATCGTCTTCCCGGAGAGTCTCTCTGCGAGACGTTGCGCAAGCCACGCGTCGCCGTACGTCACCAAGCCGAGTGTGCCTTGGTCCGACATCGCGGCCTCGGCGTCGCTGAACAGGAACTCGCCCGTTCCGTCGACGCGCCACATCGCCGCCTTCATCACCTTGAGTCCCTTGAGGTTGTTCGTCGCGAAGAAGAGGAAGCTCAGCGGCCGCGCCTTGTCCCACATCGCGAAAGACTGCGCGTATCGAACGCGGCCGTGCTTCCGGAGCGCCTCCTCGTACGTCCTTCGAACGATCTCGAACTGCTCGCGCTCGGGCTTTCCGCGCGCCTCGCGCCACGCTGTCCCGCCCCACGTGGCGTCGCGCGCGGCGTCCTTCGACTCGTCCTTCAGGAAGCGGTTGATGTTCCTGAAGTCCATGTAGAGCATGATCTCGCACTCGGGGAACGACATGATGCGGCGCACCAGGTCGATGGGGACCGACGCGTAGCCGAACTGGTCGAGGAAGCACATGGCGGGTCCGAACTGCACGCCCGCGGCGGTGGACCGATCGATCGCGGCGCCCAGCTCCTTCACGCAGTCCCCGTGCACCGGCAGCACGTCGCCGACGCTCGCCGAGGCGGAGTAGCGCGGCTTCAGCGCCTCGAGCAACCGCGCGAGACACGCGAAGCGTCGCGCGTCGAACTCGATGAACAGGAAGTTCAGGCGGGCGGCGAGCTTCCTGTCGATCACGCGCTTCAGCGCGATGATCGGGCTGCCGTCCTCGCCGCCGACGTACTGGCCCGGGCCGGCGAACGCGTCCACGTAGGTGACCTTGCGCCCCGACGCCTCGTGCCGTTTCGCCATGAACGTGAGGATCGGAAACCAGCCGTCGAGGAAGAACGACAAGATGCGGTGCTTCGCGAGCGTGTGAGGCTTCGCGCGCCACCTGCCGTCCGCGTCTTCCGACTCGTCGTCGTCTGCGTCCACGTCCCCCGGTTGCATCCGAGGAGGCTAGCTGGCGATCGGCATCTCGTCCCAAGTTCGGCCGTCAAGCTCGCGCCCGGTCTTGCTCTTCTGCACGCCGCCCCACTGCTTGAAGAAGAACGGGACCTCGGCGCGCCGGCACTGCGCGCGGATCGAGCGAACCCACTTCCTGTCCATCGGTCGCGCGCCCGGGCCGGACTCGCCGCCGACGATCGCCCAATGGATGCCTTCCAGGGGCAGCTTGTCGAGCGGTCCCAGGAGCGGTTCGAGCGAGAGGAATCGGACGGCGGCGGGCACGCGACGGAGATGCTCGATGCGCGGGTAGTAGGCCGCGGTCTCGACGCTCGCGCCGAGCCAGACATTGCGCGGCCACGGCAGCGAGGCCGCCAACGCGGCCGCGCGCTCTGGCCGCTTCGTCAGCACCTGGAACGTGTGCTGCGTCGCGCGCTTCATGACGTCGAAGCACTCGCGGATGTAGTCGTCCGGGACCTTCACGTGGAACAGGTCGCTCATCGAGTTGACGAAGATCACGCGCGGCTTCCGCCAGTGGAGCGGCGCATCGAGCGCAGCGCGCTGCAGCGTCACCTTGAAGCCGTTCCGGTAGCGCTCTTGCCCCATCGCCTTCAGTCGAAGCGCGAGGCGCTCGGCGTAGCAGTGCTTGCAGCCGGGGCTGATCTTGTCGCAGCCCGTGACCGGGTTCCACGTGGCTTCGGTCCACTCGATGCTCGACGTCTGCGCCATCTGTGCCTCCAGTATCCATGTGCGCGACGACGTCGCGCGGGAACTCAGCGCGCCGCCTCCTCGATCTTCTGCTGCAGCCACGCCTCGGCGGCGGCGCGGCCGCGCGCCCACTCCGGCGAGGTCCTGCGCGTCTTTGCGTCGATGTAGCGCTTGCGGCCGTCGGGGTAGACGAGCGCGAAGTCGACGGTGAGGACGAGCGGCGCGCCGCCGCGACGCGGCGCGATCGAGAGCAGCGGCACGCGCACCTGGCGGTAGAGCCGCGCCTTCGCCACGCGCGCTTCCTCGAGGAGCCGGAGCGCGACGCGCGCCTCCGTCTTCGAGGGGAGCGTCACGACCTGGCCGTCGGTCCAGATCACCTGCGTCGGCTTCGCGGCGCTCCACGGGCGGCCCTGCGCGGCCGGGGGCGCCGTCGACGGCGACCGCTCGAGCCGCGCGGCGACGTCGGGCGCGACGCGGCGCAGCTCGTCGATCGACCAGTGCGGAGCGCCGCGCGCCGTCCGTTTCATCGTCAGCCGCGCACCTCGAGGCCCGCGAGGAACACGTCCTGCACGGCGCGCACCCACGCCTTCGCGGACTTCGCGCTGGTGAAGCGCGGCCGTGCGACGAGGGGAGCGATCCGCGCGATCGGCGTCTGCACGATCGCGGCCCACGTGCCGTCGGACTCGTCGCTAACGACCGCCGTCGCGCCGCCGCTCAGCTCCGCGTGCTGCGCGCGGCTGCCTTCGCGGAGCGGGAACGGCGTCCACTTCAGGCGCGTCAACGTGTGGCCCTCAGGACTCGACCGGGCAGGCGCGGTGCGCGACCGACTTGTCGTCCCGGACGACCGTGTGGTCGTCGAGGCCGATCCGCTTCCCGCACGCGGCGCAGCGCGGCGTGTCGAAGATCCAGCACTTGAGGGCGTACAGGCCGCCGACCAGCGCGGCGACGACGATCAGCGCGCCGATGACGGCGAGGACGTTGACGATCGTGCTCACGACGCGCTCCGCTCGCACGGCATCACCGACAGTTCGATGAGCGGCGCGCCGGCGAGAAGGATCGTCCAGCACTTGCGGCCGTGCGCCACGACCTCGGGGACGGGCCTGTCGTCGGCGAAGAAGCCGCAGACGTGGTTCCGGACCGCGACCGCGAGGTCCTCGGCGTCCCCCGCGCCCGCGACCCACGGCGTGGCGAGCAGCACGAGGTGCTTCCTCGGGTCGTCGACGACCGTCAGCATGTAGCCGAGCGAGCGCACGAAGGGGACGAGGTCGAGGTACGTCTGCAGCAGGCGCGGGCCCGGCGACGGCTGGAACTGGAACGCGTTCATCGTGAGGTCCTCCGTGTGGCGCGAGCGGTGGGCGTGGACGCGGCAATGCACCGACGACCGTTCCGCCGGTTACCCTCCGCAGGCGCGCAGGTCTGCGTGCGAGGGAGGCAGGGATGTCGACGGAGCTGTGGATCGGCGCTGCGATCGCGTACCTCGTGCTCTCGCTCTTCGTCGCCGCGCTCGCGAGCGGGGGGCGTGGCACGGCCGCATGGGGACTGCTCGGTCCGCCGGGATGGATCGTCGCGGCGCTGCGTGGCGTGCACCTGCGCATGGACGAGTCCGCGTCGGCGGCGGCCGTCGCCGCCGAACCTCCGCGGCGCGCGAAGTTTCGCGTCGTCTCTCAGGACCTCGACGCCGAGCGCCGGACGCTCGTGATGTGCATCACCTGCGGGACGCAGACGCGCGCGACGGCGGACGAGTGCGCCAATTACGACTGCGCATGGTGTTCGGCCAACGCCGCCGGGAGCTGAGCCGCCGCAATGCCGCGCTGACGTCACGCGGCCTCGATTGCTCCGAGAAGCCAGTCAGCGGAGCGACGCGTCAGGAGAACGATGGAGCGCAGCGCGCGCACGCGCGGCTCGCAGCGACCGCTCTCCCACATCGAGACGGCGGCGACGCTCGCGTGTATCCCGGCAGCGAACTCCGTCGGCGAGAGACCTAGCGCGAGGCGCGCTTCACGGATCCGCGCGCCGAGGGCAACGCTGAAGGTATCCCCAGCAGCGCGTTCGGACTCTTCCTGACGATCGCGGCCATGAAGCCGAACATCGTCGCCGGCGGCTCGTGCTGACCGATCAGCCACGTTCGCACGGTCTGCGGACTGACGCGTCGACCGCTCAGCTCGCGCAGTCGTACGGCGATGTCCGCCGGGTCGAGACCCGCCTCCGTCACCGCCTCCCGAAGGGGAGCGGCGTTCCACTTCACGTCGAGCGGCGTTCCCGGGCGGGTGAGCATTTCGGCTGGGGAGCATAGTCACGCTGTCCTTTGTTCGCGCCACATTACTGCGTCTTGCTTCCTGTTCAAGATCTTATCTAACATGTTGACATCCGCAACCGAGCTTCCTATCCTCCCGACCTGTAGAGCGCAAACGTCAATGGGCCACAACGGGCGGCGCTCGGGACGCGGGAGGCGGCGATGCAGCAGGCGACTCGGTTCGACGACGACGAGGTCCTGCGCGACGCATCCGGTCTTCCCTCCGGCCCCGGCGCGATGTCTACCACGGACGGCGGACGCGTTCTCGCGCCGGAGCACGCCGGCGCGATTGGCGCGAAAAGTTCCCGGGCCCGCGGTGCCCTATGTCACTCGGAGCGCGTCGAGGGGAGCGACTGCGCGACGTGCTGCGGCTCGCGCCTGCTCGTCCTGGTGCTCTGTGACGACTGCGCGCAGATGGCCGCGGCGGGCACGAGGCCGACGCGCGGCTGCGAGGCCTGCGTCGTCGTCGACTGCACCGCGTGCCGCCCGGTCCCGGTCGGCGAGAGGGGCGAGTAGCCGTGCCGACGTCGACCATCCGCGAGCGCGCGCGCCGGCTCCTCGAGGAACTGCTCGACGCCGAGTTGCAGCGCGTCGTCACGTCGCGCGCGACGTGGACGGCGATCGGAGTCCCGGTGCCGCCCGGAGCCGCGGCCGCGGCGCAGGCCGCGTTCATCGCTTCGAACCGCGCGACCGCTGCGCTGCTCGAAGCCGTGCGCACGACGGCCGCGGCCGAGCATGCGGCGATGCCGTCCGCGCCGACGGGAGCGACGTCGTGACGGCGCGCCCGCAGGTCGTCCCGGAGATCCTCGGCTACGACGAGGTCGCCGCGTTCTGCGGCGTCAACCGCGAGACCGTCGCGCGGGCGTCGTGGCGCCAGCAGAACCATCTGCCGGGCCGGATCGTCGGCCGCGAGCTCTTGGTGACACGGGCGCAGTTCCTGGGATGGATCGAAAGCTGTGAAGAGCCGCGATGGCTCGGTTCTGCGCGTCCTGTGGAAACCAGCGTCCGTAGAGGCGCAGGACCAATGCGCCGCCATCGGCGTGTCCTAACAGTGCGGCAACGACAGTGGGCGGAGTCCCTGCGACGATCAGATGAGACGCGTAGACGTGCCGCAGCGAGCGCAGTGTCAGGGGAGGGAGCTTCGCATGACGACAAGCGGTAGCCAGGGCCTTCAGAGTCCCGTGCGTCGTGCGCGGCTCGAAGACGAGTCCGTCGTCGCGCTTGCGCTGAGCGCGCAGGACCTTCAGAGCGCCCGGCGTCAGCGGCACCGTCCGACGTGCCGCGCGGGATTTGCCGCGGCGCACGTGGAGGAGCTCGCGTTCGAGCTCGACGTCCTCGCGCCGAAGCGCCAGCGCCTCGGAGGGCCGCAGGCCCGTCTCGGCGATGAGCGTCACGAGCGGGCGCTGCTCGCGGTTGACGGCGGCGCAGAGGCGCGCCAGGTCCTCGGCCGCGACCCACGGGACGTGCGTCTCCTCGATGCGCGGGATCAGGACCCTGTGCCACGGGTTCTTCGTCGCGAAGCCGCGCTCGATCGCGTCGTTCCAAGCCTTGCGCAGCACGTTGATGAAGCGGCGCAGGTAGGACGCGCGGTAGCCCTCGGCGATGAAGGCGGCACAGAAGCGCTCGACGTCGCTCCTCGTCACCTCGCTCATCTCGACGTCGCGGTCCTCGAGCTCCATCCAGGCGACGAACTTCCCGATGTACGTCGTCGCCTGCCCCGCGCCGTGGGGCGCCATGCGCGCCTTGAGGATCGACTCGTACTCCTGCTCGAGCCAGTCCCCGAGGTGGGCCCGCTTGCCTGCGCGCAGATCCGCGCGGTCGGCAAGCTCGCCCCGAAGCCGCTCGAGCGCCTCCTCGGCCTCCGCGTGCGAGCTGCAGTACTCGCCGTCCTCGGTGCGCAGCTTCCTCGACGTGCGCTTGCCGTCGACGCGCACGCGGGCGTACCAGCGGCCTCCGCGCACGGCGAGCATCCCCCAGGCGCGACGCTTCGGCAATCGAGTCCCTCCGCGGGTCCCGAAGGCTCTCCGATCGACTGCGCGAGATCACGCGAGATCGCGCGAAACGACGCGGGCCGGGCCGCTCTGGCCTCGCGGCCGACCCACGGCTGTGCGGTTAGGGGTACCAGCGGGAGCCTGAGAGGGCGTTTTCGAGTCCCTCGGCGAGTCCCTGCGGCCTTTTTCAGGCTCGCGGACTGGCTCTTCGAGCCGCGGCTCTCGCGCTTCGACCGCGCACTGACGGTCGCGGCGACGGCTCTCGTCGCGCTGCCGCTCGGCGCGGTCCTCGCCGGCCTGCTCCTGGCGCAGGTGCGGTCGTGAGGTTCTACGCCGTCTTCAAGCGCGGCGAGCTGATCGCCCGCGTCCTCGCGGACACCGCCGTGCGCGCGGCCTGGCTCTGCGCCGACCGTCGCGGCCTCGACGCGGGCGACTACTACGTCGTGCCGATGGAGTCGACGCCGGCTCTCGAGCGCGCCGCCGACGCGCGAGAGTGGCGCGAAGGCCGCCTGGATCTCGACGCCGCGGCGGTGCGCGCGTGACGGCCAAGAAGCGCGCCGCGTCGAAGGGAGCGAAGAAGCGACGCCGGCGCTCGGGCCCGACGACGCGCGCGGAGCTGCTCGAGCTCCACCGCGCCGTCGTGTCGAAGTCGCGGCGCGTGATCGTCGCGAAGAACGCGGACTACGGCCGCACCGCCGACGCGCTCGCGAACTTCCGCCTGGGCGCCGCCGCCGCGGGCATCACCGTCGCGCAGGCCGTCGTCGCGCGCCTCGCCGACAAGGTGCACCGCCTCGGACGCGCCGCGGCCGGCGAGCGACTGCGGATCCGCGAGGACGACGTCGTCGACGCGACGACGCTCCCCGTGTTCGTCAAGGCGGCGCTGCGCGAGAGGCGTCGCCGATGAACGAACGCGAGGGCCACTTCTCCCAGACGTTCACCGGGCGCCGCTTCTATCCAGGACAGCCGACGCCCGAGGACGTGCAGATCGAGGACGTCGCGCACGCGCTCTCGAACCTCTGCCGCTTCGGCGGGCACTGCCTGCGCTTCTACTCCGTCGCGCAGCACTCCGTGCTCGTCAGCCTTCTCGTCCCCGAGCACCTGGCGCTGCACGGCCTGCTGCACGACGCCGCCGAGGCGTACCTCGGCGACGTGATCTGGCCGGTGCGCCGCGTCATCGAGCGCTCGTCGCCGGTCCTCGAGCAGCTCCACGGCCTGGCGGACGTCGCCGTGCGTCTCAAGTTCGGGCTGCGCGATCTGGCGCCGCACGAGGCGAAGGAGCTGAAGCGCGCCGACCTCGTGGCGCTCGCGACCGAGCGCCGCGACGTGATGCGCGAGACGGACCACGTGTGGCCGATCCTCGACGGCGTCGCGCCCGACGACGAGCCGATCGAGCCGTGGACGCCGCGCGGCGCGAAGACGGTCTTTCTCGACCGCTTCATCGAGCTGACGAAGGGCGGGCGTCGATGAGCGCCTCGCCGCTCGACGTCGCCGCGCGCGAGCTCTCCGAGGCGTACATCGTGCACGTCGCCGCACGGGCCGCGCTCGCGAAGTGCTACGCGCACCGCCGCGACCTTCACTCGCCGGCGATGAAGACGGCCGTCGCGGATCTCAAGGAGGCGGCGGCCGCGCTCGAGGAAGCCGGCGTCGCGTACGCCGCGGCGAAGAGGCGCGCAGCGCCGGCGGCGACGTCGTGAAGCGCAAGGGCCGGAGCTGGTGGACGCGGGGGGGCAAGTCTCACGTCGAGCTGCTCGAGGGCAGCCTCGTCGCGTTCTGCGGTCTCGACCTGACGGGAGCGACGCAGACGACGCATCCGGCGACGTGGCGCGACGCGTGCCGCAACTGCAGGTCCGCGATCGCCCGATCCGAGACGCCGGCGCTCGAGGAAGCGGCGACGTGAAGCGCGGCGACGACTGGGTGAAGCCGTGCCGCGTCGACGGGAGCGTCGACTTCGATCTGCGCACGAAGCACGGTCGCCTCGAGCGCCAGTGCGTGAAGTGCCGCCGGCGTTGGCAGGCGGCTTACCGCGATCGCCACCGCGCGAAGGTGCGCAAGTGGGGACGCGAGGGCGCGCGCCGGCGTCACGGCTACTCGCCGCGACGGGAGCTCGCCGCTTGAGGAACCTCTCATTCGCGCTGACGACGCCGCAGATCCTCGCGCGCACGAAGACGGTGACGCGCCGGCGCGGCGTCTGGTGGGCCGGCATCCTGCGACCCTCGATGCTCGTCTGCGCCGTCGAGAAGTCGCAGGGCATCAAGGCGGGCGCGCTGCGCCGGCTCGCGGTGCTGCGCATCGTCGACGTGCGCGTCGAGCGCCTCGATGCGCCGCTCGACGACGGCTACGACGTCCACGACCAGGAGGCGGAGCTCGAGGGCTTCCTGAAGACATCGTGGGCCGCGTTCGTGCAGATGTTCTGCAAGCACGTCGGCGGCGGACCGCGGCAGATCGTCACGCGCGTCGAGTTCGAGTACGTCATCCAGCAGGCGTGCAAGGGCCCCGGCTCGTGCTCGCAGGGCGTGATGGACGACGGGAACGATCACCTGCGCGGCCTCTGCCGCTGCGAGTGCCACGGAGTCGAGCGCCCGTACGCCGACGTCGCCGAGGGGAGCCGTGCATGAGCCGCGGGTCCCCGCGAACGCGCGCGGCGTCGTCGCCCGCTCGACCTTCTGGTCGACGAGCGAGCGCGAGGGCGAGCGCTGGCGCCGGGGCTGGTGGGACGCGTTCGACGGCGCTGTGCTGCCGACGCTGCACGACGACGCGTACCGAGCCGGGCGCGCCGAGTACTTGGAGCATTTCGCGCCAGAGCGCGCGGGAAGGAACGACACGATGAAGATCCGAGAGCGTTCGATCGAGGAGCTGCGCGAGCACCCGCTGAACCCGCGCAAGAAGACCGTCGAGTCCGTCGCCGAGATGCGCGCGTCGATCGAGCGGCACGGGCTGCTGCAGCCGCTCGTCACGAAGCCCGACGGCACGATCCTCGCCGGTCACCGCCGCTTCTGGGGCGGGCAGGCGCTCGGCCTGAAGACGCTGCCGTGCTTCGAGGCCGACGGCGAGAGCGAGGCGAAGGCGCTCGAGATCCTGCTCGTCACGAACGAGCACGTCGAGCGCCCCGACGCGCTGCGCGAGTCCGCGGCCGTCGCGGCGCTGCTCGAGACGCCGGGCTGGACGGTGAAGACCGTCTCCGACACCCTCGGCCGCTCCGTGCACTGGGTCGCGCGCCGGGCGCGCCTGCGCGATCTCTCCGAGGAAGTCCAGGCGGCGGCCGCAGATCCGAAGCACCCGTTCGCCACGTGGCCGGCGGAGTGGCTCGAGGAGCTCGCGGTGCTCTCGCGCGACGCGCAGGACCGCGTCGTGAAGCTGCGCGACCGCATCGGCTGGATCCGCGACATCCAGGATCTGCACCGCCTGCTGCGCGACGACGTGCACGCGCTCGCGGCCGCGCCGTGGGACCTCGCCGCGCCGACGCTGCTGCCGAAGGCGGGCTCGTGCGTCGCATGCCCGAAGACGTCGGCGAAGCGCCCCGGCCTCTTCGAGGACGACGCCGACGTCGACGTGCGCGATATCAAGAAGGCGCGCTGCCTCGACGGCAAGTGCTGGACGGCCAAGCTGAACGCGCACGTCGCGGCCGGGATCGCGGAGGCGAAGAAGGCCGACCCGACGCTGCGCGTCGTCGTGACGGGCCAGGTGTCGGGCCTCAAGGCCGTGCAGGACGAGCAGAACGTCGTGCGCGACTACCAGGTCCAGGAGTGCGCCGCCTCCGTGAAGGGAGCGAAGGCGATCGCGCTCGTCACCGACGACGGCAATGTGGAGATCAAGCACGCGAAGTTCGGCGGCGTCCACCCGCGCGCGCCGTCGGCCAAGCGCGAGAAGAAGCCGCAGCAGTCGCCGGCGGAGAAGCTCGCCGCGTCGAAGAGTGAGATCGCCGAGCGACGCGCCGCGTTCGTCGTCGACCGCATCCGCGACGCCGTGATGGATCCGAAGACGGTCGCGCCGGCGCTCGACGTCGTGCGCACGCTGCTCGTGTTCGATGCGATGCAGGAGTCGCGCTTCATCGACGCCGACGCCAAGGCGATCGCGAAGGCTGAGCGCGTGGCGAAGGACGACGCCGCGTTCGCGCGCGCCGTGTGGAAGGGGCTCAAGGGGCGGACCGTCGACGTCATGCTCGACCAGCCCGACAACGCCGCGCTCGACGAGGCGGCCCGCTGGTTCGCGCGGAAGTTCGGCATCTCCATCGAGCAGCTCGAGACGGTCGCGGCCGCGGAGATCCCAGACCCGAAGTGGTGGCCGCAGGCGGTCGCGCCGGCGCGCAAGGGCGCTGGCGCGAAGGTCGACCGCGCCCTCCGACGCGCTGGCATCAAAGACCCGAAGCTCGTCGCCCCGGCGAAGAAGCCGGAGAAGAAGGGCAAGAAGAACGCGTGGGCGGCGTTGACCGCCGAGCAGCGCCTCGCGCGCGTCAACGCGATCCGCAAGGGCAAGGGCAAGGGCCTCCCCGCGAAGGACGCGCTCTAGTCGATGGTCCGAGACGTTCTACTGGAGCACAGCGGTGAGGCCCGCACGCCGCGCAGCGGACGGTTCGCCGTCCCAGCGCCGCCGCCGCGCATTGAGGACTGGCGCGACGCCGCGGAGCGTCGCGCCGACGAGAAGCTGGTCGGCGACTGGTGGCGCTGCAGCTCGTGCGGGCCGACGCAGGAGCCGGTGTACGCCGGCGACGTCGCCTACTGCCCGGCGGAGACGTGCACGCTGCGCGCGCTGCAGGTCCACGCGACGATCAACGATCCGGAGACCGTCGACCGCAACACGCGGCTGAGCGGCTGGGCCGGCTCGAAGAGCAACACGGCGATGCGCGCCCGAGCGGGCCTGGAACCCGCGGAGCCGGAGATCTCGCGCGCGCTCCTCGAGCGGCCCGCGCCCCGGCCGGTGCCGCTCGACGACGAGGACCTGGTCGTCGACGAGGGGAGCGACGCCGCGCCCGACGTCGACGTGCCAGGCCACGAAGAGCCGCCCCAGTCTGAGGGGAGCGACGCATCGACGGAGCAGCCGGCGCTTGCTCGCGCCGGTGGACTGCCGCGGCGTGTGCCCGCGGGACCAATCCGTCCGCGCTCCGTCGATGCGTCCGTCCCCGCCAACGAGAAGGAGTCCGCCATGCCCCCCCCCCCCCCCCCCACACAAACCCCCCCCCCCCAACCACACACCAAACAACACACACACAACCACACACCACCACAAAAACACACAACACAACACACAAACAAAACCCCC
>Ga0134127_10000387_pt1 | contig 43549 bp, 36 predicted proteins | sample KB31753_FD_96459 | JGI IMG/M metagenome (GOLD analysis project Ga0134127, IMG submission 96459) | Terrestrial soil microbial communities with excess Nitrogen fertilizer from Kellogg Biological Station, Michigan, USA - KB3-175-3 | ecosystem: Environmental > Terrestrial > Soil > Unclassified ...
AGCGTTCGCTGCCCCGAGTCCAAGGGACGCATAGGATTCGCGCCAGACCGCGGGACGAGCCTGGCCGCGTTCGTCGAGCAGACCGCAGTCACGCCAGGCCATGCACAATTCAGGCGCGGCAAACTGAGGCGGCGCGGCAGCGCCGCCCTACCACAACCCCGGTAGGGCAGAGCTGCCGCTCTGCCCCATTTTAAGATCTCGTTCAGGCAAGCGTTTGCTGCCCCGAGTCCAAGCGGCGCCAAAATATTCACGCCGGATATTTTCAGCTAAACAGCATGCGTCATGAAGACCGTACGCGAGGTATTCGACAATCCGTGTGGCAACCGCACTTTCCAACGGCGCTCGCACCCGTCGATGCGAAGTTCAATCGTCGCATCCGTTGGCGGGTGTTCTGCCACTGATTCGAGGATGAGGAAGTCCGGCCCCATCTGCGCAACGGGGAGGGAACTCCCATTAACAAGCAAGCGCATCGTTACCTGGGCCGAGTGGCCGCTTTGACCAGACGATTCAATCATGGACGAAATATTAGAGTGATTGCCAAAAGTCATTTCCGAAATGGTGGGGCAAACCTGCCGGTTTGCCGCGGCGCCCAGCAGGGCGCCGCCCACCATTTCGGGAAATGACTTTTGGCAATCACTCTAACCCAACGCGCGCAGACCTACGCTGGCCGGCACAATCTCCGGCTGGCCGAACGGTTGGGCCACGCGCTAGGGGACTTGGCTATTTACATGTTGGCTGTATCGCTGAGCAACAGCGCCTTTGCAGATTAATCGAGTCCAGGGTGCTGAACGCAGTCTGAGGCGGCGCGGCAGCGCCGCCCTACCACAAATCGGTAGGGCAGAGCTGCTGCTCTGCCCAAACTAAAACTCTTTCGCGTCCGACCATCATGCGATAAGAAATTCGCCCATGAGCGAAATCCGCGAACCCGGTCGCCGCACGCCGGCGAAAGGCGTTCACGTTTCAGTCGGTGGACCGAACTGGGTGTTCCTCACCGTCTGCACGGAGAAGCGCGGGCGTTGGCTCGCACAACCTTCGGTGCAACGTGCGCTGGACGACATCTGGCACCACACCGCCACGGCCTGGCTCGTAAGCGATTACCTGCTTATGCCAGATCATCTGCATTTGTTCTGCGCGCCGCGTGATTTGAAATTCACCATCGAACGGTGGATGGGCTTCTGGAAAGACCGCTTCGCCAAAGCGCATCCCGATACCGGAACGTTTCAGGCGGGTGGGTTTCATCATCGATTGCGCGATGGCGAGAGCTACGGCGAGAAATGGCAATACGTCCGGGAGAATCCGGTGCGGGCGGGATTGGTGGAGCGGGCGGAGGATTGGCCATATTCCGGACGTGTGCATGAGATCCAGTGGTCAGGAGATTGAAAGGTTTGGGCGAAGTTTGGGCGGCGCGGCAGCGCCGCCCTACCACAAAATCGGTAGGGCAGAGCTGCTGCTCTGCCCCATTTTGAACCCCCCTTCAGACGAGCGTTTTATTCCGCGAATCCAAGCGAGGCCCAACGCATTCGCGCCAGACCGCGTAGGCTGGACGAACTGGGCCGCGTTCGTCGAGCAGACGGCAATGACGGCCAGGCCATGATCAGTTCAAGCGCCGTCGCCTGGATTGTGGGTGCAATTTGGGCGGCGCAGCAGCGCCGCCCTACCACAAATCGGTATCGGTAGGGCAGAGCTGTCGCTCTGCCCCATTTTGAAGTCCAAGGAACGCCCTGCCGGGCCTCAAACCACGCCGTGCTTGGTAAACCAAGCCAGCATCCGTTTCCAGCCGTCCTCCGCCTCTTCCTTCCGATAGCTGGGACGATAATCGGCATTAAACGCGTGCCCCGCGTCTGGATAGACATGGATCTGGGATTCCTTGTCCTTGCCGGCAGCTTTCAGGGCCGCATTCAGTTTGTCGACGGCGGCTTGCGGAATGCCCTGGTCCTTGCCGCCGTAGAGGCCGAGCACAGGGGCGTGCAATTGTCCTGCGATGTCGGCGGGCGTCTTGGGCTGAGCCGGCGGATTGGCGTTCAAGCCGCCATACCAGGCCACGCCCGCTTTGATCCGCGGATTGTGCGCGGTGTACATCCAGGTCGTGCGCCCGCCCCGGCAGAAGCCGGTAATGCCGAGTCGCGTAACGTCTGCCTTCGGTTGTTTGCCTGTCCATTCCAGGGCGACATCGAGGTCCGCGAAGCACTGTTCGTCCGTCAGCTTGTTGGCTCCGGCCATGACATCCTTGATCTCGGTCAACTTGGTCAGGTCACCGATGCGAGTGTAGGGCTCGACCACCAATGCGAAATAGCCGGCCTTGGCCAGCCGTCGGGCGACGTCCTTGATGTGTTCATGTGCCCCCCAGATCTCCGGGATGACGAGGACCGTGGCGAATTTTCCAGCACGCTTCGGGGCCGCAAAGTAAACGGCGAGCGCCGTGCCATCGCGGGCCGTGATTTTGGTGTCGCCGACCTCCAAGCCGTCGGCTGGGGTCACGATCATGGTTTGGGCGCAGACGGGCCGGACGGAAAGCGCAATGCCAGCCGCCGCGGCGGCAACAAGGAACTCCCGACGGGACGATTGAGAATCGGATAAGATGTTCATATTGATGACTTGGAGAATTCACGAGTGTCGCGGCTAACTCAATCCCGAATCCACGATGCTTACCGGTTGACCCGCGACGCGCGCGGGGCGTATCTCAGTTTTTTGGAAGGGGTCAACACGGGTGTTCTCACCCCTCACCTGAACCGCGGTAGGGACGCGCTGCCGCGCGTCCAGGCCGACCAGCAGGTCGGCCCTACCGGGTTCAAACTGTAGCGGCGCTCTGCGAGCGCCGAACAAGGTGCACATTCTGGCCCGATTTCGGCGGTCACAGACCGCCGCTACAATCGCACTTGTGGGACCGCGGCGTTTTTGCCTGCTTTCCACGCGCCTAAAGATTAGCCCCCTGATTGTCGATGCTTTAAAGAGATGTTTGATGCGCCGCCCGGCGCTTTATGCAAGACAAGCCGCACAGTTTTGACGCCGGCGACGGAGCCCGTTCGCGCAGTCCAGCGCGCGGGCGCCGCGGGCGCGCCAAACCCAAGGCGAGCGACTCCGTTCCCTCGTCGCTCACAGACGCGCTCCAAGCCATCCCCGCCTCGCGCGACGAGGTGGTGCCGCGGGCCCGAAAGCTCGTCCGCGATCCCCGCTATCCGTCCGAGGCAACGCTGAACCAGATTGCCCAACTCTTCCTGTCGCACCTCGAATTGGATGAGCGATCGTACTGACCCGCATTTCTCACCCGGCAATGCAGCCGATGAGGTGAGGAATAACGCCATCGGGCGTCGCCACATCAGGCCACTACCCCAGTTGTTCGGGCTTTGACAGGCACGCGGTTTTGGCGGATCATGGCCACCATGAAATTTCCACGGCAGGTATTGGGAGTGGTCTTTTGCTGTCTTGCAACGAGTGCGATTGCCCAGCCGTACGGCCTGAGCAACCGCGTGAGCGTGCCGACGCTCACCTTGCCGTCCACGGCGCCCGTGTTGGGTTACTCGAACGCAAACGCATTTGGCAACATGACCTTCACCGCGCCGGTGGCCATCGTTTCCGCTCCGGGAGACACGAACCGGATTTTCATTGTCGAACAAATCGGCCGGATTGTGGTGATCACCAATCTGGCCAATCCGACCCGCACGGTGTTCATGGACATCAGTGGGCGCGTGACCTTCAACGGAGAACAAGGGCTGCTGGGATTGGCCTTTCATCCGGGTTACCAGACGAACCGCTTCTTCTTCGTTTTCTACGTCACCACGGGAACGCGGCGCGACCGGCTCTCCCGGTTCGAAATCGACCCCGCGAATGCGAACCTGGGGAACACAAATACCGAGGTGGTGTTGTTCAGCCAGGCCGATGATTTCAGCAACCACAACGCCGGTGATCTGCACTTCGGGTCGGACGGTTATTTGTATGTTACCCTTGGCGACGAAGGCGACGCCAACGACACCGGTCTCAACAGCCAGCGCATCGACAAGGATTTCTTCTCCGGCATGCTGCGCCTGGACGTGGACAAGAAGCCCGGCAGCCTGGTGCCCACGCCCCACGCGTCCATCACGATGCCGACCAATTATGCCGTGCCGCCGGACAACCCGTTCGTTGGCGCGACGTCCTTCAACGGCCTGCCACTCACGGGCAACGTGCGGACAGAGTTTTGGGCTGTGGGCCTGCGCAACCCGTGGCGCTTCTCGATCGACGAGTTGACCGGAACCATCTACGTCGGCGACGTCGGCCAGGGCGCGCGCGAAGAGGTGGATATCATCGTCAAAGGCGGCAATTACGGTTGGAATTATCGGGAGGGCTACATCGCGCGTCCCGGTTCGGGCGCGCCACCCGCCGGCTTCAGCTCGATACCGCCGATTCTGGATTATCCACGCACACCCTCCGGCGCGACCAATGTAGGATTTTCCGTCACCGGAGGCGTCGTGTATCGCGGAACGCGGATCCCGCAGTTGACCGGCGCCTACGTCTTCGGCGACTACGGCAGCGGCAACATCTGGACGGCGCGCTACGACGGTTCGGTCACCACGAATGTGCCGTTCGCCCGAATTCTCACCGACGCCGGCGTGGCGGCCTTTGGCATCGACCCGTCCAATGGCGATGTGCTCTACGCGGACGTGAATAACGGCACGGTGCAGCGCATTCTTTACACGGCGGTTTCCGGCCAAGCCTACCCGGCGACGCTGGCGCAAGCGGGCATCTTCACCAACCTCACCACGGTGACTGCCCATTCGGGCTTCGTGCCGTACGACGTCAACGTGCCCTATTGGTCGGACAACGCGATGAAGTCCCGATGGTTCTACTTCCCGCCGGCCCGGACCATTACGTTTCGGCCGACCAACAACTGGACGTTCCCGACGGGCAGCGTTTGGATCCAGCATTTCGAACTGGAGTTGACCAATGGCTTGCCGCAGTCGCGCCAGCGGCTGGAAACGCGGGTGCTCGCGCGCGACAGCAGCCAGGGCGTCTATGGCATCACTTACCGGTGGGGAACCTCGACGTCGAACGCGACGCTCGTGCCGGACAGTGGCATGGATGAATCGTTTGTCATCAACGACGGCGGCAATTTGCGCACGCAGGTCTGGCATTACCCGGGCCGTTCGGAGTGCCTCCAGTGCCACTCGTCCCAGAACGTGGGCGGCTTCGCGCTGGGCTTCACTACGCCCCAGTTGAACCGCGGTTTTGACTATTCAGGCATCCAGGACAACCAGATTCGCGCCATGGCCAACGCGGGCTATTTCACAGGGGCGGTTTCGAACCTTCACAGCCTGCGCTGGCTGGCTTCCACCAGCGACGAATCGGTGAGCGTCGAGCAGCGGGTGCGCTCGTGGATTACGGCCAATTGCGTGGGCTGCCATCAGCCATTCGGAGCGGGAGGAGCCAGCTTCGACGCTCGAATCTTTGCTCCCCTGCTTGGGCCGACACCGGCTTCGGGCACGCGACTGATCAACGGCACGCTGGTCAATTCGGGCGGTGACCCGAACAACCGCGTCATCGTGCCCGGCTCGTTGGCGAATTCGATGCTGCTGACGAGGATCTCGACGCGCGGGCCCAATCAGATGCCGCCCCTGGAAAGCAGCCTCGTGGACACCCAGGCCGTGGCGTTGCTCAGCCGGTGGATCACAGAGGAATTGCCGGAACTCAAGACTTTCGCGCAGTGGCAGGTGAGCAATTTCGGCTCGACCAACGAGCCGACCGGCCAATTGAGCATGGATCCGGACAACGACGGCGCGTCCAACTACGAGGAGTACCTCACGGGCACCAACCCGAAACAAAGCGCCGACGCGTGGGGCATCGACATTCAGCGCGCGGGAGGCACCGTGCAACTGACTTACCCGCAACTGGTCAATCGCGGGATCGAAATCCAGTGGACGACCAATCTCTTCAGTTCCGCCGCTTGGCAATTCCTGAACGTGCTGGAGAACCGGCCATTCCTTTCAGCGACGAACGGCACGGGCGCGGTGCCTGATGTTGTCACGGAGGGCCCGCCGAAGTATTATCGGGGCCGCGTGTTCGAGCCGTAAGGGCGCTTGCTGCGCAGGGAGGCATGGAACAGAAGCCCCTTCTGTTCAAGATCTTACGAGTTGACCAAGCCCAGTCAGGCCGAGTCAAGCCGAAGCCGAAATGGCCACGCAAGTAGTTAATAGAGAGCTGCTTGAGTATTCGGTAAAGCCTTCGCACTCATGGTAGCGGCTGAGCCGAAAGTCGGACGGACTGGCGCGAAACGGCAGGCGCGACAAAGGCTCACTTCGACCACTTCCATCCCGGCTCCATTCGGGAAGACGGTTCCGTGCAGTCGGCCAGTTCTAGAGTGATTGCCAAAAGCCATTTCCGAAATGGTGGGCGGCGCCCTGCTGGGCGCCGCGGCAAACCGGCAGGTTTGCCCCACCATTTCGGAAATGACTTTTGGCAATCACTCTAGGAGGCGTCCATTGGAAAAAGTTCATGGAGCTGTCGTAGGCATCCGCCCGACGCGGCAAGCGGAAACTGAACTGGCCGTTCTGAGCGCGGTGCTGTGACGGAGCGGAAGCTGTGAAAGGGCGAGGTCCAGAGCGTACTCGACGAGGTTTGCCAAGCCGTCGCCATCGCGGTCGGCGGAAGCCGTCGGTGAGAACGTCAGTTTTCCAGCCGCGCTGCTAAGGTTTGGGACGCACTGTGCCGATGGGAAAAGCAGAGATAAACGCGGCCGTCGTCATGGGGCGGCCAAATGCCTGATGCCATCCAAAGCAGCCAACACCGCAATACTCCGCACGTCCTCGAAAAGGACGAATGGCGGAGCGGCGGCTGCGGCGATGGCTGACGAGCTCAATGGCCACAGCAGACGCCAGGATCTGACGGATCCGCTGACATTGCGCGATGCGTTCGAGCGGGCCGAGTGCCTCAATCACGCCCTGCTCGCCACCCTCTCGGACCTCGTCTTCCAGGTCCGGAAGGACGGCTTGATCGCCAGCTTTCATGCGCCGTCGGACAACGAGTTCCTGCTGACGGCGGACATCGTCGTAGGCCGGCGGCTGATGGAATTGTTGCCGACGCAACTGGCGCAACTCGCGATGCACTACCTGGAAAAGACATTCCGTACCGGCGCGCCGCAGAAATTCTGCTGCCAGTACCTGTTGCCGGGGCGGCTGCGGTATTTCGAGACGCGCCTGGCCGTAAGCGGCGCGGGCACGGCTGTGGCCGTCGTTCGCAACGTGACGGATCGCGAGACGCTCGAGAAGGAAGTGGTCGAAAGTTCCAATCGGGTGCAAATGCGCATCGGCCAGGACATCCACGACGGATTGGGACAGCATTTGACAGGGATTTCGTTCCTTTGCCGGGCGCTGGAGAAGAATCTCGCCGCCAAGGATCACCCCGAAGCCGTCGAGGCGGCTGAGATCAGCAAGCTGGTCATCGAGGCGCTCACCCAGACGCGCAACCTGGCCCGCGGTCTCTTTCCGGTGGAAGTCGAGTCCGACAGCCTCACGCCGTCGCTCAACGATTTGGCCCGAACCGTCGAACAGCTCTACAACATCTCCTGCACGGTCGAGTGCGAGGAGGGCGTGAGCATTACTGACAAGGATGTGTCCACGCACCTGTTCCGGCTCGCGCAGGAAGCGGTCAACAACGCCGTCAAACATGGCCGCGCCAGCCGCATCGTCGTCCGCTTGGAGCGGGCCGGCGACAGGATGGCGCTGCGCATCGTGGACGACGGCGTGGGGCTGCCGCCGGAGGGCGTTCAACGCAACGGTTTGGGGCTGCGGATCATGACCTACCGCGCCCAGAAAATTGGTGGTTCGCTGGACGTCGCCCAGGGCGAATCCGGCGGCACGATAGTGAGCTGCACTTTTAATCCGACAAACGATGAAAACTGAAAAGCAACCTCGCGAAGCCAAGGCCCAAGCCGCCGAAGCCAAAGCCGAAGCCAAAGCCCAAGCCCAAGCCGCCGCCGCCGAAGCCAAACAAGCCCCAGTGGTCAACCGCAGGCCCAAGATCAAGGTCCTGCTCGTCGACGACCATCCCATTCTGCGCGCGGGTCTGCGCCGGCTCATCGACGCGGAAGCCGACATGATGGTGTGCGGCGAGGCCGAAGACGGCCCGCGGGCCTTCGACCTGGTGGGCACGCTCCAGCCGGACATCGCCGTCATCGACATCTCCCTCAAGGGGAGCAACGGCATCGAGCTGATCAAGAATCTCAAGGCCCGCTACCCCGAGTTGCCCACGCTCATTCTCTCGATGCACGACGAGTCGCTTTACGCCGAGCGCGCGTTGCGCGCCGGCAGCCGCGGCTACATCATGAAGGAAGAGGCCATCGAACAGGTGCTCACCGCCATCCGCAAGGTGCTCGGCGGCGAGATTTTCCTGAGCGAAAAAATGAAGAGCAAGATGCTCCAACAGATGGCCAGCGGCAAAGGCAAGGTTGTCACTTCCCCTGTCGAGACGCTGACCGACCGCGAATTGGAAGTCTTCCGCCTCATCGGTGAAGGCCACAGCACGCGCCAGATTGCCGGGCAACTCCACTTGAGCGTCCGCACCGTGGAAGCCTACCGCGAGTACATCAAAGCCAAGCTGAACCTCAAGAACGCCACCGAACTGGTCCAGCACGCGTTCCATTGGGTGCACCACGAAGCGGCGGCGTAAGGGTAGGGCGCGTCGCTGCGCGCACACCGGGGTGAGGAAGGAAGAATGATTATCCCACTCGTCCGGCGGGAGCTTATTTGAAAGCCGAACCTCTTGCCCGGTGCGCGGCGCGCGCGGAGCGACGCGCCCTACCTCGCGGGTCGCGGTCGGCCAACTCGAACGCTGCAACCAGCCGCGCACGCGCGGCATTCGCGTCGCTCTCTGTGGCGGCGTGAATACGGCAAAGGACGTCGCCTGCTTTGATTTGCTCGCGGGGCTTCGCGAGCCGGTCGATGCCCACGGCTGAGTTGAGCACCGTCTCCTGCGTCAGGCGCCCGCCACCCAGGTCGCGGACGACTTCGCCAATGACCCGTGCGTCGCAGCGGGAGAGGAACCCGCCGCGAGGCGCGGTGATTTCGGTAACCACGGGCGCAATGTGATCGAGCGCGAGTTGGCTGTGGAACGCGTCGAGGTCTGCTCCCTGGGCAGCAATCAGTTCATCCCACTTGCGCCGCGGAGCGCCGGAGGCCAGACACGCGGCGGCCGTTTTGCGAGCTTCAGCCAACTCCGCCGCTTTGCCCGTAAGCACCAGCAACCGCGCAGCGCATTCGGTGACCAGCGCTCGCAGATCCTCAGGACCACGGCCTTCGAGGCAATCGACGGCCTCCTTCACTTCAAGCCAATTTCCCACCGCCCGGCCGAGGGGCGCATTCATGTCCGTGAGCAAGGCCTGCGTGCGCACGCCACAGGCTTCCGCCAGCGACACGATGGAGTCGGCCAGCGCGCGCGCGTCAGCCTCCGTCTGCATGAACGCCGCGCAGCCGAACTTCACGTCCATCACGAGCGCCTGGAGTCCTTCAGCGAGCTTCTTCGACAAAATGCTGGCGGTGATGAGCGGAATGCTCGGCACCGTACCGGTCACATCGCGCAACGCGTACAGCTTTTTGTCCGCCGGAATCATTGTCTCCGTCTGTCCGCCCATCGCCACGCCGATGCGCTGGACCTGTTCGACGAGCCGCTCCGGCTTGAGTTGCGTGGTCAAGCCCGGGATCGATTCCAGCTTGTCGAGCGTCCCACCAGTGATGCCCAGCCCTCGTCCTGAAATCATCGGCACGCGAAAGCCCAGGCACGCCAGCAACGGCGCCAGCGGCAACGACACCTTGTCCCCAACGCCACCCGTCGAGTGCTTGTCCACAAGGGGCCGGGGGTCGTCGGGAAACGAGAGCACGTCGCCGGAGTCGCGCATCGCCAGCGTCAGGGCGCGGGTCTCCTCCGCGCTCATGCCGCGGAACACGATGGCCATGAGCAACGCGGCCATCTGGTAGTCCGGGATGCGGCCCGCGGTGAACTCGCGCACGAACGTGGCGATGGCATCCGGGGGTAGCTCGCGGCCATCGCGTTTGGATTCGATAAGCGAGAGGAAGCTCATTCGCAAAAGCTGCGCATAGGGTAATTACCCCACAGACAAGGTGCGAGTTCTGAAGTAGGAACGCGGCTTGCATTTCGCCCTGCGATTCATTACGCTGTGAAGTGGCATCACCGGTCATGAGTGTTCTCCCTCCTCTCCTCATTTGCCTCTCCATGTCCTTGCTCCCATCCGGAGGACTGTTGGGCGCGCAACCCCCATCCGACAGGCTCAGTTTCCGCTTGCCGCAGCGGAAGGAGTTCCGATTCGAGCACAGGCTCTCGCAACTACAGTCGGCTACACCGCGCGCGCAGTCGCTGCGGGCGTGGGCAGCGGACGGTTCGACGAACTGGGTCGAGTTCGGCGACAAAGTGGTCCTCGAACTCCAACCGGGCACGAGCTTGAAGGCGGTCGTGAAAGGGCGCGCCCTTGAGCTGTCGCGCGTGGTGTCGTCGAACGTGTTCATCCTTCAGGCACCCAACGCAGTCGTCGCCGCGTTGGAAGCCAGCAGGCTGGCGGCATCGCCGGAGGTGACGGCCAGCTACCCCGTCGTTTCCCAGGAGGTATCGCTCGACGGACTCTATGCGGCGCGCCCAAACGATCTGCATTTCCCGCCGCAGTTGGCCAACGTGACCGGCCAATGGTATCTGGAGAATCGCGACACGACCAATGGCCTTGTGCTCGGTCCGGACCTGAACGTGCGCGGAGCGTGGCCTTACACGCGAGGCGAAGGGGTGACCCTCGCGATCGTCGACACGGGCATTGAAACGAAGCATTTGGACCTAACCAACGCCGCCCTCGGTGCGCCGCACCACAACTTTTTCAACGGATCCAACAATCCCGCGCCATTGTTCAGGAACGGCTCCTGGGCGCACGGAACAGAGTGCGCGGGCCTGGCCGTGGCCGCGGCGAACAACACTTTCCGCTCGAACATAGCTTACGGCATGGTGGGCGTGGCGCCGGGCGCCAAAGTGGCGGGCTGGGTGATCTTCTCCAACAACCCGCCGCGCCTTGTGAGCGATGACAAACTCATGGAGATGTTCACTTATGCTCCCACCGTAGTTGGCGCGCAAAGCCATAGTTGGACCCACCTCGGGATACGGCAACTCGGGCTCACAACGCTCGAGAACATCGGCATCGAGAGCGCTGTTCGAAACGGGCGCGAAGGACGTGGCGTCGTGTTGCTGCGCCCGGCGGGCAACGACCGCGCAACCCTCCTCGCCAACGCCAACGACGACGCATATTGCTCGGACCCTCGTGTCATCACCGTCGGGTCCGTGGGCTTCACCGGACGAACGCCCAGTTACAGCGAGCGGGGCGCCTGCCTTCTGTTGGCGGCGCCAGGTGGGGGTGACGGCAGGGCCGGCCTGTTCACGACGGACTTGGTCGGCGGCGACGGCGCCAATTTCCTCCCCTTCAATCCGCCTTTTGAATACATATGGGATTTCGTCTTCAATGGGCAGGGCTTTGTCGGCACATCGGCTGGTCCACCGCAGGTGGCCGGCGTCGCCGCCCTGGTGTTGTCGGTCAATACCAACCTGACCTATCGGGACGTTCAACAAATCCTGCTGCTCTCCTGCCGGCACTTCGATTCGGCGGACCCGGACTTGCTGCCCAATGGGGCCGGCCTGCTCGTGAGTCACAACGACGGCTTCGGTGTGCCCGACGCCGGACACGCCGTAAAGCTCGCCCGACGGTGGGTCCCCAAGCCGCCCGCAACCAACGTCACAGTCTCCTTGTCCGGACCACTCTCGATTCCTGACGATGGCTTACGCCTGCTGATCACCGGTGAGGGTGTGCCGCCCGAGTTGTCTTCGATTCGTTGCCTGCCCAGCGCCGGACCGCACCCCGACGAACCGACGCCGCTGGCGCCCCTGGTCGACCTCGGTCTGGCCACGAACACCGTGCAGGTGGATTTGAACGGCAAGGCCGCGTTGATCGAACGAGGGACGAACAACTTCGATGAGAAAATCATTCGCGCGGCGCAGGCGGGCGCGGAATTTGCCGTCATCTACAACTTCGCCACCAACACGGGCGCCGGTTGTCCGGGGGGCGACCAACTTTGCCTGATGGGCGCGACGGACTTCGTGCCGATCCCGGCCGTGTTCATCGGGCGTAGCGACGGAGTGGCACTCCAGGGCCTCTTCGCCACCAACAGTGCGGCGCGCGCCCAACTCGCTCTGAACTCCGCGGACATAAGTCTAAATGTGACGGACACCCTCATCTGCGAGCATGTCGGCCTGCGTGTGCAGACGGACCATCCGCTGCGGGGTGACGTACGCATCACGCTGGTTTCACCCATCGGCACGCGAAGCGTCCTCCAGCATTTCAACTCGGATACGAACGCGGGCCCCGTGGACTGGACCTACTGGTCGACCCACCATTTCTTCGAATCCAGCGCGGGCCAGTGGCGAGTCGAGATCGGCGACGAGTTCCTCGGCGCGGCGGGGAACGTGCTGGCTCTTTCGTTGCTCGTCACAGGCATTCCAATCACCGACACGGATAACGACGGACTGGACGACGACTGGGAACGCTCCCGGCTCGGCACCGGCACGTTGGCCTCGGGCCCTCAAGATGACCCGGACATGGATGGTTACAGCAATGCGAAGGAACAGGCGATGAGCACCGACCCACTCATACCGAACGAAGCATTTCGCGTAGACCTCATGATCTGGGGCACGGCTATGAGGACGAATCTAGCGCGGCTGAGTTGGCCCGGCTTGCAAAGCCGGACTTACGATGTGTTCTCCGGCCCTAATCCGGCTGCCTTGACGCTGCGAACGAACGTCCCTGGACGTTTTCCCGAAACGGAATGCTTCCTCTCCACCACGAACGCTGCCCACCAATTCTTCCGCGTGCGCGAAGTCGCACCTTAGACTGGTTGCCAAAAGTCATTTCCGATTGGTGGCGCACGACCTGCCGGTCGCGCGAGGCTGCGCGGCAACGCAGCCCCACCAATCGAAAAATGACTTTTGGCAAACTCTTATATGAATCGTGGTGGGCGCGTGCTTCGCACGGTGGGCGGCGGGACAACTGTGATCTCGCTGGCCGAAGCCCGGCTACTGCCGGCGCACACGAAAGAAGCGCTGGCGCAGGCTGAAAGGACCGTTGTCTCGGAAGGTGATGGGACCGTTGGACCCGTAGTAGGAGCGAACGAGCGTCCAACTGTCCGGCGCCAGGAGGTTCGTCGTCGACTCGACATGGTTGGTCCTGCCCATTTGACCCGGAAACGTGAACTGAAGCCGGCCACCCAGGACCCGCGCGTCCGTCAATCGTGGCGGCGGCGCTGCGACGCTGTCGATGGCGGCCCGGATGCTGGTAATGGTCGAGGGCCAATCCGAGGGTCCGCCGCCCATGTTGAAGAGCAGTTCGCCCGGCGCGCGGGTTGGAGAATTGGAGACGCAGTTGATGACCAGCAACACCGGCTTGACGAACTGCGCCTGGAAAAGGTCATGCACCCCGTTCGTGTGGACCGGCCCCAAACGTGAATTGCCGTTGTAGTCATGGGCGCAGACGTTGATGCCGAATTCGTCGATGAACTGGTCGACGTACGGCTGGAAAAAATCCTGAGAGAGGAGGCTCACGCCGACGTAGGTGACCGGCAGGCCCTGGCTATTTCCGCCGCGCAATGAGTAGTAATCCCGAATGTAAGGCGCCGTCTGACCGACGGCCAACTGGCAGGTGCTTCAGGTAGCGTCGAAAAACTCCATGAAGACGACGCTGCCGCCAAGATCACTCAAGCGCAGCGGCATCCCGTTATCAAAGTATTGGCCGGATACCGTCGTCCAAGGCAGCCGATTGATCAGTGTGAAGTTGGTGACGATGTCGCCCGGCGTATACAGAGCAGCCGAGGCAGGAACGACCCCGCCAACCAGTATCAGCAGGCACGTCAGGAAATCCCACAGCCGAACAAGTCCCTTTGTTTTCATAGGCGGGGCGTGATTGAGACGATCAGAATGACACTGAAACGACCGCTTGCGCAAGCCCCCAGTTACGGTCTTTGTAAAGGTTCGTGAAGACGCGCGACTCGCCCGTGACTGTCTCATAGTCGGTGAAATACGGCCCGAGCGAAACTCGCAAAGTGACCCGCGACCACGAGAACCTCGCGCCGAAGGTGGCGCTGTAACTGTCGAGACCGGGCGCAGCACTGGTCAGAACGCCAGGGTCCAGCACTTCGCCGGTGTCGTGGTAATAATGCAGCCCCGCCAGGAGCGTGCAGGAGCGCCACAGTTCGAATTCCACAGTGGTCCCGAACCAGTACGCTTCGAACTTTGGCGCTTCGGTCGTGTAGCCCGCGTCAGCCCGGAGCACCCAACGCTCGGCTGGGGCGAAATTAATCGAGCCTTGCCAGGAGACACGCAACTCCCGCTCCGTCGTGTCGCTCAGTTGCACCTCGTTCAAAAGCCGCCACCGCGCGCCCAGCACGTTTTCGAACGACACTTTGGCTGAGGGCGTGTGAAGTCTGTCCTCGCCGCGGACCAGCGGCTCAGCGGGACGGGAAAAATCCAGCATGTAGCCGGGCGCCACCACGTCCAGGTTGTAACCGGCCCGCACTTCCAGAAAGCCCGTCGCCGGCAGATATTCCCAGCGGAACCCGGCCGCCGCGTTCCAGCCTTTCGGATCCGCCTCCACGTAACCGGGGATGGGCGGCAAGCCTGGGGGGCTGTATTGCTGGCGATAGTAGTTATCGATCCAGACACGCCGGTAATCCTGGAACCCTTCGTAGGCCCCGCCCGAAAAAATGAGCGTGAGCGACTCCGCCAGTTTCGGACGCACCGTGGCTTGTCCGGCAAAGCGATCTTCATGCAACCGTTCTGCAAACCCGAAGACACGGTCGAGTGGCCGGAACGGCTCGTAGTCCTCAACGTAGGCAGTGTAGGAGAAAGCCGCGTCCCACCGCAGCCGGGGTAACTCGTGCTCGAAGCGCGCGCCGGTCTCCCACAATTGGATGTCGGAAGCCCAACCCACCTCTGAGTCCGCCTCGAACCGCGCGACCGCTGGACCGGCGAGACCTCCCGGTGTTCTGGCTTCAGCGGCCGCATGGACCGCAGGTAGCCACCACAGGCCGAGCAACACCGTGGCCATCACGGATGCCCCTTGCCCTCCGCCTCGCCAGCTTCCTGGACCCATAAGGCCTCGTCAGCGACAATTCGTGCAGACTGAAGCCTGGGCGCCCCCGCTGACGACCCGGCCCGGCTCGAGTTGCGCGCTGATGCGAAGGGGCGCGTTGAAGGCACGTTCCTCGCCAAACTGCATGTTCGGCTTGGACACAAGCCACGGCCCAGGGCTCGGGGAGGACGCGCAACCGCAGAGCCACACGGTCACTACCGCTGGAACGGCCAGCAACAAAAGATGGCGGCACGCTTGCCGGGCTCGGTGAGTCATTGACGCAAGGTGTAGGTCATCTCGCACCGGCTGGCGACGCAAAAATGGCGCGCGGCGTTGCACCTTCGAGCTTCAAATCCGACTTTGAACTCCGTGGAGTTTTGCGATAGGAGTGAGGCATGGACTGGTTGCCAAAGTCATTTCCGATTGGTGGCGCACGACCTGCCGGTCGCGCGAGGCTGCGCGGCAACGCGGCCCCACCAATCGGGAATGACTTTTGGCAAACTCTATAGCCGGATCAAACGAAGAATCTGTCTTGAACATGAAAACGATATTCCTGCTCTCCTCGATCCTGGTGCTCACGTCGCTCGCAGCTTCGGGACAAGTGGCGCCAGGCCGCAACCAACCTGTAAACAGTCCGGCTCCCGGGGCGAATTACTCCGGCGGCGCCGAATACGCCGCCGTGAGCATGGCGCCGAGAACTGGCGGGGCTTACAACCAAGGCAACCTCCAGGGAGGTATTCGCCAGCAGGGCCGGACGCGCGGCGGAGCGCAATACGTCGCCGTCAGCATCGCGCCGCGGCGGCGGTGAGCCTGGGGCGGGTGCCAAGCCGCGAGTTACAGTGCGTCCCGCCGCCGACAGATCCTTGCACCGCGGCGGTTCAGTTCGTGAACTTGCGGGCGATGACCGTGGCGTTGTGCCCGCCGAAACCGAAGGAGTTGTTCACTATCGCGTCGACCTGCATTTCGCGGGCGGTATTTGGCACGTAGTCCAGGTCGCACTCAGGGTCGGGCTTTTCAAGGTTGATCGTCGGCGGGACGACGCCATTTTGGATGGCTTTCACGCAGAACACCAGTTCCGAGGCGCCCGCTGCGCCCAGCATGTGACCGGTCGCACCTTTGGTCGAACTGACCGCCAGTTTCCTGGCATGGTCGCCGAAGACGCTCTTGATGGCCTGCGTTTCGGCGATGTCCCCTTGCGGGGTGCTCGTGCCGTGGGCATTGATGTATTGAATGTCCGTAGGGGCGAGCCGGGCGTGGCGCAGGGCCATCTTCATGCAGCGGGCGGCCCCTTCGCCAAAGGGGGCGGGAGCGGTCATGTGGTTGGCATCGGCTGTGTTGCCGTAGCCGACCAGCTCGGCGTAAATGCGGGCGCCACGGGCCTTGGCGTGTTCCAGTTCCTCGAGGACGACCACGCCAGCCCCTTCACCCATGACGAACCCATCGCGGTCGGCGTCGAAGGGACGGCTGGCGCGTGTGGGTTCGTCGTTGCGCGTGCTCAACGCCTTCATGGCGCAGAACCCGCCGATGCCGATGGGGACGATGGTGGCCTCAGCGCCCCCGGCGAACATGACATTGGCGTCGCCCATCTTGATGGTGCGCCAGGCTTCGCCAATCGCGTGGGTGCTGGTGGCGCAGGCGCTGCACGTGGCGACATTGGGTCCGCGCAACTTGTGGAACATGCTGAAGAAACCCGAGGCCATGTTGAGGATGAGCATCGGGATCATGAACGGCGAGAGCCGGCCCGGACCTTTCTCCAGCAGGATCGAATGCTGATCTTCGGTGGTTTTCAGTCCGCCGATGCCCGAACCGAGAAAGGCACCCACTTGATCGCGATCGGTCTTGTCGAGGTCGAGACCCGAATCCAGCAGTGCCGCGCGGGCCGCGTAGACGCCGAACTGCGAGAAACGATCCGAACGGCGGGCGTCCTTGGGCGTCGGGAAAGCGGGCACGGGGTCGAACTGTTTCACTTCGCCGGCAATCCGGGTGTCATAAGCGGCAGCGTCGAAAAGGGTGATGGGACCGATACCACTCTGGCCTGCCAGGAGGTTTTTCCAGGCCGTCTCCACATCGTTGCCGATGGGCGTGACGGCACCTAGGCCGGTGATGACGATTCTACGTTCGAAGTTGCCGGGCATAAAATCGAATGGGGCAGCCGGGCTGACTTCAGCCGGAGCTGCCCCGGAAAGCCTGGGTGGAAAGTTACTTGCGGGTATCTTCGATATACTTGACGACGTCCCCGACGCTTTGAAGCTTCTCGGCTTCCTCGTCCGGGATTTCGTGGCCGAACTCCTCTTCCAGAGCCATGACCAGCTCGACGGTGTCCAGGGAGTCGGCGCCCAGGTCCTCGATGAACTTGGCTTCCGAAGTCACTTGGTCGGGGTTCACCCCAAGCTGCTCCACGATGATCTTCTTGACTTTTGTTTCAACGGATTCGTCAGCCATGGCTTTCTAAGGTTGAGTTTTGGTCACTTGCTATGCCAGGGGTGCGGACCCGTCAAGCCCTGATTCGCAGCGTGCGTCTGCTCGGTTGGTTTCTTTGGGTTGTGGCGCACTGTTTCGGTTGTCTGGTCGAAAATCGCGGCTTGTCTAACGACTGCTCAGGGCGCTGTCCAGAGTTAATTTGCCGGTCACATGACCATTCCGCCGTCCACCGTGAGCACTTGGCCGGTGACATAACGGGCGCCCGGACCCGCCAGATAAAGGGCGGCTTCCGCGATGTCCTCGGGTTTCCCCAAGGCATTCAACGGGATGCGTTCCAGCAGGGCGGCCCGCGCTTTCTCGTCCAGCACGGCCGTCATGTCCGTGTCGATGAAGCCGGGGGCAATGGCATTGACAGTGATGCCGCGCGAGCCCAGTTCACGGGCGCAGGCCTTCGTGAAGCCAATCAGGGCGGCCTTGCTGGCGGCGTAGTTGGCCTGCCCAGCGTTGCCCATGAGCCCGATGATCGAGGAAATGTTGATGATGCGGCCGGAGCGCTGCTTGAGGAACGAGCGCGCGAAGGCCCGCGTGAACGAAAACGCGCCCTTCAAGTTCGTATTGAGCACGATGTCCCAATCCGCGTCGCTCATGCGCATGAGCAATCCATCGCGGGCGATGCCGGCATTGTTGACGAGGATATCCACGCGGCTTGTTTCGGCGAGGATGCGTTCGGCCGCGGCGCCGACGGCGGCGCTGTCCGCCACGTCCACCGACACGGCCCAACTCCGGCGTCCCAACGCCTTCACTTCCCCGGCGACCTTCTCTGAATTCTGCGCCGTGCGCGAAACGCAGACGACATCCGCGCCATCGACAGCGAAGCGGAGCGCGATGGCGCGCCCAATGCCACGACCAGCGCCCGTGACGACAGCGACCTGATTAGCCAACAAACTCATGACGGGCGGAAGTTGGCAGGCAACGATGGGTGGATGTCAATGACGTGTTGCGCGTTCGGTGTTCCGTGTTTCGTGTCTTGAATTATTAAATGTTCAACGCAACACGCAACACGCAACGCGCAAATGCACTACAGTTCAATATCCGGCCCCTCAAGTTCGCCGCTCTCCGTCCAGGATCTCCCTCCTCAACATCTCCATCGCCTGCTGCGCCGTCACGAACTTGAACGTCTCCCGGTCCACCGGATTCAACTTCTTAACGGCCTGGGTTCCATCCACGGACGCCAAGCCGATCCACACCGTGCCCACAGGTTTCTCGGGCGTGCCGCCGCCGGGACCTGCGATTCCTGTCACCGCCAGCGCGTAGTCCGAGCCGGTGCGGGCGCGGGCGCCTGCGGCCATTTCGCGGGCCGTGGCTTCGCTCACGGCACCGTGAGTCGCGAGCGTTTTGGCCCGCACTCCGAGAAACTTCTGTTTTGCCTTGTTGCTGTAAGTCACCAGGCCGGCGAGCAACACGACTGATGCGCCCGGGACATTCGTGATTCGGTGCGCGATGAACCCGCCGGTGCACGATTCGGCAAGCGCGAGTGTCCGCTTTCGCTCTGTGAGCATTCGGACCAGGATTCCCTCCAAAGCCTCGTCGTCCACGCCGAACACATATTGCCCCACTCGCCGGCGGGCGATGCGTTCGGCGTCGGCGACCCATTGCCGGGCTCGCGCGCCGCTCGCGGTGAAACGCACATCGACTTCACCCACACGGGCACAATAGCCAATCGCCAGACCTTTCTCGACCAGCGGAGCGAGCGCCCCAGCGATCTTCTGTTCGACAAGCGACTCGCCCAGGCCGGTGGTCCTTAACGTGCGGCAGACGAACTCGCCCTTGAGCGGAAACCGTTTTGCCAATAGGGGCAGGACCTGCTCGACGAACATCGGGCGCAGCTCGCGCGGCGGTCCCGGCAGCATCACGAGCAACCGGCCTCCCGACGCCTCCATGACCAGGCCCGGCGCGGTGCCGTGGGCGTTCATCAGAACGGTTGCCCCCTCGGGCACCTGGGCCTGGATGCGGGTCTGAGGCGGCATCCGCCGGCCACGCGCGGCAAAGAATTGGGCAATGTGCTGGACGAGCGATTCGTCTTCGTGCAGCGGCCGGCCGAGCAATTCGGCGACAAGGTCGCGCGTGCAATCATCATTCGTCGGGCCGAGCCCGCCGGTGACGATAACCAGATGGGCCGCGGCCCGAGCTTCGCGGACGGCCTGCTGGATGGACGGGCCGGAGTCGTCCACAGCCACTTGACGGCTGACGACGTAGCCGTGATCGGCCAACTGGCGGCAAATCCACTGCTGATGCGTGTTCAGTACCCGGCCAAGCATCAACTCGCTGCCGGTGTTGATGAGCTGAATCTGCATGCGCGGGTCCAGTCTGCCCGGGAGTCCGTCAAAGCGCAATCGGTGGGCGCAACTGGTAGCCTCTTCGCCTTCGAGTTCGGATCTCTCGTCGACCCGATGCAGAAGGGCGAGCGTCCCCTGAACTCGCAGCCGGGACGGCTGGCCCTGCGCTAATCGACGGTTCCACATTTTTACTCGCTTGGCCTACTGGACTCCATTAGCCTCGACACAGCGTCTCAACCCCAATTCCGGTTATGGACATCAACTTTAAATGCACCCATTGCGGCCAGGAGCTTTCCGCCGATGAGTCCGGCGCCGGTACGGAAATCCAATGTCCGGCCTGCAACGGCATGTTGGTGATTCCTGCTCCGACACCAGCGCTCGCCGGGCCGCCGGGCGGCGGCCTCAACCCCATTGCCAGCTCCGCCGCGGCTCGCGAGCACAAGCACTTCAGCGTCCCGCAGCGCGAGAAAGCCGCCGAGGCGCTCATCACCAAAGCGTTGAAACCCCTCGAAGCCGCGGCGAAGGACGGAGTGCAGATCCGCATCAAAACCCTGCGGCACTCCGACCACATCGAAGTCGGCCGGGACCACTTCGACGAGCATGTGGCCAAATTCCTTAACGAAATCGGCGAATCCAACATCATCAAGATCGAGCCGATTACCTACACCCATCAGGAGTTGAACTCGCGCCAGTGGATCACCGACTACGGGCTGCTCGTCATTTACCGCGGATAAGAAGCCGCCCTCTCGCCCGCCAGAACGCGAAGCGTCGCCACGCCCCCTCCGACCAACGGCAGGTTAGCGCACTTTTATTGGATTGAGCCGGGGCGACAAGACGTCTAGGTTAGAGGCATGAAGCCCGGATTTCGGGAAAGCCGAACCAACAAACCATGAACGCGCCCTTGGACACGGTTGTCCCTCGCCCATTCGTCATTCGTCATTCGTCATTTGCACGCCTCAATCGGTGTTCATCGGTGTCCATCCATGGTTTCTTCTTGCTGTTCGCCACGGCGCTCGGCGTCGTCGCCCAACCGGCTCCCAAGCTCACTTCCGTTTCACCGGAATGGATTCAACGCGGCACGACGGTCGAAGTCGTCCTTGCGGGCGAAAACCTCGGTGGCGTCACGCAAATCCTCTTCAACGGCGACCCGGGCCTCAACGCGACCAATGTGCCTGCCGCGCCGCCGCCCCCGAAACCAACCGTTACCGTCGAGTCCACGGGCGGGGGCATCACGCGGGCTGAGCCCGCTGCGCCGCCGCGCGAGGAGAAGCGACTCGTCATCAAGGTCACCGCCACCGCGGACGCAGCGCTGGCGGCGCGCGAATTGCGCGTGGTCGCGCCCGGAGGGGTAAGCAATCCGCTCAACTTCAACACCGGTCAGTGGCCGGAGATTGGCGAGAAGGAGAACAACACGTCCAAGCCGGAGGGACAACTGGTCGAATTACCCGCCTCCATTTCCGGCGTCATCAGCGCCGCCGCCCAGTCCGACGCCTACCGTTTCAAGGCCACGAAGGGCCAGGAGTTGGTCTTGGAAGTAGATGCTTCGCGCCGCGGTTCGCCGCTGGATTCCTCGCTGACTGTCCTGGACGCCAAAGGCAAGGAACTGGCCCGCAATGAGGACGCCCTCGGCCTCGACAGTCTGCTGGTGTTCACCGCGCCGGAAGACGGCGAGTTTGTTGTGACCCTGCGCGATTTCCGTTACCAGGGCGGCGGCAATTACGCCTACCGCCTCCACGCCGGACCGCTGCCCTACGTCGAGTCGGTCTTTCCATTTGGCGGGCAGCGCGGCAAGTCCGTAGAAGTCGCCGTTGCGGGCCGCAATCTCGAAGGCACCTCCAAGCTGACGCTCGCCATCGATGCCAACGCGCCGCGCACGCAGGAAATCCGCGTGAAGACCCCGCGGGGCTATTCGAACCTGATCCCGTTCAACGTTTCCGACCTTCCCGACATCGCCGAAGCCGAGCCAAACGACGCGGTCACGAATGCGCAGTCCGTGACGCTCCCGCTCGTCATCAATGGCCGCGTCGGCGCGGCGAAGGATATGGACCATTTCCGCTTCAAGTCCGACAAGGACCAGAAGCTCGCCTGCGACGTGGCTGCCAGCCGCTTCGGCTCGAAGCTCGACGCGTTGCTCGTCCTGACCGACACCAACGGGACCGTGATCGCGAGGAACGACGATACGACCGGCACGGATGCGCGCCTTGAATTCGATGCCAAGAAGGATACGGAATACGTCATCGGCCTGCGCGACCTGACGGAGCGAGGCGGTGACCGCTTTAGTTATCGGTTGACCGTTCGCCCGCCGGCCGGCGCGGGCGGCCCGAGCTTCTCGGCGCTCTTCATGCCGGACACCCTCCGCGTCCATCGGGCCGGCCTCATGAAAGTCCGCTGCGAAGTCACACGCGCGGGCGGGTTCGACGCCCCGGTGCATTTCGACCTGGAAGAGCTGCCCTCCGGTGTCACCGCCGAGCCGTTGCTCATTCCCGGCAACGCGACGAGCGGGAACCTGGTGCTGGCGGCCGCGAAGGACGCCCCGCTCGGCTCGACGCCGATTCGCGTCACGGCGACCGCAATGATCGGCGGCAAGCCCGTGACGGTTGGGGCAGCGCCCTTGTCCGGCGACAAGGCGGTGAGGCAGGGCTTTCTCACGGTGCTCGAAGCCGTGCCGTTCGATCTCGAACTGCTGACTCTCAGCTTGAACCTCGAGCAAAACCAGTCCGGCACAGTCGAGGTGTTCGCCCAGCGGCGCGAAGGTTTCACCAGCGAGATCAAGCTCACGACCGAAGGCTACGCCGCCGGTCGCGAGGCCATTGGCAAAAACTTCGATGGGGGCAGTGGGACGATTAAGGCGAATGAAACCACGGGCAAGTTTACGCTCAAGCCCAAGCTCGATTCCGAGGTCGGCACGCGGACGATCGTCGTGCGCGGCGAAACCGCCGGCGCAGTGCAGTATTCCCGGCCGTTGCCCTTGACGGTCACCCAATATCCGCTCGTGCTCTCGAGCACCCTCAGCAAGCTGTCGGTTACCGCGTTGCCCACCAACTCGATTTCCGCCGCCGGAGAAACGGAGACAAAAATCAAGGTGGACCGCCGCGCCGGCTTCAACGGCGAAGTAGAACTGGCCATCGAAGGACTGCCTCCCGGGATCAAGAGCGAGCTCAGCAAGCTGGCGGCGTCCGCGGGCGAAACGACGCTCAAGATCACCGCTACGGACAAGGCGCCGATTACCAATATGACCTTCACCGTCGTCGGCACCACGACGTTCAACGATCGCAACTACAAGACCCGCACAGGGCCCATCACCCTGGTCATCAGCGCGCCGGAACCGATTGAAATCGTGACCAACGCGCCGCCCGCCGCAGTGACAGCGCCGACGGCCACGAAGTGAATCTGATTTCTATGATGCACGATGATTGCAAGTTCGAACGAGCCGTTTTCCCCCGCGGCCCGCTTCCCATCACGCGACTTGTTGCGGCGCTTGCGGCGTTGTTCATGGCTCAGTTCGCAGCCTCCGCTGCGGACAAGCCGGTGAGCTACTACAAGGACCTCGTCCCGATATTCAAACGCTCGTGTAACGGCTGCCACCACCCAGGCAAGTTGAAAGGCCAGCTGGACCTGACGACGTTTGAGACGTTCAAAAAAGGCGGCAAGCATGGGCCGGGGTTCGTCACGGGTAAGCCGAAGGAGAGCATCATCATCGAGGAAGTCAGCGGCGATGAGCCTTCGATGCCCAAGGAAGGCGATCCGCTCTCCAAGGCGGAGATAGCGCTGATCGAGCGATGGATTACAGATGGCGGCTCGGATGACACGCCGGCTGGCGCCGGCTCCTTCAAGCTCAGCGCCGCCCCCATCTACGCGACGCCGCCGGTCATTTCCGCAATGGCCTTTTCGCCCGATGGGAAGGTATTGGCCGTTTCCGGCTACCACGAAGTGCTGCTGCTGGCGGGCGCGGAGTCGAACCTCGTTGCCCGGCTCGTCGGCGAGAGTCCGCGCATCGAGTCGCTGGCGTTCTCACCCGATGGCAAGCGGCTGGCGGTCGCAGGCAGCGCGCCGGCGCGGTTCGGCGAAATCCAGCTTTGGGACGCCGGGGCAACGAACATCGTCATCGGCCCGCAGAAATCCTGGAAGCTCGCGCCCGACTCGCTCTTCGGCGTCTCATGGTCGCCGGACGGAGAGCGGCTGGCCTTTGGAGGCGCGGACAAATCGGTGCGCGTCATCGCCGTCGCGGACGGCAAGGAACTGCTCAAATTCGACAACCACAGCGATTGGGTTTTCGCCACGGCCTGGACGACCAACGGCGCGCGCCTGATCAGCGGCAGCCGGGACCGGGCGATCAAACTCATCGATGCCAAGAGCAGCCAGTTCATTGACGACATCAACAAGCTGCTCGAAGGCGTGCTTTGTTTCGCGCGCCATCCGACGGCGGACATCGTGGCCTACGGCGGCGAGACCGGCGGCTCGCGCACCTACAAGATTTCGGACAACCAGGGCCGCACGGTCGCGAATACCGACTCGAATTTCCTGAAGGAATTCGAACGCATGCCCGGCCCGGTGCAGGCGATTGCCTACGCGCCGGACGGCAAGAGCGTGTGCGTGGGCAGCATCGGCGGCGAAGCGCGTGTCTTCAACACAGAGGACAAGAAGCGCCTGGCGACTCTCAAAGGGCACGAGGGCGCGATCTTCGCCATCGCGTATCATCCAACGACCAACTGGATCGTCACCGGCGGACACGAAGGGAAGTTGCGCGTGTTCGTGAGCACGAATGGCGAGCCGGTGCGAGCATTCATTCCGGCGCCGCTTTCCCCGGCACAGCCTCAGCAACAAGCGGCGAAGTAAGAGACGTGGAGTAATGGGGTGTTGGAGTAATGGAGTATTGGAGTATTGAGGTCGCCCAATACTCCATTACTCCATCATCCCATTCCCCTACACCCCGCGGTTGGCGCGCCACAGGAGCACGGCACCGATGGCCTGGAAGATGAGGTTTGGCACCCATAGGATGAGGTGCGGCGCCAGTTCGTGCTTCGTCTCCAGCGCCTGGCCAACGATGAAGAAACTGTAGTAGACCGCGACCAGGACAATCGACACCGCGATGCCCCACGTCGTCTCTCGGCGGTGGCCGCGAATGCCGAGGGGTATCCCGATCATTGTAAACGCAAAGCATGAGAAGGAAAACGCGATCTGCCGGTGCGCTTGCACGCGCAAAGGCGAAGTCAGGTCGACATGCCGGGTCGAGCGAAGTTGTCTGATGCGACGCTTGTTGACGTCCGCGTTGGGATTGCCCATCTCGAGCGGCGCTCCCATCTGGTCTTCCAGGTCGCGCATCTCGTCCCAGAGCTGCCAGAATGTCATCTCGGTAATGTCGACGCGGCTTTGGCTGGAGAGGGGCTTGAGCGGGCACTCGAATTCGGTTTCCGGCGCCGAGAATGTCGAGGGCTTCCCCTCCTTGATCACGACTTTGTAGCCGTCGAAGAGCTTTACGTGGGCGACGTTGTTAGCCGCGTCAACAGTCAATTGGCCGCGCTCGGCGCGAACGTAATCCACCACCTGGTTGCTTTCGCCCAGGCGGTAGATCAGCACGTCCTCCAGGTTCGTCCCGCGAATCTTTCGCACATAGACGATGCTGTCCTTGAAGTCAGTGGTGTAGGTGCGCTCTGGAATGAACGTAGCCGAGCGCGCGCTTCGGACATAGGAAAGGACTTCCTTGTAGCCCAGGCGGCATTGCGGCGCCCATTGCATGTTGATGAGCGCCGTCACGCCGCTCATCGCGATGGCCAGCAGGAACACCGGCGCCACCAGGGAAACCAGGCTCACGCCGCTGGCGCGCACGGCCGTCAGTTCGTTATCCGCGCTGAAGCGGCCGAAGACCAGCAGCGTCGCGGTGAGCATTCCCATCGGCAAAGCGAAGACCATCACGAAGGGAATGAGAAGGCCGATCGCCTTGCTCAGGGCAATCAGCGAGGCCTGCCGATTGAGCATCAATGGGAGGAGTTCCTTCATCGCCGTCGCGAACAACAGCACGAAAGTGAACACGACGACGGTCATGACGAGCGTCGTGAGCACCTGGCGCGTGAGATAAAGGTGGAGCGTCTTCATCGGCCGACCGTCGAGTCTTCGGGCGGCGGGGGCGGGACACAAGGAAAAGGTTGGAGGACGTGTAGCGTGTTTCGTGTTCGCTTTTTTGCTAGGGACGGCTGGCCTACGTTCTCACCCATTGTTGGCCCCTTGCAGAAAACTGAGACACGCCAATCACCACCCTTTCACGCTCGACACGCCCCGCTCAACACGCATCACGAACCACGCTACGGCTTCGACCGCGTCTCCAACTCCGCCAACATCACCACAATCGCATCCAAATCCGCCCGCGCGCCATTCCCATCGTAGTTATTCAGCATGAGGCTGAAAGCGAGCCGCTCGCCGGCTTTCGTCGTCACGTAGCCGGAAAGTGTGTTGACGTACCGCAACGTGCCGGTCTTCGCCCGGGCGTTCTCGAATGCCGCAGTTGCTTTCATCCGCCTGCGTAGCGTGCCGTCCACCCCGGCGACCGGGAGCGCATTCACAAAGGCCTCCGCGTGGCGATGGCGATGCATGAACGTCAGAAGCTTGACCGTGGCATTGGGGGTGACCAGCGCTCCGCGCGAGAGACCGGAACCTTCTTCAAGCAACGCTTCATCCCGGCTGATTCCGGCTCCTCCGAGGAATGTTCGCAACTCCGCCAGCCCCAGGTCTTCGGTCATCGCAGCGAGATTCGTCGGGCCGTAGCGGGTCGCCCCGACTTGAAGGAGGAGCAGTTGGGCGTAGAGATTCTGAGAGGGCTTCATCAATTTCGCGAGGATGTCCGAGAGCGGCGGGGACTCGACAGAGGCCAGTTCGACCCACCCGCGTGTCTCGTCTGGCCGCGCCTCGCGCTCGAGCCAGTTCACGGCACGGACTCGACCTGAGACCTGGATGCCCGCTCGAGAGAGTTCTTCGCGGAGCAGCGAGACGAACCACAACGCCGGCCGAGGAACGCTGATGGCGTCCACCCAGTTCGTGGAACCGAGCGGCAATTGCCCGTGGACGTAGACCGTGTTTCCGGCGATGGGCCGGTAAAGCGATACGTCGGTTCTTCCACCGGCCTCGACTGTACGAGAGCGGTTATCGAAGCGGAGGTAGTCTGTGGCTGGCACTGTCGTGACCCTGCATCGGGCGCCGGTTTTTGGCCCTGGCGAGATAAGCAAATCGACGGAGTTATCCTCGACCGTGAGCGCTGAGAATTCGGCGCCGTAATAGTGCTGAAGATCGCCCCAGGTCCATTCCGAGCCGAACGGCGCCCCGCGGAAATAGCTTTCGTCGCCCACCAGGTCGCCGGCGACGCGCCTCACGCCGGCGCGCTTGAGCACCGCAACCAATGACTCGAACACGTTCGTGTGTGCGCCGCGATGAAAACGAGCGGCAAAGGAAGGGTCTCCGCGGCCATAGACCACGAGATCGCCCTGGAGCGTCCCATTGCGGGAAGGCGGCGACTTTGCCCGCAACGACGTTTTGATGCGAAAGTCTGGCCCAAGCCGATCGAGGGCGAGCGCGGAGGTGTAGAGCTTGGCGTTGGAGGCAGGCTTGAGCAGCTTGCCCGCGTCGTGCTCGAAGAGCGCGTCGCCGGTGTCGAGCGACACGATCTTCACGCCCCACGCCGCGGCGGCGAACTTCGGCTGCGCGAGGTGATTGCTGAGATGCTGAGAAAGTGTTGCGGGCTCGGCGGATTGCGCCGGCAACGTGTCGGGAATCAGGAGACAAAAACCCATTGCCAGCATGCGCACGACCCGGTGCGCCGGGCTCCAGCCGGCGCATGAACTCTGCACAATCTGGGCTGTCACTGGCCATCTCCCGGAGGGAGATTTGAGAATGGCCCGGCAGTTCACTGCCGGGTCCGGATTCGTTCTTGAATAAGTCCCGAAGGGACGGTCGAAGTGCTCGGATGTTTTGCGTCGCTTAGTCGCGTTGATGCTCGAGTGCATCAGCCGTCCCTTCGGGACGGGAAATCCGCTGCCCACAATCCCACGCTTGAAGGCGTGTGCTGTTTTCAACCCTCCCTTCGGAAGATGGCAGACGGACCACTTCGCCAGGAGGCGCAACCTGACAATTCTCCCGCCTCCAGTGAACGGCTTCCGGCCGGCGCCTTGCGCCGCATCGCCAGGACGCGTGTTCAGACCGGGCTTGGACATGCGCGCTTCCCGGCGTCTCGGTTCACTTCACTATTTTCAACACGCGATGATTGCTGCTGTCCGAGATGTACAGCGAGCCGTCGCCGTGGACATAAACGCCGTGCGGCTGGTTCAGTTCGCACTCCAGCGGTGAACCACCCACCCCCTTGCTTCCTTTCTTGCCGGTGCCGGCCACGCGTGCGATGAGCCCTGTGGCCGGCGTATACCGGCGGATGACGTGATTTTCTGTGTCGGCAATGAGCACGGAATCGTCGTGGTCGAAGCAAAGATGCTTCGGCCCATTGAGCGTCGCGAAACTGGCCTCGCCGCCGTCGCCGGAGAAACCCTTCTGCCCCGTCCCAACGACGGTGCGAATGGCGCCGTTGGTTTCGACTACGCGAAGCGCATTGCCGCTGCGTTCCAGAACGTAAACACGCCCGGCGCGATCGGCAATGACGGCGCGCGGATCGACCAGCGGCGCTTCCACGGCGCGGGAGCCATCGGGGGGAATGCCCTTCTTGCCGTTCCCGGCCACGGTGCGAACGCGGCCTGACTTCATGTCCACCGCGCGGATGCGGGCGTTATCGAGGTCGGCGAGGTAAATATTGGTGGCGTCCAGCCCAATGGACACGCAGTAGATGTTGCCGAACTTCGCTCGAACCGCGGGCCCGCCGTCGCCGCTGAATCCTCTTTCGCCGGTGCCAATCACGCGGCCCACTGTTCCGCTCCTCGGATTGAAAATGCGAACGCAGCTGTTCCACGTGTCCGCCAGCCAGATGTCGTCCGTGCCTGAAATCGCCAGGTTATGAATTCCATTGAACTCTGCCTGGAGCGCAGGCCCGTTCGTGGAACCCTTCTCGCCTGTGCCCGCGACGACGCTAAGCATGCCGTCCTTGTCCATCTTGCGGACGCGCTGGCCGGTCATCTCGACAAGGTAGAGATTCCCCGCCGCATCGAAGTCCACGCCGAAAGGCGAGCTGAGTTTGGCTGAAGTGGCTGGAATGGGGGTGGTGTTTGTGTCCGAGCCTCCGCCAGCCACGAGGACGATGCGTTCTGCGGCGGACAAATACGTCGTGGTGAGGAGCAAGAGCAAGATACGAACGGTGGCAACAACATGGGACAACCCCCTCACCCCGGCCCTCTCCCCCTCGGAGGAGGAGAAGGAGGTGAATCGGCCATCGATGTTGAAACGGACCGCGGCTGGAAATCGCGGCGCACAGGCGGCGTTTCTCCCTCTCCCCCTCCCAGGGGGAGAGGGGCGGGGTGAGGGGGCGGGGTGCGCGCTCATGATATGGAAATGCAATAATCGTCAGTCCAGCTCCTGCACAAACAGATTCGCGAACTCGATCGGGTCCCCGTGATGCTGGAGCCCGATTGGACCCCGCCGCGGAATGCCCGGAAGCTGCGCGTTCTCGATCACCCATTTGTCGTTCAGCTGGATGCTCACGCGATCGCCGCGCAGGGTGATGACGAATCGGTTCCACTGTCCCAACGGCGCGTCGGCCTTCACACGCGGCGTCGCACCGGCGCGGACGGCGGGCGGCTGATTGGTGTCGTGCCGGTAGTTCCACATCTCGCCCGAACCGATCGGCCAATTCCAAATGTTCACCTCGGCTTTGAGGCTGCCGCGCAAGTAAATGCCGCTATCGCCGGCATCGGGCACTTCGACGGTTTTCTTTGAACCATCGTCGTTCAGTCCGTAGTCCCCATTTGGAAGAATGACGGAAACCTTCTTCGGCTCTGGCTTGCGGGTGAATCGCCAGTCCGCGACGAGCACGAAGTCGCCAAATTCCTTCTCCGTCCAGAGATGTTTGTTCGTGCCTTCGGCCTTGCCGTCGTACTCGAGCCTCCAGTCATTCGTTCTCCAATGTCCCACGAGGCCGGGCTCCATGCGCCAGCCACTCAGGTCAATGCCCGTATAGAGCGGCCGGAACGGCTCGGCCATCGGCGCGGTCTCCTCCGGCGGCGCTCCGGTCGAGGGCAACTCGCGCAGACGGATGTTTCGGAAGTGGCATTCGGAGCCTTCCGACTCGAGGCAGAGATAACCCTTGCGCGGCTTCGACTCGCTGCCTCCGGAGACGACCTTGCCGTTGACCGCGAGCTGGACCACGCCGTTGCTGCACAGCACGCGGTAATGGTTCCAGTGTCCGGCGGGATTCGCACGCCACTCGCTCGGCAGGCAGCGCATCCAGCCGCCGGGATGCGGCCGGTCCGGCTTGAAGGTTGCGCCATGGATGGCAAAGACGTCGCCGTGACTGGTGAAATTGGTGCCATTGCGCCCGTCGAGGATTTGGACCTCGATTGCCTTTGCGAACGGCGTGCCGGGGGCGGTCAGGGGCGCGCTCCAAACGAACAGGCCGGCGTTCCCCTTGGGCTTCATGTGGCGCCACTCCAGCTCCAGTTCGAAGTTCTCGTACTGCCTTTCGGTGCGCATCACGCCCGTGGGCACGCCGGTGGAGACAATCATCCCCTCGCGCACGCTGAAGGTATTCGGTGCGCAGTTCACGTTTACCCAGCCGGAGAGATCGCGGCCATTGAAGAGGGGCGCCCAGTCGCTTGCCGCACCGGATGCTCCCGCTGCGCAAACGGCGATGACCAACCCCTGGGCAAGGAATCGCCAGAACGTGTGCATAGGGAGCTTTTAGACCGAACCTTCGCGCGGGACAAAGAAAAAGCACGGCGGTCTGGACCGCGGCTTCAGCGCGCTTCATTGCTCCCTGAAGGAAGCGCAGACGAGTCGACTGCGCCACTACGATGCGCGAGCGCTTCGAGGGTGGAGCAGAGCGTCTGGAGGCGGGGCGTCGGAACGCCGGCGCGGCGGGCTTGCCGGAGAGGTTCGAGGAAGAGGCTTTCCAGTTCGAGGGGCTGACCTCGTTCAAAGTCGATCAAAGTCGAAGCTTTGTAGGGGCCCATGGTGCGGGTGCGGGTGAGTTGTTCTTCAACGACGGATTCGCTGAGCTTGAGTCCGAGCGCCTGGGCGGCGTGGACCACTTCGAGCATCAACTCGCGCACGATCCGGTCCCAGTCCGGATCAGCCAGCAGCTGATCGGTCGTGAGGCACGGGCCTCGCGTTTCGATGGGGCCACCGCGATGGAAGGCTTCCAGGCCGGCGCTGCTGGCCACGCCCAGCCCGTTGAAAGGCACGTTCCAGACGAGTTTCTCCCAATGGGAGCGGGCCAGGTCGTCGGTGACGTCGCACGGAACACCGGCGCGCTGGAACATCGAGCGCAGGTCGTGCGTGCGCGGCTCGGGCCAGCGCCCGAACTCTCCGAGCACGATGCGCCCGTGGTCAATGTGCCGCACGACGCCGGGCGCCGTGCGGTTGAGGCAGACGAAACAAAGCCCACCCAAAATCTGTTCTGCATTAAAGAGGACGGCGAGTTGCTCCTCATTGCCCAAGCCGTTTTGGAGCGTCAGCAACGCGGTCTGCGGGCCGACCAGCGGCGGCAGAAGATTGCGGAACTCGTGGTTGGCGGTGGTCTTCAGCGCGATGATGACGAGATCGGCGACGCCAATCTGGCCGGGTTCCCGGGCGCATTTCGGACGGGCGTTGAAGTCGCCCTGGGGGCTGTGGACGGTCACGCCGTGGCGGCGGACGGCTTCATAGTCGGAGCGGAGCAGGAAATGCACGTCCCTCCCGTCGTGAGAGAGTTTGCCGCCGTAGAAGCTTCCGACGGCGCCGCAGCCAACAACGGCGATTTTCATGGGGCAGCGGGCGGATCGAGGCCTGGAATTGAGGGTGTGGGATAGCGGAGAAGTGGGACCCTGGAGGAGTGGGGTGATGGAGTGAGGGAGTAACACGGTCGACCGTCCGGCCCCATTACTCCATTACTCCAACCCATTCCGCCGTTCCTCCGACAAAAAAAGGCTCCCTGACCGCAGCCAGGGAGCCATCGCAAAACCGGTTAATTACTTGGCGCCGAGGATGGCGTCCTTCGCGGCCTTGGCGACGCGGAACTTCACGACGCGCTTGGCGGGAATCTGGATTTGCTCGCCGGTGGCCGGATTGCGGCCAATACGGGCCTTGCGGTTGACCAGCACCAACTTGCCAAGGCCCGGAAGAGTGAAGCTGTTCTTGGCGTTTTTGTAGGCGAGTTGGGCGAGGTGTTCGAGGATTTCGCCCGCCTGCTTCTTGGTAATGCCGGCCTTCTCGGCGACGGCGGCGGCGATTTGCGACTTGGAGAGTGCTTTTGCCATAGTCTAATGAGTGTAGTTGTTAGTTGTGTTTTTGCCCGTCGGACGTTCGACGTGCTGCGAATTAACGCAGATGCAAAAGCTGCTGCAAGTGAAAAAACGCCTGAAAATAAAAGATTTTTTGAGGGTCCGGCCCGTCCCGAGCGCCGCCCGGGACGGACGCCGGGCTTGACTTGCCGCCGCGAATTCCGAACATCCGGGCCAGATGGCAGCGCTCTTCACCATTCACTCGGAGTTCCGCTACGAGATCGTCCGGAAGATCTTCGAGGGCGGCATGGGGATTATTTACGAAGCCGAACAGCATGGCGCGCGTGAGTTCGTCAAGCGCGTCGCGATCAAGGTCGTCCGCCAGAGCTACGCCAACCAGCAGCAGTTCATTGAGAATTTTGTCGGCGAAGCCAAGCTGGTCGCCGATTTGATTCACACGAACATCGTCCAGACCTACCACCTCGGCGAAGCCAAAGGGATTTACTTTATCGCGATGGAACTCATCCGCGGTGTGAACCTCGAGCAGTTCGCCGAGCAACTCCACGAGAAGCACCGCGTGCTGCCCGTCGAAATAGCCGTGTTCATCGCCAGCCGCGTCTGTCGCGGGCTCGCGTACGCGCACGACAAGACGGACAAGGACGGAAAGCCCCTGGGCCTCGTACACCGGGACGTTTCCTTCAAGAACATCATGATCGCATTCGAAGGGGACGTGAAGCTGACGGACTTCGGGATCGCCAAGGCGCGCGGGTTTCTTGTCGATAACGAGGGCGAAGTCGTGGCCGGCAAGGCCGACTACATGAGCCCTGAACAGGCCGACTTCCAAATCACAGATCGCCGCAGTGATCTCTTTTCGCTGGGCGTCGTGCTTGCCCACCTGCTTCTGGGCCGCAACGTGTTCAAGGGCGAGACCCCCGAGGATTCGCGAAAGAACGTCATGGGCATGGCGATTCCCGACTTCCGCTCGCTGGACTCGCGAATCGACGAACGCCTGAACGAAGTCCTCCACAAATCGCTCTCGCGCGATCTGACGAGGCGCTACACGGACGCCTCGGCGATGCTCTACGATCTCGAGCACTACATCTACCATTCCGGCTACGGCCCGACCAACGAGACGCTCGGCAAGATGATTCGCGAGTTGTTCGGGCAGGACACCCGGCTGGCTACCAGCGACGCCAAAGGAAGCACCGAACTCATCGAACGCACTGCACGCGCAACCTCGCAGGGCAAACGCAAGTAGCTTGACGCTTTTTTTGGGGAGTTTTTGAGTAACCCATATTCAAGCGATCAGTATCGGCTTCCAGCGGACCGCAGCCCGAGAACAACAATTACCGACTACTGATTACGGACAGTGAACACTGATTGCTGATTACTGGCTCAATCCCAAGCATGCCCGAGCCCAAGACCACCCTCCGCCTCGCCCTTCTCCAGCAGTCCTGCTCTGCCGACCCGCAGGCCAATCTCAAGAAGACGCTCGCGCTCGCCGAGCGCGCCGCCCGGCAGGGCGCGCAGATCATCTGCACGCAGGAACTCTTCCGCTCGCAGTACTTCTGCCAGAGCGAGGACCATGCGAACTTCGCGCTCGCCGAAAGCATCCCGGGCCCGACCACTGACGCCTTCCAAAAGCTGGCAAAAAAACACCGCACTGTCGTCATCGCCTCGCTCTTCGAAAAGCGCGCCGCCGGTCTCTACCACAACACCGCCGCCGTCATCGACGCCGACGGTTCACTGCTGGGCATCTACCGCAAGATGCACATTCCGGACGACCCGCTGTTTTACGAGAAATTCTATTTCACGCCAGGCGACCTTGGGTTCCGCGCCTGGCAGACGCGTTACGCGAAGATCGGCGTGCTCATTTGCTGGGACCAATGGTATCCCGAGGCCGCGCGGCTCACGGCGTTGCAGGGCGCCCAGATCCTGTTCTACCCGACCGCCATCGGATGGCATCCGCGGGAGAAAAAGAAGGAGGGCGCGGTCCAACACGAGGCCTGGGAAATCAGCCAGCGGGCGCACGCGGTGGCCAACGGCTGTTACGTCGCCGTCGCCAATCGCATCGGGCTGGAACGGCCGGCGGGCGGCGACGGCCTGGAGTTCTGGGGCCAGAGTTTCGTCGCCGGCACGAGTGGCCAGATTCTCGCAAAGGCTAGCGTGGACCGCGAGGAGGTGCTGGTCGTGCCCGTGGATTTGGCGAAGCTGGACGTGACGCGCACGCACTGGCCCTTCTTGCGCGATCGGCGGATTGACGCCTACGCGGACCTCACTCGACGGCTCATTGATTCCGCTCCGTGACTGAGGTCCATGCTCTTCACGGCTCGCCGGGCGTATCTCAGCTTCTTGCAGGGACAGGTGGCCCACGGTCTCACCCATTGTTGGCCCCTTGGAAAAAACTGAAATGCGCCCGGCTTCTCCCCAATTGCATCTTTCCGCTTCACCGGTCTGTCGGGTTCCGGTATCCTCGGCAGCGTGAATCTCGGTTCCGCATTCGCGAACAGCGCTGGGCGCCATGGCAGCAAGCCGGCGGTCTTTTGGGGCCACCAGGAATACACGTTCGACTGGCTTCAAACCCAGGCGCGCTATTTGGCCCTCTCGCTTCAACGCCAGTTTGGCGTGCGGCCTGGCGACCGCGTCGCGCTCTGGCTGAAGAACTGTCCTGAATTCATCCCATCACTCTTCGGCGTGTTCCAGGCAGGGGCGGTCGTCGTGCCGGTTAACAACTTCCTCAAGCCCTCCGAAATCAGCTTCATCCTGGCCGATGCCGACATCAACGTGCTGGTCACGGATCACACCATGGCCGAGCATCTTCCCGAGTTGTCGGCGCTTCGACCGGGGCTGAAAGTCTGGCATGTCGAGGAATTCTCCAAGCCTGGGAATGGCGAAGGCCAGAGTGCCACGGGCGACCTCGCGAACGTTTCCGCTGAAGACCTGGCGGTGATTATCTACACCAGCGGCACGACCGGCCGGCCCAAAGGGGCGATGCTGACGCATGGCAACCTGCTCCACAACGTGGAGAGCTGCCGTCAAGTGCTCCAGGCCGTGGACCACGATCGCTTCGTCGTATTGCTCCCGATGTTTCACAGCTTCATGATGACCGTCGGGGTGTTGCTACCGATGATCGTCGGCGGGTCCGTCTTGCTGATCCGTTCGCTCCATCCGCCCAAGGCTGTCCTTCAGGAGATACTTTCAAGGCAAGCGACGATTCTGCCGGCAGTGCCGTCCTTTTTCCGAACATTGGCCGGGGCTGCCTTGCCGCCCGGGTTGCCGCTTCGGTTGTGCATCAGCGGCGGGGCGCCGTTGCCTGTCGAAATCTTGCGCGAATTCAATCGTACGATGCCGATGCCGCTCATCGAAGGCTACGGGTTGAGCGAAGCCAGTCCGGTGGTCAGCCTGAACCCCATCGCGGGACCCTGGAAGGAGGGTTCCATCGGAATTCCGATTCCCGACGTTGAGGTTTCTGTGCAGGACGACGAGGGACGCCTTCTGCCTGTGGGCGATACCGGAGAAATCTGTGTGCGAGGCGGCAACGTGATGCGCGGTTATTGGAACCGGCCAGACGAAACGGCGCAGACCCTTCGTCAAGGCTGGCTGCTGACGGGCGACATCGGCCATCGCGACACCGATGGCTACTACTTCATCACGGATCGCAAGAAGGACATGCTCATTGTCAATGGCATCAATGTTTACCCCCGCGAGATCGAAGAAGTGCTCTACCAGATTCCCGGCGTGAAAGAGGCGGCGGTCGTCGGCGTGCCCGACGCGAGGCGGGGCGAGCACCCGGTCGCGTTCGTGGCAGCGAAGGAAGGCGCCACTCTCGATGAGAAAACGATCCTTCACTTCATCCGAGAGCGTTTGGCCGATTACAAAGTGCCCAAGAAGGTGAACTTCATGCCCTCCCTGCCTCGCACGTCGACCGGCAAGGTGCTCAAACGGGAGCTTCGGTCACAGGCGTGATGTGTCCAGTTGGAGTTGCTTTGTGTGGCCGCGACATTCGAAGAGAGGGTTTGCCGGTGGAGAAGTTTTCTTACGACGCTACGGTTGCAGGTTGGAGTTTGATATTTTGTGCCGGCGCACCGCTTCTCCCTCCGGGAGACACCAGTCAAGCCGTCTTTGCTGGTTGAGTCAGGGAGTGCTAAGAATGTCCAAACTCCAGCCCGCGACCTCACGGTCGCGGCTACATTGACCTGGGCATGAGTCTCTCCGCTGCTAATTCCGCGGTTGCCGCCGTGCTGCTCGCTTTGCTCCCGCTCCGAGCCGCGGAGCCCGACGCTCGGCGCGACGCGACCGTGGAAGCGGTAAAGAAAGTGTTGCCGAGCGTCGTGAACATCGCGACCGAAGAAGTCGTTCCCATCCGCGATCCCATGGAGAACCTGTTCCGTGAGTTCTTCGACCCCTATTACCGTGGCCGCCAGCCCAACACGCAGTTCTCGCTCGGCTCGGGTGTCGTGATCGACGAGGAGGGCTACATCGTAACGAATTTCCACGTGGTGGGCCGCGCTCGGCGGGTCTGGGTGCGGTTGCACGACGGTCGTGAGTTCGAGGCGGACAAGGTTGCCGTCAGCCCTTCCACCGACGTGGCGCTCATTCGCATCCGCGCGAAGGCCGGGGAGAAGTTCGCAGCGATACGTTTTGCGGCGGACGACGACCTGTTGCTCGGTGAAACGGTCCTGGCGCTGGGCAACCCGTTTGGCCTCGGGGGCTCGGTGAGCAAGGGCATCCTGAGCTCGAAGACGCGCCGGCCGCCCACGGATAGTGAGCCGATGGACCTGGCCGATTGGCTCCAGACGGACGCGGCGATCAATCCGGGCAACAGTGGCGGCCCGCTCGTGAACCTGAACGGGGAGTTGATCGGCATCAACGTGGCCGTGCTCAACCAGGCGCAAGGCATTGGTTTTGCGATCCCGGTCCGGCGCGTTTCAGAAAAGCTGGGAGAGATCTATTCCCCGGAATTGGATGGGATGTGGTTCGGCGCCAGGGTGCGGCCGGGTAGCAATCCCTTGCAGGTGGTGGCCGTGCAAGTCGAAAGCCCGGCCGGCAAAGCGGGATTGCGCGCCGGCGATTTGATCCTCGAGGTCAACGGGCGCGCCCCGCGCAGCTTCATCGATTTGACGAGCGTCCTGCGGACGGCCAAGGACCAACGCGACCTGACGTTCTCCCTTCAACGCGGCTCTGACCGCCGCACGGCTACTCTCCGGCAGGTTCCGGAGAAATCGTTCTTCAACGCCGAGCTGATACGAAAAAAGATTGGGGCGACAGTCCAGGAATTGTCGCCGCAGGCAGCGCGTACCTGGGGACTGGCGGGGGCCGAAGGCCTGCTCATCACCGCCGTGGACCGCGGCGGCGCTGCCGCAGCGGCGAGTCTGGAGCGGGGAATTCTGATCACCAGCATCGATGGGCTGGCGGCACAGGATGTGACGCGCGCGGCCAAGCGGCTTTACACGAAGGGCCGCGGGGACAAAGTGCAATTAGGTCTTCTCCGGTCGGTGCAACGCGGCCCCTTCGCGCAATTACACCAGGTCGTCGTCGAACTCACAGTTCGGTAGGCCGACATATCAGCCTGCTGTAACGGCGGTTCGTGAGAGCGCCGCAGTTCAACTTCTGCGAATCAGAGTGCAAGCGATCTTACGAGACGCCGCTACAGGGCCTTGTGAGACACTGCACGCTTTTGATCCGCTCCGCCAGCGCTTCGTCTCCCAGGACGACACAGCCTCGCTTGCGGCCCGTTTCCTGGTCCGAGGGCAACGCAGGGAAAAACGCCTCCACCCCGAATGCCGAGAGCGGCTGTAAGTAGTCGAGGCAGAGCGCTTTGCCGGCCCCGTAGTTGTCGTACGAGTAACCGGCATCTCCCGGGACTTCGAAGTCGTCTATCATAATCGCAACCCCACGCCATGCGTTTGTGATTAAGCCAACTTCCTCCTTAAGCGGGAGATCTTCTTGCCAGTGAGAGTCCAAATAGAAGAACACGTTTTCTTTTGGAACCGTGCGGTCGCTGGCCAGCCTCGCCAGGAACTGACGCGAGTCGCGAAGTTCCAAGGAAACGTTCTTCAGTTTCCGAAAGCGCAATCGCGCGAAATGGTAATACCGCGGCTCGGCTTCAACCGTGTAAACCGGAACGGATGACCGCGCGAGAAACTCCGTGGTTGTACCGCGGAAAGTGCCCGTCTCAACGATCGCTTGAAACCGGATCTTGGACATCAACTCCTCAAAGATTTGCTTGCGGCCATTCTGTCCGTTGAACGCTCCTCCCCACGAGGCCTTTAGCTCGGATTTGAAGTAGTAGTCATAGGCCGCCAGCCATGCAGGATGGCGGCGAAGAAGGTATTGTTTAAGTTTTTCCTTAAGAGTGCCGCTCATAAGAGCTCGCTTTCACCCCGCGATCAAAAGGCAACGCCAGCCGTGGCGAAAAACTCTTGGACCGCTCCGGGGTCGATCACAATTTGGTGCATGTATTTTCCACCGCAGGGAACGATCTTAACGTGGTAATCGAGTTGGGCGACCTGTGCGATCCAGTCCACGAACCCATCCGGCCAGCCGTCGAGCACCAACTGCATTACCAGGCAACCGGGCCGGCAAAACATCAAATTGCACATGTTGCTTCCCAACGTCGAGCAGATGGCCTCAGCTTCCGAGAATAGCGCCACCGTTTGGGCGAAGCTCAGGTCCATATCCTTTACAACGTCCCATCCTTTTCGGCGGAAAAAATCACAAAGCTCATCGGCGTTATCCACAGCTCGGCGCTTGACCGTGCGATGAAAAAAGAATCTGCGAGGCCCGGAGTAATGGGGGTCCCGTTTCGGCAGAAAGGCCGCCCGCAAGAAGTTCACCGAGTATGGGTTGTAGCAAGTGATCATGCTCGTCGGCGCACTTAAAAAATAGCGTTCGACATCAAGGTGACGTTCGCAGGTGGGACGACAGCGATGCCAAACCCCCAGGAGTTCCAAAGTCTCCCGCTGATAAAGGGCGAGGTTTGCCGGCACAAGAATCCGCGTATCCGGCGGGAATTCGGGGAGAAGCGCCAACCTGGGGAGCGCATCGAGCAACCAGTGGCCATACACGGGAACGCCGCGTGTGGGCACCCATCGGGATACAAGGCTCGTCCAGTTGCCAGCGAGACTCTTGGCCGCCGGCAGACGTAAATAACGGCTCGCCGCGTCCGTGCGCCACCGCGCGGCCCCGTAAACCGATTCTGCGCAGAGCTGCTTCTCCGGGCTGATGTATGCGAGGCTTTCGCTTACCAAACGGGCGTTTGCGTGCTCACTCCAGATTACCGGCCACGGCTGCTCGGCGTGTTGGTCCAGGCCGCTTCGAGCCAACATGGAATTACCCGCTACTTGCGGCACCCCCTGGTCGTGAAGCACAATACGCCCATTAACTGGGGGCCACCCGCACCGCAGAGCCTGATAAACAGAAAAGACCTTTGCCGGAGGACCAAACCGCGGAGAGTTGGCAAAGAAGCCTCGCGCAAACTCCCAAAAAGCATCCGCTAAAGCTGTCCAGAATGTCCTTCGGATCCACTGCCCAACCCCGTGGATGCCCCGCCAACGTCGCAACCAATAAGCCAGTCTATCAAGCGAAGTCACAGTGCGGTAAACTGGTGGCTCCAATCCACGTCAGAACAAACTGTAGATGAACGGCGCGAGGGCCGAGCCTTTGGCGGCCACGAGAATGACGCCGAGGAGGAGCAGGAAGAAAACGATCGGCATGAGCCACCACTTCTTGTTCACGCGAAGGAAAGCCCAGAATTCCTTGAGGATGCTGAACTTCGTCATGGCGCGGAAAAAAGGAGTTTGCTCACGGATTCAAACAGGCGCTGGGCGATGATCTCGTTGCCGGCGGCGTTAAGATGCACGGGATCGGCCTCCATGTAAAGTTCAATCCCGCGGGGCTTGAGGTCGGAGGTGAGATCCAACAGCGGCACCTGGAGTCGCCGGCTGACCTGGGTCTTGGCCAGGAGCACGTTGCTGGAATTCGTCGCGCTCAACTGGTCGAGCGTGGGAATGAAGAGGAGCAAAGGCTGAACGCGGTTGCTGAGGGCCAGCCCGCACAAGCCCTCAATGTGCTTGCGGAAAAACGCGTCGGGATCCTTCTGCTGTTGTTCCTTGAAAAGCGCGTCCTGACTGGGGTCGACCGGAATGAATTTCGTACGTTGCCGTTCGTAGACTTCCTTGAGCTTGTATTCCACCACGTAATGGTACAGGGCGAAGCGGCGCAGAAAGTTTTTCAGCCGGACGCGGTTCATGAAGCTCTTTACGAACTCAGGGCTGTTTTGCTCGGAGAACTGGGTCCAGAGGTTCGCGCCCGCGAGCACGACGACATCGGGCTGGAACTTCAAGCCGTGGTCGCGGAAGTAAAGGTGCATTTGCGGGTAACTCCAGGCGTTCACACCGGCGTTGATGACCTCGACATTCGTGCCAGGACCGGCGCGCTCCTGGAGCAATGCCTGGAGGCGGCCGGAATACGCCTCCGCCTCCGTGAGGCCCCACCCAAAGGTCCTCGAGTCGCCAAGCGAGAGGATGCGCAGTGTGTTTGCGGGCTTGGGCACCCGGAACTCCGGGCCCCGGGTCCCGCGGGAATTGATGTGTACGGGCTTGCGGTCGATTTTCGTGACGCAGTCCTGGTTGGGCTTCAGCTTCCAGTAAAGGACGGGGTCAGATTCATAAATCTCGACGTTCCCATAGCCGGCAAGCCGCAGCGCGAACTCACAAATGGCGACGCACAGCAAGAACGTGCCGCCCATGAGCGCGAGCCTCTGAAGCCAGCGTTTGAGCCGCGAGACTTTGGGGGTCGCGGGCCGGGCGGGCTCCTGGTTCGGCGACTCAGAACTGTCGTTCATAGTCAGCGGGCTTCCGTGTCACCGCTCGGTCGCGGGGCAGCCAGTAACTGCTGGCCGCACGATCGAGCTTCAGTGAGAGGAAGTCTTTTCCCAGCAACCGGGCCATCAGGCCGATGGGGGTCATGACCAGGAAGAAGAACAATGTAAGGATCACGGTCGAAACGACGAGGCCCAACACCAGCGCCATCGCCATCCAACCGAGGTAGACGGGCTTGAGTATCTTCGGCACGGCCAGTCCCAAGAGCATCAGCAAGGCGCCGGGACCGACGAACCAGGGGCCAGCGGGCTTGTGTTTGAGCAGAAGCCAGGCCCCGATGGCCGCGAACACGCCGCCCACGAGCAAGGCGAACTTGCGCAAGTCGCGTGGAGTCGTCGAAAGCTGTTTGAGTTCCTCGCGGAGCATGGCGTCAGGCTCAATCGAGCTCGAATTCCTTCAGCCAGTCAATGTCCTTGTCGAGCGGCTTCTGTTCCTTCTTTTCGAGCAGGAAATTTCCGACGATGAGGTAATCCATGTTCGTGCGCATGAAACAGAGATAGGCGTGCTCGGCGGTGCAGACGATCGGCTCGCCGCGGACGTTGAAGGAGGTGTTGATGATGACGGGGCAGCCGTGCTTCTCCTCGAACTTTTTGATCATCCGGTAGTAGACCGGATTGTGGTCCTCCGTCACGGTCTGCACGCGGGCCGAGTAATCGACGTGCGTGACCGCCGGGATGGTCGAACGGAGGACGAGCAGTTTTTGGAGCCCGAATTTCTTGTTTTCGTCGGCGGTCAACTCGCGGCAGAGCTTCCGGGCCACGGGCGCCACCAGCAGCATGTAGGGGCTTTCCTCTTTCAGGTCGAAGTAATCAGAGACCCGCTCGCGCAGCACGCTCGGGGCGAAGGGCCGGAAGCTCTCGCGGAACTTGATCTTGAGGTTCATGACCTCCTGCATTTTGGGCGACCGGGCATCGCCAATAATGCTGCGGGCGCCCAGGGCGCGCGGGCCGAACTCCATCCGGCCCTGGACCCAGCCGATGACTTTCTCGGCGGCGATCAGATCGGCGATTCTTTCGGGCAGTTCGGCGTCGGTGAGTTCTACGAACGGGATGTTCTGCGAAGTAAGGTAACGCCGGATTTCCGCGTTGTCGGGCGCGGGGCCCAGGTAGGAGCCGCGCTGGCTGTCGTGAACGCCGTCAGCTTTGCGGGGTTGCCCCAGATACTGATGCCACGTGAGCAAGGCTGCGCCCAGCGCCCCGCCGGCATCTCCCGCGGCAGGTTGGATCCAAATGCGTTCGAAGATGCCTTCCCGCAGGATTCGGCCGTTGGCCACGCAATTCAGCGCCACTCCCCCAGCCAGGCAAAGGTCCTTCATTCCCGTCTCCCGCCGGACATGCCGGGCCATCCGGAACAGGATCTCCTCCGTGACTTCCTGAATGGAACGGGCCAGGTCCATGTCGCGCTGCGTGAGCCGCGATTCGGGACGGCGCGGCGGGCCCCCAAAGAGTTTCTCGAACGCGGCGCTGATCATCGTGAGACCCACGCCGTAGTTGAAATGCTTCATGTTCAGCCGGAACGATCCGTCTTCCTTGAGGTCGAGCAGTTCGCGCAGGATGAGATCCTTGAAAACCGGTTCGCCGTAAGGCGCCAGACCCATGAGCTTGTATTCACCCGAGTTGACGCGAAAACCGGTATAGTAAGTGAACGCCGAATAAAGCAGTCCCAGCGAGTGAGGGAAGTGAAGCTCCCCGAACAAGTCGACCCGATTTCCCTTGCCCACGCCAAAGCTCGTGGTCGTCCACTCTCCCACGCCGTCCACCGTGAGAAAAGCCGCCTCGGCGTAGGGGGAAGGAAAGAACGCCGACGCGGCGTGTGACTCGTGGTGCTCGGGGAACAGGATGGTGCCGGCGAAATCCAATTCCCGTGCGATCACAGCCTTCATCCAGATCTTTTCCTTGATCCACACTGGAATGGCTTTCAGGAAGGACCGCAGGCCGGCCGGCGCGTAGGCCAGGTAACTGTGCAGGAGGCGATCAAACTTTGTGAACGGCTTCTCGTAGAAGGCGACGAAGTCCACTTCGCGAATGGTGATGCCCCCCTCGCGCAGACAGTAGTCGACTGCGTGCCTGGGGAAATTCGCGTCGTGCTTCTTGCGAGTGAAACGCTCCTCCTGTGCCGCGGCGATCAGTCGCCCTTGCTGGACCAGACACGCCGCGCTGTCGTGGTAAAACGCCGAAATGCCAAGAATATTCGCCCTGTCCGGGGGCTTGCCAGCAGCCAGGTTAGAATCCGAATTCATTCATGCAGAACATGGACATGGTCAGCCATGTAACCACTGCCATCGGTTCAAGGCAAGGCTTCTTGAGGATTTCAGGGCGGGCGGGGTGTGATTAGAAGCGGGTGAGGATTAATTCCACAAGGATGCCCATTGACGATTGGCTCTGAGGACTCGCAAGTGGGCGATCTGGTCTGCGTGGTCTGGTAACCAAGCTGTGCCCGCCT